>Ga0208934_1000060_pt1 | contig 103425 bp, 61 predicted proteins | sample MalvirDeepMed_s2_FD_184243 | JGI IMG/M metagenome (GOLD analysis project Ga0208934, IMG submission 184243) | Marine viral communities from the Global Malaspina Expedition - Malaspina viral metaG DeepMed_s2 (SPAdes) (version 2) | ecosystem: Environmental > Aquatic > Marine > Oceanic | place... | reverse complement strand
GGCCGGGGTGGGCGCGGCGGTGGGCTGGGCGACCACGTGCTTTTCGCGGCTCACGCGCACGTCCAGGCTGTCGTCCTCGCCGTATTCCCGCTTGACCCGCAATTCGGTCAGATCGTTCTCGCGCAGCAGCTCGGCCAGTGCCTTGATGAAGCTCACGTCATTCTTGTGCGGGTTGTCGGCCATGCATTCCTCGTTCCCTCTGCCGCCCCGTGTGTTCCGGAGCCTGTCAATCGCCACATATAGGGCAGCCGGCCGCAGGTGGAAAGCGGGTTGGGTCTTCCGGGCCAATACGGGCGGCCGGACGCGTCGCGAACCGGGGCCGGCGGCATGCAAAGGAACGGGAGGACCGCCTAGAACAGCGCGTCGAGTTGCCTTTCGCGCGGCGCCCCCGTCACCGGGGCATAGTTCGCCGTCCGCGCGCCTTGGGCCGGCGGGGGCAGCGGCAGCGAGGGCACCCGTGTCAGGGCAAGCCTGCGGACGGGTCCCGCGGCCACCGGAGCGGGGGCCGGGTCCGCGTAGTATTCCGACCGCGACCCTGCCGCAGCCTCGAGCCTGCGCGCCTCGCGCCGCGCGGCCTGGCGCAGCCCGGCGAGGCGGAACATCGCGATGTCGGGCGGTGTGTCGACGGACAGCATGGGGCGGGGGCCTCGGGGCGTTGAGGTTAACTTCCTCTTAATCTGGCGCCGGGAGGTGAACAGAACCTTAATGCCACAATCGAAACCGCCGACAAATTTCCCAAAAGCGGCCTGCTTGACCCCCCGGGGGGCCATGGTAGCGTCGCCGCGATATGGATTTGAAAGGGGGCGCCGGGTGAGACGTCAGCTAATTCTGGTCACGGCGCTGGTCGCCCTCACGGGATGTGTCGAAGCAACGGGCGGGCGGAGCGCGCAGCCCTCGGCCGCCGCGCTGGCGGCGCTGCCGCAGGGCATGAACCCCGGCTTCCTGATCCGGGATTCGAACGGATGCTGGGGCCTCGCGCTCGAGGCGTCTGCAACCCCCACGGGCATTCCGCTGCGCGATGCCACCGGCCAGCAGGTCTGCGATGGCGATGCCGTCACCTGACGACGCCGACCGCCGGCGCGCGGTCGCGCCGGTCATCTGCTATCCCACCGATGCCCTGCCGCCGGTCGATGCCGACCGTATCGCCCGTGTCAGGTCCGATCTGCGCGCGGTCGACCACGTGCGCGTCCCGCCGCGCGATGCGGCGGCCATCCGCGTGCCCGCGGGCCACGTGTTGCGCATCGCCTGCCCCGACGGTGCGCAGGTGGGGGACCTGAACCTGTTCGCTATCGGCAACCTGTCCGAGCGGTTCTACAGCGGCAAGACGCGGGCGCTGCACGGCACCCACGTGGATGTGGGCGACCGACTGTGGTCGGGGTTTCCCTACCTGCGGCCCATGGCGACGGTGATCGCCGACAGCCTGGACTGGTACGGCACGGACGCGTTCGGCGGGCGGGTGCATGACGTCATCGGCACGCGCTGCGATCCCTACACCGCGCACCTGCTGGGCGGCGGCGATTATCACCACTGCTGCCATTCCAACCTGACCCGCGCGCTGGCCGACGCCACCGGCTTGAGCCTGCACGAGGCCGAGCCATACGTGCACGACGTTCTGAACGTGTTCATGTGCACGGGCTTCACCGCCGATGAGGGGCGATACTTCATGAAGGCCAGCCCGGCGCGGGCGGGCGATCACCTGGACCTTCTGGCCGAGATCGACCTGCTGGCGGTGCTGAGCGCGTGCCCCGGCGGCGATTGCGGGGCCGAACATTCGTCGGACACTGCGGTCTGCCATGCGCTGAGCATGGAGGTGCCGCGGCCCGCCGACGACGTGCTGCGCGACTGGCGGGCACCCCGGGTCAGCGGCTACGACGGCAGCCACGGGCGCTAGTCGGGGTTGCCGCGCGCCCTTGCGTCGTCGTCGAGCCCGTCCCACCACTCCGCGTAGCTGGAATTCCAGGGCGCCTTGCGCGTCTCGTCTGGCGCACCGTCGTCCCACCAGACCGGTCCCCGCTCGCCCAGCCGCTTCTTGGCCGCGTCCACCCGGTCACGGGCGTCGCGTTCCTGGGCCTCCGTCTCGGCCCGCCCCACGTCGCGCCGCGCCTGCATGAGCGCCTTCACCGCCGCCCGCCGTTCGCTGTCGTCGAGGGACGGATCGGTCTTCCGCCACAGCCGCCCCTTGGAGACGAAGTAGCGGCCATCGGGGGTTTCGGGGTAGTCCTTGCGGGGCATGGGGTCTTTCTTGGCGCGTATTGTTTTCGGTGTTCTGTTCTCAGGCCATTGCGGGCTCTGTTGACATATGCCGCGAACGCCTGCTTCGAGCCTTTTTTGATTGACGCTGCGATGGAAAACCTATGTCGGCTTCTCGACGCCTCAGTCCTCAAGTCTTCGGCTGGGGCCAGCCCTCCATCGACACACGCGCGACCTCCAGCAGGGTTTCCCGATCGGCACCGTCCCGGGCAAGAACTGACATGCCCTGCGTCACTGCAAGGGCAAGGTCGGCGAGCACCTCCGATCGCGTCGCCTCCGGCAGGAGTCCTCGTTCGATGTCGACCTCGATCCGTTTGACGACGATCGCCCGGATGATCCGCCGTTCCTTCGCCGCCGCGTCCCGAACGTCGGCGGCAGCCTTCGATCCTGTGGCCGCGGCACTGGCGAGCAGGCATCCCCTTGGGGTGGCATCGCCGGTGAAGAGCCGCGCCGCATTCTCGAGCAGATTGGCTACGGCATCCCGCGCGGTCGGCGCGAGTTCCATGGCGTTCTCCAGATCACCCGGGTTGCCCGCGTAGCGTCGCAGCGCTTCGAGGAACAATCGCTTCTTGTCGCCGAATGCCGCGTAGATGCTGGGAGCCGTCACGCCCATCGCGGTGGTCAGGTCGCTGATCGAAGTCGTCTCGTAGCCGCTTTCCCAGAATGTGAGCATCGCCTTTTCGAGCGCTTCGTCGCGATCGAAGGACAGAGGGCGGCCGGTCTTGCCGCGGGGTGCGGAGGTCTTTTCCATAACAATCGTTATTAAAGTGGTTGATCTCGCCAATCAAGGCCCGCATGTAATGCGTAACGTTCGATATGAAACTCAGGAGTTACTTATGTCCCTCACGAATTACCGCGCCCTCGGCCGGTCCGGTCTGGTGGTCAGCCCCCTCGCTCTCGGCACGATGACCTTCGGCCCCGGCGATTGGAATGCCGACGAGGCGGCCTCGCGAGAGATCTTCGACGCCTACCGCGATGCGGGCGGCAATTTCGTCGATACGGCCGATATCTATTCGGGCGGCGCCAGCGAAGAACTTGTGGGCAAGTTCATCCGCGAAACCGGATCGCGCGACGAAATCGTTCTGGCGACGAAGTTCGGCTTCAACGGGTCCAGCAGCCCGCTGACCGCCACGCAGGGCGGCGGGGGCAATCCCCATGCAGGCGGCGCGGGATCGAAGAACATTCATCGCGCCCTGGACGCATCTTTGAAGCGGCTCGGCACCGACTATGTCGACCTCTACTGGATGCACATCTGGGATGGCGTCACGCCGGTCGAGGAGATCGTGCAGACCCTGGGCGACCTCGCGCGCGCCGGCAAGATCCGCCACTACGCATTCTCCGACATGCCGGCGTGGGTCGCGATGAAGGCCGCGACGATTGCCGCCGAGCGCCGGGTGCCGGGCCCGATCGCGATGCAGCTCGAGTATTCGCTGGTCGCGCGCGAGGTCGAGGCCGAGCATTTCCCCGCCGCGCTGGAGGGCGGAATGGGCGTCATGCCCTGGAGCCCGTTGGCCGGCGGGTTCCTGACGGGGAAGTACGATAGGGACGACACCGCCGACACCGGCCGGCTCAGCGGCGCCAACCCTTTCGGCGACAGCAAGTTCACTGATCGCAACTGGGCAATCCTCGACAAGCTTCGGGAAGTCGCGGTCGAACTTGACTGCGAACCGGCACAGGCGGCGCTTGCCTGGGCGATGTCGCGGCCGGGCGTCGCCTCGACCCTCGTCGGTGCGCGGACGAAGGCGCAGCTGACCGGAAACCTAGGGGCGGCCAGCATCAGCCTGAACGACGGCCAAATTCGCCGGCTGAACGAGGTCAGCGCACCGTTGCCCGGGTTCACCTCTTCACTCGGATCTTCGGCGGTCCGTAAAATGCTCTACGGCGGGCATGAGATTACTGCCTGGGGGGAATAGAAGAGCCCGCGCGCGCGGAATGAAACGCGAAGCGGACATCGCGCGCGCAAGGCGGAATGGCCGCTTTGTCCGCATAGCCGACCAACGCGCCGCGACTGTCCGAAATCCTTCGCCGGCAGGCACCTTCACACCAAAAAAAGGCGCGGGGGTTTCGCCCCGCGCCCGGTACTCGTTCAGAACCTCGGGTTACTTGTTCAGCCGGTTCTCGATCAGGTCGTCGACCACCTCGGGCTCGGCCAGGGTGGAGGTATCGCCCAGCTGGTCGTGCTCGTTCACGGCGACCTTGCGCAGGATGCGGCGCATGATCTTGCCCGAGCGGGTCTTGGGCAGCCCGGGCGCCCACTGGATGTAGTCGGGCTTGGCGATGGGCCCGATCTCGCCGCGGACCCAGTCCTGAAGCTCTTTCTTCAGGTCGTCCGAGGGCTGGTTGCCGTCCATGAGCGACACGTAGCAGTAGATCGCCTGGCCCTTCACGTCGTGGGGCACACCGACCACCGCGGCCTCGTTCACCGCCTTGTGGGCGACCAGCGCGCTCTCGATCTCGGCGGTGCCCATGCGGTGGCCCGACACGTTCAGCACGTCGTCGACGCGGCCGGTGATCCAGTAATACCCGTCCTCGTCGCGCATGCAGCCGTCTTCGGTGAAGTAGTAGCCCTTGTACTGCTGGAAGTAGGTGTTCATGAACCGGTCGTGATCGCCGTAGACCGTGCGCATCTGCGACGGCCAGCTGTCGGCGATGGCCAGCACGCCCTCGACGCCGTTGCCTTCCTTGACCTTCCCGCTTTCGGGATCCAGCACCACGGGCTGCACCCCGAAGAACGGGCGCGTGGCCGAGCCGGGCTTGGTGGGCGTCGCGCCGGGCAGGGGGGTCAGCATGTGGCCGCCCGTCTCGGTCTGCCACCAGGTATCGACGATGGGGCATTTCCCCTTGCCGACCACGTCGTTGTACCAGTTCCAGGCCTCGGGGTTGATGGGCTCGCCCACCGTGCCCAGGACCTTCAGCGACGACAGGTCGTATTTTTCGACGAACTCGGTTCCCTTGCCCATCAGCGCGCGGATGGCGGTGGGGGCGGTGTAGAACTGGTTCACGCCGTGGTCCTGGCAGACCTTCCAGCAGCGGCCCGCATCGGGATAGGTGGGCACGCCCTCGAACATCACGGTGGTCGCGCCGTTGGCGAGCGGGCCGTAGACGATGTAGCTGTGGCCGGTCACCCAGCCCACGTCCGCGGTGCACCAGTAGATGTCGCCGTCGTGGTAGTCGAACGTGTACTGGTGGGTCATCGCGGTATAGACGATGTAGCCGCCCTGGCTGTGGACCACGCCCTTGGGCTGGCCGGTCGAGCCCGAGGTGTAGAGGATGAACAGCGGATCCTCGGCGTTCATCTCCTCGGCCGGGCAGTCGTCCGAGACCTTGTCCTCCATCTCGTGCAGCCAGTGGTCGCGGCCCTCGGTCCACGAGATGTCGTTGCCCGCGCGCTTGACCACCAGCATCTTGGCGTCGTGAATGACCTTGGCGAAAGCCTTGTCGGCATTGTCCTTCAGCGCGGTGACGCGGCCGCCGCGGGGGCCGCCATCGGCGGTGATGACCACCTTGGCCTCGGAGCCGTTCACGCGGCTGGCCAGCGCGTCGGGCGAGAAGCCCGCGAAGACCACCGAGTGGATGGCGCCGATGCGCGCGCAGGCCAGCATGGCATAGGCCGCCTGGGGGATCATCGGCAGGTAGATCACCACCCGGTCGCCCTTGCCCACGCCCATTTCCTTCAGCACGTTGGCGAACTTGCCCACGTGGGCGTGCAGCTGCTGGTAGGTGATGTGCTGGTCGCTGCCGTCATCCTCGTCCGGGACCCAGATGATGGCGGTCCGGTCGCCGCGGTCCTTCAGGTGGCGGTCGATGCAGTTGGCGGCCACGTTCAGCGTGCCGTCCTCGAACCAGCGGATGTCGACCTTGCCATAGGTGAAATCGGTGTTCTTCACCTTGGTATAGGGCTTGATCCAGTCGATGCGCTTGCCGTGCTCGCCCCAGAACGCGTCCGGGTCGGCGATCGAGGCGGCATACATTTCCTCGTACTTGGCGGCATCCACGTGCGCCGTCTTGACGAAATCGGGGCTGGGCGCGTGTTTTTCCACGTCGGTCTCTGGCATCGGTTCCTCCTCCTTCACTTGTGCGGGCACATAGGCCAGTCGCCCCCCGGGTCTATCCGGGCGGAGCGGGGCGGGCCCTCGTAAATTCGTCCTAGATGGCCAGGTACTCGGCGCGCAGCGCCTCGTCGTCCAGCACCTCCTGGGCCGAGCCGTCATAGACCACCGACCCGGTGTCGAGGATCACGGCCCGGTCGGCGAGCTTGAGCGCGGCCACCGCGTTCTGCTCGACCAGGATGGTCGTGATACCCTGGTCGCGGATGATGTTCAGCGTCTTGGCGATCTCCTGCACGATCACGGGGGCGAGCCCCTCGTAGGGCTCGTCCAGCAGCAGCACCTTGATGTCGCGGCAGAGCGCCCGGGCGATGGCCAGCATCTGCTGCTCGCCGCCCGAGAGCGTCACGCCTTCCTGGCGGCGGCGCTCCTTGAGGCGGGGGAACAGCTCGTACACCCGCTCGATCCCCCAGCCCTTGGGCGGCGCGATCTGGGCCAGCTGCAGGTTCTCCTCGACCGTGAGGCCGGGGATGATGCGCCGGTCCTCGGGCACCAGCTGGATGCCCGCGGCGGCGGCCTGGTGGGACCGCATCTCGTGCAGGGGCTGGTGGTCGAGCCAGATCTCGCCGTGGCGCAGCGCCGGGTTGTCGAGCCGCGCGATCGCGCGCAGGGTCGAGGTCTTGCCCGCGCCGTTGCGGCCGAGCAGGGCCAGGATCTCGCCCTCGTGGACGTTGAAGCTCACGTCCTGGACGATGTAGCTTTCGCCGTAATAGGCCTCGATATTGGCGATGCTCAGAAAGGCGGGCGCGGTGGCCGCGTTGTTGGCGTGCTTGTTGAAGGGCGCGTTCATGGTCTTTCGTCTCCTCCCGGCGATCTTCGCAAGAAGACCGTCCCGTATTGCTCAAGAAACACGGCGCGGGGCGGGCCCGCGCCGCGGCGGCCCCTAGACCTCGGCCTCGCCCAGGTAGGCTTCGCGGACCTTCGGGTGGCCCTTGATGTTCTCGGGCGTGTCCTCGACCAGCGGCGTGCCCTGGGCGAGCACCGTGATCCGGTCGGCCAGCGAGAAGACCACGTGCATGTCGTGCTCGATGATGCACATGGTCAGTTCGCCCTTGGCCTTGATGGTCTTCAGCAGGTCGATGGTGTTGTTGGTATCGGCCCGCGCCATGCCGGCGGTGGGTTCGTCCAGCAGCAGCAGCTTGGGCTTCTGGCTGAGGCACATGGCCATCTCGAGCCGCCGCTTGTCGCCGCGCGACAGGGACGAGGCCACGACGTTGCGCTTTTCCAGCATGTTGACCTCGTCCAGCATCGCCTCGGCCTTGGCGATGATGTCGGTCTCAGCGTCGCAGGACTCGTAGGCGTGCATCCGGAACGATCCGTCCCGCTTGGCGAAGCAGGGGATCATCACGTTCTCGAACACCGACAGGTCGCCGAAGATCTCGGGTGTCTGGAACACCCGGGAAATGCCCATCTGGTTGATCTCGTGCGGCTTGCGCCCCAGCACCGACTGGCCGTCGAACATGACGCTGCCCGTGTCGGGGATCAGCTTTCCGATCAGGCAGTTCAGCAGGGTGGACTTGCCCGCCCCGTTGGGCCCGATGATCGCGTGGCAGGTGTTTTCCTTCACGCTGAGGTTCACGTCCCCCAGGGCCTGCAACCCGCCGAAGCGCTTGCCCACGTTCTTGACTTCAAGGATTCCCATGGGTCCGGCTCCTTATTCCGAGTGCTGCTGTTGTTCGGCCGCGGATTTCTCGACGGTGGACGTCTTGGTCTCCTTGCGGCGGAACACCGATGCGATGCGCTGTCCGCCCTCGACCAGCCCGCCGGGCAGGAAGATCACGACCAGCATGAACAGAAGGCCCAGGGTCAGGTGCCAGCCCTTGCCGATGAAGGGATGGATGACGAAGACCAGGAAGTCCTCGATCCCGTCGGGCATGAAGGCGAACCACTGGTGCAGGATGCCGTCGTTGATCTTGGACACGATGTTTTCCATGTACTTGATCATGCCCGCGCCCAGCACCGGGCCGATCAGGGTGCCCGCGCCGCCGAGGATGGTCATCAGCACCACCTCGCCGCTGGCGGTCCAGAACATCCGCTCGGGGCCCACCTGGGTGTCCATCGCGACCATCAGGCCGCCGGCGAGACCGGCATACATGCCCGAGATGACGAAGGCCGCCAGGGTATAGGGGCGCGAGTTCAGCCCGGTGTAGTTCATGCGCTGCTGGTTCGATTTCACCGCGCGCAGCATCATCCCGAACGGCGAACGGAACAGCCGGATCGCCAGGTAGAAGCTGAGCAGCATGAAGACGGCCGCGATGTAGTAGCCGGCGTTGAAGGTGAACAGCCAGTCGCCAATCGCCATCTCGTAGCTCGCGCGCATGTCGACGCCGAAGAAGTTGGCGCGCCCGATCTCGGTGGGGCCGAGGTTCGACAGCAGCGGGGTGTCGGTGGCCTTCAGCTGCAGCCCGGTCTCGCCGCCCGTGATGGGGGTCAGCACCGAGTAGGCCAGCGCGTAGCTCATCTGCGCGAAGGCCAGCGTCAGGATCGAGAAGTAGATCCCCGACCGCCGCAGCGAGATGTAGCCAACGATCAGGGCGAAGATCCCGGCGAAGACGATCGACATGATGATCGCCGGGATGACGTTCAGCGTCAGCAGCTTCATCATCCAGATCGCGGCGTAGGAGCCCACGCCCAGGAAGGCGGCGTGGCCGAAGCTGAGATAGCCGGTCAGGCCGAACAGGATGTTGAAGCCGATGGCGAAGATCCCGAAGATCACGAAACGCTGCATCAGGTCGGGATAGCCGCCGTTGAACTGCGCCAGCGCGCTGCCTTCGGGGAAGGGGTTCAAGATGAACGGCGCCAGGATCGTCAGCAGCGCCACGATGATGAACAGCCCCAGGTCCTTGCCGGTCAGACCCAGCAGGCCGCTGCTCTTGTGAGCCGCGGACGCGCGCGGTCGGGTCGCGTCCATGCGGGTGTCGGTGGTTTGATCGGTCATGGCTTATTCCTCCATCACGCCCTTGCGGCCCATCAGGCCACGCGGCCGGGTGAGCAGAATGACGATGGCGACTAGGTAGATGATGATCTGGTTGATGCCGGGCACGATATCGATGACCTCGGCCATCGAGGCGAAGCTTTCGAGGATGCCCAGCAGGAAGCCCGCCAGCACGGCGCCCGGAAGCGACCCCATGCCGCCCACGACCACCACCACGAAGCTGAGGACGAGGAAGTCCATGCCCATGTGGTAGTTGGGCGAGTTGATCGGCGTGTACATGACGCCCGCCAAACCCGCGACGCAGGCGGCGATGGCGAACATGATGGTGAAGCGCTTGTCGATGTCGATGCCCAGCAGGCCCACGGTTTCGCGGTCGGCCATGCCGGCGCGGACCACCATCCCGAAGGTGGTGAACTGCAGGAAGCCGAAGACGGCGGCGATGATGACCATCGCGAAGACGAAATAGACCAGGCGCCAGTAGGGATAGACGATGGTGAACGGGTCATAGCCGATCAGCACGCCGAAATCGAACGAGCCGGTGAAGGCGTCGGGCGCGGGCGTCGGGATCGGGTTGGCGCCGAAGTAGAACTTCACCACTTCCTGCAGCACGATGGCCAGGCCGAAGGTCACCAGGATCTGGTCCGCGTGCGGGCGCTTGTAGAAATGCTTGATGAGGCCCCGCTCCATGGCGATGCCCACCAGCATCATGACGGGGATGGCGAAGAGAATGGCCAGGGGCACGGACCAGTCGATGATCGTGCCGCCCACGGCCTCGCCGAACCAGTGCTCGACATACGGGGTTTCCTGCGCGCCGCCGAACGAGAAGCCGCCGACACTGGACGATGTCGCGCCCTCGTCAACGAAGCCGAGGTTCAGGATGCGCTGCAGGGTCACGGCGCAGAAGGCGCCGATCATGAACAATGCGCCATGGGCGAAATTGACGACACCCAGGGTGCCGAAGATCAGCGTCAGGCCCAGTGCGATCAGCGCGTAGGCGCTGCCCTTGTCCAGGCCATTGAGGATCTGAAGGATGAGTCCGTCCATGGCTCCATTCCGTTAATTTGGGTGGGGAAGGGCGGGCGGCCCAGGGGCCGCCCGCGGGTCTCGGCTTAGGCGCCGGGGTTGCACTCGCCCAGCGTGGCGTCGCCGCCACCGAACTGGGGGTGATCAGGCGCGTAGGTGACCTGGTCCGTCGGCGTGACCTCGACGATTTCGACCAGGTCGAACTCGTTCTCGGGGTTCTCCTTGCCGCGCACCACGACGACGTCCTTGAAGCACTGGTGGTCTTCGGCGCGATACAGCGTCGGGCCGTTGCCCAGGCCGTCGAACTCGAAGCCTTCCAGGGCCTCGACCACCGCGCAGGGGTTGAAGCTGCCCGCGCGGTTGACCGCGTCGGCATACAGCAGCGTCTGCACGTAGCAGGTATGGGCGGCCTGGCTCGGCGGGCGGCCATACTTGTTGCCGAAGGACTGCACGAAGGCGTTGGTGCCGATGTAACGCTCGCCCAGCTGGTTCTCGAGCTTCCAGTCCCAGTTCTGGCTGCCGAGGATGCCGGCGATGTTCTCGCCCGCGCCCTGCGCCATCAGCTCGGAGTAGAGCGGCACGACGATCTCGAACTGCTTGCCGTTGGCGGTGGCTTCACGCAGGCCGAACTGCACGGCGTTGGTCAGCGAGTTGACCATGTTGCCGCCGTAGTGGTTCAGCACCAGCACGTCGGCGCCCGAGTTCAGGACCGGCGTGATGTAGGACGAGAAGTCGGTCTGGGTCAGCGGGGTCTTCACCGCGTTCACGGTTTCCCAGCCCTGCGCCTCGGTCGATTCGCGGACCGCCTGCTCGGTGGTGTAGCCCCAGTTGTAGTCGGCCGTCAGGTGATACGCCTTGCGGTCCGTGCCGTACTGCGCGGCCAGGATCGGCGCGAGCGCGGCGCCCGACATGTACGAGTTGAAGAAGTGGCGGAAGCCGTTGGCCTTGCGGTCCTTGCCCGTCGTGTCGTTCGAGTGGGTCAGACCGGCCATGAAGATGATGCCGGCCTCCTGGCACAGCGCCTGGACGGCCACGGCCACGCCCGAGGACGAGCCGCCCGAAACCATCACGGCGCCGTCCTTCTCGATCATCGAGCGGGCCGAGGCGCGCGCGGCGTCCGACTTGGTCTGGGTGTCACCGGTCACGTACTCGACGCGCTTGCCGTTGATGCCGTTGCCTTCCAGCGTCTTGGAGGAGAAGGTGTTCAGCATGCCGCCGTCGCCTTCGCCGTTCAGGTGCTCGACGGCCAACTCGAACGCGCGCAGCTCGTCCGCGCCCTCGTCGGCATAGGGGCCCGACTGCGGCACGTTGAAGCCCAGCGTGACGGTGTCGCCCTGCGGTGCGTTGGTGAAGCCGGTATGCGCTTCGGCCCAGGCGGCCCCGGTGAAGATCGTCGGCGTCGCCAGAACGGTGCCCGAGGCGGCGCCGGTCTTCAGCAGGCCGCGACGTGTGAAGTTAGATGACGTCATGGAAGTCCTCCCGTTTGGTTTTTTCGTCCGCGACCGTGATTCCTCCGCGCGGACCCACCCTTTTACAAGGATGGCACGATTAATACGGAGATCCGCAAACGTCTCAACAAGGCATTGATGAGTATCGGTTTTTCTGTAAATTAATGAACAATATACATTGGCATTCTGTAAACAATTTTACGCTGTGCCGCAGAAGACCGTTGGATTCACAGGGGAATTTGCCGATGGCCGACACCACGGGGGAAGGGGCGCGCATCCGTGCCCTTCGGCTCGAGACCGGGATCGCGCAGGCCGACCTGGCGCGGCAGGCCGGGATCTCGCCGTCCTATCTCAACCTCATCGAACACGGCCGGCGGCCCATCGGGGGGCGGGTGCTGGCCCGGCTGGCCGAGGCGCTGGGCGCGGACGCGGCGGCCCTGTCCCGGGGCGCCGAGGTCGCGCTGATCGAGGACATGCGCCGGGCCGCCGGCCGGGCGGGCGACGGGGACGCGGTCGCGCCCGAGATCGGCCGGGTCGAGGCGATGGCGGCCGCGTATCCCGGGTGGTCGGCCCTGATCGCCGCGCAGGCCGACCGCATCGCCACGCTCGAGCGGGGCATCGCCACGCTGGGCGACCGGCTGAGCCACGACCCGTTGCTGTCGGCCTCGGTGCACGACGTCCTGTCCACGGTGACCGCGATCCAGTCGACCTCGGCCATCCTGGCCGAGGACGCGGCGCTGCCCGCGGACTGGCAGGCGCGGTTCCACCGCAACCTGCACGAGGACAGCCTGCGCCTGGCCAACAGCGCAAGGCGCCTGGCCAGCTATCTCGATGCCGGGACGGGCCCCGAGCACGACGTGCAGACGCCCCAGGACGAGATGGAGGCCTGGCTGACCCACCGCGCGTTCCACGTGGCCGAGCTCGAGACCGGTTCATCCGCGCCCGAGGACCTGGCCGGGACACTGCCCGACGGGCCGGATCGCGCCGTGCTGCTGCAACATTTGCGCGACTATGCCCGCGACGCGGCGCAGCTGCCGCTCGATACGCTGCGCGACGCGTTGCAGCGCACGGGCGCGCCCGATCCCTTTCGCGTCGCGGTCGTGGCCGACGTGCCCCTGCCGCTGGCCATGCGGCGGCTTGCCTCGGCGCCCGAGGACGTGGTCGGCACCCCGCTGGGCCTTGCGGTCTGCGACGGGGCGGGCGCCCTGACGCTGCGGCGGCCGTTGACCGGGTTCGAGATCCCGCGCTTCGGGGCGGGCTGCCCGCTCTGGCCACTGTTCGAGGCGCTGTGGTCGCCGCGGCCCGTAGCTTGCGCGCTGATCCAGCCCGGCCGCGCCACGCGTCCCGTGCAGGCCTTCGCCGCCGCCGAAAGGACCCAGCCGCGCGACCCGTCCGAGCCGGTCGTGTTGCGGGCCACCATGCTGATCGTGCCCGCCGAGGCCGGCGCGAACGCCACCGACAGCCCGCGCCCCGTGGGCCAGTCCTGTCGCCTGTGCCCGCGCGAGGGATGCCCCGCGCGGCGCGAGCCCTCGATCCTGCCCGACGCCGAGGGGTGAAAGGGATGGACATGATTTTGACTCGGCCCCGGTGCCCCGCCATACTGTGCCACGCCGGTGGGACACCATCGCCGGACCACAGAGGGGAGGCTGTGTGTTGAGCGACGGCAAGCGCGTCCTGCTGATCGAGGACGAGCCCAACATCATCGAAGCGGTGCGTTTCATCCTGTCGCGGGACGGATGGCGCGTGTCGACCCATTCCGACGGGGCCGACGCGGTCGATGCCGTGCGCGCCCGCGCGCCCGACCTGGTGATCCTCGACGTCATGCTGCCCGACCGGTCGGGATACGACATCCTGGCCGACCTGCGCGCCGACGACGCCATGAAAGACCTGCCGGTGCTGGTTCTGACCGCGCGCGGTCAGCAGAAGGATCGCGATCTCGCCCTGCGGCTTGGCGCGACCGAGTTCATGGTGAAGCCCTTCTCGAACCAGGCCCTTCTGGAAGCCGTGCGCCTGATCGCGGCGCCCTCGACCGGGGCACCGCAATGAGCACCCGAGAAGACGGCTCCGGCCCGTCGGACCCGGCGGAGCTGCCGACCGAACGGCCGCCGGTCGACCCGGCGAGCGCCGTGCCGGTCCCCGATCCCGCGCCCTTCAGCGGCCGCGACGGCTACGAGCGGCGCCGCCTCACCGACGCGGCGCGCCTGTTGCCGGTTCTGGCCGCCGTGCTGTTCTTCCTGCCCATCCTCTGGGCCGGGCAGGGCGACGGGAGCGCTGCGGCATCCACGGCGCGCGGCGGGCTTTACCTGTTCGGGGTCTGGGCGCTGCTGATCGGGGCGGCGCGGCTCCTGTCCATGGCGCTGGCGCGCTCGGCGGACGGGCCGGGTGCGTGAGCGCGCCCGTCCAGGGGGACTGAGCCCGTGCCGCTGAACCTGGTGGTCGTGTCGGCCATCGCCTATGTCGCGCTTCTGTTCGCCGTGGCCTTCTGGGCCGAGGGCGCGGCGCGGCGCGGCCGGGCGCGGTGGCTGCGCGGCCCGCTGATCTATACCCTGTCGCTGTCGATCTACTGCACCGCCTGGACCTTCTACGGCGCCGTGGGCACGGCGGCGCGCACGGGGCTGGAGTTCGTGACCATCTATCTTGGCCCCACGCTGGTGATGGTGGGGTGGTGGGCGCTTCTGCGCAAGATCGTCCGCATCGGGCAGGTACAGCGGATTACCTCGATCGCCGACATGATCTCGTCGCGCTACGGCAAGTCGACGGCGTTGGGCGGGTTGGTGACCGCGATGGCCGTGATCGGCACCGCCCCGTATATCGCCCTGCAACTGCAGTCGGTTACGTTGAGCTTCGCGGCGCTGGCCGGACCCGCGCAGGCCAGCCTGAACGACACCGCGCTGATCGTCGCCATCGGACTGGCGGTTTTCACGATCCTCTTCGGCACCCGCAACCTCGACGTGAACGAAAGGCACAACGGCATCGTCACGGCCATCGCGCTCGAGGCGGTGGTGAAGCTGGTGGCGCTGATGGCGGTGGGGGCTTTCGTCGTCTGGGGCATCGCGGGCGGCCCGTCGCAGACATTCGAGCTGATCGAAGCCGCGCCCATCGCCACGTGGGAGCTGCAGCCGGGCCGCTGGCTGGGCCTGACGATGCTGTCGGCCGCGGCCTTCCTGTGCCTGCCGCGGATGTTTCAGGTCATGGTGGTCGAGAACAGCGACGAGCGGCACCTTGCCACCGCGTCCTGGGCCTTCCCGAGCTACCTGTTCGCGCTCAGCCTTTTCGTCGTGCCCATCGCGGCAGTGGGCCTGCAGGTCATGCCGGCCGGGTCGAATCCCGATCTGTTCGTGCTGACCATACCGCTCGCGCAGGAGCAGGACGCCCTCGCCATGCTGGCCTTCCTCGGCGGCTTCTCCTCGGCCACCTCCATGGTGATCGTCGCCTGCATCGCGCTGGCCACGATGATGTCGAACCACGTGATCGTGCCTTTGTGGCTGGCCATGCGCGAACAGGGGGCGACGGTGTCGGGCGACGTGCGCCACGTGGTGATCGGCGCGCGGCGAGCCAGTATCGTGGGCCTGCTCGCGCTGGGCTACGTCTACTACCGGTTTACCGGCGGCGGCGCGTTCCTGGCCTCGATCGGCCTGATCTCGTTCTGCGGGGTGGCGCAGATCCTGCCGGCGTTGCTGGGGGGCATCTTCTGGCGCGGCGCCACGCGGGCGGGGGCAGGGGCCGGGCTGATCCTGGGCTTTGCCGTCTGGACGTGGACGCTGTTCCTGCCCAGTTTCGGCGATGGCGTCGCCGTGTCGGCGTCGACCATGGCCGAGGGGCCCATGGGCTTCGGCTGGCTGCGGCCCCACGCGCTTTTCGGGATCAGCGGGCTGGATCCGCTTCTGCACGCCTTCTTCTGGTCCATGAGCCTGAACACCCTGGCCTTCATCGCCGCGTCGCTTCTGTCGAAGGCTACGGCGCTCGAGCGGGTGCAGGGCGCGGCCATGGTCAACGTGTTCCGCTTCGGCTCGGGCGCGCGGGGCTGGACGCCCGCGACGGTCGAGGCCGAGGACCTTCTGATGATGGCGCAACGTATTCTGGGCGGCCGCGAAGCGCAGCGACTGTTCCGGGCCGAGGCGGTGGCGCAGGGTAAGCGCGGCTTTCTGCCCGATGTCACGCCCGATTTCCTGACCCACCTGGAGCGCCAGTTGGCCGGATCGGTGGGCGCGGCCACGGCGCATGCCATGGTGGGCCAGATCACCGGCGGCCTGGTCGTGTCGGTCGAGGAGCTCATGCGCGTGGCCGACGAGACGGCGCAGATCATGGAGTATTCCGCCCGGCTCGAGGCGCAGTCCGAGGAGTTGAGCCGCACCGCCGCGCAGCTGCGCGAGGCGAACGAGAAACTGACGGCTCTGTCGATCCAGAAGGACGCCTTTCTCAGCCAGATCAGCCACGAGCTGCGCACGCCCATGACCTCGATCCGGTCGTTCTCGGAGATCCTGCGCGACGGCGGCGATATGACGCCCGAGCAGCGCAGCCGGTTCTCGGGCGTGATCCACGACGAGGCGCAGCGCCTGACGCGGCTGCTGGACGACCTGCTGGACCTGGGCGTTCTGGAGAACGGTCAGGTGTCGCTGCGGCTGGAGACCGTGCCGCTGTCGGGCATCATCGACCGGTCGCTGTCGGCCTCGGGGGCGGTGACGCGCATGGCGGTGGCGCGCGATCCCGCGCGCGAGCAGGTCTTCATCGAGACCGATCCCGACCGGCTGAGCCAGGTTTTCATCAACCTCATCGGCAACGCGGTGAAATACTGCCAGGCGCCCGATCCCCGGCTCGATATCCGCGTGCGCCACGCGGGCGCCGGGCTGGATATCGATTTCGTCGACAACGGCGCGGGCATCCCGCGCGAAAGCCAGGACGTGATCTTCGAGAAATTCGCCCGCGTCGGCGACCCGGACGCGGCGGGGGGCGCCGGGCTGGGCCTGGCCATCTGCCGCGAGATCGTGCACCGGCTGGGCGGCACGATCTCGTACCTGCCGGGCCAGGACGGCGCCGCGTTCCGGGTCCACGTGCCGCTGCGCCAGAACCTGTCGGCCGGATTGGCGGCGCAATAGGGACGGTCTTCAAGCTTTGGTAAGGTCCATCGGCCATTTTGGCGGCGATCCAAACAGCCAGGATGGCGTTTGCCCATGTCCAACCCGTCCCCCCTGCGCCGCAAGATCAGGGATGCGCCCACTGACGCGGCGCCGCACCTGCTGACGCCCGAACGGGTGTGGCGGCGGTCGGTCAGTCATGGGTTCGTGCGGTCCATCGCGCTCGAGGCGACGGTCCGGGAGATCGCGCAGACCACGGTCACGCCCGAGGATCTTTGCGAGACGGTCGCGCCCGGCTCGTTGGTCGCCTTGTTGGACGGCCCGGCGGGCTATGGCCTTGCCATCCTCGATCCCGGCGGGCTGGCCGCGATGATCGAGGTCCAGACCATGGGCCGGGTGCAGTCGCGCGGGCTGGCCGACCGTCCGGTCACCGCGCTGGACGCCGCGATGGTCGCCGATGCGCTGGACCGGGTGCTGGCCGTGCAGGAAACCCTGGCGGCCGAGATGGGCGCGGGCCGCATGATGTCCGGCTATCGCTTCGCCATGCGGATCGCGAACCTGCGCGAAATCGCGCTAAGCCTTGATGACGCGCCCCATGACCGGGTCGCCATCAGCTTTGCCGCCGGGCCGGGCGGGCCGCGGCAGGCCCGGCTGGACATCGTGCTGCCGCGCCGCGATGTGGCCGCCGCGTCGTCCGACGGGCCGGTGTCCAGTGCCTGGTCGCAAGGGCTAGAACAGCGCCTGCTGGGGGCCGAGGTCACGTTGCGCGCGACCCTTGCGCAGACGCGGATGACGGCCGCCGACCTTCAGGCGCTTGCGCCTGGCGACACGATCGCGCTGCCGCAGGGCGCGCTGGGCGCCGTCGCGCTGGTCGGACCGGGCGGGCATGTGGTTGGCACCGGGCAGCTGGGCCAGAGCGGGGGGCAAAAAGCGATCCGCCTAGGTATGGCGCCGCGCGAATTCGACGAGGCCGCCGCGCCGCAGGCCGAGCCAAGCCTGACCTTTGCCCTGTCGGAGCCCGGCGACGAGTGAGGCAGGCACCGTGATAAGCGCCACACGCCCGGGCCGCCCCCGTGGCGCCGCGTTGACGGCATGCCCCGGGAAGGGCCCGCCGCGCCACTATGCGTGTGTGGACATGGCGGCGCCCGGTCGTCAGTCGTATCGCAGCTCGGTCGCCTTGCCGCGAAAGATCACGTAGGCCAGCACCGAGTAGGCGATGATCGTCGGCACGACGAAACAGGCGCCCACCAGGATGATCATGAGGCTTTCGGGCGCGGCGGCGGCCTCGTAGATCGTCAGCCGCTCGGGCACGACGTAGGGATAGAAGCTGTAGGCCAACCCCAGGTAGGCCAGCGCGAAGACAGCGCTGGACGTCGCGAAGGGCAACCAGTCCAGCCGGTCGCCCGCGAAAGGCATGCGCCGCAGCATCACCCACAGCCCGGCGATCAACGCAGCCGACAGAACGGGCAGGGGGGCCAGCCACAGGATCTCGGGGAAGGCGAACCATTTGCCGAAGATCCGGTCGCTGACCAGCGGCGTGGCCAGCGAAACCGCCCCCACGCCGGCCACGATCCCCCACAGGCTGCGCCGGGCCCAGCCAAGCGCCTTGCCCTGCAAACCGCCTTCCGTCTTGTGGATCAGCCAGGTCGCGCCGATGAAGCCGTAGCCGACCGCCAGCACAACCGAGGTCAGCAGGGCGAAGAGATAGGTTTCGGCCGTCTTTTCCAGCCCCATGATGTAAAGCCCCAGCATGAAGCCCTGCGCCAGGGCCGTGACCAGCGAGCCGGCGAAGAACAGCCGGTTCCACAGCGCCTTGTGCTGCGCGCGCGCCTTGGCGCGGAACTCGAACGCCACGCCGCGCAGGATCAGCCCCACCAGCATGACGAAGACGGGCAGGTAGAGCGTGGACAGGATCATCCCGTGGGCCGTCGGGAAGGCGACCAGCAACAGGCCCACGGCCAGAACCAGCCAGGTCTCGTTGGCGTCCCAGAACGGCCCGATCGAGCCGATCATGCGGTCCTGCTCGGCGCGGTCGGCCAGCGGGAACAGGATGCCGACGCCCAAGTCGAAGCCGTCGAGCACGACGTAGACCAGGATCGACAGGCCCATGAGCGAGGCGAAGGCCCAGGGCAGCCAGTCGGCGGGGTTGGAGAAGTCAGGCAGCATCGGTTCACTCCGCGGGGGTCACGGCGGCGACATGCGCCTTGCCGGAATGGTCCATCTCGATGGCGCGACCGTCGTCCCCGCGCGCGGCCTTGCGCGCGAGGTAGGCGATCACGCCGATATAGGCGATCAACAGGGCCGCGTAGATCGCGAGGTAGGTGAGCAGCGTGCCCAGGACCATCGGCGCGGGCACGTCGGCTACCGCCATGTCGGTGGTCATCACGCCCTGCACCAGCCACGGCTGGCGGCCGATCTCGGTCGTGTACCAGCCGGCAAGCGTGGCCACCCAGCCCGAGAACGCCATGGGCACCAGCGCCCAGAGCAGGGGTTTCGGCAGCCCCTCGACCGCCAGCCAGTGACCCTGGGTCCGCCCCTCGTGCCGGTCGCGGCGGCGCCACATGAAGAAGGCGGCCGCCCAGCTGAGCGCGAGCATCGCAAGGCCCGTGCCCACCATCACGCGGAAGGACCAGAAGACAGGGGCCACCGGCGGGTGTTGCGGTGTGCCGTCCTCGGCCACGAAGTCGTTCAGGCCGGTCAGCTTGCCGTCCCAGTCGTGCGTCAGGATGAAGGAGGCGAGGCCCGGAACCTCGATCGCGTGGCGGTTCAGCCGCGCCTCTTCGTCCGGCAGGCCGAACAGCACCAGAGGTGCGCCCTCCTGCGTCTCCCACAGGCCCTCCATCGCGGCGACCTTGGCGGGCTGGTATTCCTTCGTGTTGAGACCGTGCAGGTCGCCCATGAAGATCTGCACCGGGATCAGCAGCGCGCCGACCACGACGCCGGTCTTCAGCATCGACCGAACCTCGCGCGAGCGGTCGCCCAGCAGCCAGCGGAAGGCCGACACGCCTGCCACGAGGAAGCCGACGGTCAGGAACGACGCCAGCATCATGTGGGCGAAACGGTAGGGCATGGAGGGGTTGAAAATGATCTCCAGCCAGCTGGTCGCGTGGGCGACACCGTCGACCATCTCGAACCCCTGGGGCGTGTGCATCCAGCTGTTCAGCACGATGATCCAGAAGGTCGAAAGCGTGGTGCCGAAGGCCACCAGCGCGGTCGCGGTAATGTGCAGCCAGCCGGGCACGCGCGAGAAGCCGAACAGCATGATGCCGACGAAGGCCGCCTCGAGGAAGAAGGCGGTCAGCACCTCGTAGGCCAGCAGCGGGCCCGCGATGTTGCCGACGGTTTCCATGAAGCCGGGCCAGTTGGTGCCGAACTGGAAGGACATGGTGATGCCCGAGACCACGCCCATGGCGAAGCTGAGGGCGAAGATCTTCACCCAGAAGCGGTAGGAGGCCATCCATTTCTCGTCGCCCGTCCAGGCGAAACGCAGGCGGAAGAACAGCAGGACCCACCCGAGCGCGATGGTGATGGTCGGGAACAGGATGTGGAACGAGATATTGGCCGCGAACTGGATGCGGCTGAGAATGAGGGTGTCGAGCGTTTCCATGGTGGTGTCGTCTGTCTGGGTTAGCTTTTGGTGGACGGCAGGTAGCCGCCGACCTTGTCGATCAGGCCCGCGAGACGACTGCCATAGGTCATGAGGCGGACCAGCTTCTCGGTCTCGAGCCGGGCCATGTCGTCGTAGAAGTCGGTCATCATCTCGATCATCTCGCGCAGCTCGGCGATGCGGGCCTCGGCGTAGTCATCCCCGCCGGGGCCCTGCATCTCGAGCTCGCGGAGCTTTGATAGCGTCGGGTCGATCTCGCGTTTCTTGCGCTCCTCGATCAGGGTGCGGACGATGAGCCACAGGTCGTCGGGGGTCGTGAAATGCTCCTTCCGGTCGCCGGGAAGGTGCTTGCGCAGGACGAGGCCCCAGGACTGCAATTCCTTCAGCCCCATCGAGGTGTTGGACCGGCTGATGCTCAGTGCCTCGGTGATCTGGTCTGCGTTCAGCGGTGCCGAGGACAGGAAGAGCAGGGCATAGATCTGGCCGACCGTACGGTTGATCCCCCAGCGGCTTCCCATCTCGCCGAAATGCAGGACGAACTCCTGGTGCAGGGGCGTCATCTTCATCGGGTACGATCCTTCTCTCCTGAAATTTCAGAAATTTCTGAAATTCATGATCCTGATCTAGGGACGATACCGTGAGGTCTCAATCCACGGATGGGGAGAATTCGCAGTGAGATACGTTTTGTCGCAGGTCGGGCCGAAAGCCGTGCGCGCTTGCCTGTGAAATGCTTGCGCATCAGTGGCTTGAGAAAGGTTCTTGCAGCTCCACCGCACCGTTCAGGGACCAGCGGCTGCCGCGACGTCGGCCATGAGTATGCTGCATAGCGGCAATTCCGATGCCGTGATTGTGCAGGCGCAGCATCGGCATAGGTTGGTGGTCAACGCCAAGCGGCGAAGAGACACCAAGGAAAGAGGCCTGACATGGCACACGCATCCACCGATTTCATCCAGCGCGGCCGCACCGGTCTGCGCGCCCAGTTCGACAGCCTGCGCGCGGCCTACGAACGCCACACCCGGACCCGCACGGCCTATCGCAAGATGGTCGACGAGCTGCACGCCTACAGCGACCGGGACCTGGCCGAACTGGGGTATCACCGCAGCGAGATCGGCCGCATCGCGCGCGAAGCGTCGCGCAAAGCCTGAGCGCGCCACGGGACCGACCTGACCCCGTCGCGCGCGCCCTCGAAATAGGGATAAAGTTCCCCACGCGGGATCTTGCGCGGCGCCGGTTTCGGGACAATATCGGCGCGACCACCCGGAGCCCGATGCGCGAGTCGCATCGCCGGGCCGGGTCGGACGCGCCCGGCGACTCCGGGCCTGGAGTCCCGACAAGTGAAACAGCCTTCGCGGTGTTTCGCAGCCTACCTTCGGTTCCCGCCAATTCGGCCGGGCCGGATACCTTTCAGCGAAAAACCTGAAACCGATCCAGCGCGATGCGATCCCCGTGGTTCGTCGCGCCGGCAAGGCTGTGCGCGTGTCGCGCCCCGATATCCCCACATCCTGATCCCGACGCACGGCCACTGTGCCGCGCGTCCCCTTGCGAGGACACGTCCGTGATCCACATGACCGCGTTGTTTTCGAGCGTCGCGGCGCTCGTGCTGGCCTTTGCCATCTATGCCAGGACCCATCCGCTTCGCCATTCCGGCTGGCTGCGGGGCGAGATCCTGTTCTCGATCCTGCTCGCGATGCTGGTGGGGCTGTTCCCCATGGCGCTGATCACGCCGCTCATCGGCGTGTGGGAGATCGTCACCGGCGTCATCTCGGCGGCGTCGACGATCTCGGTCGCGGCGGATCTGGTGGCGCTGGTCTGCGCCTTTGCCGCCGTGCTGGTGTTCCGCGCGGCGGTGCGGGACGCGTTCCGCCAGGGCGTGCAACCAACGGTGTTGCAACGCTGATCGGCTAAGCCCGCGCGGACTGCCGGGCCGGATCAGGGCAGGGGCGTCAGCCCTGTGCCCCGCTCTGGCCCGCCAGCGCGCGCAGCTGCGGCACGACGGGCGACAGGTCATAGCCGGCCTCGCCCGCCCGGGCGACGATATCCTCGACCGGCATCACGGGCGCGACCCCGAAGGCCCAGACGAAGGTCGACCGCGTGCCCGACCGGCAATAGGCCAGCGTCGGGCCGTCGGCCTTGGCCAGCGCCTCGGCCTGCGCGGTGATCTGCGCGGGGCCCATGCCGCCGTTCGACACCGGGTTCAGCACGAAGTCGAGTCCCGCCGCACGCGCGGCTTCGGCCATGGCGTCGCTTGCGTGATCGGGCCCGACCTCGTCATCGGGGCGGTTGCAGATCACGGTGGTGAAGCCTTGCTCGGCCAGCGCCGCCATGTCCTGCGGGTCGAGCTGCGGCGCTACGGCATAGCGGTCGGTGAGGCGGCGAATGTCCATGGCGGGCCTTTCAGGTTCTCGGATCTCGTTCGCGCGCGACCCTAGCGCCCCGCCACGGCCGGGCCAAGGGGCGTGCCGATCACGCGGTGTTGCGCCCACGCTTCTTCAGCTCGGCCCGGGCCACCTGCCGGCGGTGCACCGCGTCGGGACCGTCGGCCAGCCGGAGGGTGCGCAGGTTCGTCCACTGCCGCGCCAGGGGCGTGTCCTGGCTGATGCCCGCGGCGCCATGCACCTGCACCGCGCGGTCGGTGACCTCGAGCGCGACCAGCGGCGCCACGACCTTCACCTGGCTGATCCACGGCGCGGCGGCGCGGGCATCGCCCTGGTCCATCATCCACGCGGCCTTCAGGCACAGCAGGCGGGCCTGCTCGATCTCCATCCGGCTGTTGGCGATCTGGTCGTACATGTCGCCCAGCTGGCTCAGCGGCTTGCCGAAGGCCTCGCGCGCCTCGGCGCGGTCCACCAGCAGTTCCAGCGCCAGCTCGGCCTGGCCGAGCGCGCGCATGCAGTGGTGGATGCGGCCGGGGCCCAGGCGGCTCTGGGCGATCTCGAAGCCGCGGCCCTCGCCCAGAAGCATGTTCTCGGCCGGGACGCGCACGTCGGTGAAGCGGATGTGATAATGCCCGTGGGGCGCGTCGTCGTGGCCGTAGACGGTCATCGGGCGCAGCTTCTCGATGCCGGGCGCGTCGGCGGGGACCACGATCATCGAGTGGCGCTTGTGCTTGGGCTGGTCGTCGTCGCCGGTCTTCACCATGACGATGTAGACGGCGCAGCGCGGGTCGCCCGAGCCGGTGGCCCACCATTTCTCGCCGTTCAGCACGTAGTCGTCCTCGTCGCGCACGCAGGACAGCGAGATGTTGGTGGCATCCGAGCTGGCCACGTCCGGCTCGGTCATCAGGTAGGCCGAGCGGATTTCGCCGTTCAGCAGCGGCTCGAGCCAGCGCGCCTTCATTTCGTCGGTGCCGTAGCGCTCGAACACCTCCATGTTGCCGGTGTCGGGCGCGTTGCAGTTGAAGACCTCGGCGGCCAGGTGCGACCGGCCCATTTCCTCGGCCAGATAGGCGTATTCGACCGTGGTCAGGCCGCGGCCGCGATCGCTGTCCGTCAGCCAGAAATTCCACAATCCCCGTGACCTGGCCTTCGACTTTAATCCGTCCAGGATCTCGGTCTGGCGCGGCGTGAATTCCCAGCGGTCGCCCTTGGGCACCTCGGCCAGGTACTCGGCGTCGAGCGGCGCGATCTCGTCCCGGACCATGGCGCGCACGTCCTTCAGCAGCGGCGCAAGCCTGTCGGTAATTCCAAGATCCATGGCCGCCATATCGTCCCCCCGATGCGTTTGGTGGCGCAGGATGGCATCGCCCTTGGCAAAGTCAATCGCACCGGTTGCAAAACCGTTGCGCCCCCCGGCATGGCCAATAAGGTGCCCCCATGATCAAGGGGTTGGACATCACGCAGGCGGATCTGGACGCCTGGCTTTCGGACCACGTGCCGGGCTTCGCCGGGCTGCGGGGCGTCGAGAAATTCGGCGATGGCCAGTCGAACCCGACCTTTCGGCTGGACGCCGACAGCGGCACATACGTCCTGCGCGCCAAGCCACCGGGAAAGCTGCTGAAATCGGCGCACGCGGTGGACCGGGAATACCGTGTGATGGCGGCGCTGGGCGGCACGGACGTGCCGGTGCCCGCCATGCTGGCGCTGGCCCCCGACGACGCGTCGCCCATCGGGCGGGCCTTCTTCGTGATGGAATACCTGGAGGGGCGCATCTTCTGGGATCCGAGCCTGCCCGAACTTGATCGCGACGCGCGGGCCGCGATTTATGATGGCATGAACAAAACCCTGGCCGCGCTGCACGATGTGGACGTCGCGGCGGCGGGGCTGTCGGATTTCGGCAAGCCCGGCGACTACTTCGCGCGCCAGGTCGATCGGTGGTCGCGGCAGTATCGCGACAGCGTCGACCAACCCACAGACGATATGGCGCATCTCATGGCGTGGCTCGAGCGAAACAGGCCCGCCGATGACGGGGCGGTGGCGCTGGTCCACGGCGATTACCGCATGGACAACATGATGTTCGCGCCGCAATCCTCTGAAGTCATTTCGCTTCTTGATTGGGAGCTTTCGACACTGGGCCATCCGCTGGCCGACCTGGCCTACCAGTGCATGCAGTGGCGGTTGCCCCATGACGCGGGGATGCGGGGGCTCGGTGGTCTGGACCGTGCGGCGCTGGGACTTCCGTCCGAGGCCGATTACGTCGCCGCCTATTGCGACCGCCGGGGCATCGGACCCATCGACAACTGGTCCTTCTACCTCGTGTTTTCATTCTTCCGCCTGGCCGCGATCCTGCAGGGCGTCTTCGCGCGGGCCGAGGCGGGCAACGCGTCGAACCCCGAAAAGGCCCGCGCCTATGGCCGTGCGATCCCGCTTCTGGCCGGCATGGCAGTGGAGCTGACGCGCGACGAGGGCGCGGCATGAGTATCCGTATGGACCGGGACGTGGCCATCATCACGCTGCCGGCCTGGCTGGACGCGCCGGGCCTGTCGGCGCTGAGCCTCGAGCTGGACCAGGCGCTGGGCGATGCGGCCGTGCGCGGTGTCGTGCTCGAAGCCGCGCGGCCCGGCGTGTTCTGCCGGGGGCTTCCGCTGGACCGGCTTGACGACCCCGCGCCCCGTCGCTTGGCCGAACGCCTTCGCGCGGCCGACAAGCCGGTTATCGCGGCGCTGTCCGGGCTCGCCTCGGCGCAAGGGGCCGAGCTGGCCCTGGCGGCCGGTCTGCGCGTGGCCCATCCGGGCGCGGTCCTGCGGCTGAACGATGTGGCGCTGGGCCTGCTCCCGGCCGCACTGGCCACGGCGACGCTGCCCGCGCTGGTGGGGGGCCGGGCGAGCCTTGCAATGCTCCTGGGCGGCCGCGCCGTGCCGCTGGGCAAGGCGCCTGCCGGCCTCGTGGATTTGGTGGATCCCGACCCGTTGGGCGCGGCGGTCGCGCTGGCGCGCGAGGGCACGCCGCCGCCGGAACGTGACGGCCTGTCCGATCCGGGCGCGCTGTTCGATGCCACCGCCGCCGCCCGCGCCGGTGCCGGGTCCGACGAGCTTGCGCTGCGGATCATCGACTGTGTCGAGGCGACGCTGACCGTGCCCCGCTCGGCCGCGGCCGAGATGGCCGAAACCGCCCGGTCCGAGGCACTGGACGATGGCCGTGCGCGGGCCCTGATCCACCTGGCACAGGCCGAGCAGGAGATGGACCTCACCCCCCCGGCCACGCGGCTGCCGGGCCGGATCGCCATCGTCGGCGGCACCAACGTCGCGGGCGTCATGGCCGTGGCCGCGTTGCGCCGCGGCGCGCAGGTGGACCTGGTGGGGCTGGACGATGACGGTCTGGCGCGCGCGGCGGAAACCGTGCTGGGCCGGATCGATACGCTCGCTGCCGAGGGGCGGCTGTCGGAGACGGGCCGTGACGCGATGCTGGCGCGCTTTGCCCCGGGCACCGAGATCGAGGTCCTGGGCGAGGTGGACATGGTCGTCGAGGCCGCGACCTCGGCCGCCGAGCTTCGGGCGGACCTGGCACAGGCGATGGCGGTCCTGACGCGGCCCGGCGTGCCGATCGTCCTGGGCGGCAGCGACACCGACCCGGTTTCACTGGTGGGAACCGGCCGGGCCGCGGACGCCGTGGGCCTCCACCTGCCACGTCAATCCACGGCGCTGGCCGAAATCGCCGTGGCCAAGGACACGTCCGATACCGCCCGCGATGCGACGGCGGCGCTGGTCCGGGCCCTGGCGCGGCGTCCGCTGGTCGTGCGCCCCACGCCGGGCCGCGTTCTCGCCCGGCTGGAGGAAGCGGGCCTGGCGGCTTGCGAGACGCTTCTGGTTCGCGGGGCAGGCATGCCCGCGTTGGAGCAGGCGCTGACGGATCTGGGTCTGTCCGAGACACCGCTGGCGCGCGCCGCCGCGCGGGGCTTCGCCCGGGTTCAGGCCGAGCGGGCGGCGCGGAACAGGGGCACCGGGGGCGCCATCGACATCCTGCTGCGGGCCGGGGGCGACGGGCTGGAGGATCTCGACAGCGTCGCGGCCGAGATGCGCAGCGCGCGCGGCGACAAGGGCGCCGCCATGGCGCCGGCCGCCATCCGCACCGCGTGGATCGCCCTCGTCGTGGCCGAAGCGGTCGAGATCCTGGCGGCGGGCGGCGTGCGGCGCACGGGTGACCTGGACGTGGCGAGCCTGCCCGCGCTGGGCCTGCCGCGCGACAGCGGCGGCATCCTGCACCTGGCCGACCGCACGGGCCTTCTCAGGATCGCGACCGCGCTGCGCGACATGGGCGAGACGCCGCACAAGCTGATCGACGTGCTGATCCGCAACGGCAAGGGCTTCGCGTCGATCTGACCGGGCGGATCAGCCCAGGAAGAGCCCCGCGACCACCAGCCCCAGCCCGATCATCGACAGCATCAGCGACCCGAGATTCCACGCCACCAGCCGTTGGAGCCGCGCGCGCAGGGCGTCGTCCGACAGGCCCGAACGGCGCGCCCGGAGCGCGGAGACGATGCAGTAGACCAGCCCGAGGAGCCCGAGGAGCGCGACGGCCGCGCCGCCCAAAACCAGTGATTGCATCCGAAGGCTCCCCTGTTGCCGTCCCGCCGGGCGGGCGTCGGACGGCTAGGCCATTGGCCGCCGCATCGCAAGCCCCGGGCGGTCTTGCCCATGCCCGGGCGGGGCGCTATCCCGAGCCTTCAAATCGCGCGCATCCCGAAGGAGCCCCGCCATGACCGACACCGCCGACAGCGTCCTCGACTCCAACTACCGCGTCACCGCAGACGAGCTGCGCCAGTTCATCGAGCGGTTCGAACGGCTGGAGCAGGAAAAGAAGGACATCGCCGAGGCGCAGAAGGAAGTGATGGCCGAGGCCAAGGCGCGCGGCTACGACACCAAGGTCATGCGCAAGGTCATCGCTCTGCGCAAGCGCGACAAGGACGACATTGCCGAGGAAGAGGCGGTGCTGGAGATGTACAAGGAAGCGCTGGGCATGAGCTGAGCCGGTCGGTCCGCGATCGGCTGGCCGCGCGCCCGGTTATGACAACCTGCGGGCCCGCGGGTGCGGGGCCGGGGCCGATCGACCGGCCTGCCACGGTCGCGCGCCCTAGCGGGACAGGATGCGCACCCGCTCCATCCGCGCGATATCGCCCAGGTCGGCCTCGTAGATCGTCGTCAGGTCGTCCAGCAGGTCTTGGTCCCAGCCCGGAAGGTCCGGCTGGGCCATGATCGCGTCGGGATCGGCGAACTTGTCGAGAAAGGCCGCGGTGATCCGCCGCTCGATGGTCCGCGACTTGGGCGGGTGGGCGGCCAGGTAGGCCCGGAGGCGGGGCATCCCTTCGTCGCACATCAGGTGGCGTGTCAGGTCGAAACGGCCCGTCAGGTGCAGGTCGGGGCCAACGCCCGCCATCGTGCGCATGAGCTCTTCCCACAGAAGCGGCATGTCCTCGTAGCACCACAGCGTCAGCGTCGCGTCCGGGCAGGCCTCGAGAAGCTGGCGCACCGGCACCGACCAGCGCAGTTCGCGCGGATCGCTCCCGCCCATCAGCCGGTCGTAGCCGACGTCGTCGCCCGCGGCGGAGACGATCGCCGGCAGGAACGTCGTCATGTCCCGCACGCACATGTGGAAATCCACGGGATGGTCGGGGAAGATATTGCGCAGCCACCCGGCCTTGTACATCCGCGGGTAAAGCTGGCCCTCGCCCACGGCCATGGCGGGGACCGATATGAAGCTGGAATTGCTCAGCACCAGGTGGTCGGGGCTGGCACCTTCCAGGATGGTTTCGAGCACTGCGTCCTGTGTGTCGGGATCGGCCGGTTTGCCCATGAGCGTGTTCAGCACGTCGCGCAGGACCGGGCGGTAGCGCGACGGCCCCGGCACGCAGACGCCCGCGTGGTCCAGCGCATCGCGGTTGCGCAGGAGCGATTTGACCAGTCGTTCGCCCTCGGTCATGTGGGCGCCGATATGGAAGCTGATTCGCATGGGCTGATCGGTCATCGTCCCCGGTCCTAGCATGGTGCTGTCCACGAATTGAGGCATAATCGCGCAAGCCCGCCGGACGCGGCATGGAGGCCGCATTGACGGTTTTCCACCGCCGCGGGCTGGGCTAAGACACGGCCATGGCCGATAAAATGAGTCAGATTTCACCGCCCGCGCGCCGCGTTTCATCGGCCTTCGACGGCTGGTCGATCGGGGCCGCCCTGATCGCCGGGCTGGTCCTGCTGCCCATCGCCGCCGTGGTGTGGCTGGCTCTGTTCCCGACCGAGCCGATCTGGGGCCACCTGATCTCGACCACACTGCCGCGTTACATGAGCAACTCGCTGGTGCTCATGGCCGGTGTAGGCGCGCTGGCCGCGACGGTGGGGACCGTCACCGCGTGGCTGGTGGTGATGTACGACTTCCCCGGCCGGCGCTGGCTGGAGTGGGGGCTTTTGCTGCCGCTGGCCGTGCCGGCCTATGTGGGGGCCTATGCGCTGACCGATTTCCTGGAATACGCAGGGCCCGTTCAGACCGGCCTGCGCGCGCTGATGGGGTGGGAGAGTGCGCGCGACTATGCCTTCCCCGAGGTCCGGTCGCGCGGCGCGGCGCTTCTGGTGCTGGCCGCATCGCTGTTTCCCTATGTCTACCTGATGGCGCGTGCCGCCTTCCGCGAGCAGTCGGGCCGCACGCTCGAGGTGGCGCGGGCGCTGGGCGCGGGGCCGGTCGCCCGGTTCTGGCGCGTGGGCCTGCCCATGGCGCGCCCTGCCATCGCGGCCGGCACCGCCATCGTGATGATGGAGACGATCAACGATTTCGGCGTCGTGGAATATTTCGGGGTGCAGACCCTGACCACCGGGATCTTCACCGTCTGGCTGGAGATGCGCAACGCCGGCGGCGCGGCGCAGATCGCCTGCGTGATCCTGGCGCTGGTCCTGGCGCTGGTGACGCTGGAAAAGCTGTCGCGCCGCCGGTCGCGCTTCTTCCGGTTGTCGCGCAGCGATGTGCCGCTGACGCGCGCGCGGCTTTCGGGCGGGCAGGCGGCCCTGGCAAGCCTCGCCTGCCTGCTGCCGTTCGCCTTCGGCTTCGTGCTGCCGGTGGGAGTGCTGTCGCACCACGCCTGGGTCAACGCCCATGCCTGGATCGACCCGGATCTCGGCCGCGCGCTGTGGCACACGCTGGCCACCGGGGGGGCCGCGGCGGGGCTGACGGTGACGGGGGCGCTGGTGCTGGTCTATGGCGTGCGGCTGGCCCGCGCGACCCTGCCGCGGTTGCTGCTGCCTGTGACCACCATCGGCTACGCGGCGCCGGGCGCGGTGCTGGGCGTGGGGATCCTGCTGCCGCTGGCGGCCTTCGACCACGCGCTGGCCGATACGTGGCTGGCCATCACCGGGACCGACCCGGGCCTGATCCTCACCGGCTCGGCCGCGGCCATCGTGCTGGCCTACATGGTGCGTTTCTTCGCCATCGCCCAGGGCGCCGCCGACGCGGCCATGGGGCGCGTGGCCCCCAGCCTGCCCATGGCCGCGCGCGCGCTGGGGCGCAGCCCCGGGGCCACCCTGCGGGCGGTCTACCTGCCGCTGATCCGCGGATCCGTAGGCACGGCGCTGCTGCTGGTCTTCGTCGACTGCGTGAAGGAGCTTCCCGCGACCCTGCTGCTGCGGCCCTTCAACTACAACACGCTCGCCACGCGGGTCTACGAACAGGCATCGCTCGAGCGCATCGGCGAGGCCGCACCGGCCGCCCTTCTGGTCATGCTGGTGGGGCTCGGCGCCGTGGCGATCCTGGCGCGCGCCAACCGCTGACGCGCGCACCGGCCATGGACAAGGACCGGCCCCTGGTCTTATACGGACCGCGTGCCTCTATAGCTCAGCTGGTAGAGCAACTGATTTGTAATCAGTAGGTCGCGGGTTCGACTCCTGCTGGGGGCACCAATCAAATCGAACGCTGGAACGTGTAGTCGCCGCCGTGCTGGGCGAGCCGAACGCGCTTGCGTCCAGCGGATCCGCCCGGGCCGATGGCAGCCTTCCGCCCCCTGTCCCAGCTTGACCCGGCGGAACCGGCTGCCTAATGCTGTCTCAGTTCATTTACGTATCCTTTGACGCTGCCCACGCGGCGCACCCAGTTTTACCGCCCCGCGTGATTTTCAGAACCTGAGGGGCCCACGATGTCACTTGACCGCTATTCCGCCGTCACGGGGGGTGTCGCCGACGGCCTCAAGTATGGTCGCAACGTCCTGGATGGTATCGGCGCCGCCGTCACCGCGGGACAGGCGGGGATGTTCGTCTACGGCAAGTCCAAGGACTTCACCGACGGCGTGCCGTGGAAGCTGGACGCGGTGAAATACACGCTGGCCGCGGTGAACGTCGTGTCGCCCCTCAAGGCGCCGATCAAGGTTCTGCAAGCCGCGGTCACCAACGTGGAACGGCCCGTCGAGACCATCAAGGAAGTGCAGGACAGGCTGGACGGCATCACCCTGCAAAGCACGCTCGATCAGCGCCAGACGTTCAACGCCATCTTCAAGGTCAAGGATTTCCTGGGGGCGATGGACTTTTCCATCGCGCTGGTACGCGATCCGCTGACGGTACTGATTTCCGGGCTCGAACTGGCCTCGCGCGGAAGCACCAACCAGTACCACGCCATGAACGGCAACCTGGACTACTACCTCGGCCGTCTCGGCATCGGGGCGAGCGCGGCAGAGGATCCTTCAGCCCAAAGCACGTCCACCGAAGGCTGGGCGTTCGCCGATTTGCAGGCGGGCCTCGACGCCGAGTCCGCGGTGCGCATCGATCGTCTTGTCGCAGTCACGCCGCAGGTCACGGCGGTGAACGAGGCGTTCGAGAACCTCCTGGGGATCTTCGATCGGATCGACTTCGACTCGATCAACCTCGAACTGTCCGGGGTCGAGGAAATCGGCAAACTGCTGGACAAGTTGAAGGTCCCGCTGGACATCGCGCTCAATGCGATCGACCCGATCCGGCCGCTTCTGGATGCTATCGGCCTGGTCTCGCAGCTCGTGGACTCGGTGGTCGATTTCATCATCGAGTCGCTGGGGCTCGGCGGTCTCATGGATGCCGCGGAAGAGGCGATTGCCGACCTGCTGCCGCCCATCGATCTGCTGGACGCGTTCTTCGACCTGATCAAGCCGCTGGTCGAGGGGCTGGAGCAGTTCATCGACAATGCCCTGGGCGCGTTCGACATGATGGACGCGGTGACCGAAGCCGCGTTCGGCAACGGCTTCGGCGATGCCCTGAACAGTTTCGCGGGCTGGTCCAACGACCTCGATAACGTGCTGCGCGGGGACGAGGGCGATGACGCGCTCGACGCCCTGGGCGGAGACGATACGATCTATGGCGGCGCCGGCAACGACGTGATCGTGGCGGGCACCGGTGACGACGAGATCTGGGGCGAGGCGGGCGATGATTTCATCCACTTCAATGCCAGCTTCACCGGGTACGAACTGGCCCGCGAACGCCTGCCCGGCGATACCGACCAGGCGACCGGCGACATTGTCGTCAGCCACGTGCGCCCCTTCGGCACGTTCAATACCGGCGTCGACATCCTGCGTGACCTGGATGACGGCGATATCGTCGCCTTCACCGATGTCGCCTTCACCGGGGCCGAACTGAAATCCGCGTTCATCGGCGGCTCGGTCCTGACCGGATCGGCGCGCAACGATCTGATGTTCCTCAACTCCACCGGAACGCGGATCGACGGGTACTACGTGGCCGAAGGGCTGGAGGGCGACGACCGCATCTTCGGCTCCACCGGCGATGACAGGCTGATCGGGGGGGCGGGCAACGACGTTCTGCTGCCGGGCCTGGGCGACGACGAGGCCCTCGGCGGGACGGGGGACGACACGTTCCAGGTCTTGGCCGGCAGCCTGGCAAGCCTGCGCGTCGACTTGGGCGAGGGGACCGCGTTCGGGCAAGGGTCCGACACGCTGGTCGATATCGAGAACGTCATCCTGCAGCCCGGGCAAAAGCACTTCGTGCGTGGCACCGACGACCCCAACGCCATCTATACCGCCGATGGCCAGGACGTGATCGCCGGGCGCGGCGGGTCCGATTTCATCCGCACGGGCGGCGAGGACGATTTCATCGTCGCGGGGGCCGGTGCGGACACGATCGACGCCGGCTCGGGTCGCGATGTCATGATATCGGGCAGCGCGGCAGCGCTGGGCGTCACCGACACCTATATCGGCGGCGAAGGGTTCGACGTGGTGTCCTACACCGGGGAATCGACCACCATCCGCGACGATGTGAACGCGGTGAACGACGACCCCTCGATCCTTCAGACCGTGAAGAATTACATGGCCGAGACCGCGGCCAGCGGCCGGGTCGAGATCGACGGGACCACGGGGCGTATCGCCCGGTTCGACGCCGACGGCACCCAGGTGGCCACCGACGAGACCGACGGGGTCGAGGGGTTCATGGGATCCGACGTGGCCGACCTGCTGGTCGGCGGCCCGGTGGCGTCCTGGCTCCACGGGGCCGGTGGCGACGACGTGATCCGGACCAACGGGACCGAGCACATCTTCGGCGGCCGGGGTGACGACCTGATCCGGGCGCAGCGCGTGGATGGCGGCGCGACCCAGCTGCAGATCGACGGCGGACAGGGCGAGGACCGGCTCGAGCTCGACGGCGTCGGACCCGCGCGCTGGTTCTACCGGGTGGAAAGCAGCATCGCCCTCACCCTGCGCGCGTTCGAGATCGGCACCGAGGGCGAGGATCTGCGCAACACGCCCAACGCGTTCTTCTCGATCAAGCCGCGCGATGTCGAGGCGATCAAGCTTGGTGACTACGCCGATCACGCGATCTACGAGCCGGGCGGCACCCGCCCCACCACCTTCGAGCTGGGCGGCGGCGACGACCGCTTCGACGGCGAGAACGGCTTCGCCGAGGTGTTCGCGGCCGAAGGCGACGATACCGGCAATTTCGACAGGGGCGGCGGCGGCATTTTTCACGGCGGCGCGGGCGCCGATTTCTCGATCTGGAGCGACACGACCCGCGAGAACGCGGCCCTGATGGGGGCGGGCACGGACCGCGTCGTCATCAAGCGCTTCTTCGGGCACGCCGATGGCGGCGACGGGTTCGACACCATCGGCTTCGACGTCGCGTTCCTGTCGCGCATCGTCGCCGATCTGGGCGCGGGCACCGTGGAGTCCTTCAAGGGGCAGGCGACCATCAACGCCGAGCAGGTGGGCATGACGCTCGAAGGGTTCGAGCAGTTCATCGCCACCGGCTTCAACGATCGCGTCACCGGCAGCGGCGCGGACGAGCGTATCGTCGGGCGCGATGGCCGCGACACGCTGAACGGGGCAGGGGGCGCGGACGAGCTGTACGGGGGATCTGGAGACGACTCGATCCTGGGCGGCGACGGCGACGACATCCTGCACGGCGGCGCGGGCAGCGATATCCTGGACGGCGGGGCGGGCGTCGACATGGCGTCCTATGTCTGGGCGCAGCCGGACGGGCTGGACGGGGGCTTCGTCACCACGGGATTTTCCGGCGTGACCGTCGATCTGGGCACCGGCCGCGCCCTGGGCGCCTTCGGCTCCGACACGCTGCGCAACATCGAGAACGTGGCGGGCAGCGCGGGCGACGACGCCCTGACCGGCGACGGGGCCGACAATATCCTGTCGGGAGGGCAGGGCGACGACACCCTGGTGGGCGGCGACGGCGCGGATGTTCTCATCACCGGGAGTGGTTCCGACCTGGCCGTCGGGGGGGCAGGAGACGACCGTATCGTCGTCGATCTCGGGACGGCCGAATCCATCGTTGGCGGAACGGGCGACGACACGCTCGATTTCGGGCTGCTCGACGGGCTGGTCAACGTCGACCTCCAAGCCGGAACGTACGCGGCACAGGTCGAGACGCTGGTCGCCCGGTGGGGCGTTCTCGACGTCGATGGTGACGGAACGGACGACGGCGACGGGTTCGAGGCGCGTCTGATCGGCGGTGACCTGCTGACGCCCGACGATGTCCTGCGAACCGATCCCCTATTCTCGCGGGACCCCGGCGATCTTGCCCGGGACCTGCCCGAGCCCGGGGAAGACGGGTTTCTCGCCGCGCAGATCGAACAGGTCATCCGCACCTTCGACGCATCAGGCGGGTTCACGGGCATCGAGCGGGTCAGGGGCGGGCTCAGCGATGACAACGTCCGCGGCAGCCGGTCGGCAGACTGGGTCGCCGGCGGCGAGGGCGCGGACACGCTCGATGGGGGCGACGGGAACGATACCCTGGATGGCGGGCAGGGCGCGGACCTGATCTATGGCGGCGCGGGGAGCGATTCCCTGACGGGCGGCGCGGGACCCGGGGCGGACTGGATCACCCCGGGCGGGGGCAACGACACCGTGGACGGGGGCGATGGCAACGACATGGTGTCGTTCTCGGACCTGGCCGAGACGCCGGGGCGGACCAACCTGGACTACCGCCTGACCATCGATCTCGAGGCGGGCACGGCGGTCAGCCACGACGGCGCGGAGCGGATGAGCCTGCTGAACCTCGAGCGGGTGACGGGCACGATCTTCGCCGATTTCATCCGCGGCGACGCGGGCGCGAACCAGCTGCGGGGCCTGGGCGACTACGACTGGTTCCTGGCGACCACCGGCCCCGACACGATCGACGGCGGCAACGGGCAGGACATGATCAGCTTCGTCGAGTGGCGGAACGCGGCCGCCAACACCATCGGCGACGCCTTCGGGCCGCTGCCGCCCTCGGGCGCGCAGGCCACGGGGATTTACCTGGATTTAACCAATCCGGCCAACAATACGAACCTGGCCGCGGGGCTCGAGCTGACCAGCATCGAGCGGATCACCGGCTCGGGCCGGCAGGACGTGTTCTTCGGCGACGACCAGTCCAACGATTTCCGCGGCCTGGGCGATTTCGACTGGTTCGTCGGCTCCGATGGCGGGCGCGAACGGTATTTCGGGGGGGACGGCGACGACACGGTGACCTATTTCAACGCGCCCGGCGCGGTGACGGCGTCGCTGCGCAACGGGGCGGTCGTGAACGGGCAGCAGACGGGCTATGGCAGCCAGGGCTGGGCCGCGCGCGATCTGTATTTCGAGATCGAGAACCTGGTGGGCTCGGCCTTCGACGACCGGCTGACGGGATCGGAGGCGCGCAACCAGCTCAACGGGCTGGGGGGGGATGATTTCCTCTTCGGCTATGGCGGGATCGACTACCTGAAGGGGGGCCTGGGCGACGACACGATCAACGGCGGGGCGGGCTCGGACTACGCGCTCTTCGACGGCGACCGGGCGAGCTACACGCTCACGCGGAGCTCGGGCACGGAGGTCACCGTAAGCGGCCCCGACGGCACCGACAGCCTGACCAACGTGGAGTATTTCCGCTTCGACGACATGGACGTGACCATCTGGGACCTCGCGATCGTGTAGGGCGGGGGCGCCCGCGCGACCGGTCTGCGGTCGGCGGCCGGTCGCGGGTTCGGCGGCCACGACGGATGCGACCGCGACGGGACGAAGAGCCCTCCTTGGATCGGGGATGCCTCCGGGACACCCCGGTTTCCGGAGATGCGCCACCGATCGCTTCCGAGGGGTCACATGGCTCTGCGGGATCGCGCGGCGGGCCGCTTCGGCCACGGGCCAAGATCCGGTCTCGGCACGGTGGTGCTGACCGACATGTTGCCGCTCCGGCTGACGCGTCGCATCACGCCATGATCGCGGTTTCGCCGCCACGAGCTCGGACGCCCACTTCGGCACGCGACGGCAGGGGCTGAACGGCATCAGGTCTCGATTGGGAGGTTCCGGCGTCGCCCTCCGACCGGCAGGCCAGGGCCGCCGGAGATCGCGTGGCAGGCGTGGTGGGACCGTTGTCGCAAACACGGTCAGATACGTGGGCTGCCGGTGACGTCATGAAAGCTCCGGGTTCGCCGCAGCACTGGACCGTCGGCCCGGGACCACCTGGCCGGAAGCGACGCGCCTCCAGCCATGGGCTTGGATATCGTCAACCGGCAAAACGGTCGCGCCCGCCAGTGTCGAGCGCGCCGGTCCCTTCCGCGTCTGGATGCGACGGTTCGACCCGCAGGTGGCGATCAAGGTCGGCGCCGGTGCGACGCTCGGAAAGCTCGTCGCCGACCCCTGCCGGTCAGCACCTGCGGAAGACGTTCCGCAGCCGCGGTCCGGGTTTCGAAACGGGCAAACGCCGGGGTCTCCGGGCCGAGTCATTCCTGACCGCTCCGGCGCGCGGAAAGATATCGTGCGGCCCCGTCCCGCAGGATCGAGGCGGATCGTCGTGGAGAGATGCGACGCCGTCGCCGGTAGACGATTTTCCCGGCGCGGACCTTCTCGCCCAATGACACGGCCCGCCATCGGCAATGGGCGCTCGTCGGGTGGCGAAACGCGGCCTGAAACTCGTGCCGGTCAGCCACCGATCGGAAGATAGAGCGTACACGGAAGGCCGGCGGGCAGGCGGCTGTCGGGGTTGGGCAAGGCCAGGGTCACGCGGAACGTCTCGGACACCGTTTCGAGGATCGGGTCCACGGCGATCACGTCCGCCTTCAGCCGCCCATCGCCGCGGTCCGGCACCGAAAGCTGCGCCGCGTCCCCGCGGGCGACGCTGCCCCAGTAACGGGCCGGGATCCACGCCTGCACGTGCAGCGGGTCCAGGGTGACCACGGTGAAGGCCGGGCTCTGCTGGTCGGCGAATTCGCCCGGGTCCAGGCCCCGTTCGGTCACAACGCCGGCCTGCGGCGCCCGCAGGACCAGTTGATCCAGTGCGGCGCGGGCCGCCTCGGCCTCGAGCGCGGCGCTGCGCAACGTGGATTCGGCCGCGGCACGTTCCTGCAACAGGCTCAGCACGTCCTGTTCGGCGGCGTCCAGCCGTTCCTGTGTGACCAGGTCGCCTTCGGCCAGCGCACTGATGCGGTCCCGCTGGGCGCGCGCCACGTCCAGCCGCGCGACGATCCCGTCCAGCGTGGCGCGGTCCTCGGCACGCCCGCGCGCGACGTTCAGCCGGGCCCGCTCGACATCGTCGACCTGTGTCAGCAGGACGTCGCCCGCGCCGACGGCATCACCGCGCGCGGCATGAACGCTGGCGACCACGCCGGGTGTGCGGACGGCCAGGCGCAGCTCGGCCGATGGCTCGAGCAGGCAGTCCTCGGCCGTTTGCGCCCAGGCCGATCCCCCCGACGAGACCACGAAAAACACGATCCACGGGATCAATCCGCTGCGTTGACTTTCCATCGCATCCGTCCTTAACCTCACCGCATTGAGTAATTTAGTTTCGTCGACTCGCTGTGATCCGTACCATGGTGAAATCCTGTAATATTTTGAGGTAATATTGAAGCGTCGTCACTCGGCCCCCGGGGCCGACCAGTCCCGCAAAAAGCGAATCGCGGCCACCATGGGTCGGCTTCTGGGAACCGCGCGGACTTCCGATCATATCGTCGACCCGCCGCAGACCGAGCTCGAGACGTTCGAGGACCGGATCCTGCTTTCGGCGGACTTCGCCCCCGTCACGGCGCAGCTCGACACCCCGCACGAGCGCGAGGCGTGGACCTTTAAGCTGGACGAGCAGCGGCAGATCCTGCTCGACCTGGTCGAGGCCCCGGACTCGGCGCGCCTGACACTCTTCGGGCCGGATGGCGAGGTCACGGACCGGCGTGCGTCGGATCTGGTGGACTACGAGCCGCTGACGCTGACGCCCGGCGACTACCGGGTCGAGATCGAAGGGGGCCGCGCGCCCGGGCCCGTCCGCTTTGCCCTGCGGGACCTGGCCCAGGCCGAGGACGCACCGGACGGTGCCGTTTCGGGCGAGCTTGCGGATGCCAGCGCGACGGCCCTGCACAGCCTGACCCTCCAGGCGGGCCAATCGATCCTGATCGACATTCTCGATGACGCCGACCCCGACGCGGCGACCGTTGCGATCTACGATCCCGGCGGATCGCGCGTGGCGATCTCGCAATACGAGGACCGGATTCTGGGCACCGCCGCGCAGACCGGCCGCTATACCGTGGTCTTCGCGGGGCGTGGCGCGGCGGGCACGGCGCTGAATTACAGCTTCGAGCTGGGCAGCCCGCAGGTGGGCGGCACCGGCGCGCTGGCCCTGGGCGGCACCATCGTGGGCACCGCACCCGAAGATGGCCAGGTGTTCGACGTGGCGATCGATCTCGACGCCGCGTCCCCCGCCATTTTCGAGACCTCGGGCAGCGGATCGGCGGCGCTGATCGGGGCGGACGGGGAAGTTCTGTGGTCCGGTGGCCTGGCCTTGCTGGACGTCGGCAACCGCGTCGACGATCCGGCGCTCACGCTGCCGGCGGGCGAGACGACCCTGCGGCTCTGGGCGCAACCCGACGACTGGTCGGTGCGGCTGTTCGACCTGGGCACGGCCCAGGCGCTGAGCGATGGGCAGACGGTCGATGTATCGACGGCCGAGGGCGCCGCGCCGCTGATCGGCACGATCGAGGTCACCGATTACGAGACCCTGGACGTCGCGCGGAGTTTCCCGGTCGCAGCCGTCATCATCGACCCGACAGGTGTCGTGCGGGGCGACGCGTGGATGCCGCTTGCGGGGCAGGGCGGACAGGCCACCGTCCTGGCCTACAGCACGCGGGACAACGGCGGCACGTCCCCGGTGACCGTTGCGCTGACCCCGCCGCAGACGTCCAGTCTTCCGCCGGACACCGATCACACCGTATCGACCGTCGCCGGGGCGGGCGTCGTGTGGGATATCCCGGTGACCGCGCCGGGCCCGCATCTCATGTCCGTCGGGAACCTGCAGGACGCGACGCTGATCGCGCCGGATGGCAGTGTCCTGCTCGGACCGGACGACTGGTCGCGCGACGACACGGCCGTCGCCGTGCTGAGCGAAGGCACCTGGCGGATCGTGGCGCCGCCGCCGCGCTTCGATCGCACCAACGCCGTGCGCTGGCAGTCTTTCGCGACGGCGCCCTTGCTGGCGGCCGGCGAAACCGATCTTGGCTCCGGCAACATCTTCGTGGCTCGGGTGCCTGCGACCGGCGACGCGCCCGTCGATTTCGCCCTGTCCAATGCCGACGCGGTGGCGTTCTACGACGTGGCGACTGGCGCGCGGCTCGACCTGCCGGACGACCCGCGACAGCGACTGGCGCCCGGTCTGCCCGAGATGGCGGTGGTCTCCACGGACGCGAGCAGCAGCTTCCGCAACACGATCGCCACGCTCACGCCGGTGGAGATCCGGACCGTCGACATCGACGTGACGACCGGCACCGGCGCGCCGGCCGAACGGCTGGCCGAGCGCGGCGGTCAGGTCCTGCGCCTGGACGGGATCGGCGCCGCCGTGGACGGCGCACCGGCCCCGAGCGGCGCGCGCACCGTCGAGGCCTGGGTGAGGTTCGACGATGCGGCATGGGGCAGCCTCCTGGCGATCGGAGGCATCGAGCTGACCGTGAGCGCGGACCGGTTCGAGGTCGAGATCGCCGATGGCGCGGGCACGCGGGAGCTGTCGGACTTCACCCGCCGGACCCCGGGCGACTGGAACCACGTGGCCGTGCGCATCACGGCCGACGGGACAGCGGCGCTTTTCGTCGATGGAAGCCTGCAGCGATCCGTGACCCTGGGCGCGTTGCCCGGGGCCACCGCCGCGCCGCGGATCGGCGCCGGGGCCGCCGGGGCCATGGACGACCTGCGGATATGGGGCGCCGCGCTGGACGACGCGTCCATCGCGGCGCTGGTCACCACGCCGCCGGCCGCCGATGCCGCGGACCTGTTGCTGGACCTGGACTTCGAAGGCGCGCTGCCGGGCACGGCCCGGAGCGGGGCGGATGTCACCCTGGCATCGCGCATCTCTTCCGCGCCGCTCCTGTCCGACCCGGTCGGGGGCGGGGCGGTCGAGGTGCGCCACCGCTTCAGCCTCGCCGAAGAGACATCCCTTTGGCTCGACGCGTTGTCGGACTGGCGCCTGGGTGACAGCGCGACCGTGGTTTTCAGTGGCCCGGACGGCGCGGAACAAAGGGTCGACATCGTGCAGGGCGCCGCAGGTGTGACCCTGGGGCCGGGCGACTGGACCGCGGTGATCGAGTCGGACGCGGCGCGATCCTTCCACCTGCGCCGCCTGCAGGATCTGCCCGCGCTGGACGCGGACGCCACGCTGGCCCGGGCCTGGAATGACGGGCGGCTCTACCGTGCCGCGGCACCGGCCGGGGCGCGGGTCGCCATCGACACCACGACCCCGTCCTCCGCGACTGCGATCTTCGGTGCGGATGGCGTGGCCCTGCCCGATGCGGACGGGCGCTGGACGGTGGACACCGCCGGGACACAGGTGGTGCGTGTCCTGCCGCCCGAAGCCGGCGACAGGCTGCGGCTTCGCCTGGGCGCGCGTCCGGATACGACGATGGCCGCCGACGGCGACGGCGTGCTGCGCGCGACGACCGATTTCCAGGACGATCCGTCCGTGCATGTCCTGTCGCTGGACGCCGCCGCTGTCGTCGCGGTCGAGGGGCTGGGCAACGGCCGGCTCGAGCTCGTCGCGCCCGACGGAACGGTCCGCCAGATCAACTCGAACGAGAACCTGCTACAGCTTTCGGCGGGCGACTGGACGCTGCGTTGGACCCGCACGACCGAGGCGTCCATGGTGGTGCAGCCCCTGGCGGACATTCCCCGTCTCACCATGCTGGAACGGATCGTGCTGCCCGACACCGACCGGGGGCGGTTCGTCCGGCTGGCGCTTGCCGTGGGTCAACAGGCCCGTTTCTTCGACGGCACGCGCGAGGTGACGCCGACGGCGCTCTGGCGCATCGATGCCGATGGCAATCTGCTGGTCGAGGCGTCGCGCTCGGACCCCGCGGCGATCGCCGGTGACGTGATCGCCTTCCTTGCGCCGGGCACCGAAAGCACGCTGACCCCGATCCCCGCGCAGGGCGCGCGGCCCGAACCGCCCATCGTGACCGCCGATGTCGCCCCCGGAACGCTGGTGACGCGCAGTCCCGGCACGGACGGCACGCTGCTGCGCGACCGGTTCGAGGTCGCAGCCGATGGCTGGATCGCGCCGGACGCCATCGCGGCCGACAGCGGGTTGCGGATGCGTCTTGTCGACCCCGACGGCACCGTGATCCACGAGGGCAATTGGTCGGACTTCAACGCCTCGACCTTCCGGGATGCGCCCGGTCCCTGGCGTGCCAGCGCGGGCACTTGGACCGTCGAGACCTGGCAACCGTTCGGGACCACGCCGCTCGAGGTCAGCTACGCGCTGCGGCTCGAGGAGGCGCCGACGGTCCTCGGCGCGGTCATGCAGGGCGAGGTGCCCGACGAGGGCCACGGCGCCGTTCTGCACGTGGTGGATCTGGACGCGCCAGCGGTCGTGCGGCCCCAATGGGTGCGGCCGGGCGGCGCGCCGGACTTCTCGGGCATCGCGACGATCCTCGGGCCCGACGGCTCGGAGATGTGGTCGGGGGGCGGCAGCTCGGACGGACCGGTGGTCGTCCTGCCCACCGCCGGACGATACGTCATCCGGATCGACGGCAACGTCACCGCCGATCCGCTCCGCAACCCCGGGACCGACAACTACGCCCTTCAGCTCACCGATCTGACCCGCGCCGCCGACCCGGGCGCCGCCGAGATCGACTTCACCGCGCCGGGCTGGGATTTCGCCACCCAGACCGTCCGCGGCACCGATGGCCGCGTCGTTCAGGTGGACGGGCAGGACGTCTATCGCCTGGCCGGACTGGCCGACACCGACACCGAGACCTGGGTCCTGCCCGCGTTCGCCATGGAAGGCCGGCTCGACCGTCACGAGGTGAGCCTGGACTGGCGGGCCGAGCCGTCGGTCACCGATGCGGCGGGCGGCACTTTCGTCATGGCGTGGCTTCCGCTGGCGGCGGCGGGTGCGGGTGGCGTCGTGCCCGAGGCGCTGCTGGCGGACCGGGCGCAGGCGCCGCGCAGCGCCGGTCGCCTGACGCTTGAAATCGACACGGCGCGCAACCGAATCGAAGTCACCCACCTGCGACGGCAGCCCGGCAGCACCACTGTCGACACCCGTGTCGACGCCTTCGACATTCCCGCGGCCACCGCCGACCTGTCGGTCGCGGCCTTCCGACAGCTCGACGCCGTGCTGGCGGCCGATGGCGACGGGGCCCGGTTGACCCTGTCGCTGGGACAGGGGGCGGACCGTGTCGTGCTGATCGACGGGCACGCCTTGCCGGGCTTCGTGATCGAGGACCTGCGCCTGGGATTCGGCGCGCGCGTGGGCAGCGCCACGGCGAACCACGACATTGCCGCCATCCGCGTGTCGCGCAGCGACTGGACCGGGGAAGACCTGCCGCTGGGCGATACCGTGCTGTCGCAGCCCGGCGGCGAGGCGTTGAGCCGGTGGACCTTCGGGGTGGACGCCGACACCACCGTGTTCCTGGACCGCATTTCGGGCACGGCGACCTATTACCTGAAGAAACAGGGCGAGCCCGACCGGCTGGCGCGGCCGCTCGACCCGGTCTCGACCAGTTTCGTGTCGGGCGAGCCGGATCCGCCGGCCCTGCGCTTGTCGCCCGGCCGGTACGAGCTGATCGCCACGACGAACCGGTTCGGCACGACCGATCACAGCTTCCGCCTGGTGGACCTCTCGGCGTTGCCGAAGGCCGGGCTGGGCGCCGCCAGCATTGTCACGCTCGACCCCGGCGCGCGGGCCGGCGGCGTGGCCTTCGACCTGGCGGCGGGGCAGCCCTTCGGGATCGAGGTCACGGACGGCGCGCTGACCCGCGACGTCTCGGCGGTTGTGATCGGGCCGGACGGGTCGGTCGTGGCCCGCAACAGGGGGGACATGGCGTTCCACCGGCTGGTGGCCGAGCGTGCGGGCACCTACGCGGTCCTGTGGGACCGCACCGACGGGACCACGGAACCCCACAGCCTGACCGCGGTCGTCCACGACCTGACAGCCGGCGGCGGCGCGCTGGCGCTGGGGGGGACGACCACCGGTCCCGCGCTTGCCCCGGCCGCCCGGTCGCGCCACGGCTTCACGCTCGCCCAGGAGAGCCTGCTGCATTTCGACACCCTGTCCGGCGGGGCCGAACACAGCTGGCGCATTTTCGACGCCGAGGGCGCGCTGCGGGCCGAGGGGACCGCAACGGCCAACGCGCAGCCGCTCGCCGCGCTCGGCCCCGGGGATTACGTGCTCGAAATCGTACGGGACGCCCGCACGGCCGAGCGGCTGGAATTCGTCCTGGCCAACATGACCGACGCGCCCGCGTTGGAGCCCGACGTCGCCCAGGCCCTGACCGCCGCGGCCGAAGGCGCCGCGCTGCGCGCGCGTGTCGCGCTGCAGGACGGCCAGGGCTACACCATCGAGGGCCTGTCGCAGGAGGATGCCCGGTGGTGGCTGACCGATGACGCCGGCCGGATCGTGTCATCTGGCGTCGGGCCCGCCCCCGCCCGCCGGATCGATATCGGTGCGACCGGGACCTATCACCTGATCGTCGATGCGCCCGACACGACCGAGACGGCCGAGCTGCGGCTGCGGACCGTGCCGCAGACCCTGCCGATCGCCCTGGGCGAACGGGTGGAGATGGCCTTCGACGGGGCCGGACAGGTGCGCGAGACGGCCTTTACCCTGACCGGTGACAGCACCCGCGTCGTCATCGACACCCTGCTGGCGGGGGTGCGGGCCGAGGTGGCGCTGATCGGTCCCGACGGCACCACCCGCGCGACCTGGGACCTGGACGCCTCGTCCTTCGGCACGCTGGAAGAATCGCCGCTGGTCCTGGGGCCCGGCACCTGGCGGGTCGTCGTCACGGCCGAGCCTAACACAGGCTTCAACCCGCCGCCCGTGCAGGGCCAGATCGCGCTGCGCGTGCTGGACACGGCCAACGCGGTGGCGCTGACCGATGACGGGCGCGTGGAGGGACGGCTCGATCCCGGAAGCCTGGCCGATCTCTACAGCTTCGACGGGACCGCGGGGCAGGCCGTCTCGTTCACCTTCGACGAGTCCCAGCGCGACACCCGCGCCTTCCTGTGGTCGCCGGCGGGCGAACGGATCGCGCTGCTGTCGGCCAGCGGCGCCTCGGGCGAGGTCACCTTGCCCGAGACCGGACGCTACCTGCTGGTGGTGCGCGGCGATGCCCAGGCGGCCGGCGGTGTGCGCAGCTACACGCTGACGGGCCACCTGGACCTGACGGACCCGGACCGCCCCATTCCCATCAGCCGCCAGGGCGATGGACCGGACCTGTCGGTGCGGGATCTCGCGATCACCGGGGACGCCCTGTCGGGCGCGCCGCTCGAGATCACATGGCGCAGCGCCAATCTCGGGACCGAACCGGCCGTGGGCCAGCTGTCCGAGCGGGTCGAGATCCTCGATGCGGGCGGAGCCGTCCGCGCGACGCTTGCGGTCCCGCTGGATTTGGCGGCCAGCCCGCTGGCCGCCGGCGCCGCCCGGGCGCGCAGCGCCGAGATCACGCTGCCCGCCGACCTGCAGGGCGACATCACGGTGCGCGTGACGACCGACGCGGGACAGGCGCTGGAGGAACGCAACAGCGACGGCACGGCCGAGACCAACAACGTCGCGAACATCGCTGCGGTCGCGACCGTCCCGTCCTTCCCCAATCTCGTGGTCGAGCAGCTTTCCGGTCCCGATTTCGACCTCTGGCAGCCCGGCCAGACCGTCAACCTGTCCTACACGGTGGGCAATACAGGCGATGCCGCGGCCGAGCCGGGCTGGACCGAGCGCCTGTCGCTTCTCGACCGCGTGACCGGGCAGATCGTGCGCAGCATCGACGTGGCGGTGACCGAGCGGCTCGAGGCGGGGGCCAGCACCACGCGGCAGGTGGCGCTGGTGGTGCCCGACGCCGCGATCTCGGGCTTCGAGCTGTCGCTGAGCCTCGACACCGCGGACGTGGTGGACGAACGCGCGGACGCCGTCGATGCCGAGAGCGACAATACCGACCTGCTGCGTTTCGTCTCCGCGCCCGACCTGACCGTTACCGGGCTGCGGATCGACGGGGCGCTGCGGGTGGGCGAGCCCGTCGTGGTCGAGTGGACCACATCGAACGTGGGCACCCTGCCGGCGGGCGCGCACCTGGACCGGGTCGAGATATCCTATCGCAACGCTGTCTCGTCGCCGCTGGTGACGGCCACGGTCTCGCGCGATGGCCTGGCCCCCGATGCACAGGCGCAGAACCGTGTCACGCTGGATCTGCCCGTGGGCGCCGACCCGCGCGAGATGCGGGTACGTGTGGTCACCAACGCAGGCACGCCCGCCGTGACCGAGGTGACGGTCAACTCCGGCGAACGCCACGAGACGAACAGCGCCCGGCTGGACCGGGTGGCCTTGCCCCCGCTGCGCGCCGACCTGCGCGTGGACGCGCCGGTGGCGCCGCCGACGGCCAGCGTGGGCGATACGATCGACGTGTCCTGGCAGGTCGAGAACACGGGCCCGGTCGAAACCCGCAGCGACGCCTGGGTGGACGAACTCTGGCTCAGCCGGGACGCGACGCCGGGCGACCCCGACGACATTCTGCTGGCGCGGGTGCCGCGCGCCGGGGCGCTGGGCGCCGGGGGCACCTACCAGGCCGCGGCCGAGGTGGTCGTGCCGCAGGCGGGCGGCGGGGACTGGCAGCTCGTGGTCATCACCGACGCCGACGCCGCGCTGGACGAGCCCGGGACCCGCGGCGACAATATCTCGGCCGCATCCGCGATCGTCCTGTCGGCCCCGGCAGCGGACCTGTCGGTGGGTGACGTGTCGGTCTCGCGCACGCGGCTTTTCGCGGGCGAACAGCTGGAGGTCGGCTGGCGGGTGACGAATGCCGGGCCCGATGCCGCCCCCGCGGGAAGCCTGGACCGCATCCTGATCAGCGCCACGGGCGATATCGCGGATGCCGTCCTGCTGGCCGAGATCGCGTCGCAAGCCCCGTTGGCGGCCGGTGACTCGATCCTGCGCAGCCGCAACGTGACGCTGCCGGGCGGCCTGTCCGGCGCCCTGACGTTGTTCGTGGTGACCAATGCCGACGGCCGGGTGGGCGAGGGCCCGAACGGCGCCGACAACAATACCGCCGAGGCCCCGACCGAGCTGGCCGTCGCCAGCCGAGCGGCCGCCGACCTGGTGGTGAGCGATGTGCTCCGCCCGGACGGGCTGACGGCGGGGGTGCCCTTCGACCTGTCCTACACGGTGCGCAACGCGGGCAGCGTCGCCGCGCTGGGCCCGTGGCGCGACCGGATCCAGTTGATCGATCCCGCGACGGGCCAGAGCCTGGGCGACCTGGGGACCTTCCGGCGCGACGCGTCGCTTGCGCCGGGCGAAAGCTACCGCGCCGAGGTGCGGATCACGCCGCCACGGCTTCTGCGCGACGGGCCGGTGTTGCTGCGCGTCATCGCCGATGTCGAGGACGCGGTGTTCGAGGCGGGGCTCGAGGCTTCGAACGTCGAGGACGGCACGCCGCTGCCCGCGGGCGCGCCCGATCTCTCCGTCGCGGTGTCGGGACCGGCGACGGCCCGGGCGGGGCAGGAGATCACGCTCGACTGGACGATCACTAACGACGGCGCGCGGCCGGCCATCGGCAGCTTCGTCGATCGCATCTGGCTTTCGCCGACCGACGATCCCGCCGACGGACGCCTGCTGGCCCAGGTCGTGACCGACGCGGGCGGACTGGCGCCGGGCGAAAGCCTGGCGGTGGCCCGCCGCGTGACTCTGCCCGCAGACATGGCCGGCCCCCTGCGCCTGATCCTCGGGGTCAACGACGACGCCAGCCTGACCGAGGCGGGCGGACCGCCCGCCCGCGCCGTCACCCCGATCGAGATCACGGCCATCGCCCAGCCGGACCTCGTCGTCGCCGAGGTCGCCGCCCCGCCGCTGGTCTACGGCGCCATCGCCACGTTCGAGGTGTCCTGGCGGGTCGAGAACCGCGGCACCGGCACGGGCACCGGCGCGGCCTATACCGACGCGGTGCGGCTGGTCGAGGCCGGCAGCGGGCGGATCGTGCCGCTCGGCACCTTCACCCGGACCGGGCCGCCGGCGCCGGGGGAGGGCTATACCGAGACCGCGTCCTTTACCGTGCAGAACCTGTCGGGCGACTGGCGGGTCGAAGTCGCCACGGACGTGGACGACACGCTTTACGAGGACGGCGCGGGCGCGAACGTGGCCGGCACGCCGGTCGGCTTTGCCGCGCGGCCCTACGCGGACCTTGCCGTCACCCGGGTCGATGCACCCGAGAGCGCGTCGGGCGGCGACACCATCACCGTGGGGTGGCGGATCGAGAATGTCGGCGACGAATCCGCCCCGCTCAATCCCGGGGGTCGCACTGCCGTCAGGGACCGGATCGAGGTGCGGCGCGTCTCGGACGGGGCGCTGCTGACCTCGCGGTCGGTCGATCGCTTCGGCCAGCTTGCTCCCGGCGACGCGGTCGAGCGGGTCGAGACCCTGACCCTGCCGGACTATGCCGACGGGGATTACGAGATCGTGGTTCGGACCGATCCCGAAGGGCGGGTCTACGAGCACACAGCCCTTGCCAACAATCGCCTGGCGCGCGCGCTGACCATCGCGGGGCGCCCGCTTCCCAACCTGGCGGTCGATGCCTTCGAAGTCGATCCCGCGGTCGACGAGGGAGGCTTCGTCGAGTTCGGCTGGACCGTGCGGTCCACCGGGCCGGGCGTGGCCGACGGCACCTGGCGCGTCGCGATCAGCGACGAGGCCACCGGCCGGGTCCTGTGGAGCGGGACCGAGCAGGGAACCCTGCCGCCGGGCACCACGCAGGAGCGGCGCGAGATCGTCGCCTTGCCCGACGGGTTGGTCGGCGAGCGGGCGGTTGTGCTGACCCTTATCCCGGCCCGCATCCCGTCCAACGGCGTCGTGTTCGAGGGGGATGGCGGGGCCGCCGACAACAGCCTGCGCGCCCTGACCGACATCGCGCCGCGGCCGCGGCCCGATCTGCGCGTCAGCAGCATCGACGCGCCGGCCACGGCCACTGCGGGCGACCGCGTGACGGTGGGCTTCGAGGTCACGAATGGCGGCACCGCCGTGGCCGGTGGGCTGGCCTGGACCGACCGGGTCTTCTGGTCGCCCACCGCCGATCCCGCACAGGTCAGCCGCTTTGCCACCGGCGTCGCGGCGGCGGCGTCGCTCGCGCCCGGCGAAAGCTACGGATCCGAGGCCGAGATCGAGATCCCGATCGGGGCCGGCGGCCCCGGCTACATCATCGTCTGGACCGACGCCGACCGCGAGATCGACGAGGGCGCCGGCGGCGAGGCGGCCAATTTCCGCGCCCATGCGCTGGACGTGACGCCCAAGCCCGCGGCGGACCTTTCGGTGTCCGAGGTGCGCGCGCCCCGGCAACTCGTCGCGGGCGGAAGCGCCACCGTGGAATGGACGGTGACCAATGTCGGCCCGGTCGCGACCGAGACGGGCGCCTGGGTGGAACAGGTCTGGCTGACCCGCGACCGCAACCGCCCCGGCAGCGGCGACATCCTTCTGGACACCCGTCTGCGCAGCGGGAACGCGCTCGGTCCGCTGGCCGGATACGACACGTCCATGCGGGTGACGCTGCCCGAGCGGCTCGACAGCGGGATCTGGTATCTCACCCCGTTCGTCGACCCGCTGGATTCCGTGCGCGAGCTGACATTCTCGGATGACGTGAACCCCGACGACCCGGCCGAGCGGGACGGCAACAACTTCAAGGCCTCGTCTCCCGTCGACGTGATCGGCGCGCCCGCGCCCAAGCTGGATCTGCGGGTCGTGTCCACCAGCGCCACACCCGTCGAGGGCGAGCGCGCCTGGCGGTTGACCACCGTCATCGAGAACGTGGGCGACACGGCGCTGGACGCGAATACCTGGGGCGGATCCTGGTCGCTGGCCCAAAGCCCGTCTCTCGTGGGCCGGAACTACGGCACCGTCGGTTTCACCGGCACCGACCTGGCGCCCGGCGCGCGGGCGAGCTTCACGGAAACGGTCGAGCTCGGGCCCCATGCCGACGGCGCCTACGTCGTTGCGCAGGCGGGCATCAATCCCAAGTTCTACGATGCCGCCGAGGCCGAGCTGACCGACAACAGCGCCTTCGGACTTTGGCAGGTCGAGGAGACTCCGAACGACCTGGCCGTCACCGACGTGACGGTGGCCCCATCGGCGCTGGTGGGCGACACGATCGAGGTCACCTACACCGTGACCAATGTCGGGGCGACGGTGCTGTGGCCGGGGACCGAGACCGTCACCGACGAGATCTGGCTCACCGCCGACTTCCCGCTGCCCGACAACCAGCAGCGCGCCCGCCCCCTGTCGATCCAGCGCCAGCCGCTGGATACGCCGCTGGGCGCCGGTGAAAGCTACACCCGAACGGTGCAGTACACGCTGCCGCCGATGCTGGCGGGCGACTACCACGTTTCGGTCATCGCGAACCGGGGCGGCGGTTACTACCCGCGCTATCCGACCTACGAGCAGTTCCCCGACCTGCCGGACGACCGGATCAGCACCGCCTTGGGCGGTCCCTATCGCGGGCGTGTCTACGAACCCTTCTCGGACAACAACATCGGCTCGGCCGCCATCGCGGTGGGCGTGGCCGAGGCGGACCTGGTCGTGACCTCGGTCAGCGCCCCCGATGCGGCGCAGGCCGGAAGCACCATCGACATCACGGTCGAGATCGAGAACCGGGGCGGCCGGGCCACGCGGGTCGACCGCTGGTCGGATCTGCTCGCACTGTCCATCGACACCACGCTCGACGCGACGGATATCGCGCTGTCGGGGCGTGCGGGCGGCGATCCATCCCGGTTCAGCCTGGCAAGCGACCCCGAAGGCCCCAGGGTCCTCGCGCCCGGCGAGTCCTACACCGCGACGTTCAGCGTCTACATTCCCCACGCCGCCGAGGGCGAGCTGTCGCTTCTGGCCATCGCGGACGCCGCGCATCTGGGCACCAGCGCCCGGGACCAGGGCTTCCTGCCGCTGAGCCGGGGCCTCGGTACCGGCGACCTGCTGCGCTTTACCGGGCCCCCGGTGGACGGCGCGCCCCTGAACGAGCTGCGCTACACCACCACCGGACAGGTCGACGAGTACAGCGCCGAGGGCAACAACGTCTTCGTGCATGCCCTGCGCGTCACGCCGGCCGAAGCGCCCGACATCGTGGCCGAGCTGTCACTGGCCCCCCGGCTGGTCTCGGGCGAGTACGCCGAAGCCGAGGTCACGTTGCGCAATCTTGGCGGCGCGCTTCCGGCCGAGCAGGACGGCTGGAGCTACCGTCTCTGGCTGACCCGGGACGAGGTTCTGAGTGTCGACGACAAGGCTCTGACGGTCGGCTCCGGCCCGCTGCAGCTGGACGCGAACGCGAGCGAGAGCCAGACTGTGCGTTTCCGCGTGCCGCCGGGGCTGGATCCCGGCGCATGGCGGGTCGCGGTCGAGGTCGACGTGCCCGGCATGGGCGCGCCGAACGGGTTCGTCCTGGAAGGCGCCGCGGGCGAGGCGAACAACCTGACGCTGGTTCCGGTCCAGATCGACGCGCCGCCGCCCGCGGACCTGGTGCCGGTCGGCGTGGGCCTGCCCGCGGGGCTGGTCGCGGGCGACGAGATCGACATCGCCTGGGAGGTCGTGAACGCCGGGGAGAATGCCACCGGGCCGGTCTGGTCGGATGCCATCTACCTCAGCCGGGACGGAACGCTCGACGCCGATGACGTGCTGCTGGTCCGGGCGCGCAACGAAGGCGCGCTGGCCGCGGGCGAAAGCCTGAGCCGCAATCTCCGCATTCGTGTGCCCGCCCTGGCCGAGGGCGAGTGGCGCGTCCTGCTGCGGACCGATCTTCTGGACGAGGTGGCCGAGGGGGCGGGCGAGGCGACGAACACCGTCGTCACGCCGCGCGTCGTCACCGTGACCGTGCCGCGGGTGTCCCTGTCCGAGCCCGTCGAGTTCGAGCTCGCACCCGGGGTCGACCGGCTGGTGAAGGTCGAGGTGCCGTTCGGCCAGACCCTGCGCGCCAGCCTCACCGCGCTCGAGGGCCCGCTGGGCGCGCCGGCGGGCGACCTGATGGTGGGCTATCTCGATCCACCCGATCCGACCGATCCGCTTGCCGCCGACACCACCCGTGCGGCTGGCCAATCCGTGGCCATCGTGCCGGGCACGCAACCGGGCGATCACTACATCCGTGTGCGGGGGCTCGAAGGGGGCGCCACGCGCGTCCGTCTCGAAACCCGACTGGTTCCGCTGTCCATCGACGACGTGAGCGTCGACCGGCTGGGCGCCGGGGCCTGGGTCACGACCGAGATTCGCGGCGCGCAATTCGCCGAGGGCGCCACCGTGCGCCTGTCGCGACCGGGCTTCGCGGCGCACGAGCCGGCGGCCTGGCGCGTGGTCGACTCGGGCCGGATCCTGGCCAGTTTCGACCTGACCGGCGCCGAGCGCGGGCTCTACGACGTATCGGTGACCAATCCCGATGGCAGCACCGCGATCCTGCCCTACCGGGTAATGATCGACCCGCCGCGCGCCGCGCAGATCGAGGTCGCGCTGGACGCCGACCGCATCATGCCGAAATGGGACAGCGTGCATCCCATCGGGGTGGCGCTGCGCAACGCGTCGAACCTCGACGCGGCCTATGTCCACTTCCGCAGTTTCATCCCCGAGATGGGCGAGAACATCCTGGTCTTCGACGACGTGTCGGGCGGAAGCGCGCGCTACGGCGACGCGATCATGGCGCAGGGCGATGCGCTGTCCGGGGCGGGCCCGTTCGAGGTGCTGGACCCCACCAGCTTGGTGGGCGGGCGCCACGTGTCGACGGGCTTCGCCTTCGGCTTGGGGCCAGGCGTGCAGGCCCGCGCCGACATGGCGCTGCATGTCTACCCGGGCGTGATCGACCCGGCGCCCGAGGAAATCAGGGCGATGCCCTACGACACCGCGGTGGCGGTGGCCGCAACGCCCATGACCCGGGCCGAATTCGTCGACTACCAGCGCGAACTGGCCGAGGCGTTGCGCCAGGCGGTGCTGGCCGACCCCGATGCGGCGCCGCAACTGTTCGCGCTGGCGGCGGATGGCGAGGTCTGGGGCGACCTGTTCATCGGCGCGCTGGAAGAGGCGGGCCTGCTGCGTCCCGACGCCGAGGTGCCGCCGGTGCGCGAGCGGCCCCTGATCGCGACGATGCTGTCGACCCTGGCGCAGGGCGCGATCGCCGGACCGCTTGGGGGAGCCGCCACCGGCGAGGGCGGGGCGCGCGGCCTGTTCGAAGCACTGACGGCGCTCTACGCGGGCGAAAGCGGGGTGCAGGCGGCGATGATGGGTCTCGATCCGGTCCAACTGCCCGAGCACGATGGCTCGCCGCGGGTGCCGACGCTGCCCGCCGAACTTTTCGACCAGGGCTTCGCGGCCGAGACGGCTTCGCGACAGCTGCGCCTGTTCATGGTCCCCTACGGCGATACCATCGGGGCGGAGACAGGCGCCTCATCGTCGCCCGAGCAGCTCCTGCGGGCGCTGGGCCCCGATGCCATCGGCGGCCAGGGTCAGCAGGCGCTGGACCTGCGGCAATACCTGATCGATGCGGGACGCTCGACCGGGCGGGCGACCCTGGTGGGGCCCGATACGTCCGAGACCGACGGCTGGCTTCCCTTCGATACCGATCTGCCCTTCACCCTTGGCGTGGCGGCCCCCGAAAGCGGCGATGCGGTGCGCAGCCTGCGCGCGACGGTGCCGCTGGACCCCGATCTCGATCCGGCGAGCCTGCGGCTTTCGGATATCCGCCTGGGCGAGATCGGCATCGACGTGCCCGCGGGGGCGCAACGGTTCCAGACCGAGATCGACCTCAGGGCATCGCGTGGCTTCGTGCTGCGTGTCTCGGCCGGGATCGACCTGCTGGCCCCGGCGCCCACGGCCACCTGGTTGATCGAGGCCATCGATCCGGCCACCGGTCTGGCACTTGCCGCCGGGCCGCAGGGCCTTCTGCGCCCGGGCGAGACGGCCGAGCTTGGCTGGCGGGTGTCGGGGGCGGATGCGCCGGTGTCGGGTCCCGAGGTCACGGCGCGCGCGGTGGTGCTGATGGACGACCTGCCGCCCGAGGAGGCGGCCAGTGCCGTCGCGCGGCTGGACCTGCGCGCGCCGGCGACCGCGCTCGAGGTGACCGACCTGGGCGCCGGGCGCGTCGCGCTGGACTGGCAGGCCTCGGACGACATCGCGGTGCGGCATGTCACGCTCTATGCCGCCGCCCCGGACGCGCCGTGGCGGATCCTGGCGCGCCGGGTCGAGGGCGCGACCGGAAGCTTCCTGGCCGCGGATGTGGCGCCCGGAACCAGGTTCCTCGCCGTGGCGACCGATCTATCGGGCAATGTTGAGCGTCCCGCCTTCGTGACCGAGCTGCCCGCCGACGGGCCGCCCGTCGACCTGGGCGCGCCGCCCGACGCGCGGACCACGCCGTCCGACCCGCCCGCGGCGCGACCCGGGCCGGCGCCGACGAACCCGCTGTTCCTGGCCGCGTTGGCCGATACCGTCTCGCCCTTCGCCGCCGATGTCGCGCCCTCGGCCTTCGGTCGGCTGGGGACCCCGTTCGCGGGCGAAGCCTTCGCCACGGACATCCCGGCCTCGGCCGGCGGCATCGGCGCCCTTGCCGTGCTGGAGCTTGCCGACGGGCGGGTCTGGGTGACGGGCGGTCCGGCGCGGGCCGACCTGTGGCAACTCGACCTCGAGAACGACGGCGCGGCCGTGCAGACCCCCCTGGCCACGCTCGACGCGCCGATCCACGGGCTGGCGCAGGGCCCGGATGGCCGCGTCTGGGCCGCGACCGGCGGCGGAGCCCTGCTGGAGCTCGACCGTACCAGCGGCGCGGTGATCGCACGCCATGGCTCGGCCGTGGGCACCGCGGTGGCCGTCTCGCCCGTGGACGGCACCATCGTGGTGGCCGGCGTCGCGGGGGCCGCCCGGTTCGACCCCGCCACGGGACAGTTCACGCCGCTTGGCCGCGACCGGGACCTGCGGCTGGGCGCGCTGGCCTTCGACGATGCGGGCGTGCTGTGGGGGGTGAGCTGGCCCGGCCGTGACCGCGTGGTGCGGATGGACGAGACCGGGCGGCTAGAGACGGTCCATGTCTCGCCCCACGCCATCGACAGCCTGGCCTTCGGCCGCAAGGGGACCGCGCTGGAGAACCTGCTGTTCGTCTCGTCGGTCGCCTCGGAAGGCACGCCCGAGGGCACCGGCGCGGGGGCAGGGGGCGTGTTGACCCTGATCGATCCGGGGTCCGGCGACGCGGTCGAGATCGCGCGGGACGGCCTGCGCGGCGAGGGGATCGCCACGACCTCGGACGGGCGCGTGCTGGTGGCGCAGGGTGGCAGCGTCGACGCCGTGCTGCCGGTCTTCGCGCCCGAGGTCGAGGCGACGACGCCCGCCGCGGACGACGTGCGCGTCGCACCGCTGCCGCTGCTGGAAATCCGGTTCGACCAGCGCATGCTCGACGCCGAGCCGGGCGTGCCGGGATCGGTGCGCGACCCGGGCAACTACGCCCTGCGCCGGGCCGACGGCACGACCGAGATCCCGGAATTCGTCGTCTACTCGGCCGAGACGCGCACCGCCTTCCTGGGCTTCGGTGCGCTGCCGGGCGGCGACTGGACGCTGATTGCCGACGGCGCGGCCAACGCGTATGGCGTGCCGCTGCAGGACGCCTTCGAGGTGGATTTCACGCTCATCACCGACCTGAGTTCGATCCTCGACCTGGAAATCTCGGCCACCCGCTTCGACCGGTCCACGGGCGAGGTCAGCTTCGACATCGCGCTGTCGAACACCTCCGACCGGGCCATCAAGCTGCCGGTGCTGTTGACGCTCGACGCCGAGGGCGGGCTGGGCGCCCCCGCCAGCGCGGCCGACGCCATCGGCGACGGGTTCTGGACCATCGACCTGTCCGGCCTGCTGCCGCAGGACGGCATCCTGGGGCCGGGCGCCACCACCACCGGCCGCACGCTGCAGCTGAATGCCGAGGGTCGGGCACGGGCCGACCTTCTGCTGGGCGCCGCGGGCGATGCGGGCCCCAACAAGGCGCCCGAATTCGATGTTCTGCCCGACCTGGCCGAGCTGGTGCCCGGCACGCCCTGGAGCTTCGATCTGCAGGCGAGCGATCCCGATGGCGACACGGTGCTGTTCGGGCTGCTGGACGGGCCCGACGGCATGACCATCGATGCCGTCACCGGAACCATTTCCTGGACGCCACCCGATGACGCCCCCGCCCGGGTCACCGTGACCGCACAGGCTTTCGATCCGTTGGGCGCGGCGCGCATCCAGCGCTTCACGCTCGATCTGCAAGGCGGCAACGCGGCGCCCGAGTTCTCCAACCTGCCGGCCGAGTTGCGCGCCCGGGTGGGCCAGCCCATCGAGCTGCGCGTGCAGGTCACCGACAGCGACGACGCCACCTTCGCGGTCTTCGCCGACGGCCTTCCGCCGGGGGCGCAGTTCGATCCGGAAACGCGGATCCTGCGCTGGGTGCCCCAGCCCGGCCAGACCGGCGTCTGGCCCGACCTGCGCCTGATCGCCGATGACGGCACGGCGCGCAGCGTGGCCTTCCTCCCGGTCGTGGTCGAAACCGGGGCCCTTCCGCTCGAGCTGAGGGGCCCGGACGAGGCGTCGGTCGCCGAAGGCGGCCGGCTGGTGTTGCGGTTCGAGGGCAGCGGCGGCGCCGAGGGCCGCGCGCTCCGGTTCGAAGCGGATCGCGCCACCCTGCCGCCCGGCGCGCAGATCGACGCGCGCACCGGCACGCTCAGCTGGACCCCGGGCTATGACCAGGCGGGCACCTGGGATGCAACGGTGGCGATGACCGACGGCATCAGCCGGATCGAACGCGACGTCCGGATCACCGTGGCGGCCGCCAACGCCGCGCCGGTCTTCTTCGGGCTGGACGGGTGGCAGGTCTACGAGGGCCGGTCGCTGAACCTGGCCCTGTTCCCCTACGACGCGGACGCGCCCTTCGCCCGGCCACCGGTGCGTCTGCCCGATGGCACGCTGGACCTTGCGCCGCAGCCGCTGACGACGACGACGCGGATCGTCTCGGGGCTGCCGCCGGGGGCCACCTACGATCCTGACACGACCGAGCTGTCGTGGATCCCCGGTCCCGATGCGGCCGGCGAATACGAGATCGTCGTCGAGACGACGGATGACGGCGGCGGCGTGGTGGGCGGCACACCGATCACCGTGCGCGACACGCTGACGATCACGGTCCTGCCCGCGAATACCGACCCGATCCTCACGCCGCTGGATCCGGTCGAGGTGGCCCGCGGCGAGACGCGGACCCTGACCATCTCGGCCAGCGACGCCGATGGCGACGCGCCGGCGCTGCGTCTCGAAACCGACGGGCCTGATCCGTCCTTGCCAGGGTTCGTCACCTTCACCGACAACGGTGACGGCACCGGGACCCTTACGATCGCGCCCGGGGCGGGCGACCGCGGCGATTACGGCCTGATCGTCACCGCGACCGATGCGGATGGCGGGCAGGACGTGCTGGGCTTCAGCCTTCGCGCCACATCGGAGAACGAGCCGCCGGTGCTGGGTCCGCTCTTCGACGCGGTCGCCCTGGCCGACCAGGCGCAGACGATCCTGGTGCCGTTGTCCGACCTGGATGGCGAGACGCTGGAGACCCGGGTCACCGGCTTGCCCGGCCTGATCGATTTCGCGCCGTCGGGCACCGCGGGGCTGTGGGCGCTGTCGTTCCGGCCCGGGGCGGGCGATCTGGGCCGCCACAACGTTTCGATCCGGGCGACGGACCAGGGCGGCAGTGGCGATACGCCGGTCACCGTGACCGACAGCTTCCAGTTGACCGTGCGTGCCGACAACGCGGCGCCGCGGCTCGACCCCGTGGGCGACCGGACCGTGCCGCCGGGCGGCATGCTGGTGATCGACCTGCAGGGGCGCGACCTGGACGGCGACGCCCTGCATTACAGCGCCGAGGGGCTGCCGCCCGGCGCGACGCTGGATCCGCTGACCGGCCGGCTGGAATGGACCCCGCGTCCGGGACAGCTGGGGCGCGATAATGTCGTGCTGCGGGTCAGCGACGGTGCCGCCAGCGCAACCGAGACGATCGCGTTGCGGGTCGATCTGCCCGACCGCGCGCCCGTCTTCGATCCCGTCGGACCGCAGTTGGTGCGCGAGGGCGACGAGCTTGTCGTAGCGGTCGGCGCGCGCGATCCGGAACGCGGTGAGGTCTATCTCTCGCTCGAGGATGCCCCGGCCGAGATGGTGTTCGATCCCGTTCTCGGTGTCGCGCGCTGGCAGCCCGGCTACGGCGATGCGGGACTTCATACCGTGCGCGTTGTGGCGCAGGACGGCGCGGGCAACAGCAGCGAGCAGACCATCGAAATTCGCGTCGTCGACGTGAACCGTGCGCCGCAGCTGCAGCTCGAGGATGCCGGCTTCGTCATCGGCGTGCCCAAGACCGTGACCGCCGTGGCGGCCGATGCCGATGGCGATGCGCTGGACTTCACCCTGGTCGAGGCGCCCGATGGCGTCTCGGTGGACGAATTCGGCGTGCTGTCCTGGACGCCGCGGCCCGGCCAGACGGGCGACCACCTGATCGTCCTGCGGGTGGGCGACGGCGCGGCCACGTCGCGGGTGGCCGCGCTCTGGACCGTGCGCGATCTCCCGGTCACTCCGCAGATCCGGATCGAGACGACACCCGACTTCCCCGCGGTGCCCGGCCAGCCGGTGCTGATCCGCGCCGTGGTGGACGCCGCCGCGCCGCTGGCCGACCTGCGGCTGAGCGTCGGCGGCCAAGCGGTCGCGCGGGATGCGGCGGGACGGTTCGCGTTCACGCCGACCGCGCCGGGCCGGTTCGAGATCGTCGTGACGGTCGAGGACGCCGACGGCAACAGGGCCGAAGCGCGGCAGGACCTGAAGGTGCGCGATCCGGCCGACCGGGACGCGCCCGCCCTGACGCTGGCCGACCTTCCGGACGGGCCGCTGCGCGATCCCGTGACCATCGCCGGCACCATCGCGGATACCAACCTCGACAGCTGGCGCGCCGTGCTTCTGGATCGACAGGGCCGCCGTCCGCCCATCGAGCTGGCCAGCGGCACCGCGCCAGCCGATGGCGTGCTGGCCGAGCTGGATCCGGCCAGGCTGCCCGATGGCTGGTTCGTCCTGCGGGTCGAAGCCGTGGACATGGGCGGACGCCGGTCCCTGCGCGACCACCTGGTGGAGATCGCGGCCCCCGGGAAGACCGACCGGCAACTGGTCGAGACGCTGGACGCCACGGTCGCGCTGGGCGGCGTTTCGCTGGAGCTGCTGCGCCGCTTCGACGGCTTTGCCGCCGGGACGGCGCCCCGGGGCCACCTGGCGCAAGGCTGGCGTTTCGCGACGCTCGACATGACGGTCGAGACGACCCGCGCGCTCGCCAATACGGCGGGTGCGGGTCTCGAGGCGGCGTTGCGCACCGGCGAACGGGCCCGTGTTCGGCTGCCCGACGGCGGCACGGCGGCCTTCACCTTCCGCCCGCAATCGGTCGTCGAGAACGGGCGCAGTTTCGCGCGTCCGGCATGGGTGCCGGACGATCCCGACCTGGGCTGGCAGCTTGCCACCGCGGATGCCGAGCTCGTTCGCGTTGGCGGCCGCTGGTACACCGTGGCGGCCGCGGCGCCGTATAATCCCGGCGCCGCCGGGGGCAACGGCGACGATTACCGCGTGACCGGGCCAGATGGCCGCGTCTACGCGGTGGACGCCCAGCGTGGCCTGACCCGTATCGTGACCGCCGACGGGGGCGTGCTGCACGTGTCCGACAGCGGGCTGGTCGGGCGGGACGGCACCGCGCTGCGGTTCGAGCGGGATCCGCAGGGCCGTATCACCCGGGTGCAGGGCGAAGGTCTCGACCTGAGCTACCGCGTCGGCGGCGACGGGCAGCTGCAACTGGTCCGCGACCTGACCACCGGCGAGACCGAGCGCCTGGGCCACGACGGTGACGGACGGCTGCGCGTGGTCACCGGGGCCGGCGGCGGCCGTGCCTATGACGGGATCGACGAAGTGGGCTTCGGCGCCGATCTGTCCACCCTGACCGGATGGGGCACCGCAACGGGCCCGGTCGATTTCGGGCCGGATGGCCGCGTGGTCCATGCGCTGGCGGTGCGGCCGTCGGAAATCGCGTCGGCCGCGTCGGGGCGCCTGCACTTGCGGGTTTCGCTTTCGGGCGACGTGACGGGCGCCACCCTGGACGGTTTGGCGCCGCTGGCCGCGTCGGCGGACGGGCGCAGCCTGGTCTTCGCGGTGGATCGGCCGGGGCTGCTGGCGCTCGAGATCACGGGCACCGGCAGTCACACGGTCAGGCTGGACGCCGTGGGCGATCTGGACGGCGACGCGGATGTGGATGCCGACGACGCCGCTTTGTTCGGCGCGGGCGCCGATGTGGACGGAGACGGCGACGCGGACCTGTCGGACCGCGCGCTGTTCAACGCCAATTTCGGGCTCAGACCCAACCTGCCGCCGCGCCCCGTCGCGGAAATTCCCACGCAGCGCACCCATGTGGACGTGCCGATCGAGGTCGACCTGGCCGCGCTGCTGCCCGATGCCGAGGGCGACGAAGCGCGCTATTCCGTCGTGGGCGCCGAGAACGGAACGGCGTTCATCCAGGGCGACAGGGCGTTCTTCACGCCGACGCCCGGCGTGTCCGGCGAGGCGGCGCTGATCGTTCGGGGTGACGATGGCTGGACGCTGTCGGAGCCGATCCGCATCCCGGTGCAAATCTCGGATGCGGCGCTGGTATCGCTTGATTTCGTGGGCCGTGCGCAGGTCATGTCCACACCCGGCATGGATGTTCCGCTTCAGCTCGTGGCGGATTTCGAGGATGTTGAGGACGTGGCCGTGCCGCTGTGGTGGGGCGGGATCACCAGCTCGGATCCCGAAATCGTGCGCATCACCCGCGACGGGCGCCTGGTGGGCGAGGCGCCGGGCCACGTGGTCGTCACCGCGACCCGTGGCGATATCTCGGCCGCGACGGTGGCGGGCGTCGCGAAGGCCCAGACGCTGGACGAGGCGCTGACGCTGGCCGGCGGGATCGACGCCTATCCTGACGCGGTGACGGTGTTGCAGGGCACCGAAGCGCGGCGCATCGTCACCACCCTGGGCAGTCTCGGGAAGCATTTCCGCGGCAAAGCCGAGCAGGGCACGCGCTACGTCGTGGCCGATCGGCGCATCGCGACCGTGGACGAAGACGGGCTGATCCGCGCCGTGGCGCCCGGCGAGACGACCGTCACCGTGCTGCATGCCTTCGGCGAAGAGACCATTAGCGTCAAGGTTCTGGACGCGCCCGGCATCGCGGATGCGACCGTGGGGACGGACGGCGCGATCGTGCAGACCGATGGCGGGGCGCGGCTGGCCATCGCGCCCGGATCGCTGCCCGATGGCACCCGGGTTTCGATGCGCGACCTGGAGCTTTCGGATCTCGACGCGAAACTCGACGGGCTCGGCACCGAGCCCGACGCCACCTGGGGCTTCCTCGGCGCCTTCGATCTCGAGATGAGCCGACCGACCACCGAGACCGAGACGCCGATGCAGATCGCCCTGCCGGTGGACGGCGCCGCGGAGGAGGGCGACACGGTCGCGTTCTTCCGCCGGATCGAACTGCCCACCGGCGCGGACGGTGCGCTTGAATGGCACTGGGCGCTGTTCGACACGGGCACCGTGGATGGCGAAGGCCTGGCGCGGACCGCCTCGCCGCCGTTCCCGGGGCTGACCGACCGCGGGCAGGTGCTGGCCGCGCGGGTGGGCTTCCCGTCGAAGGTCATCACCATCGACTATGCGACCCAGGCGGCGCTGGGCGGGCTGCTGTTCGGTGGCGCGCTGCTGGCCGGGGCGACCGGTGGCCTGGCCGGGCTCCTGGGATACGCGGCCGCCATGTCGATCACCTTCTCGATCAACGCGGTGATGCCGAAGGATGCCGTGTCGCTGCGGCTGGAGGCCTTCGAAAAGGCGCGGGATGGCGAAGTTCGGTCGCTGAATTACGAGGTCCCGCTCGATACAGAACTGACCTTCGAGGATATCGAGCTTCGTTACGAGGGCGACGCGCCGCCGCCGCGCGTGATACCGGGATCGGTCTCGGCCGCCTATGCGGGGATCGCGGATCGCCCGGTCATCACCGGAACCGAGATCGTCGAGGTGACCGAGGACACGACCCGGGTCAAGCTGGAAGGCTTCCTGTTCACCGATACCGACCTGACGCTCGATATCTTCGACGAATTCGGTGTCGAGGACGTGCGGGCCTCGCGCATCCGGCTGAGCTTCAACGGGCAGGATTTCTACGTCGACGGCACCGATTTCGTCGATGTCGTGCTGAAACCCGGCGCCGAGGCGGGGCTGTACCAGCAGGAAATCATCTTCGACGTCCCGCAATACGTTCTGCTTGGTGCGACGCAGATCTTCGTCGAACGGCCGATCATTCCGCGCAACTACGGCTTCGCCGACTGGCCCGCGGACGCGGAATTCGTGACGTCTCAGCCCATCGGCTTCACCAACAAGCAGCGCCGCCTTTTCGTGACGTCGCGCACCTTCGGCGACGGGGGACAGCCCGATCGCGGGTTCCTCGAAGTGTACGAGCCCGCACCGCTGGGCTCGCAGGAGGCGGATACGCTCCTCCGCCGCGTCCCGCTGCCGCGCGACTTCCTCGATGTCGGGGTCGAGATAGCCGCCGCGCCGGACGGCTCGGCCATGTATGTCGCCACGGTGGGTGCGGTCGAGGTATTCGATACCATCGCCCAGCGCTTCGTCGACTTCTCGGCAGCCGATCCCGACAATATCTACGTCGCGCCCCATCTGCGCGGCATCCCGATCCCCGAGGGGCCCATCACCGACATGGTGCTGTCGCCCGACGGCCAGCGGCTGTTCGTCTCGGCCAAGGCGTCGATCTACGAGATCGACCTGAGCCAGGGGGCCGAGTTCTTCATGCAGGCCCGCAAGCTGACCACGCTGGACGTCGAGGTCTGGGATCCGTCGGGCACGCTGAACGTGGGCGGCGAGGATTCGGCCTACAACATCATCCACGCGCTTGAGCTGTCCGAGGATGGTCGCCGGCTTTACGCGCTGACGCCGTGGGGCGAGCGTGACCTGCGACAGCTCGGCCGGTCGCACATGAAGTTCCGCGAAAGCTCGCGCTTCTGGCGGTCCGAGATGCACGTGATCGACGTGGACCCGGCGCTGCGGGACGCGCGCGGCGACCGCGAAGTCTGGCGCCAGGCCGTCGACGAGGACGGCGACCCCGTCTTCCGGGACGACGGCCGCCCCCAGATGGAGCGCGTCACCGCCGATATCTCGCTCTACGGCGCCAAGATCGGTGCCCCGGTCGAGCGGGCGGGCGACCGGGCCAACCCCGACCGGCCCCTGTTCTCGGTCGATGGGCGCTGGATCGTGAAATACGACGCCCGCGACCTGGTCGCGTCCCCGCGGCCGGGCGTCATGATGGTCACCCACAAGGGCGCCTTCGGTAACGGCGTGTCGGTCCTGGAGACCGCGTCCGACGACCCCGACGCGTTCGACATCAGGATGCGCTATCTCGACGCCACGCAGGAACAGTGGCGCGGCTTCGACCCAGCTTACGCCGAAAGCCTGGGCATGACGCGCAATGCGTACAACCCCTGGGGTTACAATGTCGGCGAGACCTATATCGATGCCGGCGGTCTGACGGTCTACAAGTACCCGCTGCTGCGCAAGCAGATCGGGACGTCCCTGCAGGCCTGGGACATGGACATCCAGACCGCGGGCGAGGTCCTGCTGGATCCGTCCGGCGCCTTTGCCTACGTCATCGACACCGGCGACCGGAGCACGCCGGACCGCGGGCTTCTGGCGCGGATCGAGAACCGCACGAGTATCGGCACCAAGATCGGCGTGATCGCCAATCCGCTGGGCGCGAACCCGCGTTTCCTGGGCACCACCGCCGTGTTCCCGGGACAAGAGATCAAGGACATCGCGCTGGATGTCACGGGCACCCGGCTCGTGGCGACGCTCTGGCACTCGGACACGGTGCTGGGATACGACACCTCGGCCCTGCTGGAACGCGCCTTCGCCATGCAAACCGCCGAGAAGGACACCGACGACGACCCCAGCCGCTATCCCATCGACCTTTACGACACCACCAACGTGAACCGCCCCGGCATCGACGTGCGCCGTCCCTCGGCCATCGCCTTCGGCGCGGCGGGCGACCTGCGGCTCGAGCCCGTGACCGAACCCATCGTCAACTGGGGCGAGAACAAGAGCCAGCTGCGGCTGACCTTCGGCTGGGACGCCGAGACCCCGCCGGCCGGATCGGACCGGGTGAAGCTATACCTGTCGACCCGTGCGCCGGGGCTGGGCCTGTTCCCGACCGACCCGCCGCTGCACGACAATCTCGACGATGAAGCGCTCAAGTCCTTCAAGGGCGACTACAACCCCGGCCGCGTCTGGACGCCGCCTCGTGACTTCGCCTTCGTGCTGGGGCGCGCCTACGAGGTTGCCGTCGACGGGACGATCCAGGATATCGGTGCGGCCGACGAAAACGACAACGTGAACGTCACCTTCTCGCCCGACTTCATCGAGATCCTGACGGCCGGGTCGACTGTCTACTGGGGCGTTCAGTTCGGCACGGCCGGGGCCCGGGCCGCATCGTCGGTGCAGGTCGCGGCGCGCGCGTCGCAGGGCGACGCCATCGCCGGGGTCACGCTGCTGACCCACGGGTTCCAGCCCTTCATGTCGGTGCTGAACGGCACTTGGTCCGTGGGATACGGACAGCCCGAGCCGCTGCTGCACATGGCGCGCGAGATCTCGGAGGCGACGGGCGGCTCGGCGGTCCTGCTCTACGACAAGCGGACGGGGCAGTGGGTGAACCCCGAGACCAACCGCACGGGCGCCGAGGGTATCGAGCCCGGGCGCGGCGTGGTTCTGGTGTCCGACTGGGTCACCGAAAGCGACATTACCGACGAAGGCTTCTCCGAGGCGGCGGCGGATGCGCTGTTCGCGTCCATCATGGCGCTCGATGCCGATACCGAGGGCAGGCTGCTCAACGCGCCCATGCACATGATCGGCCATAACCGCGGGGCGTCGGTCAACTCCGAGATCGCGCAGCGCCTGGCCCGGTTCCGGCCCGACGTGAGCGATGTCCACGTCACCACGCTGGACCCGTTCGACCAGTCGCAGGAGACGCTGCAGGTCCCCTTGCAGGACATGCTCCTGATGGTGCGCTGGACCAACCGCCTGGCCGCCGCCGTCAATGTCGCCAAATCGGTGGCCGGGGCGATCGCCTCGGGCGGCTCGTCGCTGGCCATCGATGCCGTTCCGACCATGTCGACCCTGGCGGCCCAGGGGGCGCTCGAAAAGGCGATCAACAAGGTGTTCGAGGTCGCCCAGGCCCTGGGCATCGACGTCGGCGTCATCAAATGGGACGATTTCAAGGATCCCGACGTCAAGCGCTGGGAAAATGTCGGCTTCCACGACAACTATTTCCAGACGGCGGCCAAGGGGAAGAAGGACGGCTCGGACGTCACGAACGAGCTGGCCGAGTTCTTCGACATCGAGTTCCTGACCACCGACGACGCGAAGAAGGCGCTCGACGCGATCCTGCAGGCGCCCGGAGAGTGGACCACCACGAAGCGGCTTCAATACGAGGCCGTGAAGGCCAAGTTCGATCTGGGGCTCGGCCTTCCGGGACCGTTCACCTTCAGTGCGAACGGCCGGTCGCTGAAGGACTTCGCGGATTACGAGATCGACCTGTCCGCCAAGGCGACGGGGTTCGACATCGATGATTTCCAATCCGATGCCATCGGCTTCCGTTTCGGCCTGAACAACCCGACCGAACGCACGCTCGCCTGGTATGCCGGGACGATCGATGCCGAGCTCGAAGCCTTCTACGACGTGCCGCTCTGGCGGCGGGCGGGCGATATCGGCCTGGACATCAATCCCTACAAGGACTCGACCGCGGATGCGGTCATCCGGAACCTGCTGCAGTCGAATATCTTCGACAAGAAGGGGTGGTACGGCGCGCAACCGATCACGCTGGTAAAAGGCGGTGACGCGCAGCGCGACGTGCTGACGAAATACGAGATCAACCGGCCCGGCATCATCCGCGAAGGCGTGGGCCAGGGATGGTTCTGGAGCACCGGTGGCGGAGGCGACCCGCACAAGCCACTCCAGGGCGACCGCAAGGTCACGCAGTCCTTCACCGACAATTCCGAACAGGGGGCCTGGGCCGACGAGGGCGCGGTGCCCGAGATCTTCAACGGCAATTTCGAGCATGGCACCCGGCAGAGCCTCGTGAACATGATCGCGTCGATGATGGATGTGGGGGCCTATATCGACAAGCTCGCCGAGAAACCCGGCGACGCGACGCAGCAGCCGAAATCGGCCAAGCAGAAACTGTTCGGCAAGGACTCGATCAAGGCGCTTTTCAGCGGGCAGGTCACCGGCTTCGGCCGCTTCCCGTTCAGCTACGAGCTGCCGGGCTGGGCCTTCCACGGCGGCGAAGGCTTCTCGGCCGGGCTGGGGTCGTTCCGCTCGGATATCGCGGGACTGTTCGTGATGAACACCAACCCGACGGGCGTCTTCGTCGAGGTCTTCGACAAGGTGTTCGACATGTACGCCAAGAAGATCACCGACGCGGTCTCGAAATACCTGGTCGCCAAGGTCTTGCAGGGCAACGAGACCATCGCCGCCAACGAGGGATACCGGAACTACGAGAAGAAGGTCGACGCCATCGCGGACTACACGCCGCAGAAGGAATCCGCGGCCAAGGCGCTGAAGGCGCAATACGAAGAGGAGTATCGCAAGGCCGAGGAGGAATTCCGCCTTTACGAGCTTCTGAACCCGACGCTGCCCTCGCCGGAACTGGAACGCCGGCGCGAGGCGCGCGACCGCGCGAAGGAGCGGCTGGACACCTACGACGAGCGCGCGCGCCTCTATGGCGAGGTCGCGGGCCTGCACAAGCAGGTCGACTGGCTGAAGGGCGTGCTGCTGTCCGACGCGGTGTGGAACCACGTCAAGTCGGTGGAGCCCGACATCTTCGGCACCGGGGCGGACGGCAAACCGCAATCCATCGAGGGCTGGCTGAAGGTCCAGACCGACGGCGTCATCGACCCCTCGCAGCAGAAAAGCCTGACCGCCTTCGTGAAGGCCGCGCTGAAATTCACCTTCTTCGGCAAGGATCCCGCCAAGGCCGACAATGCCATCCTCATGGGGGGCACCGAGGCGCTGACCGAGCTTGTCGAGGGCGCGTTCGGCTTCGTGGGCGGTGCCGGGGCCATGGGCGATTTTCTGGCCGACATCATCGACGAGCTGACCGATTTCGACGCGCTGGTGCACAACCGGTTCTGGATCCCCGAAAGCGGGGCGAATTACCTGACCTTCGAGACCCTGGCCCCCATGGCCATCGGCACCGACAGCGGCGTCGAGGTGCTGTTCCTGCGCGGCGAGACGACCGAGGGCGCCGATGTTCTGGACGGCAGCCCCAACATCCTGCATCGCGCGGTGTTGCCGCTGCCCGAAGGCTTCTTCGAGCGCACGACCCACAGCGTCGCGATCCCCTCCGAGCTGAAGGGCAAGCAGGTCAAGCTGATGCTGCGCAACGTGGGGCTGGATACGCAGGCGTCCGACGTGGACCTGACCCCGCCGGACGTGTCGGGCACCGACGGGTCCATCGAACGGTTCTTCCTGAACCTCGCCGACACCATCAGCCCCGCCGCATCGGCGCTGAGCCAGACCTACCTGCTGGACAATATCCGGCTCCAGTCGACCGACCCCGGCACCGGGGTCGCGCAGGAGGTCACGGCCGAGGTCGCGCCCGACACGCCGCTGGCCGCGCTGAATGCCGAACGCGCGGAACGCGTGGCGGACGCGGCGCGCAGCCTGTGGGAAAGCACGGGCGCGCTCACCGACGCGCAGCGTGCGCAGCTTCAGACCCTCCAGGTCGAGATCCGGGACCTGGGCGGGACCGTCCTGGCGCTTTTCGACGGCAACACGATCACCCTGGACGATGACGCGGCGGGCCACGGCTGGGCCGTGCCGGGCGCAGGGGAATGGCAGTTGCAGAACGCGGCCCTGCGCGGCGTGGACCTGCTGACGGTCATCGCGCACGAGATGGGCCATAGCCTCGGGCTCGAGGATCTGCCGGGCGCGGGGGGCACGGCACCCACCTTGATGACCGGCACGCTGGCGCCCGGCGAACGGCGGCTGCCGCAGGCCGCCGACCTGGCAACCGCCGGCGAACCGACGCGCGATGGGGTGCTGCGGCTTTCGCAGGTGCTGCGCGCCGTCCCGCGCGCCGACGGGACGCCCGCCGGGCCGGCCACGCGCAACACGACCCCGGCCCAGGCCGCCGCGACGCCGCCGACGAACACCGATATCGTGAACGGCACCTTCGATGCCGCGCCCGATCCTGGGGTCGGGTGGACCTTCGTGGGCGACGCCGGCGTGACCGGCGGACGGGCACTGATCGCCGAGGGCGCCGATGTCTTCTCGGGCGTGACGCAGGCCTTTCTGAACGACGGCACCGCCAGCGCGCTTGAGCTCACCCTGTCGGGAATCCGCCTCGACGCCGATCCGCGCCGCGTGCCGGACGCGATCGAGGTCGCGCTGCGCGCCGAGGAAACCGGCGTGCCGCTGGCGCAGCTGCAAGCGCTGGCCGGGACCGACGCGCTGCTGTCGATCCAGGCGGACGGGCGCGTCCTGGTCGCGCCGGGTGTCGAGATCGAGTGCACCCGTCTGGCCGACGGTTCCTATGATCTGACCCAGCCGATCACCCTTCGCGTGCCACTGGACGCCGCCACCGCCGGAACCGCCTATCGCCTGTCGGTCGATCTTCTGGGCTTTGGCAGCCGCGCCGCGCAGGTGGCGGTGGACGATGTGCGCCTGCTGCGCGACGGGCCGGTGAACCTCGCCCCCGTGGCCGTCGATGACAGCGTCGGCACCGCCTTCGAGACGCCGGTGACCATCGACGCGCTGGCCAATGACAGCGATCCCGAAGCGGCGCCGTTGGTCCCACGCATCGCGGGCGCGCCGACCAATGGCCAGGTCGAGATCGTGAACGGCACCTTCGTCTACACCCCCGATGTCGGCTTCTCGGGGCAGGACAGCTTCACCTACGTGGTGTCGGACGGCGAACGGGACAGCGAACCTGCCACCGTCACCATCGACGTGGCCGCCGAGACGGCGGGACCCGTCATCGCCGATCCGGGCAGCCTTGCCGTGATCGAGGGCGACCGGCTGAGCGTCGAGCTGGTGGGCATCGACGCGCGCGGCACCGGAAGCCTGTCCTGGACCCTTGTCTCGGGCCCCACCGGTGCGACACTCGATCCGGTGACGGGTCAGCTGAGCTGGCAGGCGCCGGACGGTCCGGACCGGGTCGACCTGATCGTCGCGCTGGAAGACGGGGCAGGGCGCATGGCCGAGCGCCGCGTGGCGGTCGACGTGGCCGACGCGCGCCCCCGCATCATCGTGACCGGTGCCGCCGAAGTGACGCGCGGTGCTGCGTTCGATCTGGCCCTGGCGATCACCGATCCCGGCGCCGACACCATCAGCGCCATCATCATCGACTGGGGCGATGGCAGTTCGTCCACGCTGCCGGGCGACGCCCGCGCGGCCAGTCATGTCTTCGACCGCGACGGCCGCTTCGAGATCGCGGTCACGGTGGTGAACGAGGATGGCCGCTTTGCCGGGCCCGACACCGCCGTGCGCGTCAACGCGCCGCCCGTGGACAGCGATGCCCCGCGCGTCACCGTCTTCGAGCCCACGCGCACCGTGCTGACCGTCACCATGGACCGGCCCATGGGGGATCTGCCGGATGGCGCGGTCACGCTGAGCGCCGCAGGCGGTCGGGTCATCGCCGGGGCGGTCGCGCTGTCGGGTGACGGGCTGCAACTGGTCTTCACCCCGACCCGGCCGTTGCCCACGGGCGACTACGTGCTGCGCATCGACGACAGCTGGCGGGCGCGACCGGGGGCCGGTGGGCTGCGGCTCGACGGCGATGACGACGGCGCCGAAGGCGGCGACGCGGTGCTCGACCTGCGGGTGCGCGCCGGCACCTCGGTGCCGGTGGCCCGGCCCGACAGCGCGCGGACCAACGCCGGCGAGGCCGTGCAACTGGACGTCCTGGCCAATGACACCGATCCGGGCGGCGACGCCCTGTCGGTGGACATGGTGGACGATCCGGCCAACGGCGACGTCTCGATCCTGCCCGACGGACGTATTCTCTACACGCCCAAGGCGGGCTTCGCCGGCACCGACCGGTTCCGCTATCGCGCCACCGATGGCCAGGCGTCTTCGGATCCGGTGGATGTCACCGTCGACGTCGCGCCGGTCGATGGCCCCGAGGATCCGCCGGACCGGCCCGAGACCCCGGACACGCCCACGCCCGTCGTCGCCGATCCGCCCCGCGACGGCCCGACCCTTGTCGGGGACCCGGGGAGCGTGGCGACATTGACGACCGGCCCGCGCGTCGTCCGGGTTTCGATGGAAAGCACCGGCACCGACGACCTTTATTCGACACCGGGCCGGCGCGGCGGCGGCGGAGGGGGCGGCAGCGCCGAGCTCTGCCGCGTGAACACCGCCACGATCATCGGCGGGCGCGTAGCGGTGATGCCCGGTGTGATCGAGCCCGGTCACCGCTTCACGCTCGTGATCTCGGACGGGGCGCCGGCGGGGCTCAGCATCGACTGGGGCGATGGCACCGTGGTCGAGATCCCCGAGGGCGCGCGCGATATCACCCACAGCTACGAGGACGAAGGGCTGAAGCGCATCACGTTCATCCTGCAGGATGCGGTCGGGGTGGAACGGGTCACGCAGCTCGTCTCCGTCGGCACGCTCGATCCGGTCCGGGTCGTTTCGGCCGAGATGCGCGGCGGGCGTATCGTCGTGACCTTCTCGCGCGCCATCGATCCCGCCACGCTGGAGGATGGCACGCTGAGGCTGGTCGATGGCGCGGGGCGTCCAGTCTCGATCCGCACCATCCTGTCCGACGACCGGCGGCAGCTGACACTCGTCATCGCGGAAACGCCGACCGGCCCCCTGTCCCTGGTCATCGAAGGAACCGCCGCGGGTGTCCTGGACCTGGTGGGCTGCGCCATCGACGGCGATGCGAACGGCACGCCGGGTGGGGCATACCAGGCGATCTTCGAGCTGGACGTTCAGGCCGAGGCGGATCCGCTGCCCCGCCTGCGGCTGGGCACGGGCCTGGCCCTGGCGGGCGCGGTCGAGCGGCGGGGCCGGCTTCTGGGCGTGCCGCTGCGCGCCGACGCCAAGGCCGTCGCAATCTCGGCCGAGACGGACACGCGACCGGTTGCGCCCCAGATGGTGGACGGCGGAACGTCCCATGCCGGCCTGCCCGTGATCGGAAGCGGGTCGACCGCGCGCGTCTGGTTCGATGCGTCGGAGCTGGGCGATACCCTGTCGATCACAACCGGTGAGACGGCGGTCGCATCGTCCGCGGCGCCCGCGCCCCGCACCGCATTGGCGGCGCTGGCACCGGTGTCGGCCCTGGCGGGGGCGCTGTCGCTGACCACCGACAGGGGCCGCAAGCCGAACCGCCGGGCCAGCGCAGCGGCCAATCCCGACGACCCCGAGCGTCCCGCGCTGGGCGGACGCGCGGCCATTCTGAGGATCCCGCTGCCCGGTCGTCCCGAGACATGAGCCAGGACGCACAGGCCCTGCGGCCGGACCCCGACCGTGCCGCGACGGCGCGGTCGCGAGAAAGCGACGGTTGGCACGACAGCGCCGAGCAGGCCCGGTTCGTGGCCGGATGGCTCGACGCGCTGCGCCGTGCCGCGCCCGGAATCCAGGAAGTCGCCCTGTTCGTTGAAGAACCGGGCGCCGATGCGCTGCGACCGGTGGGGGTCCTGCCGGAAGACGGTGACACGGTGCTCGAAGGCCTTGCCCCGCGCGTGGGCGATGCCGTGGCGCGACAGGGGATCGTGCGCGGCCGCAGCGACGACGGCCGGTCGCAATTGGCCATGGCCCTGCGCGACGGCGACCGGGTGGTGGCGGTCGCCGCGCTGACCACCATCGGATCGGAGGCCGACGCCCGACGCGCGCTGACCCTTGCGACGGGCTGGGTGGCCGCGCGCCTGTGGCAGCGACGGATCGAGACCGAGCGTGCCCGCTTCGACCGCGGCTTCGGCGCGCTGGATCTGATGGCCGCCACGGCCGAGCAGCGCGGGGTAAAGCCCGCGGCCCTGGCCCTGGCGTCCGAATTGGCGCTGTGGCTGCCGGCGACACGCGTGGCCGTCGGGATCTGCCGTCGCCCCGGCGCGGCCCCGCGGCTGACGGCGCTGTCGGGCGGCGCGTGGTTCCGGCGATCGGCCCCGGTCGCCCGCGCGCTGGAAGATGCCATGGGCGAGGCGCTGGACCAGGACGGCACCGTCTGCCACCCTTGTCCCGAGGGCCGCGCTCGGATGGTCGATGTGGCCCACGCGGCCCTTCTGGACCAGACGGGCGGGATCGCGGCAGCCACCGTTCCGCTGTTTGCGGACGAGGGCACCGTCGGCGCCATCACGGCCGAGTTCGACGTGACGCCGCGCGACGAGGACCTGCTGCGTCTCGAAACCGTGGCGGCGCTGGCCGCGCCGCTGCTGGCCCTGAAACAGCGCGACAATGCCTGGATCGCGGGCCGGGTGCCGCAGATGACCGGGCGCGGCCTGCGGGCTCTGACCGCCGCGCATCGACCGTCGTTCCGCGTGGCCGCGGTCCTTGTGCTGCTGGCCGCGATCCTGCCCGCCATCCTGCAAGCCCCCTTGCGGATCGAAACCGATGCCACCCTGCGCGGCGCCGAGGAGCGGGCGGTGGTCGCGACCGTGCCGGGCTTCATCGCGCGGGCGGATATCCGGCCCGGGCAGGAGGTGGAAGAGGGCGACCTGTTGCTGGCCTTCGACGACCGCGATCTCGCGCTCGAGGCCGAACGGCTGTCGGGCGAGACGCGGCGCCTGCGGCAGGAGGCGCGCCAGGCGCTGGCCGACCGGGACGCGCCGGGTCGCGCCCTGACGGCCGCCCGGCTCGAAGCGGCCGAGGCGGAACTGGCGCTGGCGCTGGCGCAGCTCGAACGGGTGCGCGTGACCGCGCCCGTGTCGGGCACCGTCGTGTCGGGCGATCACCGGCGCCGCCTGGGCGCGCCGGTCGAGGCGGGCGAGCTTCTCCACGAGATCGCGCAGGGCGACCGGCTGGAGGTCTCGCTCGGGATCGACGAGCGGGACCTGTCGCTGGTCGCGCCGGGCATGGACGGGCGGCTTGCCCTGTCGGGGGCGCCCGGTCTGCGCCTGCCCCTGACGGTCACCGCCGTCACGCCCGTCGCCGAAGAGCGCGAGGGCCGGCGCCTGTTCAACGCCGAAGCGCAGCTGACGGGCCCCGTGCCCGAGGGGTTGGTTCCGGGCATGGAGGGTTTCGCGCGGATCGAGGCGGGCGACCGGTCGCTCTGGTCGCTCTGGACCCGGCGGGCGCGCGACTGGCTGTCGCTGCAGGCCTGGCGCTGGCGGCCCTGACATGGCGGGCGTGACCGCAGACCGTCCGTTCCTGTCGGACCAATGGTATCGCGTCTCGCAGCTTGCGCCGCGCTTGTCACCGCATCTGCGGATCGAACGGCGGCGCGGCCCGGGCGGGTCGCATTACCTGGTTTTCGATCCGCTGACGGGGCGGTCCCACCGGCTGAGCGTCGCGGCCATGCGGCTCGTGCAGGGCTTCGACGGGCAGACACCGCTGGACGAGACGTGGCGTGCGCTGGTCGACAGCATGGGCGAGGCCGCGCCGACCCAGGACGAGACGGTACGCCTGCTCAGCCAACTGCACGGGCAGGACCTGGTCCAGGCCGACATCGCCCCCGACATCGCCGAACGGGCCGAGCGGCGCGGCAAGCTGGACCGCAAGCTGCTGAAGCAGAACCTCATGGGGCCGCTTTCGACACGGATCCCGCTGTTCGATCCCACGCCGATCCTGGCGCTGACCCAGCCGCTGGTGCGCCCGCTTTTGGGACCGGTCGGCCTGTGTCTGTGGCTGGCGCTTCTGGTCTACGCGGGCGCCCTGGCGCTGGCCGACAGCGCCGCCATCGCCGGCGCGATCAGCGACCAGGTCTGGACCGCCGGAAGCATCGCCACGGTTGCCGGCACCTACGTTCTGATGAAGGCATTGCACGAGCTGGGCCATGGCTGGGTCGCAAGACGCCACGGCGTGGCCATCCCCGAATTCGGGATCATGCTGCTGGTGTTCATGCCCGTCCCCTATGTCGACGCGACCGAGACCGCGAAGCTCGACAGCCGCTGGGCGCGGGCGTCGGTCTCGGCGGCCGGTATCATCGTCGAGACGGCGCTGGCCGCCGTTGCGTTCTTGCTGTGGCGCGAGGCCGATCCCGGTCCGTGGCGGGCCCTGCTGTTCAACGTGATGCTGGTCGGGGGCGTCTCGACCGTGCTGGTCAACGGCAACCCGTTGCTGAAATTCGACGGCTACTTCGTGATGACCGATCTGCTGGGCCTGCCCAACCTGGCCCAGCGGGCGAACCGCGCCTGGGGCGACTGGGTGAACCGGCATGTTTTCGGCGCGCGCGATCTGCCGAATCGCAGGATCAGCCAGGGCGAGGCGCTGGCCTTCGCGGTCTACGCCCCGGCGGCGTTCGTCTACCGCGTGCTTCTGTCGCTGTGGATCGGGCTCTACGTCGCCTCGCATTTTTTCCTGCTGGGGCTGGTGCTGGCGCTCTGGTCTTTGACGCTGTCGCTGCTGCGTCCGGTGGGCAAGGGGCTTTGGCATGTCTACCGCTCGCCCCTGTTGCGCCGGACCCGGGCCCGCGCGCTGGGGCTGACCCTGGGCGGGGCCGCGGCGGTGGCGCTGTTCCTCACGCTGGTCCCCTTGCCCCATGCCAGCTGGACGCAGGGTGTCGTCCGCCCGCCCGAGGGCGCGGCGATCGTCGCCTCGGCCGAAGGCCGGATCGAAGCCGTCCACGCCGAGGCCGGGGCCACGGTCGCGGCCGGTGCGCCGCTGATGTCGCTCGCCGATCCGCTCGAGCAGGCCCGTGCCCGGGCGCTCGAGGCGCGGCTGGACGAAGCGGCGCTGATCCTGACGCAGGCCCGGCTCGAGGGGCCGGGCGCCGCGCGGCTGGCCGAGATCGGCCGCGATGATGCCCGCGCGGCGCTGGATCGCGAACGCGCCTCCGAGGCGGACCGGACCCTGCGCGCGGGCGTCGATGGCCGGTTCCGCCCCCTGCGGCCGCCGCGTGACCTGGTGGGACGCCACGTGCGGCGCGGCACCCTTTTGGGTCATGTCTTGCCGGGCAGTGCCAACACCGTGCGCCTGGTGGCGCTCCAGGCACAGGCGGCCGCCATCGAACGCGGCGTGACGCGGGTCGAGATCCGCTTGCCGGGCCGGATCGAGACCCACGCGGCGCGCTTCGCCGGCCGTGTGTCGACGGGTGGGTTCGACTTGCCGTCGCCCCTTCTGGCCCGCTCCATGGGCGGACCGGTCCCGGCCGTGCCCGAGGGCCAATCGCTGCGACCGACCGAGCGGGTCTTCGTCTACGATGCCCGCCTGCCGCCCGATCTCGACGCGCCGATCGGCGGCCGCGCGCAGGTCAAGCTGGTCCATCCCTGGCGCCCCCTGGCGCCCCGCTGGATCGACGCGGCCCGCCGGGCGCTGTCGGGGCGGATCGTGCTGTGATCGCGATGCTGTCGAAGACCCGCATCGCGCCCCCGGCCGAGCGGATCCTGCGCCCGTACCCGCAGCGCGCGGTGCCCAGGATGAACTGGACCGATCGCAGCCTGCGCGCGCTGCGCGGCCGGTTGGCCGCCGCGGGCCCCCGGCGCCTGCGTCACCGCCGCCGCATCGACCGGGTCTACCGTTTGCTGGACGCCGCCACGGGGCTGTCGCCGGCGGACCTGCGCGCCCGGGCCGACGAGATCCGGCGCGCCATTGCCGCCGACGGATTGCGCCCCGATCACCTGGATGCGGCCATCGCGGTGGTCGCCGCCGCGGCCATGCACGAACGCGACATGCGCCCGCGCCCGGTGCAGGTCTCGGGCGCGATCCTTCTGTTGCGCGGCACCATGCTGGAAATGGCGACGGGCGAGGGCAAGACGTTCACCGCCGCCCTGGCCGCGGGCGCCGCCGCGCTGGCCGGCATGCGACCCCATGTTGCGACCGTGAACGACTATCTCGCCGCGCGCGACGCGGAAACGGCCCGGCCGCTGTTCACCCGGCTGGGGCTGACACTGGGGCTGGTGACCGGCGACACGGCGCCCGAGGCGCGGCCGGCGCAATACGCCTGCGATGTGCTTTACGCCAACAACACCGAGATCGCGTTCGACTATCTCAAGGACGTGGTCGCGATGGGTCCGGTCCGCAGCCATGCCCGGCGCCTGTTGCGGCGCGCCATCGGCGCGCCCGGAGCCCGCCCGCCGGCGCGGACCATCCTGGGCGGGCTGCATTTCGTCATCGTGGACGAGGCCGACGGCGTGCTCGCCGACGAGGCGTCGACCCCCCTCATTATCTCGGCCTCCGAGGATGCGCCGCCCGATCCCGCGCCCTACGTGGCCGCGCTGCGGCTGGCGCGCGGATTGGTCGAGGAGACCCACTGGTTCATCGAGACGCAAAGCCGGCGGGTGCGCCTGACCGGCGAAGGGCGCGCGGCGCTGGGTGACCGGGCGCGCCCCCTGGGCGGTTTGTGGCAGGTCGCAGCCGCGCGCGAGGAGCGCGTCCGCCAGGCGCTGCAGGCCCTGCATCTCTACCAGCGCGACCGGGACTATATCCTCGGGACCGACCCCGAGGATGGAACGCCCAAGGTCGTCATCGTGGACGAGGCCACCGGCCGCCCCATGCCCGATCGCAGCTGGGAGGGCGGCCTGCACCAGTGCATCGAGGTGAAAGAGGGCCTGCCGCCCACGGCCTTGCGGGGCACCATCGCGCGTATCACCTACCAGCGGTTCTATCGCCAGTACCTGCGCATGTCGGGGATGACCGGCACCGGCCAGGAAATCGCCGCCGAGATGCGCAGCTTCTTCGACCTGGCCACCGTGGCGGTGCCCCCGCACCGCCGGTCGCGCCGCCGTTTCCTGGGCGTGCGGCTGTGCGCGACGGCACCGGCGAAATACGAGGCGATCGTGGCGTCCACGCGCGAGATGGTGGCCCGGGGACGGCCCGTGCTGATCGGGACGCGCACGGTCGCGGCGTCCGAGGCCGTGGCCGCCTCGCTGACCCGGGCGGGCATCGGGCACACGGTTCTCAACGCACGCCAGGATGCGGACGAGGCCGCGCTGGTCGCCGATGCGGGCCGGTCGGGTGCGGTGACCGTGGCCACCAACATGGCCGGGCGCGGCACCGACATCGTGCCCGACGCCGCCGCGCGGGCGGCGGGGGGGCTGCACGTCATCCTGACGGAACACCACGAGAGTCGCCGGGTCGACCGTCAGCTCTACGGGCGCTCGGGACGCCAGGGCGATCCCGGATCCTGCGAGGACATCGTCGCGCGCGACGACCCCCTGTATCTCCGGTTTACACCGCTGGTATCGCGCCTGGCGCAGGGGCTGCCGGGGCCGCTGGCGGCGCGGCTGCTCCGCCGGGCGATGCAGGCGCGGGCGGAATCGCAATCGGCGGCCAGCCGGCGCCAGCAATTCGAGGCGGAACGCGACGTCGCGCGCCTGTCGGCCATCGCGAGCCCCGAACACGGCTGATCTCGTGGGCCCATGGCCCTCGCCTTCGCCATGCCCCCGATGCGCCGCCTGCGCGTGGCTCGCTATGGATTTGTCGCGGTCGGCCCGGTCTAGCCGCGCTGGCCCGCGAATTGCGTGGCCCACGCGTCGCGCTGGTCGTCGGTGATCTTGGCGAACAGGTTCTCGGGCACCGTGAAGGCGTGGCCCTCGGGCAGGTGGGTGAGGGCCGCGGCCACGTCGTCGGGCCAGGCGTCGTCGGTATTCAGCGCCTCGAGCATGGTCTTCGACGCGTTCGGGATGAACGGCGCCGACAGCACGGCGTAAAGCCGGATCAGGTTCAGCGACAGCCGGATGATCCCCGCCGCCCGCTCGGGGTCTTCCTTGTAGGCGGCCCAGGGCGCGGTGGATTGCAGGTACTCGTTTCCGGCCACCCAGCTCGCGCGCAGCTCGGACGCGGCCTTGCGGATCTCGATATCTTCCATGTGGCGGGTATAGGTTTCGACCCGGGTTTGCAGGTCGCCGATCAACCGCGCCTCGGCCTCGCCGTTGACGCCGCCCGACGGCACCTCCTCGCCGAATTTCGAGCGGCAGAACTTGGTCACCCGGCTGACGAGGTTGCCCAGCACGTCGGCGAGGTCCTTGTTCACCGCGCCCTGGAAGCTTTCCCAAGTGAACTCGGCGTCCGATGTTTCGGGCGCATTGCGCAGCAGCCACCAGCGCCAGTAATCGGCGGGCAGGATCGACAGGGCCTGGTCCATGAACACGCCGCGGCCCTGGCTGGTCGAGAACTGGCCGCCATCGTAGTTCAGGTAGTTGAAAGACTTGATGTAATCGACCAGCTTCCAGGTCTCGTGCCCGACGCCGTTCGTCCCCATGATCGTCGTGGGGAAGCTGAGGGTGTGGAACGGCACGTTGTCCTTGCCCATGAACTGCACGTACCGGACATCCTCGGCGCCCCGGTCGGTGCGCCACCAGCGATACCAGTCCTCTTGCGACAATCCCCGCGCGTCGGCCCATTCGTGGGCGGCGGCGATGTACTCGATGGGTGCATCGAACCAGACATAGAAGACCTTGCCTTCCATGCCGGGCCAGTCCTCGGTCCCGCGCTTCACGGGCACGCCCCAGTCCAGGTCACGGGTGATGCCGCGGTCCTGCAACCCGTCGCCGTCGTCGAGCCATTTCTTCGCGATGGACGTGGTCAGCACCGGCCAGTCGGTCTTGGAGGTGATCCAGTCGCGCAGCTGGTCGCGCATCCGGCTTTGCAGCAGGTAGAGATGCTTGGTCTCGCGCTGCTCGAGCTCGGTCGAACCCGAGATCGCGCTGCGCGGGTCGATCAGGTCCGTGGGGTCGAGCTGCTTGGTGCAGTTCTCGCACTGGTCGCCGCGCGCGCGGTCGTAGCCGCAATTGGGGCAGGTGCCCTCGATATAGCGGTCGGGCAGGAAACGGCCGTCGGCATGGGAATAGACCTGCGTTTCCGAGCGTTCCTCGATCAGGCCGGCCTCGAAAAGGCGGCCGGCGAAATACTGGGTCAGCGCCTTGTTCTGCTCCGACGACGACCGGCCGAACTTGTCGAAACTCAGCCCGAAGCCATCGCTCAGGTCCTTCTGCACCTGCCACATCTCGGCGCAGTATTCGTCCACCGGCTTGCCGGCCTTGGCCGCCGCCAGCTCGGCGGGGGTGCCGTGTTCGTCGGTGGCGCAGAGGAACATCACCTCGCGCCCGCGCGCGCGGTTGTAGCGGGCGAAAAGATCGGCGGGCAGCTGGCTGCCGACGAGATTGCCCAGGTGCTTGATCCCGTTGATATAAGGGATCGCCGAGGTGATCAGGATGCGCTCCATGAGAGGCTGCTCCGGTCAGGGTGATTTTCGCGCCTCTTACCCCAGCGCCGTCCCAAGGGCCAGTATCGCGTCCCCCGACTTCATCTTTCCGCAAATACCTCCGGGGGTGAATTGGCCGTCAGGCCAAGAGGGGGCGGCGCCCCCTTACCCTCGGCCGCGCCCCTCGAAGCGTGGAAGCATCGCGGAAAAGTCGCGACCGGCGCCATCTTCGTCGTCCACGAAAGCGGCGTAAAGGTCCCGCGCCGCCGCCCCCAAGGGCGTGTCGGCATCCGCCTGCTCTGCCGCCTGCTGTGCCAGCCGCAGGTCCTTCAGCATCAGGTCGGCCGCGAAGCCGGGCTTGTAGTCGTTGTCGGCGGGGCTTTTCGGGCCGACGCCGGGGGCGGGGCAATAGGTGTTCATGGACCACGATTGCCCCGAGGACGTGCTGACCACGTCGAACATCGCCTGCCGGTCCAGCCCCAGCTTGTCGGCCAGCGCGAAGGCCTCGCAGGTGCCGATCATGGTGATGCCGAGGATCATGTTGTTGCAGATCTTGGCCGCCTGGCCGTTGCCCGACGCGCCGCAATGCACCGCCTTCTGGCCCATGATCTCGAACAGCGGCTTGGCGGTCTCGAAGGCGTCCGCGTCGCCGCCCACCATGAAGGTCAGCGTGCCGGCCTCGGCGCCGCCCGTGCCGCCCGACACCGGCGCGTCGAGCGCGCCCAGCCTCGCCGCGCGCGCCCGCTCGGCCACGTCGCGGGCCGAGGCCACGTCGACGGTCGAGCAGTCCAGGAGCACGGCGCCCTGGTCCATCGCCGGAATGACCTCGTCCGCGACGGCGCGCAGGATGTCGCCATTGGGCAGCATCGTGATGACCACCGCCGCACCCCGGGCCGCCTCGGCCGCCGAAGCGGCGCTGGCGAAGGCGTCCGAGGTGACGCCCGCCACGTCGAAGCCGGTGACGTCGTGGCCCGCGCGGGCCAGGTTCAGGGCCATGGGCAGCCCCATGTTGCCCAGTCCGATGAACGCGATCTTCATGTGGTTTCCTCCTCCGATGCGCCGAGCGGCGCGAGCATTTCGTCGATCTGCGCCTGCGCGACATCGGCGATGCCGTCGTGCTGCCAGCGCGGATTGCGGTCCTTGTCGATCACGGCGGCGCGGATGCCTTCGAGGAAATCGCCTTTTTCCACCGCCCGGTGGGTGAAGCGGTATTCCATCTCCAGCGCATGGTGGATCGTCAGCTTCGCCCGCACCGCGCGCACCAGGTCGATGGTCACGCAGGCCGATAGGGGCGAGACGCGAGCGAGCGCCTTCAGCGCATCGCGGGCGAAATCACTGTCCTCGGAATCGAGGCTCGATGCGATCTCGGCCATGCTGTCCTTGCCGAAATGCGCGTCGATCCGGTCCTGCAGCGCGGTCAGAGGGCTTTCGCCCGGGTCCCGCGCGCGGTCGGCGACCAGTTGGACGATGCCGTCTTCCTCCAGCCCCGCGATGAGTTCGGGCCACTGATCTTCGGGGATGTAATGGTCGGCAAACGTGGCACGGATGGCGCAGGCAGGGCCCATGCGGTGCGCGGTCGTGCCCAGGTATTCGCCCAGGAAGCCCGGTCCGCGCGCCAGCAGAAACGATCCGCCCACGTCCGGCACGAGGCCGATGCCGCATTCGGGCATGGCGATGCGGCTGCTGTCGCCCACGACCCGGTGGCTCGCGTGGCAGCCGATGCCCACGCCGCCGCCCATGGTGAATCCCTGCATGAAGGTGACGATGGGCTTCGCATATGTCGCCATCTTCGCGTTCAGGCGGTATTCTTCCCGCCAGAACCGGCGGGGACCCTCAAGGTCGCCCGCGCGCCCCGCCTCGTAGAGCGCGGTGATGTCGCCCCCCGCGCAGAACGCCTTTTCGCCCGCAGCGTCGATCACGACCAGCCGCACCTCGGGGTCGGTCGCCCATTCGTCCAGCGCGTCCTCGATCGACAGCACCTGCTCGTGGGTCAGCGCGTTCAGCGCCTTGGGCCGGTTCAGGGTGATGCGGCCCGCGCGGCCCGTTTTGCGGATCAGGGTGTCGGTCATTGGGCGATGAGGCTCCGGGCGGTGATGAGGCGCATGATCTCGTTCGTACCTTCGAGGATCTGGTGCACGCGCAGGTCACGGACCAGCTTCTCGATCCCGTAATCGGCCAGGTAGCCGTAGCCGCCGTGGAGTTGCAGGCACTGGTCGACGATGCGGCTGCCGGCCTCGGTCACGAATTTCTTGGCCATGGCGCAGTGCTTCGTCGCCCGCGGGTCGCCCTGGTCGAGCATCCAGGCGGCCTGCCGCAGGAACGTGCGCGCGGCCTGAAGCTCGATCTCGAGATCGGCCAGGCGGAATTGCAGGGCCTGGAAGTCGGTCAGCTTCTGCCCGAAGGCGCCGCGGTCGCGCATGTAGGCGATGGTCATGTCGAGCGCTGCCTGCGCCGCACCGAGCGAGCAGGCCGAGATGTTCAGCCGCCCGCCATCGAGCCCCGACATCGCATATCTGAAACCCTTGCCCTCTTCGCCCAGCAGATTGTTGGCCGGAATGTTGCTATTGTCCAATTGCACTTGCCGCGTGGGTTGCGACCGCCAGCCCATCTTGTCCTCGAGACCGCCGAAGGACAGCCCGTCTGCGCCATCCTCGACCACCAGGGCGCTGATGCCGCGGGGGCCGTCCTCGCCGGTGCGGGCCATGACGATATAGGCGTCGGAATAGCCCCCGCCCGAGATGAACGCCTTGGTCCCCGTCAGCGCGTAGCCCTCGTTCGTGCGCGCGGCCTTGGTCTTCAGCGCCGCGGCGTCCGAACCCGAGCCCGGTTCGGTCAGGCAGTAGCTCAGCACCTTTTCCATGGTGAGTGCGGGCGCGAGGATGCGGTCCTTCAGATCGTCCGATCCGTAGCGGTCGAGCATCGCCGCGCACATGTTGTGGATCGACAGGAAGGACGCGACGGACGGGCAGGACATGCTGAGCGCCTCGAAGACCAGCGTCGCGTCCAGCCGCGACAGGCCCACGCCGCCGCTGTCCTCGCTGACGTATAGGCCGCCCATCCCCAGTTCGGCCGCCTTGGGCCACAGGTCGCGCGGGATGGTGCCGTCGCGTTCCCATTGATGCGCGTTGGGCGCGATCTCGGCCGTGCCGAAATCCTTCGCCATGTCGAAGATGGCGGTCTGCTCCTCGCTCAGGCCGAAATCCATGTCAGTTCCTCACGTGTCCTGGGTGAATTCATCGGCCAGCGCCGCGACCACGGCGCTGAGTGCCTCGGGCTCGGACGCGCCGTCGTCCCTGGCCGCCGAGAAGACGGCGCGCTGCCGGGTGGCCGAGTTGCCATCGGCCACGATGTCGCGCAGCGCCTCGACCTCGTCGAGACAACCCAGCGCGCGGGCGTCGTCGGAGATCAGGGCGACCAGTTCGCCGATCAGTTCGGGGAAGGGCACGACCGCGCCGCGCCCCAGGTCGATCAGGCCCTTCTCGGTGCCATAGCGCTGGGCGCGCCAGCGGTTCTCGTCGATCAGGAAGTTCTCGTAAATGCGCCAGCGCTGGTTCTGGCATTTCAGCCGCCAAAGCATCCGGTGCACGCATTGGATCGTCGCCGCGATGGACAGGGTGTGCGACAGGCGCGGGATCACGTCGCAGATCCGGGTTTCCATCGTCGGGAAGTTGGCCGAGGGCCGCAGGTCCCACCAGATCTTCGACGCGTCCTCGATGATCCCGCTGGCTACGATCGTGTCGACCGAGCGGCGATAGTCCCCCCAGCTTTCCAGCCGGGGCGGCAGCCCGGTGCGCGGCAGGTTGTCGAAGACCCCTATGCGATACGAGGCCAGCCCCGAATCCTTGCCCTGCCAGAACGGCGACGAGGCCGACAGGGCCAGCAGGTGCGGGAGGAAATACTTGAATTGGTTCATCAGGTCGATGCGCGCATCCTCGTCGGGGATGCCCACGTGGACATGCATGCCGCAGATCAGCATGCGCCGCCCGACGCCCTGCAGGTCCTTCTTCAGCGCGCGGTAGCGGTCCTTGTCCTGCGTGGTCTGGTCGGCCCAGTCGGCCGTCGGATGACAGGCGGCGGCGATGGGGCGCAGCCCGAACTCGCCCGCGAGCCGCGCGATGGTGCGGCGCAGATGCGACAGGTCCTCGCGCGCGTCGGTGATCGTTTCGCAGACCTTGGTCCCGACCTCGATCTGGCAGCGCAGGAACTCGGGCGCGACCTGGTCGCCAAGCGCCTCGGTCGCGGCCTCCATCAGTGCCTCGGGGGCGTCGGTCAGGCGATGGGTCTCGGCATCCACGAGGAGGTATTCCTCCTCGATGCCGATGCTGAACGGCGGGTCTTCGGTCATCCTCGGCCCTCGGGGCTTGCACGCTGGCGCCGATGCTAGGCGGGCCAAGCGCGCGGCTCAAGCGGCGGCGGGGCAGGGCGCCCCGCCGCGCCGGGCGGTCAGTCCATGGCCTTGAAGTTGAAGGCCGCGCCTTCCTTGATGCCCGACGGCCAGCGCGCCGTGACCGTCTTGGTGCGGGTGTAGAAGCGGAAGGAGTCCGGTCCGTGCTGGTTCAGATCGCCGAAGCCCGATTTCTTCCAGCCGCCGAAGGTGTGATAGGCCAGCGGCACCGGGATCGGCACGTTGATGCCCACCATGCCGATATTGATCCGGCTGGCGAAGTCGCGCGCCGCGTCCCCGTCGCGGGTGAAGATCGCGGTGCCGTTGCCGTATTCGTGGTCCATGGCAAGGCCCAGGGCCTCTTCGTAGCTGGCCGCGCGCACGGTCGATAGGACCGGGCCGAAGATCTCCTTGCGGTAGATGTCCATGTCGGGCGTCACGCGGTCGAACAGGTGCGGGCCAACCCAGAACCCGTCTTCGTAGCCCTGCGGCGCGGCCATGCCGCGCCCGTCCACGACCAGCTCGGCGCCCGCGTCGATACCCGTCTGCACCAGCCGGTTGATGTTCTCGCGTGCGGCGGCGGTGACCACCGGGCCGTAATCGGCCGCCTCGTCGGACCAGGGGCCGACCTTCAGCTTCTCGACCCGCGGCACCAGCTTCTCGATCAGGCGATCGGCGGTCTCGTCGCCCACGGGCACCGCGACCGAGATCGCCATGCAGCGCTCGCCCGCCGCGCCATAGCCCGCACCCACCAGCGCGTCGGCCGCCTGGTCCATGTCGGCATCGGGCATGACGATCATATGGTTCTTGGCACCGCCGAAGCACTGTACGCGCTTGCCGTTGGCGCAGCCGCGTTCGTAGATATAGGCCGCGATCGGGGTGGAGCCGACGAAGCCCACCGCCTGGATGGTCTCGTTGTCGAGGATGGCGTCGACCGATTCCTTGTCGCCGTTCACCACCTGCAGGATGCCGTCGGGCAGGCCGGCCTCCTGCATCAGCTCGGCCAGCATCAGCGGCACCGAGGGGTCGCGCTCGCTGGGCTTCAGGATGAAGGCGTTGCCGCAGGAAATGGCGGGCGCGAATTTCCACATCGGGATCATGGCGGGGAAGTTGAACGGGGTGATGCCCGCCACGACGCCCAGCGCCTGGCGCATGGAATACATGTCGATGCCGGGGCCCGCGCCGTCGGTGTATTCGCCCTTCAGCAGGTGCGGCGCGCCGATGCAGAACTCGACCACCTCGAGACCGCGCTGCACGTCGCCCTTGGCGTCCACGAAGGTCTTGCCATGCTCTTTCGACAGGGCCTCGGCCAGCTTGTCCATGTCGCGGTTCAGAAGGCGCACGAATTCCATCATCACCCGCGCGCGGCGCTGCGGGTTGGTGGCGGCCCAGGCCGGCTGCGCCTCGGCGGCCTTGGCGACGGCGGCGTCCAGCTCGTCCTTGCTGGCCAGCGGCACCTTGGCCTGCACCTCGCCCGTGGCGGGGTTGAACACGTCGGCAAAGCGGCCCGAGCCGCCCTTCACGTGCTGCCCGTTGATCCAGTGGCTGAGTTCCGTGGTCATGCTGTGTCCTCCCGCGTTGCGTGTTGCGCGCAAGATTAGGCTTGCGAAGGGGTGGGGCAAAGCGCCAGTTTGCCAAATCAATTTTGCAAAAATGCAAGGACAAGGCGGTGATGCACTGGGATGACATGCGTTTTTTCCTGTCCGTGGCGCGGGCCGAGGGGCTGAGCCGCGCCGCGCAGGAGCTGCGCGCCGATCCTGCCACGCTGGGCCGCCGGGTTTCGCGGCTGGAAGAGACGCTGGGCGTTCCGCTTTTCGTGAAAAGTCCCGCGGGCTATCGCCTGACCGAGGCCGGGGCGCGGCTGATGGACCACGCCGAGGCCGCCGAACGCGCCATGCGCAGCGCCGAGGCCGAGGTCTCGGGCGCGCTGTCCGGCGCGGTGCGGATCGGCGCGCCGGATGGATGCGCGACGTACCTTCTGCCGCAGGTCACGGCGGACCTGGCGGCGCGCAACCCGGGGCTGGAAATCGAGATCGTGGCCCTGCCGCGCGTCTTCAACCTGAACCGGCGCGAGGCCGATATGGCCATCGGCGTCTCGCGGCCCGTCTCGGGCCGTGTGACGGTGCAGAAGATCGCCGATTACCGGCTGAGCCTCGCGGCGCACGAAGACTACCTGGCGCAGCATCCCGTCACCGACCTCGACGATCTCGCCGGGCATCGTATCGTCGGCTACGTGCCCGACATGATCTTCGACCCCGAGCTGGATTACCTGGGCGAGATCGGGGTGGGCGGGGTCGACCTCGCCTCATCCTCCGTGGTGGTTCAGTTCCAGTGGATCGCGCAGGCGTTGGGTCTTGGCATCGTCCACGACTTCATGCTGCCGCAGGCGCCCGGCGTGCGCCGGGTGATGCCCGGCCGGTTTCACCTGACGCGCGCCTTCTGGCTGGTGCGCCCCGAGGACGACCTGCGCGCGGCGCGGCTGGACGGAATCGCCGCCGCCCTTGTGTCCGGGCTGCGCGGCGAGATTCAGCGGCGCGAGGCGCAGGCCGCGGCAAACCCTTGACACGACGACCTTTCAGGCCCGACGCTGAACCCGAGGCAATCGGGAGGCACGCCATGAAAGTCGATCAGATCCTGAACTCCAAGGGCGTCGCCGGGGTGGCCACGGTCAAGCCCGGCTCGAAGGTCGCCGATGCGGCGCGGCTTCTGTCGGAGAAGAAGATCGGCGCGGTCATCGTCTCGTCGGACGGCGTGACGCCCGCCGGCATCCTGTCCGAGCGAGACATCGTGCGCGACCTGGGCCGCCGGGGCGCCGAATGCATGGAGGACAAGGTCGACAGCCTGATGACCGTGAACCTCGTCAGCTGTGCCCGGGGCGACGATGCCGAGCTGGTGCTGACCCAGATGACCGACGGCCGCTTTCGCCACATGCCCGTGCTCGAGGACGGCAAGATGGTCGGGCTGATCTCGATCGGTGACGTGGTCAAGGCCCGCCTGTCCGAGCTGAAGATGGAGCGTGACGCGCTCGAGGGGATGGTGCGGGGGCACTGACCCGTCGGGGCCTTGCAAAAACCGGCGCAATAATGTTGCGTGGCGCGACGACACGCGGAGGGCGCCATGCGGACAGGACTTTACCCCGGCACGTTCGATCCGGTCACGCTGGGCCATATGGACATCATCCGGCGGGCGATAACGCTGGTGGACGAGCTGGTCATCGGCGTCGCGATCAACCGCGACAAGGGGCCGCTGTTCTCACTGGACGAACGCGTCGCGATGATCGAGGCCGAATGCCGGCCCCTGGCCGAGAAGACCGGCGTGAAGATCCGCGCGCATCCGTTCGAGAACCTGTTGATCGATTGCGCCCGCGACGTGGGCGCCCAGATGATCATCCGCGGCCTGCGCGCGGTCGCCGATTTCGAGTACGAGTTCCAGATGGTCGGCATGAACCGCGCGCTGGATGACAGCGTCGAGACCGTTTTCCTCATGGCCGATACCGAGCACCAGGCCGTGGCCAGCAAGCTGGTGAAGGAGATCGCGCGCCTCGGTGGCGATGTCAGCCATTTCGTCCCCGCCGCGGTGGAACGCGCGCTGATCACCAAGCTGGGCCGCTGAGGCGCGTCCGGCGGCAACCGGCGCGGAGCCCGGCTTCGTCTGTCACCCAAACAGTCATCCCGACATCCAGCGGCGCGCCACCGGGGCGTTGCGGTCAGGCCAGCCGCGTGTCGATTTTCGAGACGCGCGACAGGGTGCGGTGCACGGGGCACTTGTCGGCGATCTCCAGCAACCGTTGGCGCGTGTCCGGGTCGAGCCCGCCGGGCAGGGCGATGGTCCGCGTGAACAGGTCGACCTGCGGGCTGGGCGGGTCGCCATCCTCCGGCGCGGCGTCGCTGGCGTGGGTCCGCGCGTGGGTCACGTCCACGCGCACGCGCCCCATCTCCAGCCCCTTGTGGCGGGCATACATCCGCAGCGTCATGGTGGTGCAGGCCCCCAGGGCCGCCGCCATCAGGTCATAGGGCGTGGGGCCGCGATCCGTGCCGCCCACCGACACCGGCTCGTCCGCCGACAGCGCGTGGCGCCCCGCGGCGATGTCCTGCAGGTAGCCATCCGATGCCGCCTCGGACACGCGGACGACGCCCTCGGGCGGATCCTCGTGGGCGGGCAGGCCCAGGTCCAGGTAGCGCGCGGCCCAGGCTGCGATGACGCCCGCCGCGTATTCGGCGTCGTCGGGGCGGGTCACCAGGTGATCGGCATCGTCCAGCGATACGAAGCTTTTCGGGTGTTTCGCGGCGGTGAAAATGCTCGTGGCGTTGTCGATGCCCACCACCGTGTCGCGCGGCGCGTGCAACACCAGCAATGCCCGCTTGAGGTGCGAGATCGCGGGCGCGAGTTCCTGCGCCGACACGTCGTCCACGAAGCTTTGGCGGATGGTGAAGGGCCGGCCGCCCAGATCGACCTGGGCCGCGCCGTCGCGCGCGATGTCGTCCAGGCTGCCCGCGAAATTGTGGGTGACATGGCCGGGATCGAAGGGCGCGCCGATGGTGACCACCGCGCGGGCGCTGTCGATCCGTCCCGCCGCCTTCAGCACCGCCGCCCCGCCCAGCGAGTGGCCGATCAGCAGCGAGGGTGCCATGCCGCGGCCGTCCAGGTAGGCCGCCGCCGCCAGCAGGTCCTCCACGTTCGACGAGAAATGGGTGTTGGCGAACTCCCCGTCCGAGTGTCCCAGACCCGTGAAATCGAAGCGCAGCACCGCGATGCCCGCGGCGGCCAGCCGGCCCGCGATACGGCGCGCGGCGGGAATGTCCTTCGAGCAGGTGAAGCAATGCGCGAACAGCGCGACGGCGCGGGTCGGCCCGTCCGGCAGGTCGAGCCGCGCGGCCAGGTCCGCCCCACCGGCCCCGGCAAAGGTGATCCGTTCGCTGTGCATCCTGCGCCCCCCGTCGCGATTGATCCCATCGAAAGGCTAGCCGATCCCGGGTGACGGCGCCACTTGCGGACGCGGCGCGGGCGCGTATAAGACCGGCGCACGGGCGATTAGCTCAGTTGGTAGAGCGCTTCGTTTACACCGAAGATGTCGGCGGTTCGAGCCCGTCATCGCCCACCACGCAAATCATTGATGTGTAATGTAATCAGCGAGCATGTTCGCTTGTCTGCGAAACGCGTTTGGGTTCGGTGAACCGGAGGGCTTCGAGGAGGTTGGCAGGTCCGCTCGCAAGCGCGCCAGCAAATCGGCCGACAACAGAAATTAATGCGTGATGACGGTGCATTCCATGAAATCGAACCCGCGGACGTCGGCGGCTTCTAAAGCGACAACCAGCTGTTCCGACATGAACGTCGCGAGGGTCAGATCATCGCGCCACAAGTACCGCCCGTCTGACGCCTCTGCAATAACGACACAGGCTTCTTTGGTGAGAGCACGCAGTCTTATGACCCTTCGGCCTGTATTTTTCTGCACAATTCGCGCGATGCTTGACCGTTCCATATCCACCGTCCGTACCGTTACATGGACGTTGATAAAGAAATAGGGCCGCTCGATCCGCTGCTGGCTGCCCAATGACCACATGCGCGGTATTGGAACGATATCATGCAGGTCAGGCTCAAACTGGCGGATAATGTCAGCGACTTTTTTGCTGATGACAGCATTTTTTTCGTCAAACGCCTGAAAAATATCACCCACTTCGTCAATCCTGCCATCGGCTACAGCCCAATAGCGATCTATGAAGTCAAGAGTTCGTTGTTCAAGCGGTTCGGCATTGAATCTGTCAAGGTCCATAAACTTCGACGGATTGGATGGTCCGTGATCTTCATACGGGTTGTCGCTCCACCAGAGGCCCGCATTTACGTCTTCCCAAGCCGTATTTGGCCGGTAAATCATCATGCTTGTTCTTCTCCGCCTATCGGGCCTCGTGCACCCTCCAAGAACCGCTTTTCAAACACCTCCGCCGGGTTGAACGACGAGACGACGTCAGCCACAACCTGACTGTCGCCGGAGGTCCAGTCCACCAAGTCCAGCAATTCCCCCGTCTCCACCTTGGCCTTCCCCCATCGGACACCGTCGCCGATGTTAGAAACGCCACGGGCTGTTCGCCTCTGGATGAGCGCTCGAACCGCCGCAACAGGATCGGCACCGCCACGGGATCCGGAACGGTCCGAAGCGCCACGGGTTGACCCACGCGGGCCGATTGTGTCAGGCACGGCCCTTTCTGATCGCCCCCCGGTGTCCAGGCGCCGGGCCCAGCTGAAGGAAGAAGCCATGCCATTGACCCTGCGTCGCAACCGTGAGCGCGATCTCGAGCCACTGGCCGAGATGCTGCCGGACGAGGAAATCCCGCTGCTCAACCCCAGTGCGAAAGTGCCCTTCGACGAGATGGAATGGCAGCGCAAGTGGCTGGGCGAGGCGCAGGATGTCTCGTTCTACCTGCAAGACGACTCCGGGCAGGACGTGGGCTTCTTCGCCCTGCGCGAGGGGGTTGGCCCCGAGGTGCGCCACCTGACCTATGTCTACCTGACCGAAGACGCGCGTGGCGGGGCCGCGGCCGAGTTGACCGAGCGGGTGGAGGAGGCGGCGCTGGCGCTGGATGCGCTTGTCCTGACCCTGAAGGTCGAGGTCGACAACGCGCCCGCCTTCAATGCTTACCTGTCTGCCGGCTACGAAGAGATGTCGCGCCGGCAGGGCATGGCGATGATGCGGTTGGACCTGGAGGACCGGCAGGCCGCCTGATCTGCGGCCCACCGGTCTTTTTCTTTTCGCGACGAGATTGCGGCCTTTGCCCGCGCGGCTTTGTCCGCGACAGGTTGTCCGCCAGGGCGGTCGGCCTTAAGCGGCGGCCGAGTCGGACCCGCGCTGGGCCAGGATCCGGCGCTGCTGGAACGTCATGTTCACCGTGATCGCGAAGACGGCGATGGAGGTGATCGAGATCATGATCGACAGTGCCTCGTTGCTCAGCCCGGAGCCGCCCGCGACCGTCCGTTGCAGCGTGGCGCTGGACATGGCGGTGAAGTGCAGCACGCAGACCCCGGCGACGATCCCGGCACCGCGCAGCGCATAGGACTGCATCGTCGCCTCGGTCTGTCGCAGCGCGAAGGCGAACCCGGCCATCCCGAGGAACACCGCGGCGATCAGGATCGGGGCGTTGTACGCGGTGACGCAGTTCTCGATCGCGCTCATGCCCGTCAGGTGCATGACGGCGACGCCCGCGCCGGCGATCGCGCCGAGCGCGGCAAGGTGCTTTTGCGCCCGCGTCTGAAGGGCCGCCCCAAGCGGCAAGCCGACGAAGACGAAGCCGGCCAGGATCGACAGAAGCGTCGTTTCGAGATCGTAGGTCAGCGCGGCATCGGGGCGATAGCCCAGCATCGCGACGAAATGGGTGGCCCAGACGCCGACCCCGGCCACCAGCGCCGTCCAGAAACCGGCGCGCTTGCGCTGCTCGTCCGTCGCGTGGTCCATGTTGCGTCCCAGCAGGATCAGCGTGATCGCCATGATCGCGCAGACGCCGGCGGCGGCGAGGATGAAGTTCGTCTTGGTATCAAAGACGCCGCCCAGCAGAAGAGGGATCGACATGAGATGCGCTCCTTTCTCGGAATATGATATTTCTCAAGATCCTGTTCCCCGACAAAAAAGGTCAAATGATGACGCTTGGGCGGCAATCGCGCGAGTCCGCGCCGGGTGTTTCGCCCTGCGGAACAACGCACGGTGATCGGTCCCGTATCGGACGGACTCCCGGTGCTTGCGCATCCGGGTCGAATGGGGAGATGTAGGCGCCATGCATGACATCACCCCCGCCACACCCGACGACCTCGACGCGATCCGCGACCTCCACACGGCCAGCTGGGCGGATGCCTATGCGCGTTTCGTTCCCGCCGAGGCGCTGGAGCGTTTGGACCCCGAGATGGCCGAGCGCTGGGCCACGCTGCCCGAAGGCGTGCTGTGCGCGCGCGACGGCGACAGGCTGGCGGGGTTCATCCGGCTGAAGACGCGGCAGGGCTGGCCCTATATCGACAACCTTCATACCCGGCCGGACCTGCGGGGGCAGGGCATCGGCGCGTCCTTGATGCGTGCGGGGTTCGCACGGCTGCGGGACGAAGGCGCTGGCCGCGCCTGGCTGACGGTCATCGACGGCAACATCGCCGCGCGCCGCTTCTATATCTCGCAGGGTGGCCACGAGGGCGCGAGGATGGTCGAGCGGGTGCTGGGTCACCCCACCGCGACGCGCCCGGTTTTGTGGTTGCGCCTGCCGGGCCAATAATTTCCGCTGCCGCCCGTGTTGGCGCTTGACGCCCCCCGAGGCCGTATCTAGAACGCCCCTCACGTTCGGACCGGGTCCGGACGGGCAATGGGCGGTTGTAGCTCAGTTGGTTAGAGTACCGGCCTGTCACGCCGGGGGTCGCGGGTTCGAGCCCCGTCAACCGCGCCACCATTGCCCCGATGACCCGCAAGCCGCACGCCAGATGCGCGGTTGTAGCTCAGTTGGTTAGAGTACCGGCCTGTCACGCCGGGGGTCGCGGGTTCGAGCCCCGTCAACCGCGCCATTTCTTCGGAACATGCCTCAGAGGATCGCCGCCGCGACCAGGATCCATCCGGTCAGCAGCAGCCCGCAGCACGCGGCGTACATGCCGTTCCATGCCAGACCCGCGTGGGTCGGGCGCACCCCGCCGAAATTCCCGATCAACATGACCGACGCCGTGAAGGGCGAAGTCGCACCCGACAGCGCCCAGCCGCTGGTGATGGCGACGATGGCTGCCGCCGGGTCGATGCCCATGATAGCCGGCGCCGGCAGCAGCGGCACCAGCAGAGACGCGGCCAGGATCGGGTTCATGCCCAACTGCCCGGTCACCGGGATCACCCAGAACAGTCCCACCAGCAGCAGCGCAGGGGGCAGGGCGCTGGCATCGATGCCGGCGGAGGCCACGAATGGGGCGGCCAGGCTCGCGCCAAGCGATCCGATGAACCCCGCCATGGCCAGCAGCACGATCTCGGACCGCATGGCCGGCATCTCGACCGAGGCGAAGCGCCAGGCCCGCCCGGCGACATCGCGGATGACCCCGGGGCGGTGATCCAGCACGTCCTGCTCGGCGATCCACAGGAAGGACAGCACCGGCACGACCACCATGACGACGCCGACAACGCGGATGCCGGTCAGCAGGTGCAGGCCCGCGATCGACACGGCCAGCACGGCCAGGAGGATCAGAAGCGGCCGCATCTTGGCGCCCCAGGTGCCGTCGGGGGTGGCGTAGCTGGGCCGCGGGCCGGTGAGACGTGGCTTGAAGATCGTGTCGAGCGCCCAGCCCGTCCCGGCCAGGATCAGCCCCGAGACGAGACAGGGCAGAACCGCGCCGCCCCAGCTGGCCCCGGGCACCAAGGTGGTCGAGATCGCGATGGCGAAGGTCAGCGGCGACCACGGGATCGTGGCGATGAAGCCGCGCTGGATCGCGACCAGCATGCGGCGGATCCGATGGCCGCGGATCTCGGCATTCGCTTCGGACCGGGCGCTTTCGACGGCGAGGGAACCCAGCAGCGAGATCGCACCGTAAAGCAGGATGATCCCGAACAGCCCGCCCCCGAGCGTCAGCGCAAGGTAACGGCGGCCGGGCGGCTGATCGGCGAGGAAGCGTCCGCATTCGGCGATGGGGGCCGAGGTGACGGCCGCGCCGCGCAGGCTGGAGAGCGCCGTGAAGAAGGCCACGATGAACGCCGCGCTGCCGGCGGCACGGGTCACGGCGGCCCCGGCGTCGGGCAGGGTGGCGAAGGCGGCCGCGACAAGGACCAGACCGATCAGAAGGAAGGCCTGGCGCGTGCGGTCGACGCCGCGGGCCAGCAGGGCCAGTGCCACGACGGCGGACAGGCTGGCCGCATGCCCCGCGACCGGGCCCGCGCCCCATTCAAAGGCCGCGCGCAGGATCAGGGTGGCGGCCAGTGCGACGCCGGCGGCCCGGTCCAAACGGCGGTGCTGCATTCGGCTGTCCCTTGTCCTCTTTTGCGCGGTCGCGTTCGACCTAGCGCATCCTGCGATGGCGCCAGTGAAATGGCATACCATTTGTCATTTAACCCCTTGTCAGCGGGGCAATCACGGTGGCATATTTTTACGTGATGTAAAAATATCGGGCGCAATGCCCGCGGGAGGTAAAAATGCCGAAGGGATCCGGTGCGGGCGGCGAGCGGCCGCGCCTGCGCACGATGGAAGAGCTGTCGGTCGCCATCGGCGTGTCGCGCCCGACTCTGTCGCGGTATTTCCAGGATCCCGACAGCGTCAGCCGCAGCTCGCGCGAGCGGATCGCACGCGGGCTCGAGCGCGTCGAATACGTGCCGAACTTCTTCGCCACACGGATGAATCGCAAATCCACGGGGATGATCGGCGTCATCATTCCCTACCTGAACGACCTGTTCTTCACCAAGCTCCAGCAATCCATCGAATTCGCGGCCATGGAAGCGGGGTTCACCGTTATCGTGCAGTGCTCGCACACCACGCCCGAGGTCGAGGCGCGCGCGGTCGAGACGCTGATCTCGATGAACGTGGACGGCGCCATCGTCGCGCCATTGGGCGACAACAGCGATATCGCCGCCATGGAGCGGCTGAACCGGCGCTTGCCATTCGTCCTGGTCGACAGCCGTCCCGGCGCGCTGAGCCACGTGGATTACATCGGCACCGAGCATTCGCAAAGCATGGGGTTGATGACCGAATACCTGGCCCGCGTGGGGGATCCGCCGGTGTTCCTGGCCATGCCGCGGGTCAATTTCAACGCGCTGAACCACGAGCGCGCCTATCTCGAGAAGATGGAGGAGCTGGGGCTGGAGCCGCAGGTCGTCGGCACCGAGGAGATCGAGCCCGGCGCGCATTACGAGGCGCACGGAGAGCTGGCGCTGGGTCGGGAGTTCGCCGAGGGCCGCCTGACGGATCGCTCGATCATCTGCGTGAACGACCGCGTGGCCATCGGGGCGCTGCGCGCCGCGGCGCGGTTCGGGCTGGATCCGGGCGCGCGGCGCAAGGGCGGGCTGCGAATCGCCGGGCATGACGACTATCCGCTGTGCCCGTTCCTGGTGCCGTCGCTGACGACGGTGGGCCAGGACGTGGACGCCATCGGCCAGGCCGCCGTGGCGCGTCTGATGAAGAAGATACGCGCGGAAAATTCCCTGACGGACCACGCCGTAACCTTGTTTCCCGGGGTCCTGAAGCTTCGCGAGTCCGCGTGATCCGGCTAAATATGCTGCGCTGCCGCATCCGAATTTGAAACTTTTGGTTGACCGGACATATACCCGCCGCTAACTCTTTACCTGCGTAAATTTCGTTCTGGGAGGAACACATGACCACGACACAACGCCTTCTGGGCACCGTGGCCGGCATTGGCCTTGCCTCTGGCATGGCCGCCACCGCCATGGCCCAAGACACGACGATCACCATCGCCACCGTCAACAACGGCGACATGGTCCGGATGCAGGGCTACACCGACCAATTCACCGAAGAGACGGGGATCGGGGTCGAGTGGGTCACGCTCGAGGAAAACGTCCTGCGCCAGCGCGTCACCACCGACATCACCACCGGCGGCGGCCAGTTCGACATCATGACCATCGGCATGTACGAGGCCCCGATCTGGGCCGCCAACGACTGGCTGGTGCCGCTGGACGACCTGTCCGACGACTACAACGCCGAGGACATCCTGCCCGCCATGCGCGCCGGTCTCAGCTATGACGGCACGCTCTACGCCGCGCCGTTTTACGGCGAGTCTTCGATGATCATGTACCGCACGGACCTGATGGAAGAGGCCGGCCTCGAGATGCCGGAAGAGCCGACCTGGCAGTTCATCCGCGAAGCGGCCGCCGCGATGACCGACCGCGACGCCGACATCAACGGCATCTGCCTGCGCGGCAAGGCCGGCTGGGGCGAAGGCGGTGCCTTCATCATGACGATGGCGAACTCCTTCGGCGCACGTCCCGTGAACGAGGACTGGCAACCGCAGCTCGACAGCGAGGCCTGGAACGAAACGCTGACCTTCTTCACCGAGATGATGGCTGAATCGGGCCCCGCCGGTTACGCCACCAACGGCTTCAACGAGAACCTGTCGCTGTTCCAGCAGGGCAAGTGCGGCATGTGGATCGACGCGACCGTCGCGGCGTCCTTCGTGACCAATCCCGAGGAATCCGAAGTTGCCGATAGCGTCGGCTTCGCGCTGGCGCCGAGCGCCGAGGGCGTCGACAAGAAGGCCAACTGGCTCTGGGCCTGGGCGCTTGCCATCCCGGCCGGCACCGAGCAGGCCGATGCGGCCAAGCAGTTCATCGAGTGGTCCACCTCGACCGACTACATCGAGCTGGTTGCCGAGAACGAAGGCTGGGCCAACGTGCCCCCGGGTGCGCGGACCTCGCTCTACGAGAACGAGAACTATGCCGACGTTCCCTTTGCCGACCTGACGCTGGCGTCGATCGACGCGGCCGATCCCACCAACCCGACGGTCGACCCGGTCCCGTATACCGGCGTCCAGTTCGCCGCGATCCCGGAATGGGCGGGCATGTGGGGCCAGGTCAGCCAAGAATTCTCGGCGGCCTATGCCGGTCAGCAGAGCGTCGAGGAAGCGCTTGAGCAGGGCCAGGCCATCATGACCGACGCCCTGGAGGCCGCGGGCTACTAAGCCACGACCAACAATCGCGACGGGGCGGCGCGCCCGCCCCGTCGCACGACCGTTCCCGGGTCCGACGATCCCCGGGGGAGGAGCGGTCTGCATCGACCGGATCGTCGTGACATTCTGCCAGTCGTCCGCGGCCGCGCCGCGTGAGGGAGGACACCATGGCCACGCAACACTCACGCTCCGCCGCGCGACTCATGATGGCGCCCGCCGTCTTCGTGCTCTTGGTCTGGATGCTCGTGCCGCTGGGCATGACGCTCTGGTTCTCGTTCCGGCAATACCTGCCTCTCAGGGGCGGCGACCTGGGCTTCGCGGGGTGGGACAACTACGTCCGCTTCGTCACCTCCTCGTCTTTCTGGCCCTCGATCTATTCGACCCTGATCATCGTCGGGGGTGTGCTGGTCATCACCATCTTCTTCGGGATCCTGCTGGCGATGCTTCTGGACCAGCCGATGTTCGGGCAGGGGATCGTGCGCATCCTGGTCATCGCGCCGTTCTTCGTCATGCCCACCGTGTCCGCGCTGGTCTGGAAGAACATGTTCATGGATCCCACGAACGGGCTTCTGGCCCACCTGTGGCGGTTCTTCGGGGCCGACCCGGTGGTGTGGCTGTCGGACGTGCCGTTGTTCTCGATCGTGCTGATCGTCAGCTGGCAATGGCTTCCCTTCGCCACGCTCATCCTGCTGACCGCGATCCAGTCGCTGGACAGCGACCAGCTGGAAGCGGCCGAGATGGACGGCGCCCCGCACCTGCAGCGGTTCTGGTACATCATCCTGCCGCACCTGAGCCGGGCCATCACCATCGTGCTGCTGATCCAGACCATCTTCCTGCTGTCGATCTTCGCCGAGATTTTCGTGACCACCGGCGGCGCCTTCGGCACGCGGACTCTGACTTACCTGATCTTCCAGCGGGTGCTGGAAAGCCAGAATATCGGCCTTGGCTCGGCGGGCGGTGTCTACGCGATCATCCTGGCCAACATCGTCGCCATCTTCCTGATGCGCATCGTCGGCAAGAACCTGGACACCTGAGGAGGAGACGGACATGGCACGCGCAGTCAGCAGCAGACGCAAGGCGATCAACACGGCCGTGGCCTGGGCCATCGGACTGCTGATCTTCTTCCCGATCCTCTGGACGATCCTGACCAGCTTCAAGACCGAGGCACAGGCCATCGCGGACCCGCCCATCTTCCTGGGCTTCGACTGGACGCTCGAGAACTACCGCATCGTGCAGGAGCGCTCGAACTACATGCGCTTCCTGTGGAACTCGGTCATCATCGCGGGCTTCTCGACGATCCTGGGCGTCATCATCGCGGTGCCGGCGGCGTGGTCCATGGCCTTTGTCCCGTCGCGCCGGACCAAGGACATCCTGCTGTGGATGCTGTCGACCAAGATGCTGCCGGCGGTGGGCGTGCTCTACCCGATCTACCTGATCTGCATCGAGCTCGGCGTGCTCGACAACCGGGTGGCGCTGGTGGTGATCATCATGCTCATCAACCTGCCGATCATCGTCTGGATGCTTTACACCTATTTCCGCGAGATCCCGGGCGAGATTCTGGAAGCCGCGCGGATGGACGGGGCGTCCCTGCGCAACGAGATCCTTTACGTGCTGACGCCCATGGCGGTGCCGGGCATCGCGTCGACGGTTCTTCTGAACTTCATCCTCGCCTGGAACGAGGCGTTCTGGACGCTGAACCTGACGGCGGTGAACGCCGCGCCGCTGACGGCCTTCATCGCCAGCTATTCCTCGCCCGAGGGCCTGTTCTTCGCCAAGCTCAGCGCGGCCTCGACCATGGCCATCGCGCCGATCCTCATCCTTGGCTGGTTCAGCCAGAAGCAGCTGGTCCGGGGTCTGACCTTCGGCGCCGTGAAGTAACGCCTCAAGCCGCGCACGCGACAGGGCATCGATCGCGCCCTGAAGCCGTGCAAGCCGAAGGGTATTGAAAAGGAGCCTCTCCATGGGACGCATCACGCTTGAGAAAGTGCAAAAGAAGTTCGGTGAAACCGAGGTCATCCCGCCGCTGGACCTGACCATCGAGGATGGCGAGTTCGTGGTCTTCGTCGGCCCCTCGGGCTGCGGCAAGTCCACGCTGCTGCGGCTGATCGCGGGGCTCGAGGACGTGTCGTCCGGCGAGATCCGGATCGACGGGCAGCCCGCTACGGACCTGCCGCCGGCCAAGCGGGGCCTCGCCATGGTGTTCCAGTCCTACGCGCTCTACCCGCACATGACCGTGCGCAAGAACATCGCCTTCCCGATGAAGATGGCGGGCCTGGACCAGGCCGAGCAGGACCGCCGCATCAAGAAGGCGGCCGATGCGCTGAACCTGACCGACTACCTGGACCGGCGTCCCGGGCAACTTTCGGGCGGTCAGCGCCAGCGCGTCGCCATCGGCCGCGCCATCGTGCGCGAACCGGCCGCGTTCCTGTTCGACGAGCCGCTGTCGAACCTCGATGCCGCGCTGCGCGTGGGCATGCGCCTTGAAATCTCCGAGCTGCACTCGCGGCTCGAGACCACGATGATCTACGTCACCCACGACCAGGTCGAGGCCATGACCATGGCCGACAAGATCGTCGTGCTGCGCGCCGGCAATATCGAGCAGGTGGGCAGCCCGCTGGAGCTTTATCGCGAGCCGCGCAACGTCTTCGTCGCGGGCTTCATCGGCAGCCCCAAGATGAACCTCATGAGCGGCCCCGCCGCACAGGCCCACGATGCCCACACCATCGGCATCCGCCCCGAGCATCTGGACGTGGTCGAAAGCGGCGGCACATTCTCGGGCAAGGTCGGCGTGTCCGAGCACCTTGGATCCGATACCTTCTTCCACGTCCACGTGGATGCCATGGAAGAACCCATGACCGTCCGCGCCGGGGGCGAGGTCGGACTGCGCCACGGCGACATGATCCATCTCGAGCCGCAGGCCGACAAGATCCACCGCTTCGACGAGAAAGGCCTGCGCATCGCATGAGGCGGCTGGACGGCAAATCCGCCCTGATCACGGGCGCGGCGCGCGGAATCGGCAAGGGCTTCGCCGCTGCCTACCTGCGCGAGGGCGCGACCGTGGCCATCGGCGACATCAACCTCGAGGCCGCCCACGCGGCGGCCGAGGAACTGGGGCAGGGGGCCTATGCCGTCGAGCTGGACGTGACGCGACAGGACAGCATCGACGCGGCCATCGCGGCCGTGGTGGACCGGGCCGGCAAGCTGGACATCCTGGTGAACAACGCGGCGCTGTTCGACGCCGCCGAGACGGTGGACATCACGCGCGAAAGCTATGACAGGCTTTACGCGGTGAACGTGGCCGGCACGCTGTTCACCATGCAGGCCGCCGCGCGGCAGATGATCGCCCAGGGCCATGGCGGCAAGATCATCAACATGGCTTCGCAGGCCGGGCGCCGGGGCGAGCCGCTGGTGCTGGTCTACTGCTCGACCAAGGCGGCGGTGATCTCGATGACCCAGTCGGCGGGCCTGAACCTGATCTCCCACGGCATCAACGTGAACGCCATCGCGCCCGGCGTGGTCGACGGCGAACACTGGGACCACGTGGACAGCATGTTCGCCAAGCTCGAAGGCAAGCCGCCGGGCCAGAAGAAGGCCGAGGTCGCGGCCGGTGTGCCCGCGGGCCGTTTCGCCACGCCCGACGATCTGACCGGGATGGCCGTTTTCTTGGCCTCGCCCGAGGCGGACTACATCGTCTCGCAATGTTACAACGTCGACGGCGGCCAGTGGATGAGCTGACCCCGTCGCCCCGACGAATTTCGCGAAGGATTCACTCATGACCACCCGCCTGTCGAACGCCACGCTGATGGATCTGCCCGAAGGGGTCCGCGTGCCCGGCTATGACCGCGCGGCGCTCACGCCCGGCATCGTGCATATCGGCCTCGGCAATTTCCACCGCGCCCACCAGGCATGGTATCTGCACCGCCTGATGGACACCGGCGCGGCCCATGACTGGGCCATCGTCGGCGCGGGCGTCCGTGCGCCCGACGCGAAACAGCGCGAGCGTCTGCTGGCCCAGGATTGCCTGACCACGCTGATCGAGCTGGACCCCAAGGGCCGGTCGGCCGAGGTCACCGGCGCGATGATCGACTTCGTTCCCGTCGAAGACGGCAACGGCCCGCTGATCGAACGGATGGCCGACCCGGCGATCCGCATCGTGTCGCTGACCGTGACCGAGGGCGGGTATTTCGTGACCCCCGATGGTGGCTTCGACGAAGGGCACGTGGACATCCAGCACGACGCGGCCAACCCCGAGGCGCCTCGCACGGCCTTCGGCGCGATGATCGCGGCTCTGAAGCGGCGGCGCGACGCGGGCACCGGCCCGTTCACCTGCCAAAGCTGCGACAACCTGCAGGGCAATGGCGACGTGCTGAAACAGACGGTGCTGGGGCTGGCGCGCCTGTCCGATCGCGACCTTGCCGGTTGGATCGAAACCAACTGCACCTTCCCGAATTCCATGGTCGACTGCATCGTCCCCGCCACCGGCCCGTCCGAATTGCAGCTGGTCCGCGAGTTCGGGATCGACGACAACGCCCCGGTCACCCACGAGAATTTCCGCCAATGGGTGATCGAGGACCGTTTCTGCGCCGGGCGCCCCGACTGGGACCGGATCGGCGCGACCTTCACCGATGACGTGCACGACTACGAGGCGATGAAGATCCGCCTGTTGAACGCCACCCACCAGGTCGTGGCGAACCCGGGCGAGCTTCTGGGTTGCAAGACCATCGCCGACTGCATGGCCCATGACGCGATCCACGGCCTGTTCCGCAAGGTGGCCCTGGACGAGATCACGCCGCATGTGAAGTCGGTCCCGGACATGACGCCGGCCGATTACGTGGACCTGATCGACAGCCGCTATTCCAACCCCGAGATCCGCGACACCGTGCGCCGCGTGGCCTTCGACGGCTCGTCCCGGCACACGGGATTCCTGCTTCCGATCATCCGCGATGCGCTCGGGAAGGGTGCCTCCCTGCAGGGGCTGGCGCTGGTGGAAGCGCTCTGGGCGCGGATGTGCGCGGGCACCCGCGTCGACGGCTCCGAGATCGAGCCCAACGATCCGAACTGGGACCGTCTCAGCGCCGCGGCGGCCGCCGCGAAGGACGACCCGGCGGCCTGGCTGGACCAGAAGTGGATCTACGGCGACCTGGCCGCCGAGCCGCGCTTCGCCGAGCCTTTCACCGCCGCCTTGCGGCAGGTCTGGGCCGATGGTCCCGAAGCCGCGATCCGCGCCTACCTCGCCGACTAAAAAGAGACTGTGCAAGCCGATGGGGTGGCCCAGCCGTGCGGGGTGCAAACGCTCCGCCCGGGGCAGCCTGCCTACGCCTGATGCGGGGTCGGCTCGCGCGCGCGTGGCCGCGCCTTGGTGGTCCGAGGCTGATCCTATGCGCAGGTCAGACCGTCCCAAGGATCACGCAATTCCACGATGCGGTGCGTGCATGGCGGGCTGGTTCGAAGAGAGGGAAAGTGGCAGCCCGTAGGGGGCGGGAGTAAGGACGAAGAAACAGAAGGTTAGGGCGAAGTGGGACACTCAAAGTTCTCATAGTTTTCCGCAGCATTCTGAGGAAAAAGTCCCACTGATGGACTTGACGGATTGTTTCAACTTGTCAATGGGTTGCTACGTCTAGTGCGCACTGGATGTTCAGGTTTTCCCACGTCAGGTGAGGCCCGGGCTACCGGCATGATCGGCGCTGGGAAAAGGATGTATGATTGGGTGTATGAGCGCCGGTGGGACATCCGACCATATTGCAAGCTCTAAGTGGTGGCTCAAACAATGGACAGGGTTGATTGGTTTCTCGGCGGGCTAAGACCGTCAGCGAATAGATCATCGATAATGGATCACTAGGGACCTTGTTGCACGAAGGCTGCCCGGGACTCACATCACGAGTCCAGAGGCATAGCTGGGCGGCATGTCCAAGCCTGCGCCCACCCGCTGCCGCACTCTGAACTGGTCTGCCTACAATGCCTCGCTGCGTGAGCGCGACTCGCTGAGGGTCTGGTTCGACCCGTCGGCGCCCTGGTACGTGGCACCCTCAGGCAAGCGCGGCGCGCAGCCGATCTACAGCGACGCCGCGGTCCAGGCGTGTTTGACGGTGAAGGTTCTGTTCGGCTTGCCGCTTCGCCAGACCACGGGCTTCGTGGCGAGCCTGCTGCGGCTTGCGGGCCTCGACTGGTCAGTGCCGGACTTCTCGACGCTCTGCCGACGCCAGAAGACGCTGGCCGTGCAGCTGCCCTACCGGGGCTCAGGCGGGCCGTTGCACCTGCTTGTGGACAGCACGGGCATCAAGGCCCGGGGCGAAGGGGAATGGCACGCACGCAAGCATGGTGAGGCCAAGCGGCGCGTCTGGCGCAAAGTTTACTTGGCTGTCGACGAGGCGACGCTCGAGGTCCGAGCGGTCGAAGTCACCGGCAGCGGGGTGGGCGACGCGCCTATGCTGCCGAGCCTGCTCGATCATACCCACGAGGGCGAGCCGATCGACTTCGTCACCGCCGACGGCGCATATGACGGGCGGGCCTGCCGCGATGCCATCGCCGGCCGGGGCGCCAATGCGATCATCCCACCGCGCCGCAACGCCAAGCCCTGAAAGAAGGACAGCCCCGGCGCAGGAGCACGGAACGAAGCACTGCGGGCTATCGAGCGGCTCGGCCGCACGATCTGGCGACGCTGGAGCGGCTACCATCGGCGCAGCCGCGTCGAGACTAAGATGAACTGCATGAAGCTCCTCGGTCAGAAACTCGCCGCCCGCGACTTCGGTCGTCAGACCGCCGAACTCCAAGTCCGCATCGCCATCCTCAACCGCTTTACGGCCCTCGGCACTCCCGTCACGCAGCCAGTTGGCTGAAATCGGGCGGGGAAAGGGGTTCTCTGACCTTCAGACGCTTCATGCAACAGCGCCATATTCATAGTATCGTACCTTTCTTCCTTGGAGTTGTTCTTTCCAACCAGATGGAAAATCGGTGGTTTCGATGTGAAACCGGGTCAGACGTCATAGAACCGTGAACTGACCCATCATGCCGGCATCCTCGTGTTCCAGGATGTGGCAATGATACATAAACGGCGCATCGGCCGCCGCGCGCTTGTCGAACCGCAGCAGGATCTCGGTCGGGCCCTCGACATGCACCACATCTTTCCACCCGATCCGCACCGGATCGACGGACCGCCCGTTTTGTGTGACGACCTGGAAGGATGTTCCGTGCACGTGGAACGGGTGCATCGCCATGTCCGCATTGATGCGCCAAAGCTCGGTTTCGCCGTGCGGCACCTGAAGGTCGATGCGTCCCATGTCGTAGGACTCGTCGTTGATCCCCATGATCTGTCCGTCGCGCCCGATCAGGTTGTTCAACATGCTGCCCA
>Ga0208934_1000058_pt1 | contig 104612 bp, 89 predicted proteins | sample MalvirDeepMed_s2_FD_184243 | JGI IMG/M metagenome (GOLD analysis project Ga0208934, IMG submission 184243) | Marine viral communities from the Global Malaspina Expedition - Malaspina viral metaG DeepMed_s2 (SPAdes) (version 2) | ecosystem: Environmental > Aquatic > Marine > Oceanic | place... | reverse complement strand
GTGTTGGGGGGGTGGGGGTCATGCGGCAAATATTTGCCGGTTCGTCTTTCGATGACCCTTGCAACTGTAGTAAACGGGCCGTTAACCTTTCTGTGCCGGTTCTGAGGGAAGGCGCTGGAAAGCTTGCCAAGCGGGGGCCGAAGCGCCACTTGCGCACCAATCATGCTTCCTCGCGTCATCATCATCGGTCGTCCCAATGTGGGCAAGTCCACGCTGTTCAACCGGCTGGTCGGCAAGAAACTGGCACTGGTCGACGACCAGCCAGGCGTCACGCGCGACCGCCGATTCGGCGATGTGGAGCTGGCGGGCATGAAATTCACGATCGTCGATACTGCCGGCTGGGAAGACGAGGACCCGAGCACCCTGCCCGGCCGCATGCGCGCACAGACCGAAGTGAGCATCGCCGATGCGGACGCGGTGCTGTTCGTGATCGATGCCCGCGCCGGGCTGACCCCGCTCGACAGCGAGATCGGTAACTGGCTGCGCACGGCGGACGTCCCGGTCATCGTGGTCGCCAACAAGGCCGAGGGGCGCAGCGGCGACGGCGGCATCTTCGATGCCTATTCGCTGGGCCTTGGCGAGCCTCTCGGCATTTCCGCCGAACATGGCGAAGGCACCGCCGACCTGTTCGAAGCCCTCTGGCCGATCATCGGCGAGAAATCCGAAGCGGGCGATGCGCGGATTGCAATGGACGAGGTGGAAGAGGACGAGGACGGCGTGCCGACCGGCCCGCTGAAGCTCGCTATCGTCGGACGGCCCAATGCGGGCAAATCCACGCTCATCAACCGGATGCTGGGCGAAGATCGCCTGCTGACCGGCCCCGAGGCAGGGATTACCCGCGATTCCATCGCCATCGACTGGGAATGGACCGATCCGGAGAGCGGCGACACACGCGAAATCCGCCTGATCGACACCGCCGGCATGCGCAAGAAGCGCAACGTGGTCGAGAAGCTGGAAAAGCTCTCGGTCGCCGATGCGCGCCGCGCGGTCGATTTCGCCGAAGTAGTCGTACTGATGCTCGATGCGACCAAGGGGCTCGAGCACCAGGATCTCAAGATTGCCAGCCTCGCGCTGGAAGAAGGCCGCGCACTGATGATCGCGATCAACAAGTGGGACGTCGCGGCCGAACCCAGCAAGCTCTACAATGGCATCCGCTTCGCGCTCGACGAGGGCCTCGCGCAGGTGCGCGGCCTGCCGGTAATCGCGGTGAGCGCGAAGACCGGCAAGGGCATCGACGCGCTGCTGACCGCTGCGTTCGAGCTGCGCGAGGCGTGGAGCCGCCGCGTTTCGACCTCCGCTCTCAACCGCTGGTTCGATGATGCGCTGGAAGCGAACCCACCCCCAGCCCCGGGCGGCAAGCGGATCAAGCTGCGCTACATCACTCAGGCCAGCACCCGCCCGCCGCGCTTCGTGGTGTTCGGCACGCGGCTCGACATGCTGCCCACCTCCTACGAGCGCTACCTCGTCAACGGCATCCGGCGCGAGCTTGGCTTCGGCGCTGTGCCGGTGCGCGTGGTGCTGAAAACCTCGAAGAACCCCTACGCGAGCGAGCAGTGATGGATTATTTGCTCGTCCACGCCCCGCAAGCCGCGCTCGATCTGCTCGAACAGACCGCGAGCACGCCGCGTGTCTTGCAAATGCTCCAGTTCAGCCTTGCCCCTGCTTTTTTGCTGGTGGGCATCGGATCGATCATGAACGTCATGATGGCGCGGCTGACCTGGGTCGCCAACCGGATCGAGCGGCTGGAGGCCCGATACGAGGACAAGCCCGAAGAGCCGTGCAGCGACGAGCTGTCGTGGCTTGAGCGGCGACGCGGCATCTCGCAGCGCGCGATGATGTTCTCCACGGCGGCCGCAGGTCTGATCAGCGTGCTGATCGCCGCGCTGTTCGTTTCCGCTTCGATCACTTTCCAGATCGGCACGCTCATCGCCATCCTGTGGGTGGCGACGATGGCGCTGCTGATCACCGGACTGTCGTTCTTCTTCCGCGAAACGTGGATCGCGGCGAGAGGCCCTGCCAGCAGAGCCTCCCCCCACCACCGCAAGAGCTAGATCGCGTCAGGCGGATCGTCTCAGGGCGCGCCCGCGCCCGTCTCGCCCTCACCCGCCGGGTGGCTTTGCAGCTGGACGTAGTTGTGCAGGCCCATCCGCTCGATCATGTCGAACTGGGTTTCGAGGAAATCGACATGATCTTCCTCGCTGGCGAGGATGTTCTCAAACAGCTGGCCGGAGGTATAGTCCTTCACCTCCTGACAGTATTCGGCCGCATCCTTGAGCAGCGGGATCGCTTCCATCTCGATCGCGAGATCGGCCTTGAGGATTTCCTCGACCGTTTCGCCGACCTTCAGCTTGTGGATCGCCTGGAAGTTGGGCAGCCCGCCGAGAAACAGGATGCGCTCCGCCAGCCAGTCGGCGTGCTTCATCTCGTCGATCGACTCGTGCCGCTCGTACTCGGCGAGCTTGGTCACACCCCAGTCGGCGAGCACGCGGTAGTGCAGCCAGTACTGGTTGATCGCGGTCAGCTCGTTGGTGAGCGCCTGGTTGAGATAGTCGATGACCTTGGGGTCGCCCTTCATGGCGCGGTGCTCCTGATAAGTGCCTGATTGGCCAACCTCATGACCGCAGGCGGGCCGGACCGCAAGGGCCGGACATGAAAAAAGCCCGGAAATCCGGGCTTTTGCGAGCGCGTCTCAATCACGGGCGGCAGATGCGAATGCGTTTAGGCAGCAGCGGAAGTGCAACCCATCTCGCGCTCCTCGAAAACCACGCAGTCGGCGTCGCACAGGCACGATCCGCATTGCGGGCGCTTGCCGAGCATCGCGTAGCAGGCTTCCGCATCGCCCGCGCAATGGCGCGCAGCGCGCCGCAGCTCGGTTTCGCGGATAGCATTGCAGATGCAGACATACATTGTGGGTGGAGACCTCCTGAGAACGACTCGCAAGGCCATTGTTAATGCGACTTGTTCTCACAAACAAGAGCAAAGTGATTCTTGTCCGATCCGGCGCGATCTAACGCTGCTTTTCGAACACCCGGGTCGCGCCGGTGTCATCCACGAAGGCGATCTCGACCGACCCGGGGCGGCGCAGCTTCGCGCTCGCTTCGTAGTTTCTGCAATCGCCCTCGAAGGTGATGCACAGAAGGCTGAACCGGACGAACGAGGTCGAGCCCAATCGCACGACGTGATAGCGCCCGCGATCCTCGGGCGGGGAGCATTGCGGCTCGTCCGCGCGGCAGAAGCGATAGAGCATGTCCTCGCCCATCTCGAGCCGATAGGCGTCGCCCTCGCCCAGCGTGCCCATGTAGACACCCGCAATATCGCGCGGCGCGATTGGCTCCGAACATGCGACCACCAGCGCCGCGAGGCCGATCGCGAGCGCCGCTTTGGTCACTATGCCTCGGGCTGACGGCGGATCGGGAACAGCTTGCCGTAAGTCAGGCAGCGCCACAGCCATTCGAGCGGTCCGAAGCGGAAGACAGAGAGCCACGCCTTCGACCATGCCAGCATGATGATCCATGCCACCACCATAACGATATAGAGCTGCGGACGGGTCAGTTCGCCATAGAGGCCGAGCGCGAAGCCATGGAACACGAACAGCATCAGGATCGAAGTCCCGAGATAGTTCGAGAACGCCATGCGTCCCGCGGCGCTCACCCGCGATCCCAGCCAGCCGGTCGCCCGCGGGCCGATCAGCGCCAGCAGCGCGGCGAGGCCGATCACGAAGGGCAAACGGACGAAGGTGCTCGTGCCGACGAAGCTGAGGAACGTCGCGTAGAAGCTGAGGTCCTGCTCGAGCGTCCACAAGCCGATCGCGAGCGATCCGGCCACGCCGACCGCTACGCCGATGGCACCCCAGATCGCCTGTTTCTTCGCGGTGATCCGGCCATCGAACAAGCCGAAACGGTAGAGCGCCATGCCGATCAGGATCAACGGGATCGTCTCGAACCCGAAGATCATGATGTTGGTAAACGGCTCCGACCAATGTTCCGACAGATTATACTGCACCCAGCCGAGGTAGTCGCCCGACTGGATCAGCGGGGTCTCGACCTGCGCCATATCGAGGCCTTGCGTTTTCATCACCTCGAATTGCGCGCGCACCTGCTCGGGGTCCGAGGGGCCGCCGCTTTGCGCGCCCGAAGCCGCCATCGCCTTCGCCCCGCCAGCTTCCATCACCCAGTAGAAGAAAGTGGACATCGCGGTCATAATCGCCGCACCGACAACGTAGAATGTGATGCCCACTCCGAGCTGCGTCCTCGGCCGCCACTTTACGAACAGCAGCGAAACCATGCCGCACATCGCGTAAAGCATCAGGATGTCACCGCGCCAGATGAAGAAGAAGTGGATCGCGCCGAACGCCAGCAGCCATAGCAGCCGCCGGAACTGGAGGCCACGGCCTTGCCCGCGCTCCCAAGCCTTGTCGAGGAACAGGATCATCCCCGCACCAAACAGCAGCGTGAACAGACCGCGCATCTTACCGTCGACGAGTACGAATTGCGCGACCCACATCCAGTTGGACGTCTCGCCATGCGGGGTCATGAAGCCCTCGGGCCACATATAGGCGATCATCGGCTGCCCGAAGGCGACGATATTGGCCGCGAGGATCCCCATCACCGCGATACCGCGCGTGAAATCGAGGCTCAGCAGGCGATTGCCGCCGCTCGCCGAGATCGGCGCGGCCTTCGCGGCGGCTTTCTGCGCTACACCCTGGTCAGGCGTGGCCGCCATCGTCGCATCGGTCATGTCGGTTGTCCCCCTTGAAAGGCGGACATATCATCGGCCCTTGCGCAGGGAAACAGCGTTCGACGGGCGACCTGCGCTAGCCGACGAATTTCGGCTGTGCGTGGGTCCTAGCGGGTGACGAGACAGTCCTGCCCGCTGCGCTTCAGCGAGGCGCAGGCATCCTGCGCAGCTGCGCGGCTCGCATAGCCGGCTGCGAGCAGCTTGGTCACCCGACCTGCGGGTTCGAGCACGCGGGTCGCGCCCGCCAGCTCGGATCGCCCGGAAAGACGCGCCCACAACCGTTCGGCATTGCCGTCGACCGCGAATGCGCCGAGCTGAACCTTCCACGGGCCGCCCATGGCACGGACTTGCGTGCCCGCGCTGGCGCTTGGCTCCGTACGGGCAACTGCGCGCGGTGCGGGTTGCGGCTGCGGTGCCGGAGTCCTGCGGACGACCTGCGGAGTGGTCGGCTGCGCCTCCACACGGTTGCCGGCATTGCGGGCAGGATCGGGCAGCGAGGTTGAGCGGCTGGCAAAGGTCGCACCCGCATCGGCTGGGCTTTCGGTGCCCGTCACGCGGCTCGCCTCGGCAATCGCGGATTGCGCGGCGGTAACCGAGGGCGCGACGCGCGTTTCGCGTACCGGCTGCGGCACACGCGCAGCGCGGGTCGAAGCCAATGCTCCCGCCGCCGTGGACGCCTGTCCGGCATCGTTCGTCGGTCGGGCCGGAGCGGCAGGGCGCGCGCCAAGATCGGCGGCGGCGAGACGGCTGGACCGGCGCGCATCGGCTTCGCGCTTCAACTGCGGCACGAGGGCCTGTGCCTGCTGGCGCTGCTCGAGCGGGATATGCGTATCCATCTGCGCCACCGCGCCCGCCGCCTGCGGCAGCCCGGCAGAATTGGCGAGCGTCAGAAGGGCGTAAGCGCGAACCCAGTCGCGCTGCACCATGTCACCGTTGAAATGAGCGATGCCCAGCAGATATTGCGCGCGCGGATCGCCCCTGTCGGCGGCATCGCGGACATAGGGCATGGCCTCTTCGCGCCGCCCGTTCTGGAACAGGAGCAGGCCAAGGTTGTCGGCTGCCTTTACATGGCCCTGCGCGGCGGCTTTCGCATAATAGACTTCCGCCTGGCGGGTGTTCTGCTCGACCCCGCGCCCGAGACGATAGGCTTGACCCAGATTGAACTGCGCATCGGCATCGCCCGCGCCCGCAGGCCCGCGCCATTCGGCCACAGCGGTGGCATAGTCGCCCTGTTCCCACGCGGCCACACCGGCATTGACGTCGGCAAGCGCAACTCCCGGGATCGCGACAAAAGCGCCGGCGAGGGCAAGTTTCAGGGCCAGATTGCGGCTCTTGTGCGTGGTCTGTCGCATGGTCATGGTAATCCCCGTCATAAGCCAGCGCATTGATTCACGATGAGCGCTAGCGTGCGTTGGTTAACGCCCGATTACCACTAGGGTGCCCACAGCGCCAAGGCTGGCGCCCGATCCACTGCGCTATCATGGGCCACATTCGAAGTCCGCCCCCCGACCCCAAACCGGGCGAGCCGTCGCCCCCTCGCCATGCAGCCATGCAATACCGCCGCAAAGCACGATACCGGCCGCCCGTGTTTAACCCAAAATAAAGGGTATCCTGCGAAGTCTCGCCACGCATCGGGCCGTTTTCGGTCGCGATACGGGACACTAAGGCTTTACGGGGGGAACCACCCAGTGCGAGTTCTGGCATTGGCATCGCAGAAAGGCGGGTCGGGCAAGACGACGCTATCCGGCCACCTGTCGGTGCAGGCGCAACGCGCGGGCGCAGGCCCCGTCGTGCTCATCGACATCGACCCGCAAGGTTCGCTCGCCGACTGGTGGAACGAGCGCGAGGCAGACTATCCCGCCTTCGCGCAGACTACCGTCGCGCGCCTTGCCCACGATCTCAATACGCTGCGCGATCAGGGCTTCAAGCTCGCCGTGATCGATACGCCGCCCGCCATTGCGATGGCCATCCAATCCGTCATTTCGGTTGCCGAGCTGATCGTGGTGCCCACCCGTCCCAGCCCGCACGACCTGCGCGCAGTGGGCGCCACGGTCGACCTGTGCGAGCGTGCCGGCAAGCCGCTGGTCTTCGTGGTCAACGGCGCAACGCCCAAGGCGCGGATCACCTCCGAAGCTGCCGTTGCGCTCAGCCAGCACGGAACGGTTGCGCCGGTCACGCTGCATCACCGCACCGATTTCGCCGCGTCGATGATCGACGGGCGCACGGTGATGGAGATCGACCAGGATTGCCGATCCTCGGCGGAAGTCACGGCCTTGTGGAATTACATCGCAGACCGGCTGGAAAAGAATTTCCGCCGGACCGTGTTTTCCGCACCGGGTTCGACAGTCCACATGCCGCATGCCCCGCGACAGGGCGGTTTCGGCCGCCGGATCGCGCAGTAAGGAGGCACGCGCGCGATGACCGACATGAACTTCGCTTCGCTGTCACCTGCGCTGCTCGCGCGCAAGGGCGGTGCCAAGCCCGCCATGCGCCGCCAGTCGCCGATGGTGACGAACGCGGTGACAGGCGCACACCCCTCTCAGCCCGGCATGAGCGAGGCTGCGCTGGAAGATCTCGGCTGGAACGATCTGGGCGAGCCGGACCGGTCGCCAGCGAAAACCGCGCAATCCGAACCGCAGCACACCGCCCACACTGCCCCTGCCCAGCATGCGAACGATGCTGGCGACGAGGCGGATGACACCTGCGCAAAGGACGATTTCGCGCCGCTCGCCAGCCATGCGCAGAGCACCGCAACCGAGCGAGACGAGGTTGCCGAGAACGTCACGCCGATCCGCAAGCCTGCGCCGCGCCTACCGCGCTCGCAAACCACGCGCCCGAGCGCCCCGAAAGGCGCGCCGCACACTGCCTCCAGCGGCAAGCGCACCGCCTTTACCCTGCGGCTCGACGCCGAACGTCACCTCAAACTGCGCCTCGCCTGCACCCTTGCAGGTCGCAGTGCGCAAGCCCTCGTCACCGAAGCGGTGGACGCCATGTTCGCCGCCACACCCGAACTCGACGCGCTGGTCGCGCGCGTGCAATCGCGACCCCAACAGGAAGGATGATCCGATGATCCGCCCCAACCTCAACAAGGCCCTGCTGGCCGCCACCGCTACCGCTGCGCTCGCCCTGACGGGCTGTTCCGCCGGAAGCGCCGGCGGACGCACCGCTTCTGCGTCCGACGCGGCAGCCGCGCGCGCCGACGGCAAGGTCGACAAGGCGATTTCGCTGGCCGAACAGGCGGTGCTCGCCGCGCCGCGGGACCCGGTTGCCAAGGCCGAACTGGGATCGTCCTATCTCGCCGCCGGGCGCTTCGCTTCGGCGCAGCAGGCCTACGACGATGCCCTGGTGCTGGGCGACGTATCTCCGCGCACCGCACTGGGCTTCACGCTCGCGTCGATCGCGCTCGGAGAACAGGCCGTGGCGCTCGAGACGCTGGGCGAATGGCGCGATGCCATGTCGCCAGCCGACCTCGGCCTCGCTTATGCGCTGGCTGGCAACCCGGAAATGGGTGCGCAGGTGCTCACCAATGCGCTGCGAGGCGGGGAGAACACGCCGACGATGCGCCAGAACCTTGCCTACGCCTACGCGCTGGGTGGCCAATGGGCCGCAGCGCGGATCATAGCCGCCGAAGATGTGGAGCCAGCCGAGCTGGACAAGCGCATCTCGCAGTGGGCCAGTGTCGCACGTCCGGCAGACTATACCGCGCGGGTCGCCGCACTGCTCGGCGTCCAGCCGCAAGCCGATACCGGGATGCCCACGCAGCTCGCGCTCGACACCGGGCCGACTGCCGATCAGCTGCTTGCGAAGGCCAGCGCTGCGACCACCGAAACCGCCGCCGCCGCTCAGGCGCCGGTGCCTTCGGGCGAATTGCCGCCGGTCGATCTGCTCGCCGCGAACACTGTGACGCGCGAGCTCAAGCCGCTCGACACGCCGGTCGGCGCGCGGACTTCCGCACCGACTCCTCCGGCGTCCAGTTTCGCGTCCGCCTTCGTCGCCAACAACGGCACCGTCGCCTCGCGCGTCGTGAGCGATCCGGTGGTGCAGGCCACGCCGAAACGGGCCGCACCGCGCCCGCAGACCGCCGCAGTCGCGGTGCAGACGCCCAAGCCGGCAGCCAGGCCGGGCCGCGCAACGCGCAGTGCGAGCACCGACCTTGCCGATGGCTCCCACCTCGCCCAGCTCGGCAGCTATGCCAGCGAAGCCGATGCCAAGCGCGGCTGGGCCATCTTCGCCAAGCGCTACCCGCAAATCTCGGATCGCGAGCAGGTCATCACCCGCGCCAAGGTGCGTGGCAAGATCTACTACCGCCTCTCGGCCGGCAATCTCGCCGCGGCGAGCGCCAAATCGCTATGCCAAACGGTCCAGGCGAAGGGTCATGGTTGCATCGCCTGGGAAGAGAGCAAGCCGCTGCCCGGCACGCTCGATTCCGGACGCCGCGTCGCCAGTCGCTGAAACCAAGCCTTGAGGCGGGGCGTCAGTCGACTTTGACGCCGCCCTTCCAGAGGCCGAGCACGCGGCCCTGCATGGGCTGGCCGTCGAATGGCGTGTTGTCGGCGGTCGCGGCCATCTTGCGCCGGTCGACCACCCACGGCTTTTCCTGATCGACGAGGGCAATATCGCCCTCGAAGCCCTCGCGGATTTCGCCGGCCTCGACGCCGAGCAGCCGCGCGGGCGCGCCCGCCAGCAGATCGAACGCACGCGGCAGATCGATCACCCCGTCCCTGACCAGCGTCAGAGTGCAGGACAGGAGCGTTTCTGCGCCCGCCATGCCCGGCTCTGCATCGGTGAACGGCAGGCGTTTGTCCTCCGGCCCGCGCGGATCGTGACCGCTGGCGATCACATCGATCGTCCCGTCGCCGATCGCCGCGACCACCGCATGGCGGTCATCCTCGCTGCGCAGTGGTGGGGAGAGCCTGCCGAAGGTGCGGAAGTCGCCGATCGCGAGGTCGGACAGCATGAAATGCGCGGGCGTCACGCCTGCCGTCACCGGCACGCCGCGCGCCTTCGCAGCGCGCACCAGTTCGAGCGCGCCTTGCGTGGTCAACTGCCGGAAATGAATACGCGCGCCCGCAATCTCGGCCAGCGCGATATCGCGCGCGACCGCCAGCGCTTCGGCCTGTGCCGGGGCGCTGGGCAGCCCGAGCCGGGTCGCCATCTCGCCTGCGGTTGCGACCGCCTCGCTACCCGCCAGCCCGCCATCCTCGGCATGGGCGACGACCACTTGATCGAGCATCGCGGCATATTGCAGCACGCGCAGCATCACGCCGCTGTCGGCGATCCACCGGCGCCCCGTCGCGATGCCCCGCGCGCCCGCCTCGCGCATCAGCGCGACCTCGCCCAGCTGCTCGCCCTCCAGCCCCCGCGTGGCGGCGGCCAGGGGATGAACCCATAGATCGGGCTTGCCGCTCTTGGCGATGTAATTGACCCGGCTCGGCAGATCGAGCGGGGGGTTCTGGTCGGGCATCAGCGCAGCGCGCGAAATGCCACCGAAATGAAACGCGGGCTTGTCGATCGCAAAGACACCCAGATCGACGAGCCCGGGCACGATGAGCTTGTCTTTGGCGTCGATCACCTCGTCGCCATCCTGCCTGGCCTCGTCTCCAACGCCCACGATCATGCCCTCGGCGAGGCGGACCGCACCGTCGCGCACGCCATCGGGCGTCACGACCTTGCCATTGGCGATCGCGATGGGCTGCACCTGCTTCATCGCCATTGCCCCTGGCCCAGCGGAGCCTCCCAGCCGGGCAGCATGCGCGCGCGCCGCGTCAATACGTCGAGGCACGCCATGCGCACCGCCACGCCCATTTCAACCTGCCGCGTGATGATCGACCGGTCGAGCATATCGGCGACATCGCTGTCGATCTCCACCCCCCGATTCATCGGCCCGGGATGCATCACCAGCGCATCGGGCGCGGCGCGGCGCAAACGCTCCTGCGTCAGCCCGTAAAGGTGATGATATTCGCGCATCGAGGGGATGAACTGCCCGCTCATCCGCTCGGCCTGAAGGCGCAGCATCATGACCACGTCGCTGCCTTCGAGCGCGGCGTCGAAATCGACGAACGGCCGCGCGCCCATCATCTCGATCCCGGCGGGCATCAGCGCCGGCGGCGCGCACACGCGCACGCTTGCACCCATCGCCTGGAGGCATAGGATATTGGACCGCGCGACCCGGCTATGCGCGATGTCGCCGCAGATCGTTACCACGAGGCCGGTGAAATCCTCCGCGCCCTCGCCCCGCTCGTCCAGCGCATGGCGCAGCGCGAGTGTATCGAGCAACGCCTGGGTCGGATGCTCATGGCTGCCATCGCCGGCGTTTAGCACGGGGCAATCGACCTTGCCGTCGATCAGGTCGACCGCACCGCTGGAGCCATGGCGGATCACGATCGCATCGGCCCGCATCGCGTTCAGCGTGATCGCGGTGTCGAGCAGCGTCTCGCCCTTCTTCACGCTCGACTGCGCGGCGTGCATGTTGACCACGTCCGCACCCAGCCGCTTGCCCGCGATCTCGAAGCTGAGCAGCGTGCGCGTGGAATTCTCGAAGAACGCGTTGATGATCGTCATCCCCGCCAGCAGGTCGCAATGCTTGTCCGGCTGCCGGTTGAATTCGACCCACTGCTCCGCCTCGGCCAGCAGATAGAGGATCTCGTGCCGCTCTAGCTGGGCGATACCGGTCAGGCTGGGATGGGGAAAGGCATTGCCCCCGGCGGGGAATCGGCCAGAGCCGGAAGAGGAACCTGCAGAAGCCATCAAAGCCATGCCACTAGTCGAGCCGTATGGGCCGCTCAAGCACATTCGGCTGGCGCGATTCGTTAACGGCCCTTAGGTATGGCGCGCTAAAAGCGACGGGAATTACGAATATGGCCTTTGCGAAGAATGTCTGGAAACTGCTGGTCGCCGTCAAGGATGGCCTGTCGCTGGTGTTCCTGCTGCTGTTCTTTGCCCTGCTCTTCGCGATCCTCACCGCGCGGCCCAACGCCGCGGCAGTGAAGGAAGGCGCGCTGATGATGAAGCTCGACGGGTTCATCGTCGAGGAGAAGACGCCGATCGATCCGTTCTCCGCACTCCTTTCGGGCCAGGCACCGACCGGCGAGCACGATGTGCAGGAAGTCGTCCACGCGCTCGAAACCGCCGCTGGCGACGATCGGATCAAGGCTGTCGTCCTCGACCTGCGCGAATTCGTTGGCGCGGGCGCGGTTCACCTGCGCGAAGTGGGTGCCGCGCTGGATACCGTGCGCGCAGCGGACAAGCCCGTGCTGGCCTACGGTATCGGCTATGCCGACGACAGCATTCGCCTCGCCTCGCATGCGAGCGAAGTCTGGCTCGATCCGCTGGGCGGTGCGCTGATCGCGGGGACGGGCGGCAACCGCCTCTATTACGGCGAACTGCTCGACAGGCTCGGCGTCAATGCGCGCGTCTACAAGGTCGGCACCTACAAGTCCGCGGTCGAGCCCTATCTCGGCAATTCGATGTCCGCGCCCGCGCGCGAAAACGCCCAGGCGCTGTATGGCGAGCTGTGGAGCGAATGGCAGGCACGCGTGAAGAATGCCCGGCCCAAGATCGACATCGACCGGGTGGCCAATACCCCGGCGGCGTGGGTCACCTCTGCCGACGGTGACATCGCCGAAGCCGCGCTCGACGCCGGCATTGTCGACAAGCTCGGCAGCTGGACCCAATTTGGCGAGCACGTCGCCGAAATCGTGGGAAAGGATCGTGGGGACAAGGCACCCGGTGCCTTCGCGCAGACCGATTTCACGACCTGGCTGGCCGACAATCCGTTCGACGATAGCGGCGACGCGATCGGCGTCGTGACCATCGCGGGCGAAATCGTGGACGGCGATGCAGGCCCGGGCACCGCCGGCGGCGACCGGATTGCCCAGCTGCTCGACGATGCGCTGGACGATGGCCTGAAGGGCCTCGTCGTGCGGGTCGATTCCCCCGGCGGATCGGTGCTTGCCTCCGAGGCCATTCGCGAAGCGATCCTGCGCCACAAGGCGATGGATATCCCGGTTGCGGTAAGCATGGCGAACGTCGCCGCCAGCGGCGGTTATTGGGTTTCGACTCCCGCCGACCGTATATTTGCCGAGCCCGAGACGATCACCGGCTCGATCGGCATCTTCGCCGTGCTGCCCACTTTCGAACGGCTGGCCGACGACTGGGGCGTCAGCGCCGACGGCGTGACGACCACTCCGCTGTCGGGTCAGCCCGATTTCATCGCCGGGTTCAATCCCGAGACCGAGCAGATCCTGCAGGCCTCGATCGAGAACGGCTATGATCGCTTCCTGCGGATCGTCGCCGAATCGCGCGGCAAGAGCACCGCGCAGATCGACGCGATCGGCCAGGGCCGCGTCTGGGATGGCGGCACCGCGCGCCAGAACGGTCTCGTCGACCAGTTCGGCGATCTCGACGATGCGCTGGAATGGGTCGCCGCACAGGCCGAGCTTGAAGAGGGGGGCTGGCACGCCGCCTTCCTCGGCGGCGATGCGGACGAATTCGACACTCTGCTGGCCCGAATGGTCGGCGGCAACAACGCGCGGGCGTCAACCAGCGGCGATATCTTCGCGATCACTGCTCAGCGCGAAGCCCAGACACCGGCCCGGGTCGCACGCGATCTCGAACGGCTGATCGCCACTCCCGGCATGCGTGCCTATTGCCTCGGCTGTCCCGAACAGCCCGCAGCGGTGCGCAACACCGGCGCACTTGGCCAGGGCGGTTGGCAGGGCACCTGGTTCACCGCGCTGGCGCGCACCTTCGCCCAGTAGCGACATGGCCCGGCGCGGCGCATGAAAGCGCTTGCGCTACGGGGCGAGGATTGGCAAAGGCGCCCCTCGGCGTTTCCCGAGAGACGCGCCGGGCGCGTAGCTCAGTGGTAGAGCACACCCTTCACACGGGTGGGGTCGCAAGTTCAATCCTTGCCGCGCCCACCATCTTTTCAAAGACTTGGAAGAGATGGGCCGCGATCCTGCTGGTATTCGGTTTCATCGGTGACGGGGATTGGCCCAATGACCCGTTAGGGTGTTTCTCTCCGCGCCGCTCCTCACCTATCTGATGGCTTTCGTGGGGGTGACGAAACTGCCGACCGTGCCTTTCTTCAAGCGGGACGACTACAGCTACGGCATCTACCTCTATGGCTTCCCGGCGCAGCAGACGATGGTGCATTTTTTCGGCATCGAGAGCATCCTCGCGCTGTTCGTGGTGTCGATGCCGGTCATCGTTTTGTTCGCGGTCATGTCGTGGCACCTTGTCGAGAAGCCGACGCTGGCGTTGCGCAAGAATTTCTCGATGGCGGCAAGGATGGAGCGGGCAAGGCAGCGAGGAGAAGCGTAGCGCTTAAGGAGCCTGTGACTCGGCAGCCGGTCCGTTGGCAGAAAGCGAGGGGTTGTTGTCCTTACAGACAGCAAGGCTCCGCTGTAGAGCAACGGCATGAACAGCAAACAGACCATATGCGCCCCAAAAGTTGCACCCATAGATGTAGCGATGGTGGCTTACCCCGATGCCCATATTCTGGACGTCGCAGGCCCAATCGAGGTGCTCAGCGGCGTCGAGCTTTTCGCTCCCGAAAGTGATGCCCGCTATCGCACCAAGCTTCTTGCTGGCGATACCGGGCCTGTCAGGACGACGAGCGGACTTACACTTCAGCCCGATCTTTCCTTTGAGGATGCGCGCCACAGCGATCTGCCGATAGATACGCTGATCATATCAGGCGGCCACGGCACCAGCGCGGCGCTGAAGGACGATGATCTTCTGGCGTTCGTCGTGTGGGCCGCGCAAAAGGCGCGGCGCGTCGTATCGATCTGCACCGGGGCGATGATCCTTGCGGAGACTGGATTGCTGGATGGCCGCAGGGCCACCACCCATTGGTGGTGGGCTCCGATCCTCGCCCGGCGATATCCTTCGGTCACGGTCGAACCCGACTCGATCTTCGTGAATGACGGCCGCATCTGGACCTCTGCGGGGGTGACATCCGGCATGGATCTGACCCTGGCTCTGGTCGAGGCCGACTTCGGGCACGATGTGGCTCTTCAGGTCGCGCGCTATAACGTCATGTATATGATGCGCCCTGGCGGGCAGTCGCAGTTCAGCGCCAACTTGATTGCGCAGAACAGCGACGATCCCATCATCTCTCGCGTTCTCGCCCATGTGCAGGCCAACCCTGGTGCCGATCTTGGTGTTCCCGCGCTGGCGGAGATCGCCTTGATGTCGGACCGATCCTTCGCGCGCAAGTTCAAGGATGCGGTCGGCATGACGCCCGCGAGCTACGTCGAATTGGCAAGACTGCAGGCGGCGCGCATCCAGCTGGAGCAAACGGACGCGCTGATCGACCAGATCGCTCTCGATACCGGTTTTGGAAATCCGGAGCGGATGCGGCGCGTCTTCCAGCGACATCTCGGCATAGCGGCCAGCGACTATCGCGATCGGTTCCGCCCGCACGGCTCGATTGCGCAGATCGACAGCTCATGATCGCCCCACTTTAGCCTGACACGGCGGCGCACCGGCACATTCGCCGCAGCCCGCCCGCGGCCAACACCCATTACGAAATTCGCATTCCCTTGCGCGAGCCCTGCTCTGCGCAGCGAAGACTCACGACCAATCTGAACGACGAAAAGGAGAATACCTATGAGAACTGTTGCAACCGATACATCGCGCACCGTGCTGAGCCTGGTCGGAGCCTTGGCCATGACCGGGCTGCTGTTTGCCGACCCCCTCTCTGCGCAGGACCGGCAGGACCCATTCGAGGGGGTTAGCATCGGGGCCCAAGCGGGCTGGGAAAAACGCGATATCGACGAGCAGATCCCGGTCGCGCCGGCGGACATTCGCCTCACCGACGATACCGATGCAGCGATTTTCGGAGGATTCGTCGGCTACGATCGTCAGTTCGACACCATGGTCGTCGGGATCGAGGCGGGCGTCGCGGTAAATGGCGGCACGCTGCAAACCGATGTCGCCGGAGCAGGAACGATCGAAGTCGATTCCCGCTGGGCTGCCGACCTTAGTCTGAGGGCAGGCTTTACCCCTGTCGAGAACGTCCTGCTCTATGGCCGGGGTGGCTATGCGCTGAACCGCAACCGCACCCGCGCATTCGAGGCGGGTCAGTCGCAGCCGGTCGCAAGCGGCTCCGCCACGGACGATGGATGGCTCTACGGGGGCGGCGTGGAGATCGCCTTGCCTCGTGGCCTGTCGATCCGCGCGGAATACCGGCGCACCGAATTCGATGGCTCACTGGCATCCGATCAGGTGCTTGGCGGCGTCGCATTGCGCTTCTGACGGCGATCGGCAGAGGATCACGCCGCTTCGCGCGGCCTCGGTGATCCTCTGCCATCGCTTCCTGCAAGTTTATTTAGACAAGCGAGAGAAACCATGGCCAATTTTCGAGTGCTTGCCGCCCTGTGCCTTGTCGCAACCGCCGGTTGCGCCACCACGGAGCAGCGCGCAGCGTCCTACCGTCATCTGTCCTGCGAGCAGCTGGTTGTGGCGCTCGATTACGAGCGGCGGGCGGAACGGGAATCCCGCCGGGAAGGTGTGCTATTGGGGGTCGCCAGTGTCCTGGACGGTTCCGACGATAGCGATCTCGTGGAGCTGGATTCCGACATCAGCTTTCTCGATGCAGACAACAGCCAGGCTCGCGCAGAAGCCATCATCTATGAGATGGAGCGGCGCTGCGGGTATCTTCGGGATGATGGGATGAAACGATGACGGACAGCAAGCAGACAGTGCTTATCGCAGGGGCCACAGGCTATCTGGGCCAGCATCTGGTGACGGCATGCCACGCGGCAGGCTTCAGAGTGGTGGCCCTTGCCCGGCAACCCGAAAAACTGATCGCGCTCAACCATGCGATAGACGAGATCGTCTTCGCCGAAGCGACCGATCCGGCGACGTTTTCCGGCCAGATGCGCGGTGTCGATCTGGTAATTTCGGCGCTTGGCATAACCAGGCAAAAAGACGGACTCACCTACGAGGAAGTCGACTACCAGGCCAATCGCAACCTGCTCGACGAAGCACTGGCAGCCGGTGTGCCGCAGTTTGCCTACATCCACGTGCTCAACGCCGAAAAAATGCCGAACGTTGCGATGGCGCGGGCCAAATCGCGGTTTGCGAAGGAATTGGCGCAAGCGGACATCCAATCGACAATCATATGCCCGAGCGGGTTCTACTCCGACCTCGTCGAAATTCTCGACATGGCGAAATCCGGCCGCGTGTATCTTTTCGGTGATGGCGAAGCCCGGATGAGCCCCATCGACGGAGCCGATCTGGCGGAGGCCGCGCTTTCGGCCATCGAGAGCGGCCAGCCCCGCATCGAAATCGGCGGCCCCCAATCGTTCACTCAGAATGAAATCGCCGAACTCGCGTTCGAGGTCGTGGAGCGACCCGTTCGCATCACGCGCATCCCGCTTGCCCTCGCCGATGGCGCGATCAAGCTGGCCAAACTGTTCGGAGCCGAGGCCAAGGTCAGTGCTGTCGAATTCTTCGTCGCCGCGTCGAAGCTGGACATGACCGCCCCGCCCTACGGCACGATCAGCCTGCCCCGCTTTTTCACGCAAACGCATGCGGGCCGCGCCGTCGGCCCTGCCTGGTAAGCCTCGACAGCCTGGGCGAGACATTCCGGTTCCTGGGCATCGAGGATTGAACGTGATCCGACGTGAAGGGAAGTAACGTGGCTATGAGCATCGCAAGATCCGGGTTCGCAGCGATCGTCCTTGCATTCGTATCCTTTGCCGCCCCGGCACAGGCGCAAAGCGACGAAACGCTTCTCCTGCACAACGTGCGTATCCTTCATCTGGACCGCGAAGAAGCGAGCGTGGACAAGGCCATGTCCATCCTCATCGAGGACGGGCGGATCGCAAGCGTCACGCCCATCGAGAAAACCAGTGAAGCCGGAGTTGCGACAGTCATCGACGGGCACGGGCGTTTCGTCATGGCGGGGCTCACCGACATGCACGTGCATATCTGGGACCGGTCCTCGCTCGGCGCTTACCTTGCCTCAGGCGTGACGACCGTGCGCAATGCAAGCGGCATGCCTTTCCATCTGCGCCTGGCGGATCGGATCGAACGCGGTGAGATCGTCGGCCCCCGCCTGATCACGACCGGACCCATCCTGAACAGTCCCGGCCCCAACGCCCAGATCAACCACGAAATGGTGACCACTGCCGAGGAAGCGCGGCAGGCTGTCCGGCGCCAATACGAAGCCGGTTTTCGCAGGCTGAAGATCTATTCCAATCTCACCAGCGAAGCATACGAGGCAATTCTCCACGAGGCAGGCCGCCTGGGAATGACCATCATGGGGCACACGCCCGAAGGTGTCCGGCAGCCCGGAATGCCAGACGATATCCCCTTCGAGATCGAGTTCGCTCACATACTCGAAGGCGGAATTGTGACGATCGAGCATGTCGAATCGATCGTCTGGCATGGATTGCGGGATCGCCATGACGCGGATGCCGGACGAGAACTGGCGCGGCAGATTGCCGCGGCGCAGGTTGCCGTCGATCCAACGCTGCTGGCCTTCTACAACCTGCTGCGCGTGGCAGAAACGCAAGGCGGATATCTGCAGCGCGAGGGGACCGAACTGCTCAATCCGATCCTCGTTGCTCAAAGCCAGGCAGACTATGAAAGATGGTCTGGCGAAAACATACCGAGGAACCGGGCCGCATTCGACTTCTACAAACGCATGACGCGGATCTTGTCCGATGAGGGCGTGCTACTTGTGGCCGGGAGCGACGCGGGCATTTTTACCAATGTGCCCGGTATTTCGCTGATAGAAGAGCTGGAACTGCTGGAACAGGCTGGATTGGGCCGCAATCAGGTTCTGCGTGCGGCGACGATCAATGCGGCGAAGGCTCTCGACGAACAAGACACGGCCGGAAGAGTGGCCGAAGGTTACCGCGCAGATCTGATCCTGCTCGAAAGCGATCCGTCGGCCGATCTCGGTGCGCTAAGGTCAATCTCCGCCGTCGTCGCAGGCGGCAGATACCTCGACAGAGCCGCGCTGGATCGGCTTCTCGAAGATGCCGCAATACATGACCTGCGGAGGACGCAGCGCAATCTGGTCGAGGCTTTGGAGGCACAGGGCGTGGATGCCGGCATCCTCCAGCCTTGATCGCGCTCATTATAGCGCGGGGATATCCGGTGCGGGTTTATCCGACAGCGTAAGCGAGGATTAGTCGACTATCTCAATCGCCCGCGATTGAAGCTGCTGGGGACCGTCGACCTGGTCGGTATCGAAGTGACTCCCGAGCTCGTGGCTCGTCCACCCGATCCGTAAAACCAGGCAGTGCCAGAAACTCCTCAGGACCGTGCCGGTCGCCTCACACCGCCTTCAATCCCTCCTCGAGCTGCGCGATCAGATCCTCGGCATCCTCGACGCCGCACGAATAGCGCAGCAGCGTTTCCGAGATACCGAGCTCAGCGCGTTGTTCGGCGGTGCATTCGACATGGCTGGTCACCGAGGGCGGGCCGATCAGCGTGTTGACCGAGCCGAGGCTGGCGGCGCGATGGACGTATCTCAGACCGCCGACGAAGCGCTTGAGCGCGTCGAAATCGCCATCCACCGAGAAGCTGAGCATCCCGCCGAAGCCCGACATCTGGCGCTTGGCCACATCATGCTTATCGTGGGTTTCGAGGCCCGGATAAAACACGCTCGCCACTTTGGGATGCTGGTTCAGGAAACGCGCAACCGCGAGGCCGGTCTGGTTCTGCTTCTTCACCCGTAGGTCGAGCGTCTTCATCCCGCGCAGCAGCAGGTAGGCGGAGAAGGCCGAGAGAACCGCACCGCAGATCTCGCGGTGTTCGTACACCGTCTGGACCAGATCCTTGCGCCCGATCAGGACGCCGCCCATCGCGTCGTCATGCCCGCCGAGATACTTGGTCGCCGAATGCACCACCAGGTCGGCGCCGAACTCCAGCGGGCGCTGGTTGATCGGGGTGGCGAAGGTGTTGTCGACCACGGTGATCGCGCCTTGCGCCTTGGCCGCAGCGATCGCGCGGTCGAGATCGATGATTTTCAGCGTCGGGTTGGTCGGCGTTTCGAGATAGACGAGCTTGCAGCCCTTCGCGATTGCCGCGTCGATCGCGTCGGCGTCACTGGTTTCGACCAGATCGACCTCGATCTGCATGCGCGGCAGCGTATCCATGAACAGGCGGCTGGTACCGCCGTAGCTGTCCTTGATCGACACCACCCGGTCGCCCGGCGACAGCAGGGAGAGGAGCGTGTTGGAAATCGCGGCCATGCCGCTGGCGAAGGCGATGGCTTTCTCGCCCCCTTCGAGGATGCGGCATTTCTCCTCGAACACGCCCACGGTCGGGTTGGTGTTGCGCGAGTAGATATAGCCTTCGGCCTGGCCCAGCGCGACGGCGGCCCATTCGTCCATGTCTTCATAGGCGAAGGGTGCGCTCTGCACTATCGGCACCTGCGCGGCGCCGAAGGCGAGGGGCTTTTCCTCGCCACCCCAGACCGCGATGGTCGCAGGCTTCTGGCTGGTGATGGACATGCGGTCTGCCCCGGCTGCGGAGGAGTTTGCGGGGGTGTAGTCGGCCATTGATCAGTCCTCGTTCGTCAGCGTTTCGTCGGCGTAGATCGCCTCTTCAGCCGGGTGGTCGCTGCTAGCCGCGCCCCGGTACATTCCTTCGGTATTCATGGCGAAGGCAATCCGCCCCATCGCGTCCATCGCGATCAGCCCGCCGTCGCCGCCCAGCGCGCCGATCGACGCGATGGTGTCGTCGGCTGCCTGCGCGATGCTCTGTCCGTTCCACGCGATCCGGTCGCACACCTGGCGTCCGGCGTTCTCGCGGATGAAGTATTCGCCCGTCCCGGTGCCCGAAACCGCGCACTTGCCGTTCGCGGCATAGGTGCCCGCGCCGATGATCGGGGAATCGCCGATCCGGCCCCAACGCTTGCCGGTCAGGCCGCCGGTAGAGGTCGCAGCCGCAAGGTTCCCGTCCCTGTCGAGCGCCACCGCCCCGACCGTGCCGAAGCGATGCGTGGGATCGAGCGCGAGCGCGGAAAGATTGTCCTTGCGCCACTCCTCGATCTGCCGCCAGCGATGCTCGGTGCGGAACCAGGCCGGGTCGACCTGTTCCACGCCCTGTTCGCGCGCGAACTGGTCTGCGCCTTCGCCCGACAGGAGGACGTGGCGCGAATTGTCCATGACCGCGCGGGCCAGCGTAACCGGGTGCTTGGTGCTGCTGACCCCTGCCACGGCGCCTGCATTAAGCGTTTTGCCGTCCATGATCGATGCATCGAGCTGGTTGCGTCCCTCGGCATCGAACACCGCGCCGCGCCCCGCGTTGAACAGCGGATCGTCTTCCAGGATACGCAGCGTCGCTTCGACCGCATCGAGGCTGGAGCCGCCGTTTTCGAGCACTTCGGAGCCTACTGCCAGCGCCGCCTGCAGGCTGGCGCGATAGGCCGCTTCCATCTCCGGCGTGATATCGCCGCGCTCGATCACGCCCGAACCGCCATGGATCGCGAGCGACCACTCGCGCCGGTCCGGCGGCATGGGAACGTCGCGCAGCTGCCCCGCCTCGACCCGGGCAGTGCCGGCGAAGGCCGGATTGGCAACGCTCATCCTGGCGAGGTCGACGCGGCTTTGCGGGCCGATCCCGGTCAGCTCGACCGACGCCCAGTCGAGCGCGCCATCGTCTTGGAATTCCGGCACGCCAAGCGGACGGACCAGCCAGGCATGCCCGCCGCTGGTGGTGTAAAGCCGCGCGCTGCCGTCCGCTTCGACCGCGAGTGCGGTATCCTCGTCGATCCCGAGGCCGATTGCATCTGCGTTACCCGCGGCCCGCGCCTGCGCCACGAAGGCGACGAGCCGGCCGAGCCGCTCGCGCTCGCTGAAATGCGTGTCGGTGATGACATTCGCGAGGAATGGCGTGGCGAGGAAATCGCTGACCAGCGTCACCTTTGCGCCCTTGGGGTCGGCCAGCGCCTCGGGCGAGTCCACCGCCGCTGGCGCCATTGCGCCGTATCCGGTGCCGCCAAGGATCGCGAGACCGGCGCTGGTGCCGCCGAGCGGGCGCCCGGCCGCGACGTGCGCATTCAGCGCCTCGGCGACAGGCGTGCCTTTCCAGAACCGGACGTATTTCGACTGGTCGCCGCCAGCGATGAAGATACCATCGGCATTGGCAAGGATGTCCGCCACGCGCGGGTCGAAGGCCGCCTCACGGTTTGAAAACACGAGCGTCTGCACCGAAGCCAGCCCGCCAATGTGCTTCATCAGCCACTCGCCGTCGCTGCCGTCCTGCGAGGCGCGCAGGATCACCAGATTGCCGCCCCCCGTCTTGCCCGCAAACCAGCGCCAGGCCGGCTCGCTCCATTCCGACCCGCCGATCAGCAGCAGCCCCAGCGACGGCGCACGCGGCGCGGGCGCGTCGATATCGCCTGTCTCATAATAGGCATAGCCCTCGGCCGCCTGCGCATGGGCGATACCCGGCAGCAGCAGCGATAACGCGGCGAGCATGGCGGCGAGAAGTGGCTTGGGAAACATGAACTCGACCCTCCGATAGCGGTCGTCCGGCTTAAGGGGGAACTGGCGCATGGCGGAATCCTCGCCTCGCAATCGCCACCCCCGCTGACGAGTCGACCGATTACAATTTCGCAGATAGGATGGACCATATCCGGACGTTTTATAGCCGAATGCGACGAATTTTGTCGCACGGATACCTTAGGAGACCATGATGCGGAAAATCGATGCGGCGGATGCCCGCCTGCTGGAGGCTGTTCAGGCCGACACCCACCTGACTGCGGACCAGCTGGGCGCAGCATGCGGTCTTTCGCCCACCGCGGCGCTAAAGCGGCTCAAGCGATTGCGCGCGGACGGGATCATCGAGCGCGAGGCAGCACTCGTCTCTCCCCGCTCGCTCGGCTACAACATCATGGCGCTCGTGATGGTGACCCTCGACCGCGAGGATCGCGGAGTGATCGACCGGTTCAAGCAGGATATCCGCAACACGCCGCAGGTGACCAACGGCTATTACATCACCGGCGATGCCGACTTCATCCTGACGGTCGTGGCGCGCGACATGGACGAGTATGACGAGTTCACCCGCGACTTCTTCTACGACCGCCACCCGATCAAGACCTTCAAGACCTGCGTGATCATGAACGCGGTAAAGACTCACGGCCCGCTCCCGGTCCATCCGGAACTGTGATTTGCATTTTTTGGTGCCGAAACGACAGATTTTGTCGCCCAAAAGGCCGAATTCGCCCGAAGCGCCATCATCGGCGCGATATAGTTTGCGAACAAGCAACTCCGCATCGCGAATGCCCCACGAGGGCGTTCGACCGCAGGAGAGGCCGCTCCACCTTGTGGTGGGGGACGGGAGGGACGCCGGTTCGGGCGAAGCATCATGGTCACGGGCGCCCCGCGCCCGACAGGGGGATATTTCTATGCGCCGTTTCTCAACCGCCATTGCGCTGGCCGGCACCAGCCTGCTGGCTACCGCCGCCGCCGCGCAGGACGCCCCGCCAGCCAGCCAGGTCGGCGCGGACGACGAAACGCTCGTCGAGGCCGAAGATGCCGCCCCGCCTGAAGGCCAGGCGATCGTGGTGGTCGGTTCGCGAATTCCGCGGATCGAACAAGAGGGCCCCGCCCCGGTGGTGACGATCACCGCGGAAGATATTCAGGAGCAAGGCTATGCCGACGTTCCCGAAATTCTCGCGTCGCTCCCCCAGAACAATGGCGATACGCAGTCGACGCAGGACTATGGCGCGAACACCTTTACCCCCGGTGCGCAGCAGGTCGATTTGCGCGGCCTCGGCCCCAACCACACGCTGGTGCTGGTCAACGGGCGCCGGATCGCGAACTTCCCGATGCCGTATGGCGGCAACAGCAACGTCGCCGACATTTCGAGCATCCCTGCCGGTTTCATCGATTCCGTCGAAGTCCTGAGCGGCGCGGCTTCCGCCATTTACGGGTCCGACGCGATTTCGGGCGTGGTCAATTTCAAGCTCAGCGAAGAGGCGACCCAGACGCGTCTCGATGCGCGGGTCGGGCTGACGGGCCGTGGTGGGGGAGAATCCTACAAGCTCTCGGGTTCGACGGGCTTCGAGAGCGACCGATTCTACACCCTGATCGGGGCGCAATACAGCCATCAGGAACAACTCTTCGGGTTCGAGCGCGACATCCAGGACTCGGGCCTCGACAGCCCGACCTCGAACCTCGCCTATCGCAATTTCCTGCGGACCGATTCCGACGGTTATTACATCGATCCGGGCCAGGCGACGTGCGACTCGCTCTCCTCCCTCAATCAGGGCTCGACCTATTACGCCAGCCGCGAGGGCTACGGCTTCGAATATCCGAGCTATGCCACCACGCCGGGGTACTTCTGCGGCAGTCAGGAAGCCTGGGGCTACGGCGCGATTACATCGGGCTGGGACCAGTTCAACCTTTACAGCTCGTCGGGTTACGAGCTCAGCGACAGGGTCGACCTCTTCCTCGACGCGCAGTTCGGCTATGTCGAACGGCAGGTGCTGAACGGCTTCAAGACCTGGTATTATCAGGCACCCGACGGGGATGAATCGGGCCTGTTCTACAATCCCGACAACATCGACGTCACCAATTCGTATTGGGACGACGGGCTCGATTACTGGCAGCGGATTTTCACGCCGGAGGAAACCGGCGGGTTCGAAAACTCGATGATCAAGGCGCGCTCGTACACGTTCAACATCACGCCGGGCATCAAGGGGACCTTCGAACCCGGCATCGGCGGGGAATGGAACTACGAAGCCTATTACAATCACGCCGAGTATCGCTCGCGCATCTCGTGGCCCGAGATCGTGATCGACGCCGCCAACGACTTTTTCCTCGGCCAGCCGGTGGACGATCCGGGCAATACCAGCGGCTATCAGCGCTTCGATGCCGATCCGACGCGGCTGTTCACTGCGCTGACGCCAGAGGAATATGCCAGCATCTCGGCCGACACGGTCTATAATCCCAAAACCTGGGTCAACAATCTGCAGGCGACCGTCAGCACGGGTGAGCTGTTCCAGCTGCCTGCCGGTCCGGTCGGCTTCGCCGCGGTCGCCGAAATCGGCAATTCGGGTTACGAGATCAATCCGGACCCAAGGGCGCTCGAACAATACTACGTCGGCATCCAGGACTCCGACGGCGAAGGCACTCGCGATCACTGGGGCGCGGGCGCGGAGGTTCGCGTTCCGCTGTTCGAGTTCTTCCAGCTGACCGGTGCCGGACGGTACGACCGCTACAAATATGCGGACAATGATTTCGGCGAGTTCACCTACAATCTGGGCGCCGAACTGCGCCCGACCGATACGCTGCTGCTGCGCGGTGCGATCGGCACCGGCTTCCGCGCGCCGGACCTGCACTACGTCTATCGTGGTCAGGGGACGGTCAATTCCTCGGGCGCGGACTACTACACCTGCCGCACCAATGATCCTTCGGCCAGCCCGACCGACTGTACCTACTCCGACTGGTCGCGCTTCGTCGGGCGCCGCGGGGGCAACCCCGATCTGCTGCCCGAAACCGCCGAATCCATCACCGCCGGGATCGTCTGGGCACCCAGCTCGCGCTGGCAGTTCTCGGCCGACTATTTCCGGGTCGAGCTGAACGACGAAGTGCTCAACCTGAGCACCGACCTTCTCCTGCGCGACGAGGCGGCCTGCCGACTGGGGACCACTTTCGACGGCTCAGCGGTCGATGTGAACTCCCCTACCTGTCAGGACGCACTGGCACGGGTAACGCGCTACGACAGCGGTCCGTTGGCGGGCGATATTCGCCTGATCGATGTGCTGCCGGTGAACACGGCGCAGCAGATCACCGACGGGCTCGACTTCGCGGCGGACGGTTCGTTCTCGATCGACGATGTCTGGGATCTCTCGCTCGGCGGATCGTTCACCTACGTGCTGAACCACACGCTGCTGCAATATCCGGGCGATCCGGTGATCGACAAGTTCGACGTCTCGCAGGGCTACGGCGTGGCGAAGGAAAAGGGCAAGGCGTGGGCGACCCTGAGCACCGACAAGTTCAAGGTATCGCTGACCGGCCTCTATACGGGCGAATTGACCAACTGGAACTGGGATGGCCGCATTCCCGGCACCGTCTGGTACAATCTTTCGACCCAGTACTGGGCGACCGACAACATCCGGCTCAACTTCTGGATCAACAACCTGCTCGACAGCAATCCGCCGAATGACCCGACCCACGCCAGCTACCCCTATTACAACACCGCCTGGTACGACAGCGTTGGCCGCGAGTTCTATTTCTCGGCAAGCTTGTGGTTCTGATGAACGGCCAGGAAACGAGCGGCGGAGACGCGCTCTGACGGCTAGCGCAATTGACCCCTCGCGTCCCAGGCGAGAGAAGCGGGGCTCCCCATGCTGAAGGAGCCCCGTTTCTTGCCTTCCCTCTTGCGCGCAGTATCCATCGCTTTCGCCTGCACCGCGCTGGTTGCCACCACCACCGCGCAGGCGAGCTACGCCTATTATGTCGGCAAGGATCTGACCGAAGACGGCAGCGTCATGGTCGGCGGCACGGGTGAGGAGGTGTCGAGCCACTGGCTCGAGATCGTACCTGCGAAAGACCACCCCGCCGATGCGACGATCACGGTCGGGGTGACCGGCGATGCGGTGATCCCGGGGGAGCTGATCGAAATCCCGCAGGTAGCGCACACCTTCCGCTACATGCAGATGGCCTACACCGACTTCGAAGGCTTCCCTCCGCCGCTGACCAATGGCGGCGTCAACGAGCACCAGGTGGCGGTGCGCGACGTCTGGGCACCCAGCCGACAGGAACTGGTCGACATGACCCCGCGCCCGCAGCGTGGTCTCCAATACTCCGACCTTGCCCGCATCGTGATGGAGCGGGCCCGCACCGCGCGCGAAGGCGTGGAGATCATCGGCGACCTGATCGCGAAGCATGGTTTTGCGACCTATGGCGGCAACACGCACCTGATCGCCGATCCGAACGAAGGCTGGGTCGTGTGGGAATTCGCAGGCGGCCAGGGCCTGTGGGTGGCCGAGCGGCTGGATGGCGACGATGTGCGCGTACTCTATCCCGGCGGGATTGGGGAAATCCCGACCGATCTGGACGACAATCCCGATTACCTCGCCTCGGACAACTTCATCTCCTTTGCGGTCGCGCAGGGCTGGTTCGATCCCGCGGCGGGCAAGCCTTTCAACGTTCAGCACGTCTACGGTGACCAGAGCATCCGCGACTATCGCGATCCGGGCATCAAGCTGATGTCGCCCGCCGCGATGGAGGCCGCGACCCGCGCAATGGTTCCGGTGAGCGAGGCCGACCTGTTGGAGCGGGTGCGCGACCCGCGCGTGGTCGACGATGACAGCGGTTATGGCCAGCTGGTCAGCCTGCGCAGCGATCTTTCGGACCCGGACCTGATCCGCGTCTGGAACGCGCCGACCGGATCGGTCGCCGCGCCGTTCAACGTCTGGTGGCTCGGCGTCGAAGACGTGCCGATGGAATATGCGCAGCATCGTTACCTGACCAAGGATTCTGCGGCGACCTTCCTCAATCCCGACTACCAGATGCAGGAGGCGACGCGTTTCGCGGGGCGCACCTTCAAGCGGGTCATGTATTCGGCTTGCTCCGCGCCGGACGAACTGCTGCCGCCGGTCACGAAGATGCTGACCGCGTTCGAGCAGGAGACGCGGGGCGACCTGTCGTGGATCGAGCGCACGGCGCGTACGATGATCGCGAGCGGCGACCGGGAGGCAGCGCGCGCACTGCTTACCCACTACGCGGGAACGCGCGCCCTCGCTGCGCTCGACATGGGCGACACGATGGCCGACGCGCTCGACGCCTATACGCGGCTGGTGAGCGGCCGGCGGGCCCCGCAAGGCAGCGCGATCAACACTTTCGACCCGACGGTGAACTGTCTCGCGGATGGCGATCCCGATGTCCCCGAAGCCGCGAACGTCCGCGACTAAGCGGATACACGGCTAGCGCGGGCCGCGTAGCTTAACCGGCCGCTGGTGCCGGGCAGTAGCGGGCGAGGTACTCGGCGTGGCCCGGCATGTGGTTGACGAGGAAGCGGATGGACCTTTCCATCTCGTCGAATTCGCCCTTCATGTCCGACACTTTCATGGCGGCGGCGATCGGGCTGCAGCCCCCCATCTCGATCCCCTGCCCCATCATCACCGCGGCCCAGCTGGTTTCGTTGAACAGCTCGTCTTCTTCGCGGAAGATCTGGCCGTTCGCCTTGAACAGATCGATCTTCTCGGTCAGCGTTTCAGGCACATCCATCGTGCGGACGTAATTCCAGAATTCGGAATCGTCGCGCGTGGTGGCGTTGTAATGCAGCACGAGGAAATCGCGAATGCGGCGGTATTCCTTGTCGGTCAGCCGGTTGTACGCGTCCTGCTGCGCCTGCGTGACTCCGTCGAGCGACAGGATCGCGATCAACCGGTTGATCCCCGAATTGATCATATGGATTGAGGTCGATTCGAGCGGCTCCATGAAGCCCGCCGCCAGCCCCAGCGCGACGACGTTCCTGTTCCAGAACTTCTTGCGGCGACCGGTGACGAAGCGCAGCCAGTTGGGCTCCGCCTGTGGCTTGCCGGCCAGATTGCCGCGCAGGATATCGAGCGCCTCGTCATCCGCCATGTATTCGCTGCAATAGACATGCCCATTGCCGTTGCGCCGCTGCAGCGGCACCTGCCACTGCCAGCCCGCGCTGTGCGCGATGGCCTTGGTGAACGGCGGAGGCCCGCTGCCATCGTCTCGTCCGCAGGGAAGCGCCACCGCGCGATCGCAGGGCAGGTAGTGGCGCCAGTCCTCGTATCCGGTTTCCAGCGCCTGTTCGATCAGCAGTCCGCGAAAGCCCGAGCAATCGATGAACAGGTCGCCCGCGATCTGCGCGCCGTCTTCCATCGTCACCGAAACGACATCGCCGCTCTCGGGATCGAGGGTCGTGTCGCCCACCCTGCCCTCGCGCCGCGTCACGCCACGCTTTTCGGCATAGCCGCGCAGGAACCGCGCATAGGCGGTCGCATCGAGATGATAGGCATAGTTCATGGTCGGCAGGTCGTCGCGCTGATAATCTTGGGTGCGCGAGAACTTGCCGAAAAAAGCGGCGATCGTTTCGAGATTGAAGACCTGCAGCGGGCGACGCTCCCCCTCCTGGCGCGCGCGGTGCCACACCTGATGGAAGGCGATGCCGCCCATGTGATAGCCATAGGACCCGAAGGGATGGAGATAGTTGTCGCCCCGCTTGCCCCAGTTGGCGAACTGAATGCCCAGCTTGAAGGTCGCCTGCGTGGCGGCCATCATCTCGCGCTCGTCGATGCCCAGCAGCTGGTTGAACTCGACCATCGGCGGGATCGTCGCCTCGCCCACCCCGACCGTGCCGATCTGTTCGGATTCGACCAGGGTGATCGAAACCTTGCGGCTTTCCGACAGGCGGGAAAGCGCCGCCGCCGTCATCCAGCCCGCCGTTCCGCCGCCGACGATCACGATATTCTCGATAGCCATTAAGGCATTCCTCCCACCACTCCGTGGAAATGTCGATAGCATCGGTGACGCGGATGTGAACGTTCATTTCAACTTGTGAACGCTCACAATTGCCGATATGGCGTCAATTAACGAGTCGGATAAAAACCGGCGAGAACATATCCTGGGGAGGAAACATTGAACTTTTCATCGACACTTCCGTCGCTGTGCACGCAGCGCGCCCGTACGCTCGCAACCGCATCCTGCCTTGCACTGGCGATGGTGGCTCAGCCGGCGCTGGCGCAGAGCGCCGATGAGGCCGAAGAAGAGCCCGACAGCGAGATCGATGACAGTGCTGCCGCTGGCGATGGCGCGGTCATCGTCGTCTCGGGGTTCCGCGCCTCGCTCGAAAATGCGCAGAACGTGAAGCGCAACGCCGATACCGTAGTCGATGCGATTACCGCCGAAGATATCGGCGCCCTCCCCGACCGTTCGGTGGCGGAGGCGCTCCAGCGCGTGCCGGGCGTCAATATCGGCCGCTTCGAGAAGACCTCCGACCCCGACCGCTTCTCGGTCGAAGGCACCGGCGTCATCATCCGCGGCCTCCCCTATGTGCGTTCGGAACTGAACGGACGCGACATCTTCTCGGCCAATGGCGGTCGTAGCCTGAGCTTCGAGGATGTCTCGCCCGAACTCGTCGGCCGGGTCGAGGTCTACAAGAACGCCACCGCAGACATGATCGAAGGTCAGATCGCCGGTCTGGTGAACCTGGTCACGCGCAAGCCGCTGGACAATCCGGGGCTCAATATCGCCGGCTCGATCGAGGGCAACTACGGCGACCTGCGCGAAGAGTGGTCGCCGACGTTCAACATCCTCGCTTCGGACACCTTCGAAGGCGATTTCGGCACGTTCGGATTGCAGCTTTCCTACTCCAATTCCTCGCTCAAGAGCCGGACCGACGCCTCGCAGGTTGCCGACCCCTGCTACCGCAACGCCGACCTCAGTGGAGGATGCCTGCGCGTCTTCGACGTGAATTCGGGCGGCTTCGGTGCCGACCCCAATTACACGCGCGATGAATTCCCGCCGCCCGGTTCGGTGATCGTGCCCCAATATGCAGGCGTTCGCACGACCGATCTGGACCGCGACCGCGAGGCGATCTCCGCAATCGGGCAGTTCGAATCCTACGACGGCCGCCTACGCATGACGCTCGAATATCTGCGTTCGGAAACGAGCTTCTTCACCGAGGAGTTCGCGCTTCTCGGCCGCATGGACGATGGGGTCGCCTCGCCCGAGGCGCGCCCCGGCACCAGCTTCACCTACGACGAGGATGGCCGGTTCGTCAGCGGCATCCTGACCGACAATGTGGGCGACGCCTACGCAAACCCCTTCGGCCGTGGTGGCATCCCGCTCGACGCCCTGCGCTTCCTGCGCGACACGAACAGCGTCACGGAGGACATCTCCTTCAATGCCGACATGGAGTTTTCCGATCGCTTCCGCGGCTCGGTCGACATGCAGTACGTCAGTTCGCAGCTCACCCGCGACTCCGTGTTTGGCGCGACGAGCACCTGGGCCGACATCGATCTCGACCTGAGCGGCGACACACCCAATGTCCGGTTCCTCGCGCCCGAAGGCTCGCCAGACGATTACTTCTCCAGCGGATTCTACACCTATTACTGGTTCGGCCTCGATAGCCGCGAGCGTAACGACGGCGATCTGATGAGCATCGCTGGCGATTTCGAATACGACCTCAGCGATGATGGCTTCTTCCGGCAGGCCAAGTTCGGTGCCCGCTGGGCAGCCCGCGACCGGACGACGCGGAACACCAATTTTAGCACCTGGGGCAACCTCTCCGCCCCGTGGGCGGGCCGTGCGGGCTGTGCACCCTGGGGCGAAGGACCGGGCTGCTTCGCCAACGGCCCCGGGCCCTTCGGCAACGGGTTCATCCCCGGCCGCTTCTATACCGGTCTTCCCGGCCAGGAATCCGCGATCGCAGGCGGCGCCTATGTCGACGAATTTCCCGGATACTCCCAATATCGCACGCCCTTCGCCAATGGCTTCCAGCGCGGCGCTGCGGGCACCCCGATCCCCGGTGGGGGGGCTTATTTCTTCGGCGGCGACGACTTCCTGGCTGAATACCTCGCCGGTATCACCGACGAACAATGGGACGAGCTGACCACGTTCGGCCAATCGCCGGAACGCTTCAATCTCGGCGTCAACGGTCGCACTCGCACCCTGCTCGATGGCACGGTCGTCGAATGCGATCCCTTCTGCCCTGCGGAAGTTTCCGCCGTCGGCGAAATCACCGAGGCGGCCTATGCCCGGCTCGATTTCGGTCGCGATTTCGACAGCGGGTGGTCTTTTGCGGGCAATATCGGCGTGCGCTACGTCGGCACCACGGTAGAGACCGATGCGCTCGTCGCCTTTCCCGATCCCGCGCAGTTCGACGATCCCATCATCGAAAACGGTGTGCAGATCGGTGGGGGCAATGGCGACGGAGTCGTTCAACCCAGCGAAATCACCGGGTCGTGCCCTGCGGTCGATCCCAACGTTCCGGGCGGCTATGCTCCGCAGGTTCTCTATTGCCAGCTGAGCGGCGCGCGGCTTGCCGAATATGCATCGCTTTTTACCGGCGAAGTCATTCGCGACAATCGCGACATAACCTTCGATCACTGGCTCCCGGCGCTCAACCTTCGGCTCGACAGCGGAACGGGTGTGGTGATCCGAGGGGCGGTGTCCAAGGGGATATCGCGGCCCGATCTCAACCGCTTCAGCGCAGGCGGCGTATTCGGCTTCAGCGGACGGGTGGACGATGGCCCGCTCCTGTCGCTGTCGACCGGCAACCGCAATATTCTGCCGACCGAATCCTGGAACTACGACCTCTCGGTCGAATGGTACTTCGACCGGGTCGGATCGCTAACGGGGGCAGTATTCCTGAAGGACATCACGGGAATCGAAACGACCGGCACCGGGCTGGTAACCTTCCCGACCGCCGCCGGCGGGTCGCAGGATGTCATCATTACCGGCCCTGCCAACGACCTGAGCGGGAAGCTGAAGGGTTTCGAAATCGCCTATCAGCAGACCTACGACTTCCTGCCGGGCCTGCTCAGCGGGTTCGGTAGTCAGTTGACCTACACCTATCTCGATGGTGGCGACTTCTCCAACCCTGACATTTCCGGCATCGGCTCGCCGTCCGTCGCGGCAGCGTTCAGGCCTCTGAACGGCGGCCCTTTCGTCGGCGATCAGCCCTTGCGAGGGATTTCCGAGCACACGATCAACGCGACGCTCTTCTACGAGAAGGGGCCGTTCGCCGCACGCGCCGCCTATAACTGGCGGTCCGAGTTCCTGCTCACCCCGCGCGACGACATCTTCCCGTTCTCGCCGATCTTCCAAGAATCGACCGGACAACTCGACGCATCGATCTTCTACGATGTGACCGAGTTCCTGAAACTGGGCGTCCAGGGCGTGAACCTGCTCGACGAAGTGACCAAGACTTCGCAGGTGATCGATTTCGACGGCACGCGGGTCACCCGATCGGCGTTCCGCAACGACCGTCGCTACACCTTCATCGCGCGCTTCAAGTTCTGAGCTAGCGCGCTGTGCAGAACAATGGGAAGCGGGCCCTTGCCAGCAGGCGTGGGCCCGTTTCTTATGTGGCCGAACATCGGTCAGGCATCGCGGACAATCGTTCGCATCGCGCAGGCCGGGAAATGAAATACTGTATGCCGGCGGTCGGGGCTTCCCGTCGGCCGGGCGCAAGACCGGGGTAATCATGGCGAGACGGCGCCAGGCAGTCACGATCAAGCATGTTGCGGCCGATGCCGGCGTAAGCCTGCAGACGGTGAGCCGTGTCATCAATGCCGAGCCCAATGTGCGGCCCGAGATGAAAAAGCGGGTCGAAACCTCGATCACCAAGCTCGGCTACGTGCCCTCGATCGCGGCACGGCGGATGAGCGGATCGCGATCCTACCTGATCCTCGCGCTCAACGACCGCGAGCGCACGATCGCCGACTGGCAGGCGCGGCAGGGCACCGACTGGGTCGACCAGATGCTGCTGGGCGGCATGCTCAAGAGCGCCGAGTTGGGCTATCGCATGATCATCGAGCTGGTCGACACCCATTCCGATCACGTCGAGCGAGAGATCGACGCTGCGCTGATCGCGCTCCAGCCCGATGGCATCATCCTCACCCCGCCGCACTCTGACAATCCGCTGATAACCGGCCTTCTGAAAGATCGCGGCGTGCCCTTCGCACGGATTGGCTCGCGCGATACCAGTTCGGGCATCTCGCTCGTGATGGACGATGACGGCGCGGCCCGCCTTGCGACCCGCCACCTCATCGATCTCGGCCATCGCCGAATCGGCTTCATCTGCGGCAGCGCCGAATACGCGCTGAGTTCATGGCGCGAAGACGGATGGCGCGCGGTGATGGACGAGGCGGGCCTTGCCACCGACAACCTCCGGGAGCCGGGCGACTTCAGCTACGCGTCAGGGCGCATTGCTGCCGAAGCGCTGCTGGCTCGCGATCCCCGCCCCACTGCGATCCTCGCGAGCAATGATCAGATGGCCATGGCGACGATGGATCTTGCGTCCGAGCGCGGACTTGCCATTCCCGGCGACCTGTCGGTGATCAGTTTCGACAACACGCCAATGGCGATCTTCAGCCAGCCGCCGCTGACCGCCGTGGACCAGCCGATCGCGGCGACCGCATCGCGCGCGGTGGAACTGCTGATCGCCGCGAACAAGGGCAAAACCCCGGCGGGAGAAACCGAAGTCATCGAAGCGGCCCTGATCGAGCGGGGATCGACCGGGCCCGCACCCGCCGACACCTGACGCTACGGGAAGCAGGCTTGCATCCGCGACCCGCGCGTGTCAGAAATTTGATAACGTTCACAAGAATAGCAAGTACGGGGGATTGTAATGCGTCTTAAGCTAGTGGCGCTCGCCTGCACGTTAAGCGTCGCGGCGTGCAGTCAGGCGCAGATTGCGCCCGCGTCGAGCATCTCGACCCGACAATCCAGCGAAGAGGCACGGATCGCAGACCTGCTGTCGCGCATGAGCCTTGAACGCAAGGTCGCGCAGCTGATCCAGCCGCAGATCAATTCGTTCACCGCTGCCGACATGGAACGCTACCGCTTCGGCAGCTACCTCAATGGCGGCAATGGCGGCCCCTACGGCGACGAATATGCGCCTGCGTCCGAATGGCTGAAGCTGGCCGACGAGATGTGGGTCGCTTCGACCAGGCCCTTGCCCGGCGATGAGCCTGCGATCCCCGTAATGTGGGGCACCGATGCGGTGCACGGCCACACCAACGTGGTCGGCGCAACGATATTTCCGCACAACATCGCGCTCGGCGCGACGCGCGATCCCGAGATCGTCCGCCAGATCGGCGCGGCCACCGCGACCGAGATCGAGGTGACCGGCATCGACTGGAACTTCTCCCCCACCGTCGCCGTCGCGCGCGACGATCGCTGGGGCCGGACCTACGAAAGCTATTCCGAAAACCCGCAGCTTGTCGCGCAGATGGGCGCCGCGCTGGTCGAGGGGCTGCAGGGCCGCAAGGGCGCTGACAACTTCCTCGGCCAGGGCCGCGTGCTCGCCACGGCGAAGCATTTCTTCGGCGACGGCGGCACCGAACGCGGCGTCGACCAGGGCGACGTCAACGGCGATATCGAGCAGTTGAAGGCGATCCACGCCGTGCCCTACCCCGCCGCGATCGACGCGGACGTGCAGACCATCATGGCCAGCTTCAATTCGATCAACGGGCGCAAGATGCACGGCAACGAGGCGTTGCTGACCGGCGTGCTGCGCGGCGAGATGGGCTTCGACGGGCTCGTCGTTGGCGACTGGAACGGGCACGGGCAGATCAAGGGCTGCACCAATGTCGATTGCCCGCAGGCGCTGCTGGCCGGGCTCGACATCTACATGGTGCCCGACGACTGGCAGGCGCTGCTCGAAAACCTCGTCGCGCAGGTGAAGGACGGCACGATCCCGATGGCGCGTCTCGACGAGGCGGTCGGCCGTGTGCTGCGCGCTAAGCTGCGCGCCGGTATCCTCGACGGGCCGCGCCCGTCGCAGCGCGCCAATGCGGGCGACTATGCCAAGCTGGGCAGTGCCGCGCATCGTGCAATGGCGCGCGAGGCGGTTGCGAAGTCGCAGGTTATTCTCAAGAACGACGGCGTACTGCCGTTGAAAACCGGCGCACACGTGCTCGTAGCGGGCACCGCAGCAGACAACATCGCACAGGCGGCGGGTGGCTGGACGCTGACGTGGCAGGGCGGTGGCGATCTCGACAATGATCGCTTCCCCGGCGCGACTTCGATCTACCAGGCCATTGCAGCCGAGGCGCTGGCCAGCGGCGGCCGCGCGATCCTCTCCGAAGACGGCGCCGCACCGGCGGAAGATTTCGATGTCGCGATCGTGGTCTTCGGCGAAGCGCCTTATGCCGAGTTCGCTGGCGACCGGAAGGACCTCGCCTTCCGCGACGAGGAAGGGCTGGAGCTGCTGCGCAAGTTCGATGCGGCTGGTGTGCCGACGGTGGCGGTGTTCCTGTCGGGTCGCCCTATGTGGGTGAACCGCGAACTCAACGCCGCCGATGCCTTCGTCGCAAGCTGGCTTCCGGGTAGCGAGGGCGCAGGCGTTTCCGATATCCTGTTCGGCAAGCGGCCCGCGACCGGCAAACTCTCCTTCAGCTGGCCTGCGAACTGCACCGGCATGCCGCTCAATTCCGCCGAGGGCGCGCTGTTCCCCTTCGGCTATGGCCGCTCGCTGGGCGACACCAGCGCTCTGCCCACGCTCGACGAGACCTGCGCGGCGCTCGCCGAAGGGCCTTCGCGCGAGCTGTTCGGATCGGGCCGCCTCGCCGACGGCGTGGTTGCCAATGCTGGCGAAGGCGCGCTGCCCAACCTCATCGGCAATGCGGGCGGGATCACTGCGCGCGGATACGACAGGGAGGCGCAGGAGGACGCGCGCGAAATCACCTTCGCGCCGGGATCGAGCCTGCGCCTCGTCCAGTCGGGCGATAACACCGGCGCCTATCGCATCACCTACGAAGTGAGCGCTAAGCCAACCGCCCCGGTCACCCTGCTGATCGGCGATCGCCGCATCGACATCACGCAGGAAATGATCGTGGCCGAGGGCAAGAGCTGGCGCGAAATGGTGCTGACCGAGGCGTGCGCGGGGACGCTCGGAAACACAATCGGCTTTGCTTCTGAAACCGTTTTCACTATCCGCATTGCAACGATCGAACGCTTCGACTCCGAAGACGGCGCGCAGTGTTCGTTCTGATTGAGATTACTTTTTGATTAGCCTAGGGATTTTGGCGCTCGCGCAGGTCCGAGAGACGACCGAACGCGGGTTAGGGAGAGAAAAAGATGGCGTTGGCACCCGAAGTTTCGAGCAGTACGGACCCTCGACCGATCGAGGATGACGACACGCATATCAATGCGCCGGGCCTGCAGTTCTTCGTTTTCGGGCTTTTCTTCATCTTCGGCGGGATCACCTCGCTCAACGATGTGCTCATCCCCAAGCTGAAAGAGCTGTTCACGCTCAACTACACCGAAGCGATGCTGGTGCAGTTCTGCTTCTTCACGGCCTACCTGCTGATCGGCATTCCCGGCGCCAAGCTGGTCAAGCGGATCGGTTACATGCGCGGCGCGGTAGCGGGGCTCTGCCTCATGATCCTGGGGTGTCTGCTGTTCATACCGGCATCGCAGACCGCGACCTACGCCCTGTTCCTCGGCGCCCTGTTCATTCTCGCCAGTGGCGTGGTGATCGTGCAGGTCGTGGCCAACCCGCTGATCTCGTTGCTGGGCCCGCAGAAGACCGCGCACAGCCGTCTGACCTTCGCGCAGGCGTTCAACTCGCTGGGCACCACCGTCTTCCCGATTGTCGGCGCAGCGGTGATCCTCGGCAGCCTTGCAGATATGAGTGCCGACGATCTTTCGGGCGCGCAACTGGCCGCCTATCGCGCTGCGGAAAGCGAAGCGATCTGGCAGGGCTATCTCGGCGTTGCTTGCCTGATCGGACTCGTCGCCTTTGCCGTGTGGATGTTCCGCAATCGTCTGCAAGGCGAAAAGCACGAAGCATCGTCGGGGCTCGCCGGTTTCGACCTGCTCAAGCGCACCCGCTTCGGCTACGGTGCGCTTTGCATCTTCCTGTATGTCGGCGCCGAGGTCTCGATCGGCTCGATCATCATCAACTATCTCGCGCAGGAGCGTGTGCTGGGAGAGCCCGAAAGCGTCATCGGCTGGATGATCGGGCTCTATTGGGGTGGTGCGATGGTCGGCCGTTTCATCGGTTCGGTTTTCCTGCGCATCTTCTCGCCGGGCAAGATTCTAGCCTTCAATGCGAGCGTCGCGATCCTGCTCATCGCGATCTCGGCCAATACCTCGGGCGAAGTGGCGGGTTACACACTGCTCGCCTGCGGGTTGATGAACTCGATCATGTTCCCGACGATCTTCTCGCTCGCCTGCGAGAAGCTGGGCCCGCGCGCGGCGGACGGATCGGGCATCATCAACGTGGCGATCTTCGGCGGCGCGGTCGTGCCGCTGCTGTTCGGCGTCGTCGCCGATACCAGCGGCAGCCTGGCCATCGCGCTGACCCTGCCCGCGATCTGCTATGCCATCATCGCCGGCTTCGGATTTTACGCCCGCCGACCGGCCTGATCTTCGAAGCTACGAAATGAAAAGGGCGGCAGCAGAGGTTACCCCTCCGCTGCCGCCCTTTCCTTATCCTGCCTCGGCTCAGGTGCCGCTCGCCTGCTTGGCCCGGCCGAACGCGGCCAGCGCGGTATCGACGTCCTGTTCGCTAAGCGCGGACGACATCTGCGTGCGGATGCGCGCCTTGCCCTTGGGCACCACCGGGTACGAAAACGCGGTTACATAGACGCCCTCGTCCATCGCGGCGGCGGCGAAGCGCTGGGCCTTGTCGGCGTCGTAGAACATGATCGGGATGATCGGGTGCTCGCCCGGGATCAGGTCGAAGCCCAGCTCCTCCAGCCCTTGCCGGAAACGCGCGGTGTTGCGGCGCAGGCGCTCCAGCGCAGTGCCTTCGCGGACCAGTTCCATCGACTTGAGGCTGCCCGCGACCACCGGCGGGGCCACCGTGTTGGAGAACAGGTAGGGCCGCGAACGCTGACGCAGCAGCGCCACGATTTCCTTCTTCGCCGAGGTATAGCCGCCGCTCGCCCCGCCCAGCGCCTTGCCCAGCGTGCCGGTGGTGATGTCCACCCGGCCCATGCAGCCGCGATATTCGTGCGTCCCGCGCCCCGTTTCACCCAGGAAGCCGGTGGCGTGGCAATCGTCGAAGTGGACCAGCGCGCCGTACTGCTCGGCCAGGTCGCAGATCTTGTCGAGCTGGGCGATGTGCCCATCCATCGAGAACACGCCATCGGTGGTGATGAGCTTGAAGCGCGCGCCCGCCTCGTCCGCCGCCTTCAGCTGCGCTTCGAGATCGGCCATGTCGTTGTTCTTGTAGCGATAGCGCTGCGCCTTGCACAGCCGCACGCCATCGATGATGCTGGCATGGTTAAGCTCGTCGGAGATGACCGCGTCTTCCGCGCCCAGCAGCACTTCAAACAGCCCGCCATTGGCATCGAAGCATGAGGGATAGAGGATCGTGTCCTCCATGCCGAGGAAGTCGGAGAGTTCGGCTTCGAGCTGCTTGTGGATGTCCTGCGTGCCGCAGATGAAGCGAACCGAGGCCATGCCGAAGCCGCGCTCGTCAAGCCCCTCGCGCGCCGCGGCCATCACTTCGGGATGATTGGCGAGGCCGAGGTAGTTGTTGGCGCACAGGTTGATCAGCTCGCGCCCGTCCACCTCGACCTTCGCATCCTGCTGCGAAGCGATGAAGCGTTCGTTCTTGGTCAGGTTCTGCGCCTCGATCTCGTCGAGTTCGGCCTGGATATGGGCCTGGAAGTCTCCGTACATACGTCTCTCTCTATTCCCAGTTGAGCACGACCTTGCAGGCCTCACCCGAAAGCATGGCTTCGAAGCCCCGCTCGAAGTCGTCGACCGGCAGGCGGTGGGTGATGATCGGCGAGAGGTCGAGCCCGCTCTGGATGAAGACCGACATCTTGTACCACGTCTCGAAAATCTCGCGCCCGTACACGCCCTTGAGCGTCAGCATGTTGAAGATGACCTTGTGCCAGTCGATCCGCACATCTCCCGCGGGCAGGCCGAGGATCGCGACCTTGCCACCGTGGCACATATTGTCGATCAGCGAGGCGAAGCCGGGTTCGCTGCCCGACATTTCCAACCCGACGTCGAAGCCTTCGGTCATGCCGAGCTCGGCCTGCACATCCTCCAGCTTCTCGCGCGTCACGTTGACCGTGCGGGTCGCGCCCATCTTCTTCGCCAGCGCAAGGCGATCGTCGTTGAGATCGGTGACCACGACATGGCGCGCGCCCGCATGACGGCACACGGCAGCCGCCATGATGCCGATCGGCCCCGCGCCGACCACCAGCACATCCTCGCCCAGCACATCGAACTGCAAGGCGGTGTGAACCGCATTGCCATAGGGATCGAACAGCGCGGCAACGTCGAGGTCGATCTTAGGGTCGTGCACCCAGACATTGGCGGCGGGCAGCGCGAGATATTCGGCAAAGGCGCCCGGCCGGTTCACTCCGATCCCCTCGGCAAAAGCGCACATGTGGCGGCGGCCCGCCATGCAGTTGCGGCACTGCCCGCAGACCACGTGGCCTTCGCCCGAGACGATCTGGCCGAGCTGGAAATCTCCGGCATTGTCGCCGACATCCACGATCTCGCCAACGAATTCGTGGCCGACGATCATCGGCACGGGAATCGTCTTCTGCGCCCACTCGTCCCATTTCCAGATATGCATGTCGGTGCCGCAAATCGCGGTCCGGCGCACTTTGATCAGCACATCGTTGATGCCCATCTCAGGCTTGGCGCTGTCCTCCATCCAGAGGCCCGGCTGTGCCTTCGCCTTGACCAGACTTTTCATCGGTTGCTTGTCTCCTGTCGAACCGTGACCGCCCTACTAGTGGTTTTGCGCGCCAGTCCAACCGCCAATCGCGGCTCCCGTTCCGGATGCATATGACGTAGCGTCAGCGCCGCCCGCATGCAGAGCCGACACTCCCGACTGCGCCCTGCGTCGCCCGGTCGCATGGACGTCACGAACCGGTCACAAGGGCACGGCAGATGTGCGCACGACGAAGGGGCGCCAGAGCCATGCGCAAGGTCAATATCCTGCTGACGGGGACCCTCCCCGGTGCCGACTCGCACGGCGGGGAGGACCGGCTGTTCGATTACCAGAGGATCGGCCCTGGCGGCCCGGACGAGCTGGTCGACGGCCCGACCTGGATCTTCGTCGACTGGATCACGCCCGAGATGTCCGGCCTCGCGATGGTCCGCCGACTGCGTGCGGACGAACGCCTGAGCGATGCGCATGTTACCATGGTGCTGGAGCGTGACGACGATGAGGACCGGCGACGCGCCATTCAGGCGGGCGCGGACGACTACGTACTCGGCCCGATCGACCGGAACGGCGTCCTCGACCGGATCCTCGCCCTCCAATCGCAACGCGGCATCCGCCGCTCTCCCCCGCGCGAGCGCCATGGGCTGTTGGAGGTGATCCCAGCGGCTCAGCAGGCCCGCTGGGATGGCGAGCCGGTTGCGCTCAGCCCCAACGAATTTCGGCTTTTGCGCTACCTGCTGACGCGGCACGGCGAGATCGTGTCGCGCCAGCGGATGATCGCCGGGATGGGCAAGCTCGAACCGCCGATCGACGAACGCACGGTCGATGTGTGGATCGGCCGTCTGCGCCGTGCGCTGCGTGCGGCGGGCGCACCCGATCCCATCCGCACCGTCCGCAAGGCAGGCTACGTCCTCGATCTCGGCGACTGATCGCTTTGCGGCGGACCAAACGGAAAAGGGCCCGCGATATCCCCGCGAGCCCTTGTCTTGCGTCATCGATCGCTTTGGCAGCCGATCAGAATTGCGCCGAAACCGATAAGCCGAAGCTCTGCCCGATATCGTAGCTGTTGGTGTCTACCCGACCGCTGTCGTTCGCGATGAAGGTGCTCTTGTCGGTCCCCGTCAGGTTACGGGCTTCGAACTTGAGCTCCAGCGGCACACCCGCGAGTGCGATGCCCTGCCGGATCACCAGATCGAGGCTGATGCCCGGCTCTTCGATCTCGTCGGGCAGCCCACCGGCATTGTTACCAAGGCGGCTGGCCACCCGCTCGCTGGCGTAGTTGAACAGCAAGGTGATCTGGCTCAGCCGGTCGGTATCTTCCAGACCGACCTGGATGTTCACCAGATGGTCCGACTGGCCGGTCAGCGGATCGCCATCGCGGAACAGGCTATTCGCCGCGACTTCGATCGGGGTCGAGCCGGTCGTGGGGACCAGCGTAGTGTCGTCCGGTCCGATCTTCAGTTCGGACTGGGTGTAGGTGTAGTTCGCAATGAACAGCGCGCGCTTGCTTTCGAAGAAGCCGCCCCAGTCGATCAGGTCGTAGTTGTACACGAACTCCGCTTCGGCGCCGTAGAGCTGCGCTTCGGGCGCATTGGCAAAGCTGCTCGACTGCGTATTGTCGGTGAACTGCGAGAAGATTTCGATCGGATTGTCGATCTTCTTGTAGAACCCGCCAAGCGACACCCGGCTGCGCTGTCCGAAGTAATATTCGGCCCGCGCTTCGGCGTTGAACAGCTCGCTATCCTGCAATGCGGGGTTACCGCTGAACGAACGCTGGCTGCCCGGATCGGTATAGGTCTGCAGCAGCAATTCGCGGAACTGCGGCCGCGCAATGGTCTTCGATGCGCTCGCACGCAGCTGCAGCCCGTTGTCGAACTGATAGGTGATCGTGGCTGCAGGCAGGAAATAGTCGTTCGAGATGTTCGTGAACGCATCGAGGTTCGGCTGGTTCTCGAATATCTGCGCCGGCGTAACCGTCTGCGTGGCATCCTCAAAGCGCACGCCCGCATCCACGGTCAGCCCGTTGAGCAACGAGAGGTTGCCCTTGATGTATGCCGCGAGGATTTCCAGCCCGGCGTCGAAGGCGGGTGTATCCTCGGTCAGTTCGCGCAGATCGATCGGCGCGTTGACGCCGGGGCGCACGAAGCCGGGGATGTTCGACGCTTCGATGATCGTCGGCGTAATTAGCAGGTCGGGGCGCAACAGGGCGATCCCGTTGGGGAAGTTGCTCGGCGCGCTGAACTGGAAGAAACGCCGTTCCGAATAGCGGTCCGTATCATTGTACGCGATACCCGTGGTCACCGAGAAAGCGGTGGTCAGCGGCACGGTCAGGTCCAGCCCACCGTAATAGTTGCGCTCGGTCAGATCGGAAAACGAAACGCTCGCTTCCCCGCCCGGCAGGTTGTTGTCGAGCGGGTTGATGAAGAAGTCGCCGAACGGGCTGTTCGCATTGTTCGTCCGCACGTAGGTGAAGCTGTATTCGTACGGGCTTTCGCGGTCCGTCTGCGCATAGCCCGCGCGAACATCCATCGAGACGCCCGCGAACTGGAACTCGCCGACGAGCTGCGTATCGATCAGCTGCCGTTCGAACCAGGCATTCTGCTGATTGATCACGTCGAACCCGTCATTGCCCGAACCGGAAATGATCGTGCCCTGGTTCAGCGAGGCCTGCTTGAGGACGTCGCGGATATAGAGGTTGGTCCAGCGGATTTTCTGGTCGCCCAATTCCAGACCGAAGCCGAGCATGCCGTTCGCAAGAACGCGATTATCGGTCACGAAGCGGCGGAAATCGTCGGCCGGGGTCACATCGGCCTGACGCACCGGCGTCTGGTTGGTGACGTTGCGATTGTTCAGCGAGTTGCTCAGGTTCACGGTCGCGATGACGCCCAGTTCGGCATCGTCGCCCACGAAGAAGCTCGTCCCGCCGGTCAGGCCGCCCGAGAAGTTCGGCCGCAGGTTATCGGTCTTCTGCAGCAGCAGGAGGTTGGGCTTGTTGAGCGTGCCGGCAATCGACTGGCGCTCGGCGAGCGTCAGGCTTTCGAGCTCGACCGTGCCATTGAGGTAATTCTCGAGGATCGGCGGCGGATCGCGGCGGCCATTGTCGAAGCCGAACCAGTCGAAATCGCTGCCGTAGTAAAGCAGGCCGTTTTCGTAGGTCGTTTCCGTATCGCCGCTGACGCCGAGGCTCATTTCGAGGAAGCTCTCGTCGGGGATGGCCTGCGTCGTCAGGTTGATGACGCCGCCACCGAATTCACCGGGAAAGTTCGCGGAATAGCTCTTCTGCACCAGCGAAGAGGCGATGACGTCGGTCGGGAAGATATCCAGCGGAACCACGCGGCTCAGCGGTTCGGGCGAAGGCAGCGGCAGGCCGTTCAGGAGCGCCGAGGAATAGCGATCGCCCAGACCGCGCACGAACACGCGCCCGTTGCCGGTGTTGGAAAGGCCGGTCACACGGCTCAGTGCGCCGGCAATATCGCCCTCGCCCGTGCGTGCGATGTCTTCGGTACTGAGGACGGAAACGACCTGCGCCGAACTGCGCGTCACATCGCGCGGGCCGCGGCGGCCGGTAACCGTGATGATGTTGCCGCCGGGAATGGAAACATCGACGTCACCCTGCGCGGGCTCGATGTCGTCGTTGTCCTCCGGATTGATCGGTTCCTCGGCGGGCGTCTCGACCTCGGGCTGCGAAGCCGTATTGCCCGACGAACTTTGTGCGAAAGCGACACCCGGGAAGGTGAGCGCGGTGGAGAGCAAGAGCAGCCCTGCCAACTGCTTACCGGTGGACATGATATGAGACCCCCTCAATGCTTAAGGTCCGTGAAACTGGGCGCATTCGGCAAAAGCGAGCCGAAGTGTAGGTGATTGCGGGAAAGGGGTGCCCGGCCGCAGTGGCCGGACACCCCTTCTCCATCGCTCCGATCAGGACGTCGGCAGCGTGTCGCAGCTACCGGTGTTGCTGGTGCCCAGCACGACGGTAGCCGAGTTGCAGGTCCAGCCTTCGGCCCAGTTGCCCGCAACGCTCGGAATCGCGCCGATGTAGCCGCGAGCGCTGAAGAAGCTCGACGAGGCAAAGGCGAAGATCGGCGTATAGCCGTTTTCGTTCGCGCCGTTGATGAACGGTGCACCGGTGGTCACGCCGGGCAGGCGCTGTAGGGTGTTGGTGAAGCTCGCGTCGTTGCCCGCGCCCGCGTTGAAATTGGCTTCGACCTGCGCCGCCGTGCTGCCACTGCCGCCACGGAAATTCGTGACGCAATCGAGCGCGACCGAGTTGAAGACGGTCGGGCCGGCTTCGTCGATGGTAGCGTCCGCAGCGCGGGTCGGCGAAACGCCCTGCACGTTGAGGCAGCCGCCGTTATTGCCCGCACGATCCCAGATCAGCGAATTGTAGAGCGCGAAATCGCTCGAACCGCGAATACGGATGGCACGATCGCCGTTTGCGCTGTTCACCACGAAGGTCGCGTTGTTGATGCGCGTGTTGGTCCGCGGAGCCGATTCTTCGTTGCCGTCGGAATCCTGTTCGATGACGGTGTCCGAAGCGGTTGCGCGCTGCACGACCAGCAATTCGTCGAACTGCGCCTTCACGCCGGTATCGGTGTCGAGCGAATCGTCTTCCGCACCAACCATGATGAACCGGCGACCGTTCACGACGCCGCCGAAGAACTCAGCGCCATCGTCCGAGCTGTTGTAGGTCATGATGTTGGAGAAGCTCGTGCCCGAACCGACGCCACCGGTGGTGAGCGACTGAAGCTCGTCACCATTTGTCAGCGCAAAGCCGGAGAAGCGGATTTGCACGAAGCTCATCGAGCCGGACGAGTCGGCGGGATCGTTGCCGCCGTAAAGGATCTGGTTGGTCGCACCTTCGACGCGGCGCTGACAGGTGTTGGCGGCTTCGCTGCCGAGGAAGCAATCGGTCACCGGAGCGCGGCCCGAGAGGATCACGCCGCCCCACTGGCCCGAGCTATCCTCGCCGGTGGTGCCTTCGATGTTGTTGCGGCTGGTGAAGATGATCGGCTGGCTGGACGTGCCATTGGCCGAGATCTGGTTGCCACGGGTGACGTTCAGGAAGTCGTTGCCGGCAGCGAAAACGATCACGCCCGGCTCGATGCTCAGCGTCACGCTGGCCTGGCCCGGAGCGGCTGCGAAGCCCTGGTCGATACCGACGTCGGTCTGGCCGTTGATTTCGTAAAGCACGCCTTCGATGCGCGGAAGCGTCGACGAAACGGTAAAGGTCGACGGCATCAGGCAGCGGCGATAGCTGCCGGTCGGGCCGGTGATCGTGCCGATGTTGGAAAGGCCGATCGGGTTCGCGATCTGCGGGCAGTTATCGGCTGCAACGACGCCGGGCGTCGGGGTGGGCGACGGGGTCGGCGTCGGGGCCGGCGTCGGGTTGTTGATTGTCACGTTGCCGCCCGTGCCGGGCGAAACGATTTCGTCTGCGCCGCAGCCGGCAAGTGCCAGCGCGCTGCAACCGATGATGAGCGAGCGATGGAGATTTTTCACAGCGAGCGGTCCCCTCAAAAAACCGAAGAATCGAACATGCGGACGCGAGTATTGATCGCAGGAGGGGCGCTAGAAGTTTGGAATGACACTTTCGGGGCCTGCCCGTGACAGTTTGAGGGCCATACCGTGACAGTTCTATGTCACGCACGGCGCTCCGCGCTTTGCGCGGCGAATCTACCCCGGGCCGGGTGTCGATTTCGGCGAAATAATCACTGCAGCGAGAGGCGATGGTCCGGAGACCAGGCGCGGCTCAGGCAGCGCCCCCGGCCCGCCGCGCCGTGGCGACAGCGCCGGGCTGGCCGGTTTCCTCGGGAATCGCGAAGCGAGTCGCATATGCGGAAAACCGCGCACGCACCTCGCCTTCATCCAGTCCGAACTGCTCGAGGCTGTATCTGTGCGGCGTTCGCTTGAGGCGCCGCGATCGGTCCACGTAGTTCTGCATCGCGGGCATGGCAGGCGCCATGTCGAGATCGAGGAAGGCGTAGATGCGCGCCATCGTGCCCTGCCAGTCGCGATCCATCGCTTCGTAACCGACATCGATCCGCCGGTCGGCGGGCACGAGCGATCGCGCCGCCATCATCCGCTCCACCTGCAGCACGCTCTTGCGCAGCCATTCCTGCCCGACATCGTGGGGGGTCACATCGTCGGAATAGATCGCGGTCTGGTTCCACGCGAGCGAGGCCGCACTGCCGACGATCTTTTTCGGGTCGCGGTGGGTGAAGATGATCCGCGCATCGGGAAACACCTCCATCAAGGCGGGCAGGTCGAGCATGTGCTGCGGCGTCTTGAGGATCCACGGCCGGATTTCGCTCACCTGCTGCGACCAGCCGACCAGCCGCAGCAGGTCCGCGAGGTGGCGATAGGCGGGCGTCGCGTCGATCCGTTCGCACCAGCGGCCATAGGTCGGCACGCGCCACTGCGCCTCGTGCTTCATGCCGTACATCGAATTCACCAGCAGGCCGAGTTCTTCCTCGGGCTCGAAGGGGCCGGTCGGATGGATCGAAAGCGTGCGCGGATTGGCCAGCCGCGCAATGCGCATCACGCGGCTGGCGAGGATGGGCCGGAAATCGCGTTTCTTCCGCGCCAGCACCTTTTCGAAATCGAGGCGCGGGACGGGCGAGATCGTCTCGAAGCTGCGCATGTGGCTGAAGCGGTGGTCGCTCGCGAGCAGCCGGTGGAGCCGCGTGGTGCCCGACCGCATCGGGCCGACGATCACGACAGGGCGCGGAATCGAACGTTCGAGGATTTCCGGGCGGCGCTTGTACCACTCGATCGCGGTCAGCCTGTCGGCCAGGACCTTCCCGAATTGCAGCCGCGCGGCAAACTCGCCTGCCCTGTTCAATCGCGCTTCCTCGCGGATCGAGTCGAGCAGCACCGAAAACGGCCCCGTGAACCAGGGATCGCCGAAATCGTCGAGCCCGGTCTGCTCGACCGCGGCAGACATCAGCGCGTCTTTCTCCAGCGTGGATGGCGCGACGACTCCCAGTTTCCGGCCCAGCCCGATCGCGCCTTGCAGAACATCGATGAAGGGGGTGCGCTTCGGCGCCGCCAAGTACGTCATTATATTCCGCCGTTAACCCTGAACATGCGCGCGTAATCGCCACAACGGTGCGGCGACGGATTTTGTGCCCAACCTAACCTTGTGCAGCCTGCGGGCGGCCCTGCGCGAAGCACTGTCCTACATCCCGGTTCGCGTGCCATGATCCGGGCATGAACCAACCGGCCTGCCCCTTGTCCGCGCCCCGTTTTGGCGGCGTTCGGCGCGGGTCGCTTTTTCGCCCTTGGACACTGTGTCAGGTGTGTCAGGCCAACCGGCCGCGCGACTGGATGTTCGGCTCCGCGCAAGTTGCCACTGGCCAAGCTGGCGCCCCATCGGCATAGGCCCGCGCATGCACGATATCGCCACCATCCGCCGCGAACCCGAAGCCTTCGACGCAGGGCTCACCCGACGGGGGGCCGCCCCGATCTCCGCCAAACTGCTCGATCTCGACACGCGCCGCCGCGCCGTCTTGACCCAGCTGCAGGACGCGCAGAACCGCCGCAACGCCGCCTCGAAGGCGATTGGCCAGGCGATGGGCAATGGCGATACGGACGAAGCCGAACGGCTGAAGGTCGAAGTCGGCGAGTTGAAGGCGACCACCCTGCCCCATCTGGAAGAGCAGGCGCGGGTGATCGGCGGCGAGCTGGACGAGCTGCTCGCAGGCATTCCCAACCTGCCCGCCGACGATGTGCCCGAAGGTGCCGGCGAGGACGAGAATGTCGAGCTGTCGACCTGGGGCGAGAAGCGCGACTTCGATTTCGAGCCGAGAGAGCACGCCGATATCGGCCCGATGCTGGGCCTCGACTTCGAGATCGGCGCGGACATCGCAGGTGCGCGCTTCACCTTCCTGCGCGGGCAGATCGCCCGGCTGCACCGTGCGCTCGGCCAGTTCATGCTCGACCGGCAGACGACCGAGAACGGCTATCTGGAGTGCAATCCGCCGCTGCTGGTGCGCGATGATGCGGTGTTCGGGACGGGGCAATTGCCAAAGTTCGCCGACGACCTGTTTCACACCACCGATGGCCGCTGGCTGATCCCCACCGCCGAAGTCAGCCTGACCAATGCGGTGCGCGGCAAGATCGTCGAGCAGGGCGACCTGCCGCTGCGGATGACCGCGCTGACCCAGTGCTTCCGCTCCGAAGCGGGCGCAGCGGGCAAGGACACGCGCGGCTTCATCCGCCAGCACCAGTTCGAGAAGGTCGAACTGGTCAGCATCGTCGCGCCCGAAGACAGCGAAGCCGAGCATGAGCGGATGACGCAGTGCGCCGAGGGTGTGCTCCAGGCACTGGGCCTGCCCTATCGCAAGATGCTGCTGTGCACCGGCGACATGGGCTTCGGCGCGCGCAAGACCTACGATCTGGAAGTGTGGCTGCCAGGACAGGGCGCCTATCGCGAGATTTCCAGCTGCTCCAACACCGGCGATTTCCAGGCGCGTCGGATGAGCGCGCGCTACCGCCCCGAGGCGGGCGGAAAGAAGACCGAGTTCGTCCACACGCTCAACGGATCGGGGCTCGCCGTGGGTCGCACGCTGGTCGCGGTGCTTGAGAATTACCAGAATGCCGATGGCAGCGTCGATGTGCCCGAAGCGCTGCATCCCTACATGGGCGGACTGACGCGGCTGAGCCCCGAGTGATTTATCCGTCACCCTGAACGTGTTTCAGGGTCCGTCACTTCCAGACGCGGATGGTTGCAGGTGACGCAGAACTGGATGCTGTAACGGGTTCAGCCTGACGAATTGGAGAAAGCGGAGCCGAATGAAAATCCTCCTCACCAACGACGATGGCGTCCACGCGCCCGGCCTGGACGTGCTCGAAGAGATTGCGCGCCAGTTCTCCGACGATATCTGGATCTGCGCACCCGACGAGGAACAATCGGGCATGGGCCACGCGCTCACGCTGACCCGGCCCGTCCGTCTGCGCAAGCATGGCGAGCGGCGCTTTTCGGTCACCGGCACGCCGACCGACAGCGTCACCATGGGCCTGCGCAAGCTCATGGACGGGGAGCCCGACGTGATCCTTTCAGGCGTCAACCGGGGCGCCAACCTGGGCGACGACATCACCTATTCGGGGACGGTCTCGGCCGCGATCGAAGGCGCGCTGGCGGGTATCCGCTCGATCGCGTTCAGCCAGGTGACGAGCAAGGAAGGCGCGGCGGGTGCCGATACCTTCGATGCGGCGCGCAGCTGGGGCGCGAAGGTGCTCGGCCCGCTGCTCGACACGCCGCTCCCCAAACGCACGCTGGTCAATGTCAACTTCCCCGCGCTCCCCGCCGATGCGATCAAGGGCATTCGCGCCGTGAGGCAGGGCTTTCACGACTATTCGCGCGGCACCGTGGTCGAAGGGCGCGATCCGCGCGGGTTCCAGTATTACTGGTTCGGCCTGCAGGCGATCGAGCACACGCTGGACCACGGCACCGACCTCGAAGCGATCGACGAAGGCTTCGTCTCGGTTACGCCGCTGCAGCTCGACCTCACGCATCATGCCTCGCTCGGCGAGTTGGGCGAGCGTTATGGCTGACGGTGCATGTTGCCGTGCATGACGCGCGCGTCTAACCCCGGGATTGCGATGATCGAGCACCCATCATGAGCCGACAGAAACAGCAGGTCGAACGTGTCGGCAGTGGCGCGAGCGCGCGCGAAGTGCGCGGGCCGAGCTTTCAGCCGCTCCGCCGTGCGCTGAAGGTCCCCGTCTGGGGGGATCTGACGATCCGGCTCGGCCTCGCGCTGGGGCTCATCTTCCTCGTCATCATGATTCACTGGTGGGATCGCGACGGCCTGGTCGACAATCTCGACGGGGAGATCAGCTTCTCCGACGTCGTCTATTTCACCATGATCTCGATCACGACGACCGGCTTCGGTGACATTGCGCCGATCACCGATCGCGCAAGGCTGGTCGAGGCCTGGATCGTGACGCCGGTTCGCTTCGCCGTGCTCTTCATCTTCGTCGGCACAGCCTACAACTTCCTCATTCAGCGCAGCTGGGAGAAATTCCGCATGACCCGCATTCAGGAGAAACTGTCGGAGCACGTCGTGGTGCTCGGCTATGGCGTGTCCGGCTCCGAATCGGTCAACGAACTGATCGACAGGGGGACGGACCCGCATTGCATCGTCGTGATCGATCCGAACGAGGACCGGCTCTCCGATGCGGAGGCACTCGGCTGCAACGTGATGGCCGCCGATGCGACTCGCGACGAGACGCTCAAGGCGGTGAAGATCGACCGCGCGCAGAGCGTGCTGGTCTCGGCTGGGCGCGACGACACTTCGATCCTGATCGTGCTGACGGTGCGCGCGCTCGCGCCGAGCGTGCCGATCAGCGTGGTGGTGCGCGCGGCCGATAACGAGAGCATCGCGCGGCAGGCGGGCGCCAACAATGTCATCAACCCCGTGCACTTCACCGGGCTGCTGCTGGCGGGCAGCGTCAGGGGCGCGCATATCGCAGATTACCTTGCGGACCTCGCCTCGGTGGCCGGGCGCGTGCAGCTTGTCGAGCGACCGGTTACCGCGGAGGAATGCGGTTGCGCGATTTCCGACCTGCGCACCGGCGGGCGCGGCCTGCGCATCTATCGCAATGGCGAGGCGCTGGGCTTCTGGGAAGACGAATGCCAGAACCTTCAGGCGGGTGACATCGTCGTCGAGATCGTGCCGACCCTCGACGGTGAAGAGCGCGGCGACGGGCACAACGGCAAGAGCATGCCAACCGGCTGATCGCTCTTCAGAACTTGTCGTCAGGTCGCCAGTGACCCCATCAGCACGAAGGTGCCGCCCATCGCGGCCATGGCGACCACGAAAAAGCCCGCGTCGATCGCAAAGACCCGCCACGGCGCGTTGAGATAGAGGTAGCGAATGCCCACTGCGGGCACCATCAGCATCAGGCCGTAGCCGATCGAGATCATCATCATCGCCCGTACCGACGGGCTCGACATCGCGAACTGGTGCGCCAGCGTCATCGAAATCAGCAGTGCAAAGGCGAAGGTCAGACCGAAGACCAGCCAGATCGGCCGGTCGCCGCTGAAATCCTCGGCTTCGTCGCGCCCGATGGCACGCTTCCACACCTTCCCGAACAGCACCCCGTACCACACCATCCCGACGACGAAGAACGCTGCAGCGCCAAGGAATACTGTCAGCATGTTGATCTGGCCCATCATCGTCGCTCCTGTCCTGCGAATCACGCGCCGCCTAGCGCAATGGTCCACTTGCGTGTAGAGGGCGCGGCCAATCATGACATCCACTTCCACCTCGATACCCGACGCCAAGAAGGTCGGCATGGTTTCGCTTGGCTGCCCGAAGGCGCTGGTCGATTCCGAACGCATTCTCACGCGTCTGCGGGCCGACGGCTACGCGATGAGCCCCGACTATGCCGGTGCCGACATCGTGCTGGTCAACACCTGCGGCTTCCTCGACTCCGCCAAGGAAGAGAGTCTGCAAGCCATCGGCGAGGCGATTGCCGAGAATGGCCGCGTGATCGTGACCGGTTGCATGGGCGACGAGGCCGACGCGATCCGCGCAGCGCATCCGCAGGTTCTCGCGGTCACCGGCGCGCACCAGTACGAGCAGGTGGTCGAGGCGGTGCACGAACACGCGCCGCCCAGCCAGGGACCCTATGTCGACCTGATTCCGCAGCCCGACATGGCGGATATCAAGCTGACCCCGCGCCACTACAGCTACCTCAAGATTTCCGAAGGCTGCAATCACTCCTGCGCCTTCTGCATCATTCCCGACCTGCGCGGAAAGCTCGCCAGTCGCCGGATCGATGCGGTGCTGCGCGAGGCGGAAAAGCTGGTCGCGGCGGGCACGAAGGAACTGCTGGTCATCAGCCAGGACACTTCGGCCTATGGCGTCGATACCCGACACGAGGCACGCGAGTGGAAGGGCCGCGAAGTCCGCGCGCACATGACCGATCTTGCGCGCGAACTCGGCCAGCTGCGGACCGATCAGGGCACGCCGCCGTGGGTCCGGCTGCACTATGTCTACCCCTATCCCCATGTCGATCAGGTCATCCCGCTGATGGCCGAAGGGCTGCTGACGCCCTATCTCGACATCCCCTTCCAGCACGCCGCGCCTTCCGTTCTCAAACGCATGAAGCGCCCCGCGAACGAGGCAAAGGTGCTCGAACGGCTGAAAAGGTGGCGCGAAATCTGCCCCGACATCGCGGTCCGCTCCAGCTTCGTGGTCGGCTTCCCCGGCGAGACCGAGGCGGATTTCGAATACCTGCTCGACTGGCTCGAAGAAGCGCAGCTCGATCGCGTCGGCGCGTTCCGGTTCGAGCCGGTCGAAGGTGCGGCAGCCAACGCCCTGCCCGATCCGGTGCCAGAAGCGGTGAAGGAAGAACGCTACGCCCGCATCATGGAAGCGACCGCGCGGATCAGCGCAGCGAAGCTGCAAGCCAAGATCGGCCGCACGCTGCCGGTCATCATCGATGAAGTCGGCGAGCCCGACGAGGATGGCGATATCGGTGCGACCGGCCGCAGCCAGGCCGACGCGCCCGAGATCGACGGCAACGTCTTCCTGCGCAACGTGCCCGCGACCCTTGCGGCAGGCGATATCGTGGATGTGGCGGTCGAGGATGCGGACGAACACGACCTGTTCGGCGCCCTCGAAACAAACCTTTGACATCCTCGGGCCCGAAGTCCCCGCGCAGCGTTAGGCTAGCATGGCCATCATCATAGATTCCCGTTTCGTGTTCACCGCCGAGCAGGCGACCGACTGCCTGTTGCAGTTCGAAGCCGCAGATATCCCCGAACAGCGCCTGCTCTCCCGCAACACCGACCTGACCGAGACCGAGCACTTCGCGCGGGTGCCCGCCCAAGGCGATATCGGCGAGCGGATCTGGCTGTGCGCGCAGGGCCGGATCGAAGTGCAACATCACGCACGCGTCGAGATCGATCGGCAGATCGTCGAGCTGCGGAGCCTCGAGCAGCTACCGCCGCACAAAATGCCTGCGGCCGCCGTCGATTACCTGTTCGATTCGCGCTATTGCGGGGCGGACCGGTTCCAGAACTTCGTCGACGACTGCTTTGACGGCACCTCGGGCGGCGCGCGCATTCAGGCGATCCGCGACTGGGTGGCCCAGAACCTCAGCTACACTCCGGGCAGCTCAGGCCCGAACACCACCGCGCTCGACAGTTTCGTGGAGCGACGCGGCATCTGCCGCGACTACGCGCATCTCGTCATTACGCTCGCCCGCGCCAGCGCGATCCCTGCGCGCTACGTCGCCTGCTACGCGCCCGACGTGACCCCGCCCGATTTTCACGCGGTCGCCGAGGTTTTCCTCAACGATCCGCAAACCGAAGGCGGCGGCACCTGGCAGCTGGTCGACGCGACCGACATGGCGACACCGGACGAGATCGTGAAGATCGGCATCGGGCGCGATGCCGCCGATGTGAGCTTCCTCACCAGCTTCGGCCTCGTCGAACTGTGCGAAAAGAACGTGCAGGTTTCCCGCGGTTGACCGCGCCTCGCGCTCCAAACCGGCGTTAACCTTTGACCGCTATGATGTCCTCGAAAGGCACGCGTATCGCCTTCGCGCTGTAAGACCGCACGCGCGCGAGGCAGAGGCACACACATGATCAAGGCTCTCATCTGGATCGGCGGCGCCACTTTGGCGGTCGTTATGCTGTTCGCCAGCGTGGCGATCGGTGCGCGCTTTCTCGAAAGCAATGGCGGTGGTGCCGCGACCGAGACCGTCGCCGTGGACGCGCCGAGCATCGAGGATGCGATCCCGGTCGACCCTGCGAAGTTCGGCGACGAGGCAGAGCCGCAGAGCGGCACCCAAATGCCCGATCCCGAGGGCGAAGAGAACCCTGCACTGACCGACGAGACCGTCGATGCCACCGCATCCGCCGGCACCGCCCAACCCGGCATGGCCACCACGCGCGGGGCCGCCAGCCCCTCGACCCGCGACGGTGAGACCATCTACGATGCACGCCGCGGTGCAAGTCGCTCAACCCCGGCTCGCGCGGAGCCGCTGGTGGTCAAGCGCGTGCTCCCGATCAACGGGCCGATCAAATATGGCGAATGGCACTGGGATACAGACGGCGTACCGCCGGGCAAGATCGTGATGACGGTCGATCTCGACGCGCGGGTCATCTCGGTCTTCCGCGACGGTTATGAAATCGGTGCGGCCGCTGTGCTGCTCGGCACCCAGGAGCATCCGACCCCGCTCGGCACCTTCCCGATCCGCTACAAGATGCGGCACAACGTGTCAGAGAAGTACAACGACGCACCGATGCCTTACTCGATGTTCCTGACAAAGGACGGGGTCGCGCTGCACGGATCGCAGGTCGAGAACGGCTACGCGAGCCACGGCTGCATCGGCCTGCCGAACGAGTTCGCGGCGAAGGTGTTCGCGGTGGCGAAGAAGGGCGACAAGGTCATCATCACGCGCGGCGAGAAGCTCCAGATGGGCTCGCCGATCCTCTAGGACTTTCGCGGAGGCTCGCGCTCGAATTTCCAGGCATCGACCTGCGTCAGCGGGTCTTTCTGGTGCCACCCGCGTTTCGCCATTACGCCGCCGAGACAGGCTGCACCATCCTTGCGCAGCGCCTCGACCATTGTGGCGACGGCGGATCCGCGTGGGTTCGCTCCGAACTCTTGGAGAATGCGCTCGACGGTCTCCAGTTCGAGCAGGAAGGGATGGCCCGGGTGAAACCAGATCGCCTCGCCCTCGCGAAACACGCATTCCTCGTATGTCTTTCTGACTTCGCTCGCGACGATGCGTTCGGCATCCTGCAAGATACGCGCACTGCGGGCTATTGCGACGGGATCGAGCCAGTCCGCATCGCGGAGCACGTTCCGCAATCGCACCCGGTCGAACTGCTCGTCATGGTTGGAAGAATCGCGGACCGGCTCGATCCCTGCATCGGCGACAATCTCCTCCAGCTCGGCCTTGCGCCATTCCAGCAGCGGCCGGACGACCAGCATCTCGGCGAGCGGCTCGGGATTGAAATCGATGCGATGCGCGCGGATTCCGGCCAGCCCCGCAACCCCGCTTCCGCGATTGAGCCGCATCAGCACCGTCTCGGCCTGATCGTCGGCATGGTGCGCCGTCGCGAGGGTATTGGTCCCTAACTGAAGGAAAGCTTCGTATAGCGCGCGGTATCGCACCGCGCGTGCGCGGTCCTGCAGATTGCCGTCGGCCACTTCGACCCGCCGCGTCAGGTGCGGGATTGCCAGATCCGCGCAAAGCTCGTGCACAAAGCGGGCCTCCTGCGCGCTCTCGGCGCGCAGGCCGTGGTCGATGGTGACCGCGACCACCCGCCCCGGCAGAGCGGCATGGGCGAGCAGCAGCAGCGCCAGGCTGTCCGGCCCGCCGGAAACGGCAACGCCCAGCGTCCGCCCTTCGTCATGTTCGATCCAGAGCTTCTCCAGCTCGGTGCGGAATCTCTCGACCTTATGTCCGGCGGGAAGGTCCACCTTTACCCCGGGCAGTTCACCTTCCGGCGATTGCCTTCGTACTGGTCGCTCAGGCGTCCCGCCGCGATGGCCGGATAGGTTTCCGCAAATTCGGCCAGCGCGATGCAGGCCCGGTTCGTGTCGCCCAGCTCGATCATCGCCTCTGCAAGGTAGAGCAGACTGTCGGGCGCGCGCGCCGCGTCGTTGTCCGCCTGGTAGTTCTGCAGGAACCACGGCGCGGCCTCGCGCGCCTGCCCGTTGTCGAGGAAAGCGCGGCCCAGCAGGTTGCGGCCATAGGTCGTGCGCCAATGGTTGGGATATTGCTCCACGAAGGCTGCCAATGCCTGTTGCGCTTCGGGATAGAACTCCGCTTCCCACAGGCGGAAGCCATAGGAATACTCGTCGTCGCCCGCATCGTCGGTCGAGGGCTTGGCGATTGCGCGCACGGCAGCCAGGCGTTCCGCGCTCGGCCCGGTGGCCTGCGCAGGTGCAGGCGTCGGAGTGGGGGTGGTGGTGGTCGATCCGCCCGACGAAGTCGCCGGCACCGTGCCCGTCGCGGGCGTCGCGGTTCGCGTTGCGAAATTGTTTTCCAGCACGGACAGCCGCTGTTCGATGCCCTGTTGCTGGTTGTTCGAGACCTCGATCTGGCTGGTGAGCGACTGAATCGAGGATTCAAGCGCATCGAGCCGGGCAAGGATATCGGTTACCGCAGTGGTCTGAACCGAGGAGTTTGGCCCGCTGGTGGGTTGGCCGGAAATCTCGGGCTCGAAATAGCGTCCGTCGCCACCCGGAAAAACCCGCCGCTGGAGCGCGCGGATCTCGGATTCCAGCTTGCGGATGCGCGCCTCGTCACTGTCCTGCGCGATGGCAGGCGTGCCGGTAGTTGCCAGCAGCGCAGCCAGTGCGCCGATCATCACCGCGCGGGGTTTCGCGGAAGAGTTAAGCCTGATCATCATATCCCTCGTCTTCGTGTCCGTCCTTGCGGCAGTGCCCCGGTCATAAAGAACCGGGCCTGAACCACCGCCCCTCTAAATCTCCGGCGCGTCAGCGCGCTCCGCCACCGGCGTCGCCCGACGCGGAATCGTTGCCTGCACCCGGCAAACCGACGCCATCGCGCGCCAGCAGCGCCTCGGCGCTGACCTCGACATCGCTGACCACCGCATCATTCTGGGCCAGTGGCGGCACGCTTTGCCCGCCAACCGTGATGCTGAAAGCATCCGGTCGCCCGGTGCGCATCTGCGGATCGCTGGCGGTGTCGGGGATGGTGTAGCTTTCGCCCTCGCCCATCAGGCTTTCCATCAGCACGTTCGATTCATCGCCGTCGTAGAAGCGGACCCACATGCCCTCTTCGGTCGAGGTGAAGACCACCGGCCCACCCGCAACCGGGCGCTCGCTCGCGCTCTGGGTCGCGGCGGCCTGCGCCTGTTTCTCGGCGAGGGAGCGTTCTTCCTCGGCCGCGAGGAGCGAGTCCGGCTCGCCGCCGGGATCGAAGAAGGTGCGCGAGAATGCGAACAGCCCTGCGAGCAGCACCAGCGCCGCTATGATCGACGCGAAGACGAGCCCGCGCGAGGGCAGTCGCGTCGGGTCCTCGGTCTGCATCGTGCCGTCGCGCAGCCGTTCGCTGGGGTCTTCGATGCCCAGTTGCTCGCGCACTTCATTGACGATCTCGTCGTCGTTGAGGCCGACCGCCCTGGCGTAGCTGCGCGAGAAGCCTATCGCGTAAGTGCGGCCCGGCAGGACCGCGAAGTCGCCGTCTTCGATGGTTTCGAGGTGCCGTTTGGGGATGCGGGTGGCGTTGCTGACGTCTTCGACAGACATGCCCTTGGCCTCACGCGCAGCACGCAGCCGCTCGCCCGGCGCTGTGGGCTCGGAACTATCAATTTCAAATCCGGCTTCGTCGTCGCCCATTGTCCATCCTTACCGCCCCCGCCGCAGGTTTTCGCCGGTCTAGCGGCCTTCGCACGCGAAGCCAACGCCTGCGAAGCGGGATTCCAAGGATTTTTCGCAGGTTGGGCGCTGCCGGGCCCGGCCTGTGGCGCTAGTCGACTTCGATTCCGCGTTCCTGCGCCCACTGCGCGATCGCCGTGCGCGGATCGCCCGGCGCCTGCGAGACGAGCTGGTTCATGAACGCGCTGATCTCCGCCAAATCGATCTGGCGGATCAGTTCCTTGATCGGCCCGACCGAAACCGGCGTGATCGACAGGCGGCGATAGCCCAGCCCCAGGAGCGCCAGCGCCTCCAGCCGTCGCCCGCCCATCTCGCCGCACAGGCCCAGTGTCACCTGATGCCCGGTCGTGGCATCCACGATGCGTTTGAGGAAGCGCAGGATCGCCGGGCTCAGCCAGTCGTATCGCGCCGCCAGTTTGGGGTTGGCCCGGTCGGCGGCAAACAGGAACTGCGTCAGGTCGTTGGTACCGACCGACAGAAAAGACACCTTCGGAATCAGCACGTCGAGCACTTCGACCAGCGCGGGCACTTCCAGCATGGCGCCGTATTCGATCCGCTCGGGCAGCATGATGCGCTTGCGCGAGCGCAGGAATTCCTGCTGTTCCTCGAACACCTCGCGCGCCGCGTCGAATTCCCACGGTTCGGAAATCATCGGGAACATGACCCTGAGCGTGCGCCCGCCCGCAGCCTCGATCAGCGCCCGGGCCTGCGCTTTGAACAGGCCTTCCCGCTCGAGCGCGAGGCGCAGCGCGCGCCAGCCCATAGCCGGGTTCTCGTCCGCCGCGCTGCTGTCGTTGGAGAGATAAGGCACCGCCTTGTCCCCGCCGATATCGACCGTGCGGAACACCACCGGCTTGTCACCCGCCGCATCGAGCACATCGCGATAGAAGCGCGTCTGCTTCTCGCGCTGCGGCAGCGTGGCCGAAACGAGGAACTGAAATTCGGTGCGGAACAGCCCGATCCCGTCCGCCCCCACCATCGACAAGGTGGTCAGATCGTCACGCAGGCCGGCATTCATCATCACCTGGATGCGCGTGCCGCACCGGGTGAAAGGCTCGACATCGCGCAGCTCGGCGTAGGCTGCACGGCGCTCCTTCGACTTCGCGAAACGCGCCTCGAAGGCTTCGAGGATGGAATTCTGCGCGCGGACGTGCGCGACCCCGGCATCGCTGTCGAGCAGCACGTGATCGCCATCGCCGATGACGCCGCGAAGCCCCCGTACCCGGCCAAGCACGGGAATGCCCATCGCCCGCGCCACGATGACGACATGCGAGGTAAGCGAGCCTTCTTCGAGCAGCACGCCCTTCAGCCGTCGCCGGTCGTATTCGAGCAGTTCCGCCGGGCCGAGATTGCGCGCGATCAGGATCGTGTCGTTCTTCAGACCGCTCGTCGCAGCGGTGCCCATCTGGCCCGAGACGATCCGCAGCAGCCGGTTGGAGAGATCTTCCAGATCGTGCATCCGGTCCGCCAGCAGCGGATCGTCGATCTCGCGCATGCGCATCCGGGTGCGTTGCTGCACCCGCTCGATCGCGGCCTCGGCAGTCAGGCCGGTATCGATTGCCTCGTTGATCCGGCGGCTCCAGCCCTCGTCATAGGCAAACGCCTTGTAGGCCTTGAGCACCTCGTCGGTTTCGCCCCCGGCGCCGAATTCGGCCTGCTGCGCCATCTGGTCGATCTGTTCGCGCATCCGCTCGAACGCGCGATAAACCCGTTGACGCTCGTATTCGGTGTCCTCGGCGACGACCCTGTCGATGGTGACGCGCGGTTGGTGGAATACCGCCGATCCTGCCGCCAGCCCCGCGACCAGCGTCAGCCCCGTCATCTGCGCCGGGCCCGATTGCTCGCGGGTCGCCTCGTCGGCGGACCTCTCGTCGATCAGACCGGCGTTCACGATCAGCTCGCTCAGCACCATGGCGGTGGTCTGCAGCGCCTCGATCTCGACATCCTCGTAACGACGCGGATCGACGTGCTGCACGTTCAGCGCGCCCACCGCCCGCTCGCGATAGACGATCGGGACGCCTGCGAAGCTGGAGAACTTATCCTCGCCCGTTTCGGGGTGATACTGGAAATCTGGGTGCGCCTTGGCCTGGGCGAGGTTGAGCGTCGCGCCATTCGCGACCAGCGTGCCGGTCAGACCCTCGCCCACCGCCAGCCGCGTGACGTGCACGGCGGACTGGTTCAGCCCGCGGGTCGCGGAAAGCTCCAGCATGCCGCCGCGCAGCAGATAGATCGAGCAGACCTCGCTATCCAGCGCCTCGCCCACGACCTCCACCGTCCGGTCGAGCTTGTCCTGCGCCGAAAGGCGCGTGGCCATCAACTCGTGAAGGCCGATGAGGATCTGCCGGGCCGCTGCTGTCGCACTCATGCAGGCAGGACTAGCTTATCGAACGGCGCAGGGGAATTGCGATCGCAAGTCATGCCTCGCGATCGCGAACGCAGTTGCGACGCAAGGCGCGATCAGCCGCCTATTTCCTGTTTCAGCATGAGCTTCTGTTTCTTGAGGCTGCGTATCGTCACATCGTCCGGCGCGGGCTTGCGCATTTCCTCGGCAATCGCCTCGTCGAGCGTGGCATGCTTGGTCTTGAGGGCGGTGATGTGCGAAGCGTTCATATGCCTCTTCTCCTTCTGTGTCAGAACCGCTCGCCCGAACACTGAGGGACGGTGCGAACCGCGCGGGGGACACGGAAGGGGCCTTCCGGCCTCCGCTGATTGCATACAACCACAGAATCGCTTTCCTGCGAAGGGGTGATATGAGGCGCCTGCGACCAATGCAGTGCAAGCTGCGGCGGGCCGCGAACTGAAATGCGTTTGTCTTTCATGAAGGGCCGTTCGACGTGACCGAAGCGGAATTGCGCAAGCGTCTGGAGCAGTTGCGGATCGAGCATCGCGATCTCGATGCGGCGATCGCTGCCTTGTCCGCGCTCGACGCGCCCGACCAGCTACAGATCGCGCGTCTCAAGAAGCGAAAACTGCATCTACGCGACCGGATGTCGGCCATCGAAGACGAACTGATCCCGGACATCATCGCCTGATTTCCAGCCGACCGCGCCGTGCCACGCCGGTTCCCCGAAGCCGGATTCATGCACAGACATCTTTCCCCCGCCCCTTCCCGGGACAGGCCCGCCATGCCGCTTACCTCGTTGATGCGAAAAGGATTAGGCAGCGGCGTCATGCAGGGACCTACCGACATAACGGCGCTGATCGTCGAGGAACTGTACTGCGAGGCAAATGTCCTCGCGGATGAAGTGCGCACGGTTTTCGCGCCCGCAGTCAGCGAGTTGATGCCGGTCGAGCAGCCCTTGCGCCGCGCGCTGGAATGCGAAGGGCTGAAAACGACCACGCGGATCATGCATGTGCTTGCCTGGCTGCTCAATCACCGGGCCTTTCTGGCGGGTCAGATGACCGACGCGCAATGGAAGCGTCACGCCATCCTGCCCCCCGATCGCGCTCCGTCGGCCGAAATGATGGACCTGCTCAACCTGCATACGCAGGCGCTGGTCGCACAAACGCAGCGGCTGCATGCCCGCGTTGCCAGGCTCGACCGCGAATATCGCGCACGGCGCCTCGCGCCCTACCGGTCCGGCGAACCGTCTATCGGCACCATAAACCAGCGTCTCGACCGGCACTTCGTGCCAGGCTGAGAAGCGGAACCGGATATTGCGGCAGGCGTGACATGTCGCCGCGCGGTGCCCATATCGCTGGTCATGGTCGATATTCCGCCCCGCCCGTGGCCCACTGGTACGCCCGAACATCCCGAACCGCTGGTGACCCGCGTGCTCGCACCCAACCCCTCGCCCTACACCTTCACGGGTACGCAGACCTATCTGGTCGGCTCGGGCAAGGACCGCGCGGTGATCGACCCCGGCCCTGCAGAAACGGAGCATCTTGACGCAATCCTTGCGGCCGCCGGCGACGCGTCAATCACCGCGATCCTGTGCACGCATACCCACCGCGACCATTCGCCCGCCGCGGCTCCGCTTGCCGAGAGAACCGGCGCGCCGGTGATGGGCTGCGCCAAGCTGGTGATTGCCGATAATGGCCCGCGCGCGGACGAGGCTTTCGACACGACCTACGAGCCCGAGCGGGTACTCGAAGACGGTGAGGCGGTGTCGGGCGATGGCTGGACCTTGCGCGCGATCGCGACGCCCGGTCACACCTCCAACCATGTGTGCTTTGCATTGGAAGAAAGCGGTGCGCTGTTCACCGGCGATCACGTCATGGGCTGGTCCACCAGCGTCATCGTTCCGCCCGACGGCGACATGGGCGATTATCTGGCCAGCCTCGACAAGCTCTATGCGCGCGAGGACACGGTCTATTACCCGGCGCATGGCAAACCGGTCGAAAAGCCGCGACAACTGGTGCGTTCGATGATCGGTCACCGGCGCCAGCGCGAGCGGCAGATCCTGAGAATTCTGGGCGAAGGGCCGCGGAGTCTGCCTGAGTTCATCCCGATCATGTACAAGGGTCTCGACCCGCGGCTCGAGAAAGCGGCGCAGATGTCGGTTCATGCTCATCTGATCGATCTGGAACGGCGTAACGTGGTTAACCGTTCAGAAGAACGATGGACCGCCCTTTAGTGGAGACGAATTGCCGTGAGTGACGAAGAAACCCAAACCGGTGAGCAGGAAACGCGCGTGAAGAAGCCGCGGCCGCAGTTCCTGCCGTGGTTCCTCGTAATCCTGCTGATCGCGGCGATAGCCTGGATCGGCTGGCGCACCTACGGCCCCAACCGGATGGGCGACCCGATCGGCACCACGCTCGTCTCGTTCGAGAAACAGAACCGGCTGGTCGTTTTCACCGCCGAGTTCGCGCCCGTCGTGGCGAGCAAGGACAGCCGCTTCTTCGGCGCGCTGCAAAGCCGCCAGATCGCGGTGATCCCGGCGCGGGTCGACTATTCGGTCGATCTGTCTGAAGTCGACCGCTCGCGCCTGTCGTGGAATGCCGAAACGCAGACGATGGACGTACGCCTTCCCGCGCTGCGGTTGAGCAAGCCGAATCTCGACGAAGCGCGCGCGCGCTATATGCGAGAGGGGCTGTGGATCACCCGCGACGCGGAAGACGATCTGAGCCGGAACAACACCGAGATCGCCGAGCGCGAGGCGCTGGAAAGCGCCCGCAGCCCCGCGCTGATGGAACTGGCACGCGCGTCCGCGCGCTCCGCGGTCCAGCAAAACATCGCGGTGCCGCTCGCTGCCGCAGGTTATCGCGGGATTACGGTGGACGTCAGCTTCGACGGCGATGCGCCCAAAGCAGTGGGCACGCCCGACCGTGCCCCCGCAAAACCCGCGGCAGAGAAAAGCTCGACCCGCTAGCCGCTAGCTGCCGGCGATCAGGCAAGCCGCCGCGCGTGGCGGAAGTGGGCGTAGCGGTTGAGCAAATCGCCGATCAGCTGGTCGGTGGTGTAGCCCGTCACATCCAGCGGATGGCCGCCTTCGGAACTGCGCGCCATCGCCCGGAAATGACGCTTCTCGTCGTCTCCGGGGCGGTGCGCTTCGGCCCACGCAAAGCTGGGCGCGCGGAAGGCGCGTGCACGCACTTCGTAGCTGAAGGTGCCGTGTTCGCCATGGGGCACCGATAGGAGCACGTCGCCACCCTCGCGGGTGACTTCGGGTGCCAGGCTGCGGCGGCGCATTTCTGCTGCCACATCCTCCAGCGCGGGCAACGCCTTCTCTTCGAGAAATTCGGCCACCTGCTCTTTGCGGAAGGAACCGGTGATCGTCGAAAGTCGCTTCTTCCAGCTGCTATCCGCATCGATCGGTTGCGTGGGCAGCACGCCATAATCGGGCACACCGCCGCTCTTCTCCATGGCGAGCGCCTTGAGCAGACCATAGCAGATGAAGATCATCACCACCGCAAAGGGCAGCGCGCTGGCGATCGCGGCTGTCTGCAAGGCTTGCAGCCCGCCGGCGACCAGCAGCACCGCCGCGACGGTGCCCGCACAGATCGCCCAGAATACGCGCTGCCAAACCGGCGGCGCGTCCGCTGCGCCATTGGTGATCGTGTCGATTACAAGGGCACCCGAATCCGCCGAGGTGACGAAGAATGTCACGATCAGCACGGTCGCTGCAACCGAAGTGATCGACGAGAACGGCAGCTCCGCCAACGTGGCGAACAGCGCGGTCGGCAGGTTTTCCTGCACTATCTGGGCGAGCGGCGCGATGCCCGCCATATCGAGCGAGATCGCGGTGTTGCCGAATACCGTCATCCACAGGAAGGTGAACAGCACCGGCACCACCAGCACCCCGCCCACGAACTGACGGATCGTGCGCCCGCGCGAGATGCGCGCGATGAACATGCCCACGAAAGGCGACCACGCGATCCACCAGCCCCAGTAGAACAGGGTCCAGTTGGCAAGCCAGTCGTTCGGCTCGTAGGCGTAGAGGCGGAAGGTGCGCTCCACCACCTGACCCAGATACGCACCCGTATTCTGCACGAAAGCCTGCAGCAGGAAGATCGTCGAGCCGGTGACAAGCACGAAGCCGAGCAGGATCACCGCCAGCAGGATGTTGAATTCGGAAAGGCGCTTCACGCCCTTGTCCAGCCCGAGATAGACCGACAGCGTCGCCAGGAAGGTAATCCCTGCGATCAGCGCGATCTGGATGCCCGCCGACTGCGGCACGCCCGCGATGAAGGCGAGGCCCGCATTGACCTGCAGCACCCCGAGCCCGAGCGAGGTGGCGACACCGAACATGGTGCCGAGCACCGCGAAAATGTCGATCGCATGCCCGATCGGCCCGTGAATGCGCGAACCCAGCAGCGGATAGAGCGCGGAACGCGGCGTCAGCGGCAGCCCGCGTCGGAACGCGAAATAGGCGAGCGCGAGGCCGACAACCGCGTAGATAGACCACGCATGTACGCCCCAGTGGAAGAAGGTCAGCACCATCGCCTGCCGCGCAGCATCGACGCTGAGCGGATCGCCGCGCGGAGGCTCCGCGTAATGCAGCATCGGCTCTGCCACGCCGAAGAATACGAGGCCGATCCCCATCCCTGCGCTGAACAGCATCGCGAACCACGAAAGGTGGCTGTATTCCGGCTCGCTCCAGTCCGGCCCGAGCTTGATGTCGCCATATTTGCTGAGCGTCAGGAACACGACGAAGACCAGGAAACCGGCGACGGTCAGAATATAGAACCAGCCGAAGTCGGCCACGATCAGCGCCTGAAGGCGATCGAACACCTGCCCTGCCGTTTCCGAGAACAGCGCGCCGAACAATGCGAAGGCCAAGATCAGTATCGCCGACCCGAAGAACACCGGGCGGTTAGCAACCAGGCGCAATTTGGAGGAATTGTCCGAGGCTTCTGTCAGTACGGGATCTCTCATGGCCACGCGCTCTCGCATCCCCGCCCGCTCGGAGCAAGGCAATCCCGCGATTTGCTCCGGTCCGGTAACGCTCACACAAGCGGTTTGCGCGGAACACCCTCGCGCATGCGCCCGTTCTGACTATATGCGATCCGCAACAGACATCACCGGGGCTCAAGACCAATGAACGACCAATCCCGCCCGCCCAGTGGCGACGACCTGCTCGCCGAGATCGAACGCCTGCGCAAAGAGCGCAACGCGGTGATCCTGGCGCACTATTACCAGAAGCCCGAAATTCAGGACCTCGCCGATTTCGTCGGGGATTCGCTCCAGCTGTCGCAGATGGCGGCGGAAACCGATGCGGACGTGATCGCCTTTTGCGGCGTGAAGTTCATGGCCGACACCGCCAAGATCCTCAGCCCCGAAAAAATCGTCGTCCTGCCGGACATGGACGCGGGCTGCAGCCTCGAAGACTCCTGCCCGCCCGAGAAGTTCAAGGCCTTCCGCGAGGCGCATCCCGACCACATCGCGCTGACCTACATCAACTGTTCGACCGAGGTAAAAGCCCTGTCGGACGTGATCGTCACCAGCTCCAGCGCGGAAACGATCCTCGAGCAGATTCCCGAGGACCAGCCGATCATCTTCGGGCCGGACCGGCACCTGGGGGGCTATCTCAACCGCAAATTCAACCGCGAGATGCTGCTGTGGCCGGGCGTGTGCATCGTCCACGAGGCGTTCAGCGAAACCGAGCTATTGAAGCTCAAGGCCCAGCACCCCGGCGCACCGATCGCGGCGCACCCCGAGTGCCCGCCCGCGATCGTCGAACATGCGGATTATGTCGGCTCGACCAGCGGCATCCTGCAATTTGCGGAGACCTTCCCCGGCGACACGCTGATCGTCGCGACCGAGCCGCACATCATTCACCAGATGGAAAAGGCGCTGCCGGAGAAGAACTTCATCGGCGCGCCCGGCGCAGACGGCAACTGCAACTGCAATATCTGCCCCTACATGGCGCTCAACACGCTGGAGAAGCTCTACACCGCGCTGCGCGACCTCGAGCCGCGGATCGAAATCGAGGAAGGGCTGCGCCTCCAGGCCAAGCAGAGCCTCGACAAGATGCTCGAAATGGCGAGCGGCACGATCGGCAAGGGCGATCTGGGTAAGATCGACTGACCCACACACCGACGGACACGAAAAAGGCCGGGGCGAACCACCACCCCGGCCTTCGTTCTGGACACGTCAGGGAGACGATCCGGAATTCAAGTATTGCGGTATCCTACGGCGCCCGTCGCAGGCCCGGCCCGGCCGTATTGCTCTTGGGCGGAGCTGGGGCCAGCTCCTCTGCGGCAGGCATGTAGCCTTCGTAAGAGCTGCGGCGCAGCACGAAGCGGGTCAGGATGATGCCGAAAACCAGCTTCGAAAAGATATCCGCCACCGAATAGATCGCCTGCCGGGCCACCACGATGTCGCCGGTCGCGCCGAGCTGCGGTAGCGCATAGGCCAGCGGATAGAGCCCCCAGGTGGCGAGGAAGAACCACCACAGATTGCTGGGCCATGGCTTAAGAATATCGGGCGTATTGTTGATCCCCGAAATCAGCGTCTGGCGCACTTCGAGGATCAGCCAGAGGAAGAAGATCGTGGAGACGACGCCCCACAGATTGAGGTGCGAGAAATCGCCGACTTCGCCGAACTGGCCATACAGGCCTGCCCAGATCATCAGCACGCCCGGCACCGCCATCCGCAGCGAACGGCGCTGGATGTCCGACTGCTTGAGGCCCATGGCGATCGCCAGCTGGGTCAGCAGGATCGGCACGGTGATCGTCCAGTTGCCGTAACGGAAGGCGTTGGTGAAGGTCTCGTTCTCGGCCAGCGGACGATAGGCACCGTCGACGAAGGCGTAGCTATCCTTCCACAGGTTGAATTCCTGCAGGAGGCTCAATCCCGCGCTCGCCATGACCACTGCCGACAGAATTGGCACCAGGCGATAACGCGGCGCGAGATTCTGCGAATTCATCATGAAAAACAGGATGAATGCGAAACACGCGCCGTAACTCACCATCAGGATCAGCGACCCGAGCGTATATTGCTGCGTCGTCAGCGTAACGATGTTCTCGATATTGCCGAGCTGGTCGGCCAATGCAGTATCCGCCCCCGGGATCGGAGGGTTAACGACGGTGTTGTCGACGATGGGGGCAGTCATGAACGTCCTTTCACGGGCAGGCCGCGGGTTTCTCCTGCCAGTGCGGCATCCAATCGCATCAACTGGAGAAGTGTGCAATCGCGGTAAGGATAAACGCGGAGAAGCCGTTTCGTCGCGAGACAGGGCCTATGATGGTCCCTAATGAACACGATTAACAACAAGGAAGCAGCCCCCGATCATGATGGCCGATCTGCGCAAATTGCTGAGCGACATTAATGCCAGCTATTGGTTCTTCCCCGCGCTGTTCGCGGTTGGTGCCCTGCTGCTCGCGACGCTCACCATCCAGCTCGACCGGGCAGGCCCGACCGACTGGATCAACGACATTCACTGGCTCCAGCCCGCGCGGCCGCAGGGGGCGAGCAACATGCTGTCGGTAATCGCCGGATCGATGATCGGCGTCGCATCAACCCTGTTCTCGATCACGATTGCAGCGGTCGCGTTCGCCAGCGGCAATTACGGACCGCGCCTGCTGACCAATTTCATGGAAGATCGCGGCAACCAGATCAGCCTCGCGACCTTCATCGGCACCTTCGTCTATGCGATCACGGTGCTGCGGTCGGTCCGCGCGGCTGACGAGGCAAGCCTGATAACACAGGGCAGCGCGCTGCCCGGCTTCGTGCCGCAACTCTCGCTGCTCATCGCCTACGGCCTGATGGCCCTCTCGGTCATGGTGCTGGTCTATTTCCTCAATCACGTACCCTCCTCGATCCGGATCAACGCCGTGCTGGAGGGGATCGGGCGGCGTCTGCTCGTCTCGATCCGCAAGAACTTCGACGAACCGATGAAGGCGCGCGTGGAAGCCGACATCCGCGCAGGCACTCCGGTCGCCGCGGATCGATCGGGCTATATTCAGGTCATCGACTGGAGCGAGCTCTTGAAAGTGGCGCGCAAGAGCGGCGCGGAACTGCAGCTGGCAGTGCGCACCGGCGATTTCGTCCATCCCGGCGTCGCGATCGGGTACTGGTCGGAAAAGCCCGACGACGCGTGTGACGAGCAGGTGCGCGACTGCCTGGCACTGGGCGACACCCGCACGCCGACGCAGGATCTCCATTTCATGATCGACGAGCTGGTGGAGATCGGCCTGCGCGCCCTGTCGCCCGGCATCAACGACCCCTTCACCGCGATTTCGGCGCTGCACTGGATCGGCGCGGCAACCGCTGAGCTGGGACGGCGCGATCTCAACTGGTCGGTCGGCGAGCCCGACGAGGACGGGCGGCGCCCGCTGCGGCCCATGGCAGACGATTTTCACCATTATGTTGCCCGCGGTTTCGGCACAATCCGCAACGGCGTCTCGACCAGTCCGGCGGCATCCACAGTCATGTTCGATACGCTGGAGAATGCCGCGACCGTCATCACCGATCCGGTCCGCCACAAGGACCTGCAAGACGAGGCTTTGCAGCTGATGCGGCAGGCGAGGGTCAATCTGACAGGCCCCGATCTGGAGCAGGTGGAGGCGCGTTATGCGCTGTTTGGCAAGCGGACCGCGGATCGCCCGCGCTAGGCGAAAGCCGACCTCAGCTAGCGCACGCGCGCCCGCGCGACGGCCAGCGCCGCGCCGAGCATCGCCATTCCCACCAGATCGAGCGGGCTCAGAACTTCGCCAAAGGCCACGAACCCGTATGCCACGGCGACCGCTGGCTGCATCAGCAGGGCAAGCCCGATGATCATCGGCGGGAAGGCACGTAGCGAGAAGACCAGCAGGCCCTGCCCGACGACCTGGCTCAGGATCGCGAGCACCACCAGTGGAGCCCAGTCGTGCGGCCATACAGGCTCGCCACGGATCACGGCGACCGCGACCAGCACCGGCGCGCCAACCATGCATACGCGCACCAGCAGCGCCCAGCTGCCCAGCCCCTTGCGCGCATCCTGCAGGCACAGGAGATAGACCGCGTAGAGCAGCCCGGCGGCGATGCAGAACAGGTCGCCCACCAGGGTGCTCGCGCTGATCTCGGCGCTGCGGCCCAGCAGGATCGCCGCCCCGCCCAACGCCAGCAGAATCGCGAACCACTCCGCGCGGGCGGGCATCGTCCGCGCAACGAGCACGCCCCAGAACAGCAGCACGATGCTGCCCGCGTTGCCGAACAGGCTGGCATTGCCCAGCCTCGTCTGTTCGATCCCGACATGCCAGGCCGCCAGGTCGAGCGCGAAGGCCACCGCGCCCAGCGCCACCAGCCACGCCGCGCGGCGCGGCACCCCGAACACCGGCTCGCCCACGCGCCGGGCAATCAGCCAGAGGATCGGCAAGGCCAGTACGACCCGCCAGAAACCGGCCGCCACCGGCCCGCTATCGGCCAGCCGGACGGACCATGGACCCAGCGCCAGCGCGATATTGCCCGCGATCAGCGCGAGCCAGTGCACGAGCCCCGGCTCGGCGGCGCGAGGATCGCTTGCAGGCTGGAAAGCCGATCTATCGCGCGTGTCGCTTGCCGTGCTCATGGTGCCGCCCTACCTCGCCTGCACACCGATGGGTCAAAAATAAGAGAAGGAGATTTCCCTCCATGCACGACGCCCTGTTCGAGCCGCTGCGCCTCGGCGCGATAACCGCCCCCAATCGTATCCTGATGGCCCCGCTCACGCGTGGTCGCGCGACCCCGCCCAATTTCGTGCCCAACGCGATGATGGAAACCTATTACCGCCAGCGCGCGAGCGCCGGGCTGATCATCTCCGAAGCGACCGGGATCAGCGTGGAAGGGCTCGGCTGGCCCAACGCGCCGGGCATCTGGAGCGACGAGCAGGTCGAAGGCTGGAAGCCGATTACCGACGGCGTGCACGAGGAAGGTGGGCGGATCGTCCTCCAACTGTGGCACATGGGGCGCATCGTCCATCCCGATTTCCTCGGCGGAAATCCGCCGGTCTCGGCCAGCGCGACGACCGCGCCGGGCCATGCCCACACGCCGACGGGGCGCAAGGATTACGAACAGGCGCGCGCGCTTTCGGTCGACGAGATCAAGCGCGTGGTCGAGGATTATCGCAAGGCGAGCGAGAACGCGAAAGCCGCCGGGTTCGACGGTGTGCAACTGCACGGCGCGAATGGATACCTGATCGACCAGTTCCTGCGCCGCAGCACCAATCTGCGCGAAGACGAATACGGCGGCTCGGCGGAAAATCGCGCCCGTTTGCTCGGCGAAGCGCTCGACGCGCTGATCGACGTGTGGGGTGCGGACCGCGTCGGCCTGCGGCTCTCGCCCAATGGCGACTCGCAAGGGGCGGACGATCCCGATCCGGCAGAGACGTTCGGGGCGGCGGCCAAGGTCGCGCAGGATCGCCAGGTCGCCTTCCTCGAACTGCGCCAGCCGGGCCCGGAAGGCACCTTCGGCAGCACCGAAGTGCCGCAGCAGGATGCGCATATCCGCGGCATTTACAAAGGCCCGCTGGTCCTCAACAGCGACTACGAGCCCGCACAGGCGGCGGCGGACGTCGAGAGCGGACGCGCCGATGCGATCAGCTTCGGCCGCCCCTTCATCTCCAACCCCGATCTGCCCGCACGCATCGCGAAAGACGCGCCGCTGGCAGAGAACGTCAATGTTCCGCAGAGCTGGTATCTGCCGGGCGCGGCTGGCTATATCGACTATCCGACGCTGGAAGAGGAAGCGGCCCAAACCGCCTGAGTGACGCGCCGCGCGGTCGACAGGGCGGCGCTACCCGGCGTCGCCCCCGTCCGGCGAGGCGTCCGGTGAGGCATCATCTGCGGCGTCATCGTCGCCGCCGCCGCCGCCACGCTGGGGCGATTGCGATTTGACCGAATCGAGCGGCAGCATCGCGTCCGAGATCGTCCCGCCGCGCACTTCACCCTGCGGCCCGGCGTCCGCGGTCGCCTCGGTCTCAGGCGCTTCCTCGCTGTCCCCGCATGCTGACAGCAGCGCGAGCGCTGCGATCGAGGCGGCAAGCGAGAGAGATTTTCCGGTCATCATGTGTCCTGCTGGTCGAGCGCCGCGAGGAAGGCGGGCGCCTCGGCCCACAATGCCTCATCCCATGCCTCGGGCGCAAGCGCGATGCCCAGATCGGCGAGGCTGGTGACGCCGAATTCCTCGATCCCGCACGGCACGATGCCGGTGAAATGGTTGAGGTCGGGCGCCAGGTTTACTGCAAAGCCGTGCATCGTGACCCACCGGCGCACCCGCACGCCGATCGCACCGATCTTCGCCTCGCGCCCGTCCGGCCCGGTGGTCCAGATGCCGACCCGTTCGGGCACGGTCCAGCTCTCGACACCGAAACGCGCCAGCGCCGCCGCCGCCCAGCCTTCCAGCGCGTGGACGAACCGGCGCACGTCGCGCCCCCGCTCGCGCAGGTCGAGCAGCACGTAGGTCACCCGCTGGCCGGGGCCGTGATAGGTGTAGCGCCCGCCGCGCCCCGCCTCGACCACCTCGAAACGCGGGTCGAGCAATTCGCCCGCCACCGCGCTGGTGCCTGCCGTGTAGACCGGCGGATGTTCGAGATGCCACAGCAACTCGCGCGCCTCGCCCGCCTGGATCGCGGCGTTGCGCGCCTCCATTGCGGCCAGCGCTTCGCGGTAGGGCACCGGATCGGTCGCCACCCGCCATTCGATTTGTTCAAGCTCGCGCATTTTCGTTTGCGTGCCGCATGGCCCGCCGCTTATCAAGGGCGGGAAAAGAGGGGTAATCAATGAAGCTCGACATGAATCGCGCGTGGAACGAGGCGCTCGAACTGATCCAGGCCAATCTCGGCGTGATCGCCACCGTGGCCGGAGTGTTCTTCTTCCTTCCCTATCTCGTCTTTTCGCTGCTGATGCCCGAGACGGCGCAATCGATGAATATCGAACCCAACGCCGAGCCCGCAGTGGTGATGGAGCAGCTTACGGAGTTCTATGGCGATATCTGGTGGATTCTACTGCTGCTGATAGTAACTCAGACGGTCGGAACGCTGGCACTCCTCGCGCTGCTGCGGGCGAATAACCGCCCGACCGTCGGCGAAGCGATCGGGGTCGGCGCGATCGGCTTCTTCACGTCCATCGCGGCTTCGATCCTTTTCTACGTCGGCTTCGGCATCGTCGCGGGCGTGCTGATGGGGATTGCGATCGCGACCAATGTCACCGCGCTCGCAGTGGTCGTGGGCATCCTCCTGTTTGTCGCCCTGATCTACGTGGCCGTCAAACTCTCGCTGCTCGCGCCCGTCATCGCGATCGACAAGATCTACAATCCCTTCACCGCGCTGCTGCGATCCTGGCGGTTGACCAAGGGCAATTCGGTACGGCTGTTCTTCTTCTACCTGCTGTTGTTCATCGCCCTGCTGGTGGTCAGCTTCGTCATCGGCCTGATCGTGATGCTCGTCTTCGGCCTGATGGGCGAGGAGATTGCGATGATCGGCAGTGGGCTGTTCAATTCCGCCTTCAATGCAGTTTACATCGTGATCATGCTGGGCATCTTCGCGGCGGTCCATCGCCAGTTGGCCGGGCCGGACGTCGAAGAGGTCTCCGAAACCTTCGAATAGGGTCGCAGCGCGCGTCACCACTGATTGCCAGCGTGCGGCGCGCGGCCTAGCGTCGCGCGCCCATGGCCGACTCTCCCGCTTCCATCACGCCTACCGCATCGATCCCGCAGCCCGGCATCCCGCGCGGACGCATGGCGCTGCTGTTTACCGTCGTGCTCGTATCGGCGGCGGGCAACACCGCGATGCAATCGGTCATGCCCTCGATCGGCACCGCGCTGGGGGTGGCCGACGTGTGGATCAGCCTCGCCTATAGCTGGTCCGCGTTGCTGTGGGTCGGCTTCGCGCCCTTCTGGGCCCGCCGGTCCGACCGGCGCGGGCGCAAGGCTATGATGGCCATCGGGCTCGTCGGGTTCGTCGCGTCGATGGGGCTATGTGGCGCGGTCTTGTGGATCGGCCTCTCGGGCTGGATCGGACCGCTGCTCACGCTGCTGCTGTTTGCGCTCTGCCGCTCGCTCTACGGACTGCTCGGCTCCGCTGCGCCGCCTGCGGTGCAGGCCTATGTCGCCAGCCGCACCCCGCGCAGCGAGCGCACGCAGGCGCTCTCGCTCATCTCCTCCAGCTTCGGACTGGGCACGGTGATCGGCCCCGCGCTCGCCCCGCTGATGATCCTGCCCATCCTCGGACTGACCGGCCCGTTCTTTGCCTTCGCGCTGATCGGCATTCTGGCGATCGTCGCCTTGCGCCTGCGCCTGCCCGACGACGAACCGCGTTTCGAGGCGCGCGGCCTGACCTTCGATGCGCCCTATGGCGGCAGCGGAGCGGGACGCCACGCGACCGACGGCGACCGCGACGATGGCGAGGAGGAAGAAAGAGCATACCGGGCACCGCGGGTCGGCGAGCAGCTGACCGCCGAGGCCGCGAGCGCACCCCATCTCGCCTGGAGCGACCCGCGCATCCGGCCGTGGCTGCTATCGGGCTTTCTCGGCGGACATGCGCAGGCAATGATGCTCGGCATTGCGGGCTTCCTCGTGCTCGACCGGCTGGGCCTGCGCGAAGATCCGCTGGCAGGCGCGGGTCCGGTCAGCATCGTCCTGATGCTCGGAGCGCTCGCCACCCTGCTCGCGCAGTGGGGGATTATCCCGATCATGCGCCTCGGCCCGCGCGCATCGACACTGTCGGGCATGGCGCTCGGCGTGATCGGCGCAACCGTGTTCGGCATGGCAGACGCGTTGCACGGGATCGCGCTGGGCTTCGCCATCGCCGCACTGGGCTTCGGCCTGTTCCGCCCCGGCTTCACCGCCGGAGCCTCGCTTGCGGTCAGTCGGCCCGAGCAGGGGCAGGTTTCCGGCAAGGTCGCCAGCATCAACGGCGCGAGCTACATCTATGCGCCCGCACTGGGCGTCTGGCTGTACGGCCACAGCGACTGGATCGGCTTCGCCGCGATCATCGGCTTTTGCGTTGCCGTGATGGTGATCGGGTGGACCCGGCTGGATAGCGACGCGGTGCTGATGGCGAGCGCCGAGGACTAGTTCGCCGGGGAGGCGGGCGGGGGATGGAGTTCGCGCTATCGAACTCTCGCTAGATCAGAGTATCTCCAGCACCTTGTCCTGCGGGCGGCACAGGCGTGCGCCCTTCTCCGTCTCGACCAGCGGTCGCTCGATCAGGATCGGGTCGGCAACCATCGCATCGAGGATCGTATCGCTGTCCGCGTCCGGCAGCCCGCGTTCCTCGGCGTCGGTGCCGCGCGTGCGCAGGCCATCGGCGGGCGAGATGCCTGCGTCTTGGTAAAGCTGGGCCAGCTTGTCGCGGCTCGGCGGGTCCTTGAGATATTCGACAACCGTCAGGTCAACACCTGCGAGGTTCTCCAGAATCGCGAGCGTCTTGCGCGACGTGCCGCATTTGGGGTTGTGCCAGATGGTGGCTTTCATGGCTGTCTTTCCTTCGTTCGGGGGGTTTCGAACCGCCTAGCGCTCCCTGCATTTCCAACCAAGGCGGGAAATCGATTGCGATTGCAGCCTAGTCGCGGGGCGGGGAAGTGGTCGACCGCGTCGTCGGTTTCAAGGCAGGCACATCGCGCGCTGCCTCTTCGGGCGTAATGGCGGGCGGGGGCGCGGCCTCGATGGCGCGCGCGCCGCTCGCCGCCTCGCTCGCCCGCGTGATAGCGCGCGCCAGCCGTGGATAAACACCGCAGCGGCAGATATTGGGGATCGCAGCGTCCATATCCTCCCGCGAGGGCGAGGGATTGCTTTCGAGCAAGGCGGCCGCCGCAATCGCGATCCCCGGCGTGCAGAAGCCGCACTGGATCGCCTGCTCCGCCACCAGTGCCTGCTGCACGGGGTGCGAGCGATCGCGCGACAGCCCTTCAATCGTGGTGATCAGCCGCCCCTCCGCCTCGGCAATGGTGACGAGACACGATCGCAGCGCGACCCCGTCGACCAGCACCATGCACGCGCCGCAATCGCCCGTGCCGCATCCGTATTTGGTGCCGGTCAGGTTGCTCGCATCGCGCAGCGCCCATAGCAGTGGCGTGTCCGGGTCGAGCAGATATTGCACCGGCCGGCTGTTGACCGTCATCCTCGTCACGCGTGTTCCTCTTTCATGGATCACCTCCGTGATCCCGGTCGCCGCCCGTGGTCAGAACTAGCTAAAAAAGCCCCTCAATCCGCATAGAACTCGACAAGATGGCACCGCTCGCACCGAAAAGCGCGCAGCGGTTTCAGCTCTTTCTTCTTCACCTTCACGCTGCCGGTCCAGCCGGTTTCGGGCGTCCCCTCTTGCCAGCGCGCGGGTTTCACCTCGCCATAGCCCATATCGACGACGAAGCCTTCGGCGCTGCGTCCGCCGCACTTGCCGCAATGGCGCGCTTCGGGAGTAGAGGGTTCGCTCACTGCTGCCAGCTGTCGTCGATCCGGCTGGCCTTGCGCTTCCATGCCTCGAAATCGAACACACCCGCCCCGCCCTGCGACTGCATCACGGACAGATCGCGCTGGTGCACGTCGACCACTTCCTGCGGCACCAGATGCGGCTCGCCCATGCCGAGAGTTGCGACCTGAATCTCGCACGCACGCTGAAGCGCCCACATTTTCACGAACATGCCCTGGATGCCCTTGTCCATCACCACGGGGCCGTGATTGCGCAGCATCAGGATCGACTTGTCGCCCAGGTTCTCGATTAGCCGGTCGCCCTCTTCGGCGCGCACCGTCACGCCCTCGAAATCGTGATAGCCGATCTGGTTCTGGAAATTGCAGGCGTAGAAATTGGTCGGCAGCAGCCCATCCTTGTGGCTGCACACCGCCATCGTTTCGGTCGTGTGGACATGGCAGATCGCGTTCGCCCGCTCGCCCAGCTGCTTGTGGAAGTGGGCGTGCTGCGTGAAGCCCGCCTTGTTCACCATATAGGGCGAACCGCCGATATTATTGCCCTCGACATCGATCTTCACGAGATTGGAGGCGGTGACTTCGTCGTACAGAAGCCCGAAGGGATTGATCAGGAAAGCACCCTCCTCACCCGGCACGGCGAGCGAGATGTGGTTGTAGATCGATTCCGACCAGCCGAGCAGATCGAAGATGCGATAGCAAACGGCCAAGTCCTGCCGCGCCTGCCATTCTTCCTTCGAACATTCGTAATCGAGCTTCGCCTGCGTCGCCATCGGGGCCTCTCCTTCAGATAAGTTTGCGCAGGAGGATAGAGCATCGCGGGGGCGCCGCACAAGCGGGCTACATTGCCGCTTTAGCTTTGCCCGGCCCCGGGCTACCGCGCCCCCGCAATGAGCAGACAAGCCAAGCTGACGCGCGGGAGCATTCCCGGCCATCTCGTGACGCAGACCGTGCCGATGATCGTCGGTGTGGCCGCGATCATGTCGATCAGCCTGATCGATGCGTATTTCATCGGCCAGTTGGGGCCAGACCCGCTCGCCGCCATCAGCTTCATCTTCCCGATCTCCGTCGCGCTGACCAGTCTTGGCGTGGGCGTGATGGTCGGAATCAATTCGGTCGTCGCGCGTTCGCTTGGCGCGGGCGATCACAATCAGGCCGCGCGCCGCGCGAACCTGGGCGTGGTCTTCGCCACGGTGGTCGGCGTGATCCTGGGACTCGCGCTCTGGCTGCTGCAGGAGCCGCTGTTCCGGCTGATGAATGCGCCCGACAACCTGCTGCCGCTGATCCGCGACTATATGGACCCGTTCGCGCTCGCCTTCCCGTTTTCGCTCGTGCTGATGGGCTTCAACGGCGTGCTGCGCGGACAGGGCGAGGCGAAAATGAGCAGCTTCATCAACATCGCCTACGCGGCGGTGAACTGGGTGCTAGACCCGATCCTGATTACCGGCGCATTCGGGTTCGAAGGGTTCGGCATCGCAGGCGCGGCCTATGCCACGCTGATCGGCTGGGCGTTTGCGGTGGTGCTGGCGGTCGTGTGCGTGGGGCGGACGCACCTGCCGTTCAATCCAGCGCTGATCCGCGATTGCGAGGACCCGCGCGAACCGATTGTAGCGATTATAAAGGTCGCGGGCCCGGCATCTTTCTCCAATGCGATCAACCCTATCGGGCTGTCGGTGCTGACCGCGCTGATTGCGCTGGAGGGGCAGAGCGCGGTCGCCGCTTTCGGCGCGGCGGGCCGGTTGCAGAGCTTCGCGGTGGTGCCCTTGCTAGCGCTGTCGGGCTCGATCGGGGCCATCGTCGGCCAGAACTGGGGTGCGGGTCAGCCAGAGAGGTCGCGTGCAGCGGCGCGCGGTGCGGGGCTGTTCTGCATCGTCTATGGCCTCGTGATTGCAGTCGCGCTGGTCGCGGCGGCGAAGTGGTTCGCGGGCTTCTTCACACAGGACCCCGCAATCGTGCGTCAGTTTGCGCGCTATCTGGAGATCGCCGCGTGGGGCTACGCCGGGTTCGGCCTGCTGATCGTGGGAAACGGCATCCTCAACGCAGTCGACAAGGCAGGCCTCGCGCTCGCGCAAAGCTGCGCGCGCGTGTTCCTCGTGATGCTACCCTTCGGCTGGCTGCTGCGCCCGCTATGGGATTCCGACGCGATCTACGCCGCAGAGCTTGCCGCCAATATCATCGGCGGACTGGTCGCGGTGATGATCGTGCGCAAGGTGCTGGCAAGCGATCCCAATGGCGTCCACGCCAGCGACGAGAGCGAGAGCGAAAAGGGCCAGACTAGCGTGAGCTGATGCTGCCCGGCGGCAGCGCCTCGGGCATCTCGCGAAACGGCGCGAGCAGGCTGTTGGTCAGCGACAGGTCCGCAATGGAAGCCCGGTCCGCGACCCCGATTTCGATCGCCTCCTGCGGCTTGCTGCGTAGCGTCCCATGCAGCCGATCCCACAGGCTCAGCCCGCTGGTCCAGTTGCTGTTCATTTCCTTAGGCACCTTCGAATGGTGCACGCCGTGCATCTTCGGTGTGGTGAGGAAAAGCGACAGGGTTTCGTCCCAATGGCCGGGCAGGCGCAGGTTGGAATGGTGGAACAGCACCGATGCATCGAAGAAGCGCCGGTGTGCCATCAGGATGACGGGGTCTGCACCGCTGAGCACCACTTGTACCACTCTGAACGGCAGCGATACCACCATGTCGAGCGCGTGAAACCGCAGCGCGGTCGTCATGTCCATGTCCGGGTCGATATGGTGTACCCGGTGTAGCCGCCACAGCAACGGCACCTTGTGCGTCGCGATATGCCACCAGTAAAAAGCGTAATCCATCGCCGCGACGCCAAGCACTGTCTTTGCTGCGCGAGGCAGCGGAAGCGTCTGCGCGAGCCCCCGGCGCGCGCGAACATTGCCTTTTGCCAGCCGCTTCAACAGCGGCATCTCGATCGCCGTAACCACCAGCATCGCACCCGCACCCATCGCGACATTGCGCACCTGCCGGGTCGCCATGTCATGCGTCTGGGTGCGTAGCGGTCGGGCACGCTCGGCCAGCCACAGCCCACCGATCAGAGCCACGCCGACAATGCCCAGAGGAGAAATGCGCGCCATGGCAAGCCTCTTATGGGAAAGCGGCAGCCGTGTCGCTATGCGGGCAGTCATGAACACGCCGCAAATCGCCATTTTCGCTCGCTGGCCCGAGCCGGGCAAGGCCAAGACCCGTCTGATCCCGGCACTGGGTGCCGAAGGCGCGGCCAGGCTTTATGCCAGCTTGCTGGAGCTGACCGTGCGCGAGGCCCGGGAATCGGGACTGCCTTTTCACCTGCGGGTCACCGGCGATGATCCCGCACGCTTCCGCGAATGGCTGGGCGAGGAACTGGACGTGCGCGATCAGGGCAGCGGCGATCTTGGCGAAAAGCTTGCCCGGGTGCCAACGCCCGGGATCATGATCGGCAGCGATTGCCCCGGCCTCACCGCCGCATTGCTACGCGAGGCGGCCAGCGTGTTGCCCAATCGCGACGCGGTGATCGGCCCCGCGGACGACGGCGGCTACTGGCTGCTCGGCCTGCGAGAGCCCTGCCCCGACCTCTTCACTGACATCGCGTGGAGTACGCCGGAGGTCTATCCGGAAACGCTCCGCCGGCTCGACGCGTACGGCATCAATCCCCACCTGCTGCCCGAGTTGACCGATATCGACACGGGCGAAGACCTCGCCGCATGGCCCGAGTTGCTGGGGTGAACGACGGCGGCGTGTCGCCCCCCGCAGTTACCATCGTTGTGCCGGTGCTCAACGAAGCGGCGGCGATCCCCTCGCTCGCTGCGCATTTCGCGATGCTCGACCCTGCACCGGGCGAGATACTCTTGGTCGATGGTGGCAGCGACGATGATACGGTGGCGCTGGCGCAAGAGGCAGGGTGGCGCGTCATGAGCGCCCGACGCGGCCGGGCACGCCAGATCAATGCCGGGGTCGAAGCCGCAGCCGGCCCGCTCGTCTGCATCGTCCACGCGGACAGTTGTCCGCCCGCCGACATGGTCGCAGTGATCCGCAAGACACTGGCGGATCGAAAGATCGCGCTCGCCAGTTTCACGCCGCTAATTACCGGAGAGAAGACCCGCTGGGTGACCTCCGCGCACAATTACATCAAGACCTGGTACGCCCCGCTGATGTGCCGCCCGCACCAGTTCGTGCGCGGTGTCCGGCTATTGTTCGGCGACCATGCGATGTTCTTCCGGCGTGATGACTTCCTCTCGATCGGCGGCTGCACACCCGATGACATCGTGATGGAAGAGGCGGACCTGTGCGTGAAATTCGCAAAGCTCGGCCGGATCCGCATGGTCCCGCGGATCGTGCGCACAAGCGACCGACGCATTGCCGCATGGGGTCCCCTGAAAGCCAACTGGATCTATTTCAAGGTCGGGATGCTGTGGGCATTCGGCTTGCGCAGCCGGATGGAGCGCGATTATCCCGACGTGCGCTAGGCGCTGATCGCCTTGCTATCCTCGGCGAGCAGGAAACCCTCCGCAATGCAGAAGGCGATCAGCCGGGAGAGGTAGGCCTGGTCGGCAGGCCCCGCCTCGATCCCGGTCAGTGCGCGAAACCGGCTATCGTCGAAGCGCGGATCGCGCTGGAAGTAACTGGCGTAAAGGGCCGAGACGCGGCGGTGCAGGCGCCGCTCAAGCGGAGGCAGGTCATGCGCATCGAACATGGCCGGATCGACAAGCTTTGGCACATGGAGGCTGTCCACCCCGCCGATCCCCGCGGCAAAATCGCACATCGCAAGCGGGCTGGAGGGGACAAGATGGAAAGTGCCACGCGCGGCGCGCTCCCAATTCGCGACGATCGCGACGATCCCGGCGGCCACATGATCGACCGGAACGAAACCCAGCGTCGCGTCCGCGCCCGCCGGCACCTGCCGGATGCGGCCCTCGGCCATCAGCTTGAATGCAAGATACAGCGCATCGAAGTGACGGATGCGGCCACTGTGATACTCGCCCAGCACGATGCCGGGCCGCGCGATAGCCCAAGGGGTGTCGCACGCGCGCACCAGTCGCTCGCCCGCCGCCTTGCTCGCCTCGTAGCCATTGGCGAAGCCATCGGAGGCGGGCAGCGGATCGTCTTCCAGGATTGCGCCGTCGCGCGTGCCGCAGACATAGGCCGTGCTGACGTGCAGCAGGCCGGCCCCGCCCGCCTCTGCCAGAGCGATCACCTTGGCGGTGCCGTGTGTGTTGGTCCGCGCGTATTCTGCGTCGCTCAGGTCGAAGCGGATCGTCGCCGCGCAATGGATCACGAGATCGTTCGTACGAGCCAGCCGGTCGAAGGTCGCCTCGTCCAGCCCCAGGCGGTCCTGCGCGATATCGCACGCCACGGTTTCGGCAACCGCGACCGGCGCCCCATCATTCCCCCGCACCTCGGGGTTGCGGTGGATGAGCGCGGTCACCTGATGCCCCGCCGCGACCAGGCGCGCGCAAACCTCGCCGCCGATCAGCCCGGCGGCGCCCGTTACCAGAATGCGCTTCAACAGCAGCCGCCGCCGTTCGCCACCTCGGGCGCCGCGCCCGCCAGCGGGAAGAGCGTGCCGCAATCGGGATAGATGCCGTAATGGGTGCTAAAGTCGCCGAAGAATTCGAAATGCTCGGCAAAGCGGCTATCGGCCAACATCTTCCAGGTGTTTCCGCAGACCGGGAACATCCGCCCGGCCTCGATCCGGTGATGATCGTCGAGCACGAACACACGTTCCTCGCCCGCCACCGTGCCCTTGTAACGCACGGCCTGCCCGTAGTCCTCGCACAGCATCTCAAGCTCGGGCAGCTTGAACAGCCGCGCGGTAGCGCTGTGGAACGCGATGCCGTCGAGCTTCGCGGCGATGGCGGTATCGTTGATGCCGAGCGGACGGCTGGTAACGAGACGCGGGTCGAGGAAGCCCGCCGCCTTGGCCGACGCAATGAAATCGAACCAGTACATCGCGCCCGACAGGCATTCGCCGTGGAGCACGGGATCGTCGCGCAGGCCAGCGGGCACGCGACGGTCGGAATAGACGTCGGAGAAATACAGCTCACCACCCGGCTTGAGCAGCCGGTAGGCCGCATCGAACACCGCCTTCTTGTCCGCGACGAGGTTGATGACGCAGTTGGATACGATCACGTCGAAGCTGGCTTCGGCCAGATCGAGCTCGCCCAGCTTCTCGATATCGCCTTCGATGAAATGCACGTTGCTCTTGGCGTAGCCGAAGCGCTCGCGGTGCCATTCCTCATGCTCGCGAGCAACCGCCAGTTGCGCGGGCGTCGCATCGACGCCGGTGACCGTGCCATGCTCGCCCACCATCTGCGCGAGCAGATAGGCATCCTGCCCGCTGCCCGACCCCAGATCGAGCACATGAGCGCCCCTGATTGCCTGCGGCGCGACGAGCCCGCAGCCGTAATAACGCGCGCGCACATCTTCATGCACGTTGCGCAACAGGTCCATCACGGCGGGCGGCGGTGCATCCAGCGTGCAGCACGCATCGGTCTTCAGATCGGCGGAACCCTGCAGGACCTCGCCATAATAGTTTTGCGAATTTTCGAGATTCATGAAACCGGGGCGTCCTTGTCTATGCGTTGGCTGTTACATACTCGAAAAGTATACGTCGAGGGCGACGGATCGGATGCGGAGGGGCGCATGAGATATACACATGATGTGATCGTGATCGGCGGGGGAGCGGCGGGACTGACGGCAGCAGGCGGCTGTGCGCTGTTCGGCCTGAAGGTCGCGCTGGTCGAACGCGCCGAAATGGGTGGCGAATGCCTCAACAACGGATGCGTACCCTCCAAGGCTCTGATCAGCGCAGCCAAGCGCGCGGCGGTTGCCAACGAGGATCGCTTCGGCGTCCGCATGACCGCCGCGAAAGTCGAATGGAGCGGCGTACACGCGCATATCCACGGTGCGATTGCAGGAATCGCCCCGCACGACAGCCATGAACGGTTCGAGGAGATGGGCTGCGATGTCTATCGTGGCCACGCGATCTTCACTCACAAGAAGCGCGTTCAGGTAGACGAGGTCGCCCTCGCCGCGCCGAAGATCGTGATCGCCACCGGATCGGAGCCCTTCGTGCCCCCGATCGAAGGTCTGGACGAAATACCCTTCCTCACCAATGAGAATATCTGGGATCTCGAAGCCCTGCCCCAGCATCTCGTGATCGTGGGCGGCGGGGTTATCGGCATGGAAATGGCGCAGAGCTTCCGGCGGCTGGGCAGCGAGGTGACGGTGATCGAACCCGGCGCACCGATGGGGCGCGACGATCCGGAATCGGTCGCGGTGGTGGTCGAGGCGATGGAAGCCGAAGGCGTGATGTTCGTTGAGGGCAAGGCCACCAAGGTGGCGCCCGGCGCGCTTGGCAGCTTCACCTTAACACTGGAGGGCGGCCAGGAAATCGCGGGCACGGATCTGCTGATCGCGGTCGGCCGCAAGGCGCGGGTCGCGGGATACGGGCTGGAGGAAATCGGCGTCGAGCTGGGCCGGAACGGCATCGCAGTGGACGAACGGCGGCGTACAAGCCTCAAGCATATCTACGCCATCGGCGATTGCCGCGAAGGGCCGCGCCTGACGCATGTGTCGGGCTACGAAGGGTCCAACGTCGCGCTCGAGATCACGCTGGGGCTAAAGACCAAGGTCGACTGGTCGGCGCTGCCGTGGTGCACCTATACAGACCCCGAAGTCGCCCAGATCGGGCTGACCGAGGCGCAGGCACGCGAACAGCATGGCGACAAGATCACTATTTTGCGCGAAGGCTTCGATCACAACGAACGCGCCATTGCCGAAGGCGATACCAAGGGCCACCTGAAGGTGGTGATGAAGGGCAGGAGGGTTCTGGGCGCCAGTATCGTCGGCAAGAATGCGGGCGAATTGCTGCTGCCGTTCACCCAGCTGATCACCGGCAAGGCGAGCACGTTTGCGCTGGGTTCAGCCATCGTCGCGTACCCGACGCGGAGCGAAATCACCAAAGCTGCCGCTTTCAGCGCCTGGGAAGGCACCGTGTTCGGCAGCGTACCAAAGGGCTACGCCAAGACCCGTGCGTGGTTCAGAAAGACGCTTTCCTGAATGGCCACCCGATCCAAGAGCCGTAACGCCCCCCAAGGCCCCTCGCCCTTCGCGGTGGAGGCGGCGACGCTTCCCGAAGGCAAGTTTACCGATCCGGACGTGACTGCGAAGGGCGAAGAACGCGCGCAAGTACCGTTGCTGAATCTCGAAACCCTGTGGCTGTGCACCGGCACGCTGTGCAACCTCGCCTGCGCAACCTGCTATATCGAAAGCAGCCCGACCAACGATGCGCTGATCTACCTGACCGCCGAGCATGCCGCGCGCTATTTCGACGAGATCGAGCGCGATGGCTGGAACACGCGCGAAATCGGCTTCACCGGTGGCGAGCCCTTCATGAACCCGCATTTCATGACGATGCTGGACGACGCGCTGGGCCGCGGGTTCGAAGCGCTGGTGCTGTCCAACGCGATGAAGCCGATGCGCCGCCACGGGGCGAAGCTGATCGATTTGCGCAAGTCCCATGGCGACAAGCTGACGCTGCGCATCAGCCTCGACCACTATACCAAGGCAGCACACGAGGGCGAGCGTGGGCCGAACAGCTGGGACGCCGCGATCGACGGGCTCAAGTGGCTGTCGGAGAACGGCTTTCGCATTGCGGTCGCCGGGCGCCTGCTGCCGGGCGAAGGCCTGGTCGAGGCGCGCGAAGGCTATGCCGCGCTGTTCGCGCGCGAAAACATCCGCATCGACGCGCATAATCCGGCAACCTGCGTGCTGTTCCCCGAGATGGACGCAGACAAGGACGTCGCCGAAATCACGACCGGCTGCTGGGACATCCTCGGCAAGTCACCCGCCGACATCATGTGCGCGACCAGCCGCATGGTCGTCCACCGCAAGGGCGAGCCGAACCCGCGGGTCGTCGCCTGCACGCTGATCCCCTATGACGAGGAATTCGATTTCGGCGAGACGCTGGCCGATGCCAATATCGCGGTGAAGCTGAACCACCCGCACTGCGCACGTTTCTGCGTATTGGGCGGCGCGAGTTGCTCGGCCTGAGCTAACCGCCCCCCTTCACCTTCTGACGATAGGCGTGCAGCAGCGGCTCGGTATAACCGCTGGGCTGCTCGGTCCCTTCGAAGATGAGCGCGCGCGCGGCCTGGAAGGCCATGCTGCCCTCAGGATTATCGGCCATCGGGCGGTATGCCGGGTCGCCCGCGTTCTGCGCGTCGACCTTCTTCGCCATCTCGATCAACACCTCGTCGACCTCTTCGGGGCTGACCACGCCATGCTCGAGCCAGTTGGCGATATGCTGGCTGGAAATGCGCAGCGTCGCGCGGTCTTCCATCAGGCCGATATCGTTGATGTCGGGCACCTTGGAACAGCCTACGCCCTGGTCCACCCAGCGCACGACATAGCCGAGGATGCCTTGGGCATTGTTCTCAATCTCGGCCCGGACCTCTTCGGCGGGCCAGTTGACGCCGTCGGCCAGCGGGACCGTCAGCAGGTCCGAAAGCGGCGCGACACCCTCTTCCCGGCGCTCGCCCTGCCGTTCGAACACATCGACGAGGTGGTAGTGCGTCGCATGCAGCGTCGCGGCGGTCGGCGAAGGCACCCACGCGGTGTTCGCACCCGACAGCGGGTGGCCAATCTTCTGCGCCAGCATGTCCGCCATCCGGTCGGGCATGGCCCACATGCCCTTGCCGATCTGCGCCTTGCCCGACAGGCCGCAGGCAAGCCCGATCTGTACGTTGCGATCCTCGTAGGCCGCGATCCACGGCGTTTCCTTCATCGCGCCCTTGCGCAGCATCGCGCCTGCCCGCATCGCCGTGTGGATTTCGTCCCCCGTACGATCGAGGAAGCCGGTGTTGATGAACATGATCCGGTCGCGCACTTCATAGATGCACGCCGCGAGATTGGCGGAGGTCCGCCGTTCCTCATCCATCACGCCGACCTTGATCGTGTTGCGATCCAGCCCCAGCAGATCCTCGACCGCGTCGAACAGATCGTTGGTCATCGCGCATTCCTCGGGCCCGTGCATCTTGGGCTTTACGAGGTAGATCGAACCTGCACGGCTGTTGCCGCCCTCTCGCTTGAGATCGTGGCATCCGATCGCCGAGGTCATAATCGCATCCAGAATACCCTCGGGCGCCTCGTTGCCTTCGGGCAGGATCACTGCGGGCGTCGTCATCAGGTGGCCGACATTGCGTGCGAGCAGCAGGCTGCGACCCGGCAGCGTGAACGCCTTGCCGTCCATGTCGACATAGTCGCGATCCGGGTTGAGCGTGCGGGTCATCTCCTTCCCGCCCTTCATGAAGGTCTCTTCCAGATCGCCTTTCATCAGGCCGAGCCAGTTGGTGTAGCCCTGCACCTTGTCCTCGGCATCGACCGCCGCGACCGAATCTTCGAAATCGCAGATGGTGGAAAGCGCGGCTTCGAGGATCACATCGGCAACGCCTGCCTTGTCGGTCTTGCCGACGGGATGGTCGGGATCGATCACGATCTCGATATGCAGTCCGTTGTGGCGGATCAGCCAGTTGTCGCCATTGCGCCCCACGAGTTCGGCAGGTGCCTTCAGATCGGGCTCGCTGCCGTCCCAATTGCGCCAGAGCTGGTCCTTCAGCGGCACCGCGCGGTCGAGGAACTGGCGCGCCCAGTCGATCACCTGCGCGCCGCGTGCCTCGTCATAGCCGCCGCCCGCAGGCTGGCCGGGAATTGCGTCGGTGCCGTAGAGCGCATCATAGAGGCTGCCCCAGCGGGCATTCGCCGCGTTCAACAGGAAGCGCGCATTGAGCACCGGGACGACCAGCTGCGGTCCCGCGATCTGGGCGAGCTCGGGATCGACGTTCTGCGGGTTCACGCTGAATGCCTCGGGCTCGGGCACGAGATAGCCGAGCTCGGTCAGGAAGGCGCGGTAGGCTTCCCCGTCGATCGGCGCAGGGTGCTCGCGGTGCCATGCGTCGATCTTCGCCTGCAACGCCTCGCGCTTTTGCAAGAGGTTGCGGTTGACCGGCACGAACCGGGTGAAGATATCGGCCGCACCCTGCCAGAACGCATCGGGCGCAATCTCCAGACCGGGCAGCACCTGCGTCTCGACGAAAGCAGCCAGCTCGTCGGCGACCTTCAATCCTCCCAGTTCGCGCATCCCCATTCTCTTCGCTCCTCGTCGCTTTTGCATGTTTCAGACGGGCTTGGCGCGACCGACAGGCGCGTGTCAAATGCCGACAGTGCCTACGAGCCCCATGCCGTTACGGCACGCTACCTCGCGCAATCCTAAGCGCCCGCCAAGCCGTCACCGATCATCGTCTGCGGTTGCACGATGCGGTCGTATTCCTCTTCGCTCACCTTGCCGCTGGCAATGGCTTCCTCGCGCAGAGTAGTGCCGTTCTTCGCGGCGGCCTCCGCGATGTGCGCGGCGTCCATATAGCCGATCTCTGGCACCAGCGCGGTGACGAGCATCAGCGAGCGGTCGAGATGCTCGCCGATCCGCTCGCGATCCAGCTCGGTCCCTTCGATGGCATTGGTGCGAAAGCTCGCACAGCCATCCGCCAGGATGCGGATCGAGTGGAGCACGTTGGCCGCGATCACCGGCCGCATCGCGTTCAGCTGAAGATTGCCCCAGCTGCCCGCCATGGCATTGGCAGTATCGTGTCCGATGACCTGCATCGCGACCATCAGCAGCGCCTCGCTTTGAGTCGGATTGACTTTGCCCGGCATGATCGAAGAGCCCGGCTCGTTCTGCGGAAGTTTCAGCTCGCCGATGCCGCAGCGCGGCCCACTCGCGAGCCACCGCACATCGTTTGCGATCTTGATCAGAGCAACCGAAAGCCCGCGCAATGCAGCGGAGAGCCGCAAAAAGGGATCAAGCGTCGCCTGGGCGTAAAACTTGTTGGGTGCGGTGCGGATCGGTAGGCGCGTCATCCGGGCGATCTCGCTCGCGACCTCTTCTGCGAAGCCATCCGGCGCATTGAGGCCGGTGCCCACCGCCGTCCCGCCGAGCGCGATCTCCATCAGACCCTCGCGCGCCTTCTCGATATCGAAACAGGTGTGGCGCAGAGCCTCGGCCCATGCGGACCATTCCTGCCCGACCGACAGCGGGACCGCATCCTGAAGATGCGTGCGCCCGATCTTGGCGACGTCCATCCAGCTCTCGGCCTTCTTCTCGATCAGATCGGCGAGCGATGCGATTTCGGGGATCAACCGGCTGTCGACCGAGCCGAGCGCCGCGAGATGCATCGCGGCTACGAAACTGTCGTTGGAAGACTGGCTCTTGTTGACGTCGTCGTTGGGCGCGACCGGCTTCTGACTGCCGAGTTCGCCCCGAGCAGCTGGATCGCGCGGTTTGCGATCACCTCGTTGACGTTCATGTTGGTCTGCGTGCCCGAACCCGTCTGCCAGACTCGCAATGGAAAATGATCGTCCAGCTCGCCGGCAATCAATTCTTCGCAAGCCTGGACGATAGCATCGCGTTTGTCATCGCAGAGCAGGCCCTCGCGGGCATTGACGTTTGCGGAAGCCTGCTTGACGTAGCCATAGGCGCGGCACAGCTCGATCGGCATTCGATCCTCGCCGATATCAAAATGCTCGAGCGAGCGCGCGGTTTGCGCACCCCAGTAGCGGTCGGCAGGGACACGAACTTCGCCCATCGAATCGAATTCGATGCGGTCACCCTCGCTATCGATGCCGACCGGAATTTCGCCTTGGCGGCGGCCATTTTCGCTCACGGCGATCCTTTCGAGTGTCTTGTTTGTTGAACAGCGTGCAAACCACGTCGTTCCCGGCGAAGGCTTATTGGCCGCGCCAATTGTGCTCGACCGATTGGCCCGCTATTCCTGCTCGCCATGGGGGCAATGCGGCAGGCTTGGCAGCGGATCTATTACGCCATCGCGATGCTGCGATGGAGCGTGCTGATCGCCGTGATCGTGCTGCACGCGGTTGTTTCGTATATCGTGCTGGGCCTGACGGGCGAGACATCGCTGATCGCGGACCCGGCGGTATATTTCTATTACTACATGACCACGGCGACCACGGTGGGCTATGGCGATCTCAGCCCGCAGACCGAGCTGGGGCGGTCGGTCGCTGCGATCGTGATCCTGCCCGGGGCAATCGCTCTGTTCACTGCCGTGCTGGGCAAGGCGGTGAGCGACATCGGCAGCCATTGGAGGAAGGGTTTGGACGGCAAGGGAAGCTACGCAAATCGCACCGATCATATCGTGATCGTCGGCTGGCAGGAACGCGCGACCAAGCGCCTGATCGAAACGCTGCTGGAGGATCGTCGCGCTTCGGCGCGACCGGTACTGCTCGCCGCGGCGGTAGAGGATAACCCCCTGCCCGACGCGATCGATTTCGTCTTCACGCCGACGCTTTCCGACCTCGACGGCTTTGCGCGGGCCGGCGCCGCTGGCGCGAACACGATCCTGATCCGCGGGGCGAACGACGACGATACGCTGGCTGCTACGCTCGCTGCACGGGCGATCGCCCCCGATGTGCACATCGTCGCGCATATCGAGAACGAGGATACCGCCCGGCTGATCGAGACGCAGATCAGGAATATCGAGGTGTTCTCGTCGATCTCGGTCGACATGATGGTGCGCGCGGCGCACGATCCGGGCGCCTCCCGCCTTGCCAGCCTGATGTTCTCCTCGCGCACGGAGAGCACCGCCTATTCCATGCACGTGCCCGCCGACACGCCGCCCTTGTACTATCTCGATGCGCTGGTGGCGCTCAAACGCTCGCACCGCATCACGCTGATCGGCGTCAGCGAAGAGGGGGGACTTCACCTCGACCTCAACTGCGTCGGCGACCGGCAGATCAAGGGTGGCGATACGCTGTTCTACATCGCCAACGAACGTCGCGAGCCAACCGCGGCCCAATGGCATGATCTTGCGCGCGAACTTGCGTGAGCCGCATATAAGAGTGTCGCAAATCTGAAGCGCGCGGTTCCTAACCGGTTCAGGCGCAAATTTTTACACGGCCCCCAATTTATAAGGACGCCCCCATGTTCGCCGCCACAGATCGCCGCAAATTTCTCGCCGGAACCAGCGCCGCATTCGGCGCGCTGGTCGCCAATGGTTGCACCTCGCGCGGTGCGTCCCCGATAGGCGGCGCCGTCGGCACGCCGACTCCCGGCCCGACCGCCTATGGGCCGCTGGTCAAGGACCCGGCAGGCATGCTCGATCTGCCGCAGGGCTTTTCCTATCGGCTGCTGTCGAGCCTCGGCAATCCGATGAACGATGGCGGGACCGTGCCGAACAAAGCCGATGGAATGGGCTGTTTCGATATCGGCAATGGCGAGATCGCGCTGGTCCGCAATCATGAGCTGGTGCCGAGCGATGCTTCCGGCGGGCCGATCGCCAAGGGCTTCGGCACCCGCAATGGCGAAATCGTGCCCGGCGGCACGACCAATCTCGTTCTCGATGCGAACACGCTGGAGCTGAAGCGCGAGTTCCGGACATTGGGCGGTACGATCCGCAACTGCTCGGGCGGGGTGACGCCGTGGAATTCTTGGCTGACCTGCGAGGAATCGCCGACCGGTCCCGGTCAGCGCTATGGCGACGGGCTGGCGGAAAACCATGGCTGGGTGTTCGAAGTTCCCGCCAACGCCACCGGGCTGGTCGATCCGGTCCCGCTCAAGGCCATGGGACGCTTCAACCACGAGGCCGCCTGCGTCGATCCGGCGACCGGCATCGTTTACGAAACCGAGGACCGCGACGACGGCGTGCTCTATCGCTTCATTCCGACCGAGCGCGGCAACCTGCGCGCCGGTGGACGGCTGCAGGCCATGGTGATCGAGGGATTGAGCGACACGCGCAACTGGAGCGGCCCTACGATGCCGGTGCAGAAGCTCTACTCGGTGAGCTGGGTCGATCTCGACAATGTCGAAGCCCCACAGGACGATCTGCGGATGCGCGCCATTGCGAAGGGCGCGGCGCCGATCGCGCGCGGCGAAGGCATCCATATGGGCACGGACGAGCTGTACGTCTGCTCGACCAGCGGCGGGCAGAAAAGGCTTGGCCAGATCTTCAAGCTCATTCCCGGTCGTGGCCAGGGCCCCGACATGGTCGAGTTGTTCTTCGAGAGCGAGCGCGAGGAGCAGTTCAACTACGGCGACAACCTGACCGTCGCCCCCAATGGCCACCTGATCGTTTGTGAAGACCAATATACCGACGTGGTCGATAACCACCTGCGCGGGATCACGACGAATGGGCGCGCTTACGATTTCGGTCGGCTGACCATGCAGACCGAACTGGCAGGCGGCTGCTTCTCGCCCGATGGCAAATGGTTCTTCGTCAATGCCTACTCGCCAACCCGGACGGTCGCGATTACCGGACCGTGGGACAGCTTCGTCGGGTAGAATGATCGGGGGGGGGACGGGGCGTTACCCCGTCCCGTTCATTCACCTGCGTCGTCAGCGCAAGAAGCAGCTTCGGAGTCGAATTCGAACGGGGGAAGGCGGTTCACCGCCTCGCGCAGTGAAAGGCTCCACTGTTCGGATATGCGACGGAAATAGGGGTCGTTTTCCTCGATCCGCTGATGATGCGAGACGCGGCATTCGTCCCTTTCGTGCGTCGCGAGATCGAGTGGCAGGTCGACAGCGAGATTCGATCGGATGGTTGAATCGAAGGACACCATCAGCAGCCTGCTCGCATCCTCGAACGGCATCGCAGGATCGAAGGTGCGCACGATGATCGGGCGCCCGTATTTGGTTTCGCCCGTCTGGAAGAAAGGCGAATCATCGCTCGCCTCGATGAAATTGCCTTCCTTGTAGATCAGGAACAGGCGCGGCTCACTGCCCTGGATTTGCCCGCCCAATATAAGGCTGGCGCTGAAGCCGGACTTCGAGTGCTGGCCGGAATTGCGCATCGTGGCGATCACTTCGCGCAAGGTCTCGCCCACGATGGTGGCGATCTGAAACATCGATGGCGCGGCCAGAATCGACGGTTCGCGCTCCGACGGGGCCTTGGTCCGCTCGTCGAGCAGGCTCACGACCGCCTGTGTGGTGGCGAGGTTACCCGCCGAGAGCAGCGTGATGACGCGCTCGCCCGGGTTTTCCCAGTGGCGCATCTTGCGCACCCGCGAGACGTCGTCGACACCCGCGTTGGTGCGCGTGTCGGACATGAAGATCAGGCCTCGGTCGAGCCGCATGGCCACGCAGTAAGTCATAGAAAATCGGCTTCTTGTTGAACGCCGAGCCTGCCTATTGCTCGACCCTCAGGTTGACAAGAACACCCTCACCGCTTCCCCCCATCCGCATCCCGCTGATCGGCGCGGCCTCGCGGAAATCGATGCCGGTGGCGACGCGGATATAGCGTTCGTCGGGGGAATAGCCGTTGGAAATGTCGAATCCGACCCAGCCGATCCCTTCGAAGAAGGCTTCGGCCCAGGCGTGGCTCGCATCCTGCTCCACCCGATCGTTCATCATCAGGTAGCCCGAAACATAGCGCGCGGGCAGGCCCATCAGGCGCGCGGCGGAACAGAAGATATGGGCATGGTCCTGGCACACGCCGGTGCCGATCCCGATAGCCTCTTCGGCAGTGGTGCCCGCATGGGTATTGCCGCCCTCGTATTCGACCGCTTCGAGGACCGCTTCGGACAGGCGATGGCCGGTGCCCACGTCGCTCTTGTCGGCATCCTCCAGCGAGGCGACGAGCTTGCGCACGCCCTCGCCCGACTTGGTAAGGTCGGAAGAACGCCGATAATGCCAGAGCGGCAGGAAGCCTTTGTGTTCGCCCAGCACACCGTCGGTTTCGGTGTTCTCGATTAGACCGACGCACCGGATCGAGGTTTCGGTCCGGCCGGGTTCGATGCCGACTAGATCGACCGAGTTGCCGTTGTGATCCTCGTACCGCAACTGGCTTTCGCCGCCCTCGATCGTCACTTCCCAGTCGAGCACTTTCTGCCCGCGCGTGTCCTTGGGCCGCAGGCGGATCTGCTGGAGCCCGTAAACGACGGGGGCATCGTAGATATAGCGCGTTTCATGGTCGACCCGCAGCTTCATGATCCTACCTCGAAAGAATAATCGGCGGCGATGCGCGTGCCGAGCTGGCCATTCGCACTGAGGAAATTGCCGATGAATTCATGCAGGCCACGGTCGAAAATCGATTCCATGGTGCGCCCGAGGTAATCGTCGCGAATACGCTCCGCCATCCTCATGGACTCCGCTTCCTGGCCGTAATCCTTGCAAAGGTAGCCCAGATTGTCGCAAATCTTGTTATAGCAGAAGCCCAGGCTGCGCGGCATTTGCTCATGCAGGATCATGAACTGCGCGATGTCGCGCGGATTGACCGTCGCGCCGTGCAGCCAGGTATAGGATCGCAGCGCCGAAACTGATCGCAGGATGGTCTCCCACTGCTTGATGTCGAGCTGCGAACCGACCTGGCTGATCGACGGCAGCAGCAGGTAATATTTCACGTCGAGAATGCGCGCGGTGTTGTCCGCGCGTTCGATGAAAGTGCCAAGGCGCACGAAATTGAACCCGTCGTTACGCAACATCGTGCCGGTAGTCGCGCCGCGCACCAGTGCGTTCTGTTGACGGATCGTGGTCAGCACGTCGGGCAAGTCCGCTTCGGGGAATTTTCCCACGAGCAGTTTGTCGAGCGTCATCCAGCTTTCGTTGGTCGCCTCCCACACTTCGCGCGTCAGTGCGATCCGGACGGCGCGTGCATTGTCGCGCGCGGCCTTGACCATGCAGATGATGCTGGAGGGGTTGTCCCGGTCACTGAGAAGGAACTCCATGACCTTCGATGAGGTCGCCTCGCCATGACGTTCCTTGAACGCCTTGATCTGGCCCACGGTGGTGAGCACCGATTCCCACTCCGAGCGTGAGGAACCCGCGCGGGTCAGGGCAATCCGGAAGCCCGCATCGAGCAGGCGCGCTGTCGCTTCCGCCCGTTCGAGATAGCGGAACATCCAGAAGAGGCCCGCGGCTGTCTTACCGAGCATCGCGGGTCTCCCGATAGGTGTTTGAGGCGCGCTCAGTCATCATCGAGCACCCATGTGTCCTTCGTGCCGCCACCCTGGCTGGAATTCACCACCAGCGATCCCTCGTTCATGGCCACGCGGGTCAGACCCCCGGGCACGATGTCGACCGAATTGGGCGCCATCAGTACGAAGGGGCGGAAATCGACGTGACGCGGGGCGAGGCCCTGATCGGTGAAAATCGGCACGGTCGAAAGCGCCAGTGTCGGCTGCGCAATGTAGCCGTCGGGGTTGGCCTTAAGCTTCTCCCGGAAATCGGCGATCTCCTGCTTGCTCGCGGTCGGCCCGATCAGCATGCCGTAGCCGCCAGAACCATGCACTTCCTTGACCACCAGTTCGTCCAGCTTGTCGAGCACTTCGGCCAGCTGGTCCGGCTCCGAACAGCGCCAGGTGGGCACGTTTTCGAGCAGCGGCTTCTCGCCGGTATAGAACTCTACGATCTCGGGCATGTAGCTGTAGAGCGCCTTGTCGTCGGCGATGCCGGTGCCCGGCGCGTTGGCGATGGTGACGCCGCCCGCGCGGTAGACATCGAAGATGCCGGGCACGCCGAGCATCGATTCCGGATTGAAATTGAGCGGGTCGAGAAATTCGTCGTCGATCCGGCGATAGATCACGTCGACCGGCTTGTAGCCTTGCGTGGTCCGCATCGCGACCCGTCCGTCGACCACCCGCAGATCCGACCCTTCAATCAGTTCCGCGCCCATCTGGTCGGCGAGGAAGCTGTGTTCGAAATAGGCGGAATTGAAGGTGCCTGGGGTCAGCACCGCGACGGTCGGCTTGTCCAGGCACGCGGCGGGCGCGCACGCCGCGAGCGATCTACGCAGCCATGTCGGATAGTCGCTGACATCGCAGATCGCGCTCTCCGCGAAGAGCTCCGGGAACATCTGGAGCATGATCTCGCGGTTTTCGAGCATGTAGGACACGCCGGAGGGCGTCCGGGCGTTGTCTTCGAGCACGTAAAACTGGTCGGGGCCGGTCCGCACGATGTCGGTTCCGGTGATATGGGTGTAGATACCGCCGGGCGGATCGAAACCCATCATCTTGGGCAGGAAGGCAGCATTGTTGGCAATCAGGCTTTCGGGCACGCGACCCGAGCGCAGAATCTCCTGCCGATGATAGATGTCATGCATGAAGGCGTTGATCGCCCGCACCCGCTGCTCGATCCCCTTGGAGAGCTTGCGCCATTCACTACCCGAAATGATCCGCGGGACCACATCGAACGGGATCAGGCGTTCGTCCGCCTCATCTTCGCCATAGACGTTGAAGGTAATGCCGATCGTGCGAAAGAAATTCTCCGCTTGCTCGGATTTACGGGCAACGCGTTTATCGGGCTGGCGGTCCAGCCATTCGCGAAATGCGCGATAGGCAGGGCGGATTTCTTCCTTCCCGTCGAACCCTAGCATTTCATCGAAGCTCAATGTGGACCCCCCGGCCTTACTATTTCTGATTGTGCGCTGCCGTCCTGACCTGGTTACGAGCGGAGGTGCCGTTCGCAAAGCATTGCTTTTATAACAGCCCCGGCGCCCCCTTTGTTCCGCGCTGCATCATTATGGGCCCTCAGCCGTCCACGCGCCCCTCGATCAGTCGGTCGACCAGAGAGGGGTCGGCGAGCGTCGAGGTATCGCCGAGCGAACCGTAATCGTTCTCCGCGATCTTGCGCAGGATGCGGCGCATGATCTTGCCGCTGCGCGTCTTGGGCAGACCGTCGGTGAAGTGGATCCGGTCGGGCGTCGCCACGGGGCCGATCTCCTTACGGACCTGCTGACGCAGTTCTGCGGCGAGATCGTCGGAGCCATTCTCGCCCGCGTTCAGCGTCACGTAGCAATAGATGCCCTGCCCCTTGATGTCGTGCGGGAAGGCGACCACCGCCGCCTCTGCCACCCGGGGGTGCAGCACCAGAGCGCTTTCCACCTCGGCGGTGCCCATCCGATGGCCGGAGACATTGATGACGTCGTCGACCCGCCCGGTGATGCGGTAATAGCCGTTCTCGTCGCGCTGGCAGCCGTCGCTGGTAAAATACTTGCCCTTGTAGGTGCTGAAATAGGTTTGCACGAAGCGCTCGTGATCGCCGTAGAGCGTGCGCGCCTGGCCCGGCCAGCTGGCGATCAGGCACAAATTACCCTCCGCCACGCCATCCAGCACGCCGCCCTCGTTATCGACCAGCTGGGGCTGGACGCCGAAGAACGGCAGGCCCGCGCAGCCGGGTTTCATGGCGTGGGCTGCGGGCAGCGTGGTCAGCATGATGCCGCCCGTTTCGGTCTGCCACCAGGTATCGACCACGGGGCAGCGTCCCTCGCCCGGCACGTCGCGATACCAGCGCCACGCCTCGGGATTGATCGGCTCGCCCACCGATCCCAGCAGGCGCAGGCTGGATCGGTCATGCGCGGTGACGAAGCCGTCGCCCTCGCGCATCATCGCGCGGATCGCGGTCGGCGCGGTGTAGAAGATGCTGACCTTGTGCTTGGCGATCACCTGCCAGAACCGCCCGTGATCGGGATAATTCGGCACGCCTTCGAAGATCACCTGCGTCGCGCCGTTCAGCAGCGGCCCGTAGGTGACGTAGCTGTGCCCGGTGATCCAGCCGATATCGGCAGAGCACCAGAACACGTCTGCAGGCTGGTAGTCGAACACGTAATGGAATGTGCACGCGGTCCACACGCCATAGCCACCCGTCGTGTGGAGTACGCCCTTGGGCTTTCCCGTCGAGCCCGATGTGTAAAGAATGAACAGCGGATCTTCCGCCGCCATCGCCTCGCACGGGCAGTCCTCATCGGAGGCGAGGTCTGCATACCAGTGGTCGCGACCGTCCTTCATCGCGATGTCGGCACCGGTATGCGCGATCACCAGCACGCCCTTCACCGGCGTCTCGTGCTCGTCCACGGCAGCATCGACATTGGCCTTGAGCGGGATCGGCTTGGTCCCGCGCCGCCCTTCATCGGCGGTGATCACGAACTCGCTTTCGCAATCGATGATCCTGCCAGCCAGCGCTTCGGGGGAGAAGCCGCCAAAGACGACCGAATGGATCGCACCCAGCCGTGCGCAGGCGAGCATTGCGACCACCCCCTCGACCACCATGGGCATGTAGAGCGTCACCCGCGCGCCTTTGGTGACGCCCATGGCCTTCAGAGCGTTCGCCATCCGCACGACCTCGCCGTGCAGCTCGGCATAGGTCAGCGTGCGCACTTTGCCATCGGGATCGTCGGGCTCGAAAATCAGCGCCGTCTTGTCGGCCTTGTCCGCCAAATGCCGATCGACCGCGTTGTGACACAAGTTGAGCGTGCCGTCCGCGAACCACCTGATCTCGACCGGATCGTATGACCATTCGCCGCCCTTCGTCGGCGGCGTAATCCAGTCGAGCCGCTGCGCCTGCTCCAGCCAGAAGGCATCGGGTTCGGCAATGGAGCGGGCATAATCGGCGTCATACTGCTCACGCGTGCAATTGGTCGTGGTGCTTTGCGAAGGCTGGACGAATTCTTGCATGAACGGCTCTCTCCCAAGATGCATGATGTGCAGGGCTATCCCATCGCACGCGGTTTGGCGACCGGCGGCGAGGCCGATCCGCTCCAGCCGATCAACGGCAATCGGAGATCGACGAACGACATTCACACGCTTGCGTCGGCCCGCATGGGCCAATAGCAGGTGACGCTATCACATCGGCGTCACGCTTGGGCCGATCCGGTTTCTAGGGGATTTCAAATGCGTATCAGGACACTCACGGTCGCACTGCTGATGGCGGGGGTCGCGACATCTTCGCTCTCGGGGCCGCTCGCCGCGAAAGAAGGGATGTTCACGCCCGAACAACTGCCCGAAATCGCCGAGGATCTGCGCGAAGCCGGGCTCGAACTCGATCCTGATGCGCTGTCGGACCTCACCGGCTTCCCGATGGGGGCGGTGGTCAGCCTCGGCGGTTGCTCGGCCAGCTTTGTCTCGCCGCAGGGCCTCGTGGTCACCAACCACCACTGCGCACGCGGATCGGTGCAGTACAATTCGACCGCCGAAAACAACTACCTCGAGAACGGTTTCCTTGCACCGACGATGGGCGACGAATTGCCCGCCGCGCCGGGCTCGCGCATCTATGTGACGACCGAATTCAGCGATGTGACGCAGCGCATGCGCGCAGGCACCGATACCCTCTCGCCGAACGATCGTTACGACACGGTCGAGCAGCGCATGAAGGACATCACCGCCGAGTGCGAGCAGGAAGCCGGCTTCCGCTGCCGCGTCGCGAGCTATTACGGCGGTTCGCAATACAAGCTCATCAAGCAGCTCGAAGTGAAGGACGTGCGGCTGGTTTACGCCCCGGCCGACTCGATCGGCAAGTATGGCGGCGATGTCGATAACTGGATGTGGCCGCGCCACACCGGCGATTTCTCCTTCTACCGCGCCTATGTCGCGCCCGACGGCTCTGCCGCCGAATATTCCGAAGACAACGTGCCCTACCAGCCCGATCATCACCTGAAGGTGAGCGCGGCGGGCCTCGACGATGGCGATTTCGTGATGGTCGCGGGCTACCCCGGTTCGACCTCGCGCTACGCGATGCTGGCGGAAGTCGAGAACACCTTCGGCTGGAACTACCCGACCTTCCAGACCCTGCTGACCGACTGGATCGACACGATCGAGACGGCCGCACCCGAAGGCTCCGACGCGCGCGTGAAGTACGAAAGCCGCCTCGCCGGCCTCAACAATTACGAGAAAAACCTGCGCGGCCAGATCGAAGGCGCACGCCGCGTCGGCCTGATCGAACGTCGCCGCGAGCGTGAAGAGGCGCTCGCCGCCTGGATCGCAGCCGATCCCTCGCGCGCCGCCTACGGCCCCGCGATTGCGGACCTGTCCGCCCTGTCGCAGGAAAGCGCCACCGCCGCGCGCACCAGCTTCTGGTACGGCAACGCGACTCGCGCACAGCTGCTTTCGGTTGCGCAGCGCCTCTACCGTCTCGCGAAGGAGAACGAGAAGCCGAACGCTCAGCGCGACTCCGGTTATCAGGAGCGCGACATGGCGTTCTTCCGCCAGAGCATGCAGGCGCTCGACCGGCGCTACGACCCGGCGGTCGACAAGGCCGAATGGAAGCTGTTCCTCAAGGGCTACATCGCCCAGCCCGAGGCCGAGCGTGTCGCCGTGTATGACGATGCGTTGGGGCTGACCGGTATCGACGATGCGAAGCAGCTCGATACGATCCTCGACGGCTTCTACGAAGGCACCTCGCTCGACGAGACCGAGACGCGTCTGGCGTTGATGGATGCCAGCGTTGCCGAGCTCGAAGCGAGCAACGATCCCTTCATGAAACTCGCGATCGCACTCTATGATTACGAACGCGGGCTGGAAGACGCGGGCGAGGAACGCGCCGGGCGCGCGCTGGCATTGCGCCCCGCCTATATGGAGGCGATCACGCAGTGGCAGAGCGAGCAGGGCCAGTTGCCCTATCCCGATGCCAATTCCACGCTGCGCATCACCTTTGGCAACGTGATGGGTGGATCGCCCTTCGACGGGATGGCCTACCTGCCCTTCACCACGCTGGAAGGGATTACCCAGAAGGACACCGGCATCGATCCGTTCAACGCTCCGGCGCGTGAACTCGCTCTGATCGAAGCCAAGGATTACGGCCCCTACGAACTCGAAACGATCGGTTCGGTCCCGGTGAACTACCTGTCCGATCTCGACGTGACCGGCGGCAACTCAGGCTCGGCCACGCTTAACGCACAGGGCGAGCTCGTCGGCCTGCTGTTCGACGGCACCTTCGAAAGCGTCAATTCGGACTGGGATTTCGACCCGCGCACGACCCGTTCGATCCATGTCGACACCCGCTACATGCTGTGGGTGATGGAAAAGGTCGACGGGGCGACCAACCTGATCGAGGAAATGGACATCGTCGAGTAAGGCGACAGACCTCGAAGCCAATAAGGGCGGCCTGCGGGTCGCCCTTTTTTTGCATTGCGCAGATAGGTTTAGCGGACGCGCTTCCTCACTGCCTTTTAATGTTTGTTAGCTATGTCGGCCTAACAGCGCTTGCATGAGAATTGACGAGCCGTTCCCTATCGCATCGCCCGATCGGCCCATTGGGAAATTGCGCGCGAGCAGCGGTCTGCTTCCATGGCTAATGCGATGGGGTCACGGGACACCGCATGAACTGCGCCCGGCGATGAACGGCGCACTGCTCTCGTCACCCGTGGCGGTGATCATGGGCGCGCTCAATGGACTGTTCGTCGCCTGCCTGGCTCATTTCACGGTCGGCGGCGCCGCTTTCGCGATCATCATTCTGGCAGAGACGATCCTGCTGTGCGCGCGACTCGCAAGCTTGCGGAGAGTGAAAGCGACCCGTGCCGGCGGCGAGATCCCGTACATCGACCTGCCGGTCACGCTGTCGCTGTTGTGGTGCGGATTGCAGGGCTTGCTGTTCTTCTTCGCCATGAGGACCGGCAACACCGCGATTATGGTCATCACCGCTGCCCACTGCATGGGGCTGGTAGGGCCGTTGTGCGCCCGCAACTACGCCGCGCCGCGGCTGGCGATGCTGCTGGTCGGATTGTCCGTTTGCCCGTTCCTGATCGGCGCAGCGACGACGGGCGATCCGGTGATGCTGGCACTGCTGGCGCTGCTCCCCGGTTTCCTGCTCGGCGCGCTGCAACTGCTGGCGAACTACCGCAGCGCGATGCTGTCCGCGCTGAGCGCGGAAATGATCAATGCAGACCGCGCGCGGCACGATCCCTTGACCGGGCTGCTCAACCGGCACGGTCTGGAAGGGGTGATGAAGAGCCTTTCTCGCGACGATGTGTTTTCGCTGGTGTGCTTCGATCTCGACGGATTCAAACCGATCAACGACCGGTTCGGCCATGCGGCGGGCGACGGCCTGCTGTGCGAGGTGGCGAGCCGGATGCAGGCCGCCCTCGACGAAGGGCAGATCCTGGCGCGGATCGGCGGCGACGAATTTCTCGCGCTGCTCCCCTCCCAAGGGGCCGAGAAGACCGAGGCTACTATCGAAGCCGTTCTCGCCAACGTCTCGAGCGCCCCCTATCCGGTCGATGGGACGAGCTTGGTCCAGATCGGCGTTACCGCTGGCTTCGCGTGCTACCCCGAAGATGCGACGGATATTACGGAGCTTCATGTGCGCGCCGACCGGGCGCTCTACGCGGCCAAGAAGGCGGGCAAGGGCTTCGGGACGCGCTACGTCCCCTCGCTCGCAGCCTGACCTACCCATCGCCCATCTCTGTTGAGAAATTCGCAACAGGCGGTGCCGAACCGGCGCTGGAACGACCTCCTCGTTTTCTGTAGGTCCTGACCATGTTCGATGCCCTCGATCCGATCATTCTGGCGCGGATACAATTCGCGTTTACGGTGAGCTTCCATTTCATCTTCCCGGCCTTCTCGATCGGGTTGGCGAGCTATCTCGCGGTTCTCGAGGGGTTGTGGCTGAAGACCGGCAAAACGGTCTACATGGATCTGTTCAAGTACTGGCTGAAGATCTTTGCGATCGCTTTCGCCATGGGCGTCGTCAGCGGTATCGTCATGTCCTACCAGTTCGGCACCAATTGGTCGGTCTTCTCCGATGTGGCAGGCCCGGTGATCGGCCCGCTGATGGCCTACGAGGTGCTGACCGCCTTCTTCCTCGAAGCCGGGTTCCTCGGCGTGATGCTGTTCGGGATGAACCGCGTGGGCAAGAAGCTGCATTACGTCGCCACGCTGATGGTCGCGGGCGGCACCTTCATCAGCGCCTTCTGGATCCTGTCGGTCAATAGCTGGATGCAAACCCCAGTCGGCTACGAACTCGCCGCCAACGGGCAGTATTTGCCGGGCGACAGCTGGCTAGAGATCATCTTTAACCCCAGCTTCCCCTACCGGCTCGTCCACACGGTGCTGGGCGCCTACATCACCACCGCCTTCGTGGTCGGCGGCGTGGGCGCATGGCACCTGCTGAAGGATCGCACGAACAAGCACGCGCGCAAGATGTTCTCGATGGCGATGTGGATGGCGGCGCTGGTGGTGCCGGTGCAAATCTTCGCTGGCGACATGCACGGGCTCAATACGCTGGAGCACCAACCGCAAAAGGTGATGGCGATGGAAGGCCATTACCAGAGCCACCCCGACGGCGCGCCGCTGATCCTGTTCGGCATTCCCGACAGCGAGGCGCGCGAGGTCAAATACGCGGTCGAGATTCCCAAGGCCTCCAGCCTGATCCTCAAGCACGATCTCGACGCACCGATGGCTGGGCTCGATACCATCCCGCTCGACGAGCAGCCCCCCGTCGGGATCGTCTTCTGGTCATTCCGGATCATGGTGGGGCTGGGCTTCGCCATGCTCGGCGTCGGCTTGTGGAGCCTTTTCGCGAGGGTTCGCGGCAAGCTGTATGACTGGCACTGGCTGCACCGTGCCGCACTGGTGCTGAGCCCGGCGGGCTTCGTCGCGGTCATTGCGGGCTGGATCACCACCGAGGTCGGTCGCCAGCCTTACGTCATCTACAACCTGTTGCGCACCGCCGATGCGGCCAGCCCGCTCGATGCGCCGGCCGTGGGCGCATCGCTGATCGCCTTCGTCGTCGTCTATTTCGCGGTCTTCGGAACCGGGACGTGGTACATCCTGCGCCTCATGAGCAAGGCCCCGCAGGCGCACGAAACGGGCGTCAAGCGCGGCGATACCGGCCCGATCCGTACCGCCGGGATCACGCCGGGGCCGACACAGGACCCCGGCAACCTGAGCCCGGATTCGCTCAGTTCGATCCGATATGTCGAGCCTGCTTCCAAGGAGGACGAGCAATGATCGACCTCACCACGATCTGGGCCTTCATCATCGCCTTCGCCATCTTCGCCTATGTGGTGATGGACGGCTTCGACCTTGGCATTGGCATCCTCTTCCCGACCTTCGATGTCGGGCAGGAACGCGACCGGGCGATGAACTCGATCGCGCCGGTGTGGGATGGCAACGAGACCTGGCTGGTGCTGGGCGGCGGCGGTTTGTTCGCCGCCTTCCCGCTTGCCTACGCGGTGATCCTGCCCGCAACCTATCCGCTGGTCATCGCAATGCTGCTCGGCCTCGTCTTCCGCGGCGTTGCTTTCGAGTTCCGCTGGCGCGATCCGGCACACCGCAGGTTCTGGGACGCATCTTTTACCGCAGGCAGCATCGTCGCCGCGTTGGCCCAGGGCATGACGCTCGGCGCGCTGCTGCAAGGCATCGAAGTGACCGACCGAGCCTATTCGGGCAGCTGGTTCGACTGGCTGACGCCCTACACGCTGCTGACCGGCGTCGGCACGGTCGCCGGATATGCCCTTCTCGGCGCGACATGGCTGGTTTGGAAGCTCGATGGCGATGGCCAGGCCCATGCCCGCAAGCTGGGCAAGATTGCTGCCATCGCGACGATCGCGCTGATGGGCGCGGTAAGCCTCTACAACCTTGTCCTGCGCCCCGAATATGCCGACCACTGGCTGAGCACGCCTGCCATTTACTGGGTCGCACCGATCCCGATCGCGACGCTGATCGTGGCCGGGTTCCTGTGGCACGCGCTCTCCTGCGACCGTCACTCGAAGCCGTTCTGGCTCGCCCTCGCGTTGTTCTTCTTCGGCCTCGCGGGGGTCGGGGTGACAATCTGGCCCTTTGTCGTCCCGCCCGGTCTGACGATCTGGGATGCGGCCGCTCCGGAACGCAGCCAGGTGTTCATGCTGGTTGGTGTCGCGATCACCATGCCGTTGATCATCGGCTATACCGCGTGGGCCTATTGGGTGTTTCGCGGCAAGGTGGGCGACGAAGGCTACCACTGATGTCCGAAGGCGAACCTGGCACCCCTCTCTGGCGCCGCCTCGGCTGGATGGCGGCGATCTGGGGCATGAGTGTCGGCGCACTCGGTATCGTCGCCTATCTCATCCGCTGGTGGCTGATGGGCTGACACCCATCGCTATCGGGTCGTCAATCGCAACTTCTTGTCAGCGGCCCCTCGCCCTTTAATGAACGGTGGCGTATAGCTGAGCGTCATGCGCCGCGCGATTCTCTTCGGGACCTTCGCACTCGCCCTCTCGGGATGTGCCAGCATGGCACCCGAGCGCGCGCAGCCAGAGATCGCCGCGCAGCTTCCCAACACTTTCCCGAATTCGGAAAACATGGGCGAATACCGGCCCGATGCATGGTGGACGGCGTTCGACGATCCGGTGCTGAACGCGCTGGTGGAAGACGCGCTGGCCGATAATCTGGACATCGCGGAGGCTGCGGCTCGCGTCGCCCAGGCTGCCGCCCAGGCGCGCGTCGCACGCTCCGCGCTGTTTCCCGGCATCAACGCCAGCGGCGATGCGAGCTATTCCAACACTCCGCTCAGCGGCAGCGCCTTTGGCGGACTCGCCGGGGCAGGTGGTGGTGGCCCGACCCGGATCGAGAACGATTCCTACTCGCTGGGACTCGGCGCATCCTACGAGGTCGACCTGTTCGGCCGTGCCCGCAGCGATTTTGCTGCCGCCCGTGCCGATGCCATCGCCGCCGAGTACGATTACCGCTCGGTCCAGCTGGCTGCTGCCGCCGAGACGATCGCCACCTATTTCGAAATCGTCGACGGCCGCCGCCAGATCGAGCTGACACTCGAAACTCTCGACCTGCTGGCCGAACGTACGGTCCGGACGCAGGAGCGTTTTCGGCGCGGCCTGACACCGAGCTTCGAACTCTATCAGGTGCAGCAGGACGAACGGAACACGCAGGCCTCGCTGCCGCAGGCGGAGGCGGCGCTGGACGATGCGCAGGGGCGGCTGGCGCTGCTGGTGCGCGAATATCCGCAAACGATGGAAGAGCGGCTCGACCGCAAGCTGTTGCCCCGCCTCGTGTTCGACGAAGTGCCCGCCGGCCTGCCCGCGGACCTGCTCGGCCAGCGGCCCGATGTCGCCGCAGCATGGGCGCGCCTCGAAGCGGCACGGCTGCGGGTCGGCGCGCGCCGGGCAGAACGCTTTCCCGCGATCACGCTGACCGCCGCCCCCGGCACGCAAGGGGGCGAAATCGGCAGCGTGCTCGATGTGGCCAACAACTGGGCCATCAACCTCGCCGCCGGGCTGACCGCGCCGATCTTCCAGGGCGGGCGCATCTCCGCCAATATCGAGGCCGCGCGCGCGACTTACGACCAGCAGGTTGCCAATTACGCTCGCACCGTGCTGACCGCTTATCGCGAAGCCAACAGCGCGATCGAGGAATACGAGGAAAACCGCCAGCGCTACGCGCTGATCCTCGCCCAGCGGGAGGACGCGCAGTTCTCCGCCGAGCTTCAGGCGCGTCGCTTCGAGGCAGGCGTGGGCGACTATGTCAGCTATCTCGACGCGCTGCGGGCGGTCTATCAGGTTGAGGCGGCACTATCCTCGGCCGGTCGCGCGGTCGCATTGTCGCGCCTTGACGTTCATCGCGCACTCGGCGGCGACTGGGCGGCGGGCGTCGAACCCAATCCGGTCGGGCTGATCCCCGCTCCCCAGGAAGGACAAGAGCCATGAGCCGTCGGGCC
>Ga0208934_1000055_pt1 | contig 117578 bp, 111 predicted proteins | sample MalvirDeepMed_s2_FD_184243 | JGI IMG/M metagenome (GOLD analysis project Ga0208934, IMG submission 184243) | Marine viral communities from the Global Malaspina Expedition - Malaspina viral metaG DeepMed_s2 (SPAdes) (version 2) | ecosystem: Environmental > Aquatic > Marine > Oceanic | place... | reverse complement strand
CAGCCGAAGCTCCCTGCCGCGGTGGGTGAGGCGCTGCTGCGCGGCGTGCGCGGCACGTGCCCGCGCTGCGGCGAAGCGCCGCTGTTCCGCAAATGGCTCAAGCCGGTCGATACCTGCGCGCATTGCGGGCAGGACTGGTCGATCCAGCAGGCCGACGATTTTCCCGCCTATATCGGCATTTTCGTGGTCGGCCATCTGCTGGCGCCGATCGTGATCGCTATGATCGGCAGTTTCGGCATGTCGGCGTGGCTCACGCTGGCGATCATCCTGCCCGTCGCGGTCGTCATGCTGATCGCGATGCTCCATCCGACCAAGGGCGCGGTGATCGCGTTCCTCTGGTGGCAGGGAATCGGCGGCTTCCGGCAAGAGCGACGCCCCCCGGGTTCGGACGCGGGCCCGGACGAGCCGTGAGCATGCCTCCTGAACGACTCGAGCGGTTCGCGCGCCATATCGTGCTGCCCGAAGTCGGCGGCGCGGGGCAGGCGGCGCTGGCGCAAAAGCATGTTGCGCTGGTCGGCCTCGGCGGGATCGGCAGCCCGGTGCTGCAATATCTCAGCGCGGCCGGCATCGGGCGCTTCACGCTGATCGATGCCGGCGATGTCGAACTTTCCAACCTCCAGCGCCAGACGATCTACACCACCCGCGACATCGGCCATGCCAAAGCGGTCGCCGCGCGGCGCTGGCTCGCCAATTTCGACGGGGCGATCCCCGCAGATGTCTATGACGACCGGATCGATCCGGCGAACGCCACGCGGCTGATCGAAGGGGCGGACCTCGTGCTCGACGGGACCGACAATTTCGCGACCCGACTGGCGGTGTCCGATGCCTGCGTGAGGGCGGGCGTTCCCTTGCTGAGCGCCGCCGTAGGCCGTTTCCAGGGCCAGGTCGGCGCTTTCGCAGGGCACCTGCCCGACCAGGCCTGCTATCGCTGCTTCGTCGGCGATGCCTTCGACGCCGACGATTGCGACACCTGCGCGGAGGACGGCGTGCTGGGCGCGATGGTCGGCTGGGTCGGCAGCTTCGCCGCGATGCAGGCAATTCGCGTGCTGCTGACGGGCGCGGGCAGCCTCGGCGATCCGCACTGGGCAAAGCTCTACCTGATGGATGGGCTGGACCCCGAGATGCGCAGCTTCAGGATCGCCAAGGACCCGGCATGCAAAGGATGCGGCTCAGGCGCCTAGCACCTCGTCCACCCAGGCGGGGACCAGCTCGCCCGCCCTGCCCTGCCGCGATTCGTCGAACCAGTGCGAGCCTTCGCTGCGCTCCAGATTGAGTTCGAGCGTGCGCGCGCCTGACGCCGCAGCCTCCTGCACGAAGCCTGCTGCAGGATACACCGCCCCGCTGGTCCCGATCGAGACGAACAGATCGGCCCGCGCGAGCGCGTCGTAAATGCGCGGCATCTGGTAGGGCATTTCGCCGAACCAGACGACATCGGGCCTCAGCGCGGGGGCGCCGCACGCCAGGCACGCGGGCGCATCGCTCAGCGGACCGTCCCAGCGCGAGCGCGCGCCGCATGCACCGCACAGGGCGCTGAGCAATTCGCCGTGCATGTGCAGAACGTCCTGTACGCCGCCCCGCTCGTGCAGGTCGTCGACATTCTGGGTGACCAGCAGCAATTCGTGCGGCCATTCCGCTTCGAGTCGCGCGAGCGACCGATGCGCCGCATTGGGCTCCACGGTGGCCAGCGCCGCGCGGCGGGCATCGTAGAAACCCTGCACCAGCGCTGGATTGCGCGCGAATGCTTCAGGCGTTGCCACATCCTCGATTCGGTGCTTTTCCCACAGGCCCCCGGCATCGCGGAAGGTGTCGATTCCGCTTTCGGCGGAAATTCCTGCGCCGGTCAGGATGACGATGTTGCGAATGTCTGCCATGCACCCATCAAACACTCACGAAGCGAGAGCGCAATGGCGGCAATCGGAATCATCGGGCGCGAAGGGCGCATGGGGCAGGCAATCGCGGCGGCGGTCGAAGCGAGCGAGCACAAGCTGGCAGGCGGAGCCGACAAGGGCGAGGATGTCGCAGGGCTCGCCGATGCCAGCAATGCTCTGATCGACTTTTCCGCGCCCGCCGCGCTCGAGGGCAATCTGCACGCCGCGATCGGCGCCGGAATCCCGATCCTGATCGGCACGACCGGGCTCGAGGATCGCCACCACCGCGCGATCGACGAGGCCGCGCATGCCGTTCCGGTGCTCCAGACAGGCAATACTTCGCTCGGCGTGACCATGCTGGCCAAGCTGGTGCGCGAGGCGGCAGGCGCGCTGGGGCCAGGCTGGGATATCGAGATCGTCGAGATGCATCACCGCAACAAGGTCGATGCGCCCAGCGGTACCGCCTTGCTGCTCGGCGAGGCGGCGGCGAATGCACGCGGCGTCGACCTGGCCGACAATGCCGAACGCGGCCGCGACGGGCACACCGGCGCGCGCGGCGACGGCGCCATCGGTTTCGCGAGCCTGCGGGGCGGCACGGTCGCGGGCGAGCACAGCGTGATCCTGGCGGGCGAGAACGAACGTATCGTCCTGTCGCATGTCGCCGAGGATCGTGCCCTTTTCGCACGCGGTGCGCTCACCGGTGCGGCGTGGCTGATCGGGCGCGAGCCGGGGCGCTACACCATGGAGGATGTGCTGGGGCTGTGAGCAAGGTGACGGCGGCGGCGTGCCGGTGGCGCGAGGAAGGCGGCGGAGAGGATGCGGCCGCGCGATGTCTCGCCTTTCTCGAAGAGGTCGGGATCGAGGTCGACTGGATCGGCGAAGACGACGAAGCGCAACTGCTCGACGGGCTTGCGATTATCGGCGGGCGTCTGTTGATCGATCCCGGCACCCCTGTCTGGCCGAGCGATCTGCTGCACGAGGGCGGACATATTGCTGCCGCAGCACCCGAAGATCGGGCCACGCTCGGCCCGATCGAACCCGATCCGACCGACGAAATGATGGCGATCGCCTGGTCTTTCGCAGCGGCGCGTCAGTGCAACCTCGCGCTCAAACAGCTGTTCCACTCGGGCGGGTATCGCGACGACAGCGCGAAGTTGATCCAGTCCTTCGCGACCGGGCATTATATCGGCGCGCCCATGCTCGGCTATTACGGGATGTGCGCCGACATGCAGACCGCGCTGGAGCAAGGCGTCCCGTCCTTCCCCAACATGATCCGCTGGCTGCGGTGAGGCGCGTCGATCGATGACCAAAGACCAGATCTTCGAGTTCTTCCGCCGTCTGGCCGAAGGCAATCCCGCGCCCGAGACAGAGCTGGAATACGGCAACCCGTACCAGCTGCTGGTCGCGGTAACGCTGAGTGCCCAGGCGACCGATGTCGGCGTCAACAAGGCGACGCGCGCGCTGTTCGCGCAAGTGCAGACGCCTGCACAGATGCTCGAACTGGGCGAGGACGGGCTGAAGGATCGCATCAAGACGATCGGCCTGTTCAACTCCAAGGCCAAGAATGTGATCGCGATGGCGCGGCTGCTGGTGGATGAACATGATGGCGAGGTGCCGCAGACGCGCGAGGAATTGGTCGAGCTGCCCGGCGTGGGCCGCAAGACCGCCAATGTGGTGCTCAACTGCGCCTTCGGGCAGGAGACCTTCGCAGTCGACACGCATATCTTCCGCGTCGGCAACCGCACCGGGCTTGCCAAGGGCAAGACGCCCGAAGCGGTCGAGGCGAAGCTGGAGAAGCGTGTGCCTGGCCCCTTCCGCCTGCATGCACATCACTGGCTGATCCTGCACGGGCGCTACACCTGCAAGGCGCGCGCGCCCGAATGCTGGCACTGCGAGCTGGCCGACCTGTGCAGCTTCCGCAAAAAGGTGCTAGAACCGCCCAAGGGCCGCTAAACAAAGCGTATTCGGTGCCCGAGGAGAGCACAACATGAAGCTGGCATTGGTATCTCTGGGTTCGCTGGGCGCCCTCGCCGCGCTCGCCTCCTGCGCACCGGTGGGCGACCGGTCGCTCGACTTCCGCAATGTCGCGGACGACCAGCCGGTGCGGGTGCTGGGCGAAGCGGAGAGCTGCATCACCACCTCCGCCCTGCGCGAAACGCGCGTTCGCGACGAGCAGACGATCGATTTCGAGGTCGCGGGCGGCAAGGTGTATCGCAACACGCTCCCCTCGCAATGCCCGCGCCTCAGCTTCAATCGCGGCTTCACCTACGATACGCCGACCGGGCAGCTGTGCCGGGGCGAAGTGATCTACTCGATCGAACGCGCAGGCGCCGATCTGGAGCGCGGCGTTGCCTGCGGCCTCGGCCAGTTCGTGCCGATCGAATATGTCGAACCGGTGAGCGACGCGCCGGCGACGATGGGTGAATGAAGGCTAAATGCAGCCACCACAGCAGTGGCATCCCCACACCAGTGTAAAAACGAAGATCGCTGCTGCACCAAGTGGGACATACAGCGCGCTCAATCCGGCCTTCATCCATCGGCCAACCGGCAAGAAATGAATTCCAACGATTCCTGCGATCAGGAAGCCTGCCAAGGCCAACCACCAGCCGTTATCACCTAGCCAAGCCGCGACCGTACCTTCGGACGGGCCCGGTTTGCTGAAATCCGGGGGCGCAGCGAAGATGATGATTGCCGCGATTGGCAGGACCACGACGAGCAGGAAGCAGACGGCAATTCGCCATGCCTTCTCGCCTGCCGAGTAGCTACGCTCCTCGCTAAACATCGTCCGCGCTGGCGAGCTCGGCCTTGTCGATCTCGCCCAGCATGGTGGCAGTCGCGACGGTCACGGTCGCATCGCCGGTGACGTTGGTGGCGGTACGCATCATGTCCATGATCCGGTCGACACCCGCGACAAAGGCGATGGTCTCCAGCGGCACGCCCACGGCGGTGAAGATCGCGCCCATCATGACGAGCCCGCCGCCCGGAATGCCCGCCGCGCCGATCGAGCCGACCGTCGCCAGAAGCGCGATCATGCCGTAGTCGCCCCAGCTCAGGTCCACCCCGAAAATCTGCGCGCCGAACAAGGTCGCCAGTCCCAGATACATCGCGGTGCCGTCCATGTTGATGGTCGATCCCAGCGAAACGATGAAGCTCGACGTGGGGCGGCTGACACCGAGGTTGCGCTGCGTGCAGCGCAGGGTCACGGGCAGCGTCGCGCTGGAACTGGCGGTGGAATAGGCGACCGCGATCGCATCGATCATCCCGCGGAAGAAGCCGATCACCGAGACCCGCGAGAGCAGCAGGATAAAGACGTACATCACGAAGATGATCAGCAGGCAGCCGCCGTAGTTGAGCGCGACCAGCTTGCCGAGCGCGGTCACGGCATCGAGGCCGAGCGTGCCGACCACCCACGCCATCAGCGCGAAGACGCCGAACGGGGTCAGCTCCATCACCACCATGGTGATCTTCTGGAAAATCACCGCGCCCGCGTCGAAAGCACGGGCCACGGCCCCCACGGCGCCCCTGGTGGCGCCGGGAGTGTCCACCGTCTCGCTATCCTCATCCCGCTTGGCCAGCAGGATGCCGATACCGACCAGCAGCGAGAATACGATCAGCGGCAGGACGTTGACGTCCGCCATCACCTTTACCGGGCTCACCGGGATCATCGAGCGCAGCATCTCGCGCCATTCGAACGGCGCGGGCTCGGGCACCGGCCCCATGTCGATGCCCGAGGTGTCGAGGCCGACACCGGGCATGAAGAAGGTGCCGAGGCCCAGCCCCAGCCACACCGCGACCTGTCCGGTCACGACGAACAGCAGGATCGCGCGCCAGCCTACGCTGCCGAGCTTGCCGAGATCGCCGATGGCGGCGACGCCGCCCACGATGCTGAGGAAGATCAGCGGGACGATGAGCATCTTGATGAAGTCGATGAAGATATCGCCGACGATCTTGATGCTTTCGGCCCCGGGGCCCCAGAAATATCCGGCAACCGCGCCGAGGATCAGCGCGAGCAGCACGCGCGCCCACAAAGGCGTCGCAAACCAGAGCTTGAACATTGGTGTCCCCTAGAAATCCCTTGGCGGCATAGTGCCGGGGCGCGAGGGGCGCGGCAAGTGGGCGCGTTCGCTATGCCCTCAATTGTGGAGCGCGGCGCGGGCAATGCGCGCATAAACCCGCGCGAGCACCGCGAGATCCGCGACCGCCACCGCCTCGTCGCGCTTGTGCATCGTCGCGTTGACCAGGCCGAACTCGATCACTGGACAGACGGCCCGCAGGAACCGCGCATCCGACGTGCCGCCGGTGGTCGAGGCTTCGGGAGCGATCCCGGTCTCCGCTTCCACGGCAGCGCTGACCATGGCGGAGAATTCGCCCGGCGGGGTGAGGAAAGGCTCGCCCGAGATGATCGGGTTCACATCGACCTGGTGCTTGGCGCAGATCGCGGTGACCTTCTCGCTCAGGCTCGCGCCCGAATGCAGGTCGTTGAAGCGGATCGAAAGGCGCGCGCGCGCTTCGCCGGGGATGACGTTATGCGCCGGATTGCCGACCTCGATGTCGGTAATCTCCAGATTGCTCGGCTGGAACCAGTCGGTCCCTTCGTCCAGCCTGAGTGCCTCCAGGTCTGCCATCGCAGCGACGAGGCGCGGGATCGGATTGTCGGCCAGATGCGGATAGGCGACATGGCCCTGAGTGCCCTTGGCGCTCAGCCACATGTTGACCGATCCCCGCCGGCCGATCTTCATCATATCGCCCAGCCGGTTGACGCTGGTGGGCTCGCCGACGAGGCACAGATCGGGCTGGTGGCCAGCCTCCTCCATGAAGTCGATCAGCGCACGGGTGCCGTGGAGCGCAGGCCCTTCCTCGTCGCCGGTGATGATGAAGCTGATCGTCCCGGCATCGGCGGGAATATCGGCGACGGCGGCGACCATGCAGGCAATCGCGCCCTTCATGTCGACCGCCCCGCGTCCGTAGAGGAGGTCGCCTCTTATTTCCGGTTCGAACGCTCCGCTGGCCCAGCCCTCGCCCGGTGGCACCACGTCGAGATGGCCCGCAAAGGCGAGATGCCTGCCGCCTCCTTCGCGAATGGCAAAGAGGTTTTCGACCGGCGCTTCGTCCGTTCCAGCAGCGCCTTCACCGCGGCTAAAACGGTGCACAACGAAGCCTAGCGGTATCAGCATCGCTTCGAGAGCGTCGAACACTGCGCCGGTGGCCGGGGTGACGCTGGGTGCGGCGATCAGCCGCTTGGCGAGGTCGAGAACATCGGTCATGTTCCGAGCGCTAGCAGGAGACTTCGCCGATGCCCAAGCTCGATCTTGATGCGATCCCTCAGACCAACGCCACCGGCTATCCGGCGCCCTTCGACGATGAGGTTCAGGGACGCTGGTATCGCCGCCTCGCGCCGGTTGTCGGGCTAACCCGGATGGGGGCGAGCCATGTGACGCTCAAACCCGGCGCCTGGTCGAGCCAGCGGCACTGGCACCGCGAGGAGGACGAGCTGCTGGTGATGCTGGAAGGAGAGGCCGTGCTGGTCGAGGACCCCGGATCGGGGTCCGGGGCAGGCGACGGCGAGAGCATCGTGCGCCCCGGCGATGTCGTTGCATGGGCGGCGGGCACGAAGAACGGCCACCACCTCCAGAACCGCAGCGATGCCGATTGCATCTTCGTGGCGATCAGCGCGGGTCCGAAGGACAAGGACTCGGGCGAATATCCCGATATTGATATGGTCTTCGATGCCGAGGGCTATGCGCGAAAGGACGGCACGCGCTACGCTGCAAAGCGCACGCCCTAGTCGCGGGTCGGCTCGGGCAGCGGGCCGGGCTCCATCGCCCTGTCGAGCAGGTCCGCAATCCGCAGGCCCGCCTGCGTCACGCGGCGCTGCGATACCGGGATCGCGGCCTCGATATCCTCCTGCGTCAGTGCGGTCTTATCGGGCAGCGGCCCGTCGAGCGGGCTGCGGTCGAAGGCATCGGGATAGACGAAGTCGCGCGCGGTCTCCCAGCTTTCGCGGCCCCAGTCCGCCGGTTCGCCACCCGCCAGCTCGGCACGCTCCGCGGCAGAGTAGCGGCGCACCAGCGATGGCCGCGCGGAGGTGATCGCGCGCTCTGCCAGCGGGCCGTCCCAGATCCAGTGCAGGTTCAGGCCAGGGGCGATGCCATAGGCCGCTTCGCGGTCGTTCCCGCCCCGGTCGTCGAGATCGCCCGAATGCAGCGGCATGTGGATGTCGCCCGCGAAATGGACCACGAAGGCGAGCGCTTCCAGCCGGACATTGTCGGGCAGGCTCTCGTCGGCAAGGATGCGGAAATTGCGCGTCACCTGCGCGCTGACGCAATTGCCGCCGGAGCAGTTCTTGCGCACGTCGTACTCCTCGGTCACAGGCTCGGTCTGGTAATGCCAGGCGGAGGTATAGCCCCAGCGCCAGCCCTCGCGGCGGATGCAGTCGGGCCAGGTCGCCGCCTCGACCAGATTGCCCAGAGCGCAGTCGGGCGTGCCGATCAGCCGCTCGGCAGCGAACAGCCGGTCCAGCTTGGTGCGCGTCTCCGGCTTGATATTGGCGAGCGCGATTTCGGCGGTAATGCCGTGGGCGTAGAAGCCCCAGGCCGAAAGCGGTGCGGGCACCACCAGCGCAACCAGCGCCAGCAGCGCGATCAGGCGCGTTCTCAGCAGGTTTCTCAGGCCGTCGGCACGCTTTCGTATTGTTCGATCACCCATTGCTCGTCCTCGGCTGCGGCGATCCATTGCTGGAGCCAGTCGTGGGTCCAAACCGCCTGCATGTAGCTTTGCGCGAAGCCCGGTACACCGAAGCCATAGGTGATGAAACGGCTGACGACGGGCGCGTAAAAGATATCCGCCGCGCCGAAGGTGCCGAACAGGAACGGCCCGCCACTGCCGAAGCGCGCGCGTGCCTCTGCCCACAGGCCGAGGATGCGGACCACGTCGTGCCTGGTGGTCTCCGAAATCTTCACGTTCTCGTGCCGGACACGGATGTTCATCGGGCATTCGCGGCGCAGCGAGAGGTACGAGCTATGCATCTCGGCCACCATCGCGCGGGCCATCGCGCGGGCCGCATCTTCCTTGGGCCAGAACCGATCGCGTCCGACCTTGTCGGCCAGGTATTCGAGGATCGCGAGACTGTCCCACGCCACGGCGTCGCCATCGGCATCGCCGTCCCACAGCACGGGCACCTTGCCCGACGACGGGGTGAGATCGCCTTCCGCGCGCTTCTTCGCTTCCCAATCCTCGCCGAACATCGGCACCAGGATCTCGTCGAAGGAGAGGCCCGACTGCTTGCACGCAAGCCAGCCGCGCAAGCTCCAGCTGGAATAGTTCTTGTTGCCGATGATCAGTTTCATAGCGTTCCGGACCGGGCCTTCGTCTCTCGGTACACGCGCCTAGAGCGAGCCCTGCGCAGTGTCGAGCTTTCAGCCTATGGCGTCAGCGCGTCGGCCACCAGCGAAGCGCGCAAATGCGCGATCCCCTGTCCCTTTTCGGCACTGGTCAGGTGGATTTCCGGGAAGGCGGCGGGGTGCTTCTTCGCTTCGGCGGCCACCTTTTCGTGCGTCTCCATCAACGCGCTGGCCTTGATCTTGTCGCTCTTGGTCAGGACGATGCGGTAGCTCACGGCCGCTTCGTCGAGCATCTTCATCATCGCGCGGTCGTTGTCTTTGAGCCCATGGCGGCTGTCGACCAGCACCAGCGCGCGCGCGAGCACGGGCCGCCCGCGCAGGTAGGTGCGCACGAGGCCCTGCCATTTCTCGACCACCGACTTGGGCGCCTTGGCAAAGCCGTAGCCCGGCATGTCGACCAGCCGGAACCGGGTGGGCTCGCCGACCTCGAAGATGTTGAGCTCCTGCGTGCGGCCCGGCGTGACCGAGGCGCGCGCGATGCCCTTGCGCATGGTCAACGCGTTGAGCAGCGAACTCTTGCCGACATTGGAGCGACCGGCCAGCGCAATCTCGGGCACGGTCGGTTCGGGCAGGAACCTGAGCTGCGGTGCGCTCAGCAGGAATTCGACCCGGCCCGAGACCATCCGCGCGGCGGCGACTTCCTCGGGCGTTTGCGGGCCCTGGCCGTGCGCGCTCACGCTTCGGCCTTCGAGCCGTCGGATGCCTTGTCCGCCCGGGCTTTCGCTTCCTTCTCCGCCTTTTCCTTATCCATCGCGGCCTTGAGCTGCGGATGCTTGGAATAGAGGTACTTCTGCTGCGCCAGCGTCAGCAGGTTGGACGTGTTCCAGTAAAGCAGCAGGCCAGCCGCAAAGGGCGCCATGACGAACATCAGGACCCACGGCATGATGCTGAAGATCTGCTGCTGCATCGGGTCCATGCTCGACGGATTGAGCCTGAAGGTCAGCCACATCGTGAAGCCGAGCAGCAGGGCGAGCGGGCCCAGCGCGAGGAAGCCCGGCACCTCGTAAGGCAGCATACCGAACAGGTTGAGGACATGCGCCGGATCGGGTGCGGAGAGATCCTTGATCCAGAAGATAAAGGGCTGGTGCCGCATCTCGATCGCGAGGACGAGCACCTTGTACAGCGCGAAGAACACCGGGATCTGCAGCACCATCGGCAGGCACCCCGCGACCGGATTGACGCCGCGTTCCTTGAACAGCTTCTGCATTTCCTGCTGCTGGGTGACCTTGTCGTCCTTGTGCTTCTCCTGCAGCTTTTTCATGTCCGGCTGGATCGCCTTCATGCTCGCCATGCTGGCAAAGCCGCGCTGTGCCACCGGGAACATCAGACCGCGTACGCAGCAGGTGAGCAGGATGATCGCGACGCCGAAATTGCCGACCAGGTCGAACAGCGTGCGCAGCAGCCACAGGATCGGCTTTTCGAACCAGCGGAACCAGCCCCAGTCGATCGCGAGGCCGAACTGCGCGATGCCCGCTTCCTGATAGGCGTCGAGCACCTGGCTTTCCTTGGCACCGGCAAACAGCTGCGAGGTGCGCGTCATCTGTCGTCCGGGGCGCAAGGTCATCGGATCGTAGATCATGTCGGCCCGGAACAGATCATTGCCGAGCGAGCGGAAGCCCGTATCCAGCCCCGCGCCACCTTGGGGGACGAGCGCGCCCAGCCAGTAGACATCGGTGAACCCGAGCCAGGCCGGATTCGCCGCGCCGGCGATCGCGGTCTCTTCAGCCAGATCGTCGTAATCGGGGCCGTAATCGACCGCGCCGTCGAAGCTGCCGATCGGGCCGGAGTGCGAGATCCAGGTGCTCTGGCTGGCGGTCAGACTGGTGCGGGTGATGGTCGCGAAGGGGGACACCACCACCGGCCCGGCGCCATAATTGGCCACGGTCTGCTCGGCGGTGATCATGTAATTGTCGTCGATCGACAGGCGGATGAGGAAGCGCTGCCCCTCGTCATTGTCCCACCGCAGGTCGACCGGATTGCCCGGCGAGAGCGTGTCGCCACTCGCCTGCCAGACGGTGCTCGCATCGGGCACATTGGTGCCTTGGCCCACGAAACCGAATTGCGCGAAGTTCTGGATCGGCGTGCCCGCAGGTGCGAACAGCTGCACCGGGCCGCTATCCTTGTCGACGGTCGCGCGGTGATCCTTCAGTTCGATATCGTCGACGCGTGCGCCGACGAGGTTGATCGATCCTTCGACGCGCGGGGCTTCGATACGGACCCGGTCGCCCGAGGCCAGCGCCTCCTCCAGGTCCACCGCCTGCTGCGCCACGCTGGGCGCGGTGCCGGTTTCATTGGCGATTTCCTGGGCCGCGCGCTGTTCGGGCGTGGTCGCACGCTCGACCTGCTCGGTCTCGGGCGGAGCCGGATAGAAATAGCTGATCGCCGAATCGTACAGCAGGATCATGAGGCCGCACAGAACGACGGCGAAGATGAGATTGCGCTGGTTGTCCAAGAAACTGCGGTCCTGCTAGCTATTCAAACGGTGAAAATGGATGGCTGGGCATCGGCTAGGGTACCGGATCGTGCCCGTGCCCGCCCCACGGATGGCAGCGCATTATACGCTTGAAGCCCAGCCATCCACCCTTGATTGGCCCATGCTTCTCGATCGCCTCGATGGCGTATTGCGAACAGCTTGGCTGGAACCGGCAACTGGGCGGAAGGATCGCGCTCGGGCCGATCTGCCACCCCCGGATCAGCAGGACCATCGCGCGCTTGACCGGCTTCATCGCGCGCGCCTCCTGCGCGGGGGGCGACCGCGCTGGCCCTCGCCCCGCGCCGCGCGGCCCAGTGCGCCGGTCAATTCCTCGGCAAGCTTGGCGAAATCGCGCTCTACCCCGCCTTCGCGGCCGATCAGCACGTGGTCGTGATCGGGCAGCCCCCTGGTGGGAAGGTGCGCCCACAGAAGCTCGCGAAAGCGCCGTTTCATCCGGTTGCGGACGACGGCATTGCCGATCTTCTTGGTGACGGTGATGCCATAGCGCATGCCCTGCCCGTCATTGGGCCGCACCAGCAGCACAAAACCGGCCATCGGCACTCGCAGCCCGCGATTCGCCGCAAGGAAATCCGCCCGCTTGGTGAGCACATTCTTGGCGGTGACGGGTGAATTCATGGCGCTTAGATAGGCAAACGGGCCCCCGATTGGGAGCCCGCAAGCACATCAACTTGTCTCGTGGGTCGACCGCGATGCGCAATGCACCGCAGGCATCCCTACCGAATCAGGCGCAAAGCTTCTTGCGGCCACGCTTGCGGCGTGCGGCAAGAACCTTGCGGCCACCGGTGGTCGCCTTGCGTGCGAAAAAGCCGTGGCGACGCGCACGAACGAGATTGCTGGGCTGGAAAGTCCGCTTCATAATACCCTCGAAAAAACAGGCAAAAAATGGATCGACCAACCGCGCCCGGCGCGAATCGGCCCAAAACTGTTCCGACCATAAGGCCGGAGCTTCAAGCGCGCGCTACTACGGGGTGGCCGCGCTTACGTCAAGATAGGCGATCCGCGGCGCATTGTCGTTGGCAGCCTGTCCGATCGTCCGCGCCAGCCAGCCGCGCATGTCGCCCGCGTCGAGCCAGCGCGCCCGGGCATGCGGCGCCTGGTTGGTCATCGCGTAGAAGCTGCGCGCGCCATCGGCGCTCATCCCCATTTCGCGGTAATAGTCGAGGTAATAGCGATGCTCGGGCGCACCTTCGGGGAAGTCGCTCGCCTCGCGCCCGCGATTGTCGCGCCACGAATGGACCGCGAAGCGCGCGCCGTCCTCGACCTCGCGCCGGGCCCCGGCAAGAAACAGCTCGACGGCGCCCGAACGCACCGATCCGCCGCGCGGCACCCGCGTGGTCAGCCCCGCCTCGCGGATCATCCGCCCGACGGCGAGGTTGGCGCGGTCGTTCTCGGTCCCCGGGGCCTCCACCAGATCGAGCGTTTCGAGCTGCGGATAGGCCCGCAACAGCGCGGCGAACTGCGCCGGGGTCGCCGTGTTGGTGGTGCCGACCAGCACCGCGCGGGTCGGGCCTACCACGCGGAACGGGCCGAAGGCGGCGAGCGCGGTGGGGGTGCTGGCGCGGAACGACGCGATCGCGCGGTCGGCGGTCTCATAGGCGATGCGCGGCTCGGCTTCTATGAAGTCTTCGGCATAAAGATAGGTGTCGGCAGGCTCGGCGTCGGCGAAGCGCGGATCGCTTTCGTCGATCCATTCCTCGGTGACGGTGACCTTTACCAGCCAGCCCTCGGCCTGGAGGGGGGAAGCAGCCAGGCCGAGGGTGGTCATGAGGGCCGGTATCAGGGGGGTTAGCCAGCGCACCGGCAACGTATTGCCGCCCGCCCCTTACCATCCCCACAGCAAAAGTGGTTTCCGCGCCGGTAACATTCTCCGATTCCATGAGAAACGCCGGAAATCCGCGGCCTCGACAAGCGGGCGGCAAAGCGGCAAAACATTGCCGGGGGGCACGGCAGTTGCAATGCCCCGGGGGGAGGGCCCGCTTGTGGTCGCACTGGTTCGCACGGTCGCCTATCTCGGGCTGGAGGCCCGCCCGGTCGAGGTGCAGTGCCAGCTCGCCTCCGGCTTGCCGCGCTTCAGCGTCGTTGGCCTGCCCGACAAGGCGGTGAGCGAAAGTCGCGAGCGGGTGCAGGCCGCGCTCGCCGCGATGGGCCTTGCGCTGCCGCCCAAGCGGATCACGGTCAACCTCTCGCCCGCCGATCTGCCCAAGGACGGATCGCATTACGACCTGCCGATCGCGCTCGCGCTGCTGGGCGCGATGGGCGTGGCGGACCGCGAGCAGCTGGCGGACTTCGTCGCGGTGGGCGAACTCGCGCTGGACGGGCGGATCGTCGGCTCGCCCGGCGTGCTGCTGGCCGCGCTACATGCGAGCGAGGCGGAATGCGGGCTGATCTGCCCCGCCGCGCAAGGCGCCGAGGCCCGCTGGGCGAGCGGCATCCCGGTGATCGCAGCGCCCGATCTGGTCAGCCTGCTCAACCACCTCAAGGGCACGCAGCAGCTCGACCAGCCGCAGATCGGCGCGGTGGAGGATGCCCCGCCGGGCCCCGACCTCAAACAGGTCAAGGGGCAGGAGACCGCCAAGCGCGCGCTCGAGATCGCGGCCGCCGGGGGCCACAACCTGCTGATGAGCGGGCCGCCCGGTGCGGGCAAGAGCCTGCTCGCCGCTTGCCTGCCCGGCATCCTCCCTCCGCTCTCCCCGGCAGAGGCACTCGGCATTATGTAGCAAGCGCACCAATGCGTAGGCGTCTGTCTGCGCTGCTGGTGGCGGTTGTCATCGTTTGCGGGGTGTTAGGACAAATGGCTACCGGTTTGAAAGTAGTCGGCATCGTGAACCCATTCACCCTCTGCGGTGGGGAAGCCGTCACGACCAACAGCTTTGAGCATAGCGATTGCAAAAGTCGAACCGAACACACCCTTAGTGTAGTATGTGCCGCCCAACCATGCCTGAAGGAAAATACCGCTCCCCCCCTTCCGATCGGTTATTTGGACTTGGTCCGGCTCTACGTAGACGTCAACAAGGAGATTTACCGTCCCGCCAGGTGCCAGCGCGACCGTGGCAAGCCCGCTCCGTCGCTTTCCCTCCAAATAATCAGCAATCCTCTTTGCCAAGGGGGCATCGTGGTCAAAAAGGGCGAAAACTCGGGCTCCAAAACTTCCTTGAACGATAGGATAATTCCCTCGATTTGCGTAGACAGCTTCAACTCTTACGCTCAATTCTCCGGTTTTGTGTCGAGTTACCGGACCAATCTTATTTATCTTGATTTCAAGCCAGCCTCGCGTCGCCTTATCGGCGATTGCATTGGCATCCTGCATGGCTTTAGTCGCCTTGCTAGTGTCGGCGAGCGCTTCGCGAGTGGCCAGCAAGGTGCCTCGAACATAGACGAGCGCCCATACAGTGACGCCAGCAGTGATGATGCTTACTACTACCATCCACATGGCCCAGATCGCCATGTTCCGCTGAGCGTTCAAATCTTGCTCGGCTTGATAGGCTTCGCGAGCGGCTGCGCGCTGTTTTTCAAGGCATTCCGCCAGCAGACTGCCCGTTCGACCGATGCAGATGGTCTCTTGGTTATGCTTGGCTTCGCTCTGATAATGGGCGGCGCGCTCTCTGTCGCCACTGGCGTTGTTTATCCAAGCGTAGGTTAAAACAGCAGTTATCAGGCAGCAAAGGACAATCGTTACGAGAAAAGCAAAGCCACGGCCTACATCCTCAGTTCCGTCACCCCTATCGCTGTCAGACATTGTACAAGAAACACCGCCGTGAATTTACCCCGGCTGATCTTGTTCCTGATATTCGGCTCAGAGTCCATCACGCCAATGTCAGCCAGCTTTCCTACCAGCTCGGCATAGGTCACGTTCTGGCGCTTTAGCTCGACCTTTAAGAGCGTCTTGACCCGCTCTTCCCATTGCTTTTCCTGCACGTCTGCCATGTCGCCTCCTAGATGATAAATATCATCATAGACGATGCATTAGCACTTTACAAGATACGTCAATGCCACTATAGACGATGCATAGGCAACGGATATAGTTACAATGGCACAGCACTTCCTCCTCTCCGCTAAGGCTCGCACCCTCTCTCTCGCGAAAGTTTTCAAGATGGGCGAGGATGCGGCTTACGGTGTGTTCTGTGACATGCGCTGGCCTGAAACCGATGGCGAGCCGATCTGCCCGCGTTGCGGCTGCACGGAAAGCTATCACATCAGCACGCGCCGCAAGTTCAAGTGCGTTGCCTGCCACCACCAGTTCAGCGTCACTAGCGGCACTATCTTTGCCTCGCGCAAACTGTCCTACACAGACCTGCTGGCAGCGATCGTGCTGTTCGTGAACGGCGCGAAGGGCATCAGCGCGCTACAGGCGAGCCGCGATCTGGACGTTCAATACAAGACCGCCTTCGTGCTGTTTCACAAGCTGCGCGAAGCGATGCAGCGCGAGTTCGCGGAAGCGAAGCTGGAAGGTGTCGTGGAAATCGACGGCGGCTATTTCGGAGGCTACGTGAAGCCGGAAAACCGCAAAGCCGACCGCAAAGACCGCCGCCTGTCGCTCAACCGTTCGGGCAAGCGCCAGTGCGTCGTCATCATGCGTGAGCGCAAGGGTCGCTCGCTTCCCTTCGTGGTCCGCAACGAAGGCGATGCGGTTCCGTTCGTGCGCGACCACGCTGCCAACCTCGCCACGATCTACGCTGACGAGGGGTCGGGCTGGGATGCGCTGCATGCTGGTTGGGATACCCGCCGCGTCAATCACTCGGTTGCGTTCATGGACGAAGGTGTCTGCACCAACCAAGCGGAGAGCTATTTCAGCCGCCTGCGCCGCATGGAAACCGGCACGCACCACCATATCGCGGGGCCGTATCTCTACGCCTATGCTGGTGAAGCCGCATGGCGCGAGGATAACCGCCGCGTCGATAACGGCGGGCAGGCGATGAAGCTGACGTTTGGTGCGATGGCTAGCCGCCAGAGTCGCACTTGGGCGGGATATTGGCAGCGGTAATGCAAAAAGGCCCAGCGAGAGCGCTGGGCCTTTCCATTGTCTCTGACCGTTGGCGGGTCTCCAACCTAAGTCTCTCACTTAGGACAAGCCGTAGCTCGCTCGACTTTCACAAGACTGCCCTGCGATGCAGGTGGTGTGGCAGGCGTGCGCGTCTATCGTTCAATACAATAAGCGCACGACATTAACAACCGCCAAACGCGGTTTATAGTGGGTGGTAGTGGTGATCCCACCCTGCCTCCGAGACCCGAGAGGGATTCGAACCCTCGATCGCCGACACCACATCGGCCTCCCCTTGCGAAGGGAATGCGTTGGACCACTCCGCCATCGGGCCAGAGACCGGACCCGTATGACCGATTCGCGAATGGCCCGCAAGGGGCTGAAATAGGAAATCTAGGAACATCATCGTTTGCGATATGTGCCTGCCAATCAGGGACCGCAGAAAACTTGACTTTCCGTTAGACAAGAATTAGCGACCTGCTCGTCTGGTCGCTAATTGACACCTTTTGTTCTGGGAAAAAGTGCGCACCCGTCTCGAATTTGCCCTGCTGCTAGCCCTGTCGCTGCTAGGCTTGGCCCTGTGGGCGCTTAGCTGGCTCTAGGCGATCTGCCATTCCAGATATTGCCCGCTGCGCTGTTCGGGATTGACCACCAGCCCTTGTTCGCGCCTGTCCCGTAGATTGGTGGCTACCCTGCGCGTCATCAGGTTCAGGAGCTGCGGTGTCGAAGCCATGCCGCGTTGCACGATCATCGCTGCGGCTATTTCCCGGCTCGTGAGGGGACGCTGTGACGTACGCAGGATGGCGAATATCTGACGCGACATTTCACCGCGCTTGGACCAATCCTCGGGTGGACGCACCATCTTGGGCGCTATCGCCGGAATGTCCAGTTCAGGAGCCACCAGCTTTATCGCGTTGTCGAGCGTTTCAAGATCGCGGGCCATGCGGGATAGCGCCTCTTGCGTGCGCTTCATCTCGCCCGCCAGTGCAGCCCGTTTCTTGACCAACCCCTCTACCATATAGTCTGTCATCGTCCCCGATACATAGGGGATAACAGGCGATGGCATCTATCCCCGTCTTGGTGCGTCTGCTACATAATGCCGGAGGCACTGGAGGTGAGCATGGTGCAATCGGTCGCCGGGCTGCTCGAGGGCGGGCGTATCAGCCGCGCGCGGCCGTTTCGCGCGCCGCACCATTCGGCGAGCATGGCGGCGCTGACCGGCGGCGGGCTGAAGGTGCGGCCGGGAGAGGTCAGCCTCGCGCATCTGGGCGTGCTGTTCCTCGACGAGCTGCCCGAGTTCCAGCGGCCCGTTCTCGATTCGCTGCGCCAGCCACTCGAGACCGGCAAGGTCGATGTCGCGCGAGCCAATGCGCATGTCACCTTTCCCGCGCGGGTCCAGCTGATCGCGGCGATGAACCCGTGCCGCTGCGGGCACCTCGGCGATCCCGCGCTCGCCTGCAGCCGCGCGCCCAAGTGCGCCGCCGACTACCAGAGCAAGGTCAGCGGCCCGATGCTCGACCGGATCGACCTGCATGTGGAAGTCGAGCCGGTCAGCGCCGCCGACCTCGCCCTGCCCCCGCCCGCCGAGGGGAGCGCCGAGGTCGCCGCACGCGTGCTCGCCGCGCGGCAGGTGCAGACTGCACGCGAGGGCGAGAGCGGCGCGCGCACCAATGCCGAGCTCGACGGCGACATGCTCGAACGCTTCGCCACGCCCGACGAGGCGGGCCGCACGCTGCTGATGCAGGCGGCCGAGGCGATGCGGCTATCGGCGCGAAGCTACGTGCGCATGCTGCGCGTGGCGCGAACGGTGGCGGATTTGGCGGGCTCGGAGCAGGTTGGCCGGGTGCACGTGGCCGAGGCGCTGAGCTATCGACGGCAGGCGCCGCGGGCGTGACGGGCGGCATGGCCTGACACACCTGACACAGTGTCCTGGGGTAGAAAACTCCGGGGGCTTGTGGCGGGGAATTTTGGCCGGGGTGGCCGGGGCGGATCGACGGTTTGAAAGAGCGCCGCGAACGTAGAGCCGTCGGCGCGTGTAGGACAGCGTTCGCGATCGAACCGGATCCCTAAGACTTCGCCTAAATAGATACCCTTGGCCGAATTCGCCTTGCACATGGCAGCTTATTGCACTCATATTCTTCAACAATATGAGAGGGGGAAATGGTGGAACTCGAAGCTCGACTGGAAGCGCTTGGCGATAAGGCGCGAAAACACTCCGAAATTCTGGAAACCGAAGAAGCGGCGAAGTTCGCCTTGGTCAATCCGCTGATCCAAGCGCTCGGCTACGACTTATCGAATCCCTCGGAAGTCGTGCCTGAGTTCACATGCGATTTCGGCGGGAAGAAAGGTGAGAAAGTCGATTACGCGCTCAAGGTAGGTGGAAACGTCGCCATCTTGATCGAATGCAAATCGTCGGGCGCAGAGCTTTCACTCAAGCACGCTTCCCAGCTCTGCCGCTATTTCAGTGCGTCGGACGCCAAGTTCGCGATCCTGACTAATGGTGTGATTTACAAGTTCTATTCCGATCTCGATTCCGCCAACCGTATGGACAATACGCCCTTCCTTGAGATTGATATTCTCAACCTGAAGAAGGACGATGTTCGCGGCTTGTCTCGCTTTCAGAAGAGCGAGTTCGACTTGGAAGCCGCCGCCGAAGCTGCGGCGAGCATGCAGATGGAAGGCGAAGTTGCGAATGTACTGAAACGCGAGTTGGCCGAACCGTCGGATGAAATGGTTCGGCTGATTGCATCGAAAGTTACGGACCGCCGCCTCACTGCAGGAGTAAAATCCGCAATCGCCCGGCATATCCCCAACGCATTCAACACCATCATTCGCAATCGGCTCGATGCGAAATGGTCCTCCGCGATGAAGGAAGATACCGACCCCGAACTGGCGAGCACTTCCGAAGTCGAAACGACCGAGGAAGAGATCGAGGGTTACAATATCATCCGATCCATAGGCGCCGAAGTGGTCGATCCTTCGAGGATTTTCATTCGTGATTCGCAGTCCTATTGCGCAGTGCTCTTAGACAACAACAATCGCAAGCCGATTGCCCGGATGCGCTTCAACTCGCCTACGACGAAGTACCTGGGGACTTTCGATGCCGAAAAGAACGAGGACTTCAAACCCGTCGAGCGGCCGGTGGACATCTACAAGTATAAAGCCGATATCCTAGGCCGGATTTCCGCCATGCTCGATTGACTGAGAGCCCCCTAAAACAACCCCGCCGTAAACCCGAGATAGACGCAATAGGCCGCCACCAACGCCGCGCCTTTCCGGCGCGACAGGCGCGCTCCGGTGGAGGCCAGCACCACAGCCAGCAGCGGCGCGCCGACAAGCACCGGCAAGTCGAACCGCGCGATCGTTTCGGGGACCCGCGTGGGCGAAATGATCCCCATGACGCCGAAGAAGAACAAATTGTAGATGTTCGAGCCTAGCACGTTGTTTAGCGCCACCTCCGAATGCTTGCGGGTCGCGGCGACCGCGGAGGTCACCAGTTCGGGGAGCGAGGTGCCGACCGCCATGAAGGAAGGCTTGACCTCCCCGCCCCCACGCGGGACCACCCCGGCATGACACAGCCTATCACCCTGTGGGGCCTGCCCCATTCGCTCTATACCGGTCGCGCGCGTTCCTATCTGCGCACGCAGGGGATCGCTTTTGTCGAGCGGCCGCCGACCGATCCCGACTTTGCCGCGCGGATCATGCCCGCGATCGGGCGGGCGATCATCCCGGTGGTCGAGCTGGCGGACGGCACGATCATCCAGGACACGGTCGATATCATCGACCATTTCGAGGGGGAGGACAGCGCGCCCGTCACCCACCCCGCCTACCCCGGCGACGCGCGGTTGCTCGCGCTGGCGCATCTGGTCGAACTCTACGCGGTGGTCGCTCTGACGCGCCATGCGATGCATTACCGGTGGAGCTATCTGGCGGAGCAGGAGCTGTTCCTGCGCGATGCCTTTGCCACCGGTGGCGATGCGCAGCGCGCCGAGGCGACGATGGCGCGGATGCATTCCTACCTCCCCATGCTGGGCGTCGATGCCGCGACGATCCCTGCGATCGAGGAAAGCTATCGCGAACTGCTCGCCACGCTCGACGCGCATTTCGCGGCCTTTCCCTTCCTGCTGGGCGCGACGCCGAGCATCGCGGACTACGCGCTGTTCGGGCCGATGTTCGCGCATCTGGGACGCGACCCGGTGCCGCGGTCGATCATGCAGAAGAGCGCGCCGCGCGTGTTCCGCTGGGTCGAGCGGATGCATGCGCCCGGCCTCGATCTGGTAGACTTCGCGCAGCCCGCGCCCGCATTTGCCAAAGACGCGCTGCCCGCAACGCTCCCCCCGCTGCTCGCGCAGATCGCGCGCGAGTTGACGCCCGACCTGACCGACCGGCTGGCCTTCCTGCGCAGCTATGTCGCCGAGCACAAGCCGCAGCCGGGCGAGCCGGTGGCGGACAAGCCGCACCGCCGCGTGATCGGGCAGGTGGAAACCTCGTTCCGCGACGTCGCCTATACCGGCGGCGTGCAGCCCTACACATTCTTCCTCTGGCAGCGGCTGATCGCGGCAGGTCGCCACCCGGCGGCCAAGGCGCTGTTCGCGGAGCACGGCCTGACCCCGCTGGTCGACGTCGACCTGCCGATCCAAGTCGAACGGCGCGACAATATCGAAGTGTGGGGCTGAGAGCGGCTAACGGAGCGGACGGCAACCCGCCCGCTCCGCGTTGCAGCTCAGAACGCCTTCTGCCAGCCGACCGTCAGCATCCAGTCGCCCGCCATCTGCGGGCCGTTGAGGTTCTGATAGACCGGCGCGCCAAGCTCGATCCCGAGGCGGTGCCCCGCCAGCGGGCCGTGCGTGCCGACCAGGTTGATCCCGCCGATCAGGTCGATCCGGTCGCCGCCCTGGAAATCGGGATTGGCGGTTTGCACCGGACCCATGATGTTGGGATCGATCCCGTCGATGCTGGCCATGGTCCGGCCCTTCACCCTGCCCGAGAGGCTGATGAACTTCGCCGGGCGATAGCTGAGCCATGCGGTCGCTTCGTAGGTGTCGCCGAAGGCATAGCCCCACTTGTTCTCGTCCAGCTTGATCGAAGCAGCAGCCTGCGCGCCGAAGCCCAACCTGCCGCGCCGACCCTTGTAGGTGAGCGCAGGCTCGAGATCGAAGGTCCCGGTGCCCGCCTGCATCATGTAGGGCGCGCGCACCGTCGGGGTCCCGCCCATCGGGGTGAGGATCTGCGCGGTCTCGTCGGTCGATCCGGTCGGCAGGCTGACACCCGCCTTCAGCGTCAGTTCGTCGCTGTCGATCGCGCCCTTCGCGGGCAGGCCGAGCAGCGGGAACAGTGCGGAAACCTTGGTGTCGCCGAAGGCCTTGGGATTGGTCTCGAAATTGCCGCGCACCGTGGTGCCCATGCCGCCCATATAGGTGACGTGGTCCATCTCCTTCTCGACATAATTGCCCATCACCATCAGCGTGACCGAGTCCGACGGCGCATACATCGCGCCGAGCATCACCATGTCCGTCCGCATCTCCAGCGGGACGATGCGCAAGGTCGGCGGCTGGCCGGGCATGCCGGCGAAGCGGTTGGGGATGGTGGTGACGATGGTGTCGGGCGACATGTCGTCGGTGTCGATTTGGTTGCCCTGCATTTCCATGTGCATCACGCGGGCGGAGAACATGAACTCGCCCTTCGCGTGCGCATGGTCGCCCATGACGCCGATCGGTGCGTGATCGTCTGCATACACATCGTGTGCGTGGGCGGGAGAGATGGCGGCACTGCTCGAAAGGGCGAACGCCAGCGCGGCGCCGCCCGTGAAATATACGGGTTTCATAAGTGATTTCCTGAATGATCGTGAGCTTTGGATGCGGCGCATGACCGCGTCGCGATCAGGCGGAAGGAGGCCCGGTGGACGGGGGGAGATGGGGCGGGAACAGCCCCGTCAGAGGATGCTGGACAAGCGGCTCGTCGGCGAGCGGCAGGACGATCCGGTCTTCGACCAGCGCGGCCGCAGGCATCGCGGCAAGGCCGGGCACCGCGTAATTGCAGCGGATCTCGTGCTGGCCCGACGATGACTGGTCCTTCTTGTCATGGGCACCGTGATGCATCGAGCCTGCAGATGCCTCGTGCCCGCTGCGATGGACCATCGGCATCGTGCCGCCGCAGATCCGTAGGACGAAGCCTCCGTCCGCACCCCGATCCGGCATGTAGCCGAAGGGCATGCTGGCGAGCGAGAGGATCGCAAGGGCTGCCATCAAGATGCGGAGGCGGAACACGCACGGCTCGCTAGAGCGAGGCGCAGCGAATTGCCACCGTGTTCGGCAAACGAATACGCATGCGCCCGATCCGAACCAGCGTCCAACCCATCAAATCCTCACAGCATTTGTAACTGGAGCCAGCACGCGCACCGGCTAGGCTCGTCCGGGTCAAGAACACCGGGAGTCCCCTTGCATGAGCATCGCCTTGGCCATCGGCCTCACCCTGTCGCCCGTCATCGCCCTACAGGCGATTACGTTTTACGATGGCCCCAAGATCGACGAGAACGGTCTGGCCATCGCGTATAACAACGGCGTCTGCCGCGTCGCCGTAAAGGGCAAGGACAGCGACGGAGAGAGGATTTTCGCCGAATTCTCGCGCCGCCTGCGCGACGGCAATCTCAGCGTCTCGCTCGAAGGGCCCTTCATGCAGAAGTTCAGCGATGCGGACCCGAACGCGAACCACCCCGTCACCGTCGTCTTCGATACGGGCAGCAGCGCGCCTTCGCGCTCGGGCGGATATGATGTCGGTGGGTTTCGCGAATCTGCGTGGGGCGGCTGGGGCCCGGGTGAAGCGTCCGACGCTACCTACGCGGCGTTGAGGGGGAAAAGCGCCTTCTCGGTCGAGATGGATGGCAATACCTACGGCCCGTTCACCTGGACCGGTTCGGGCGCGCTCTGGACCGCGCTGGACGATTGCGAAGCCGACAACAGCTGATGCTTGTGCGGCTGACAGCGGGGTTGCTGGCATTGCTGCTCGCGATGTCGGCCGGGCCGATTGCCGCGCAGGCGCCATCGGCGGACGCGAAGTCGCAATGGTGGGCCAGCCTCGAAGCGTGCAGTTCGACCAACCGCGCTGCCTGCTACAAGGCGATCGACCTGGCCGCGCAGCTCTTCGGCCGGACCGACCGCGATGTCGCGACGACGTGGATGAAGGCCTGTTCGGCAGGCGATATGGACCGCTGCGAGATCGGCTATCGCCGCTTCAAGAACACCAGCTTCGAAGGCGACGATCGCCCGATCTCGCACATGTTCGCGCGCATATCCTGCTTCGGCGGGATGTATGACCTGTGCCGCCCGTGGGACGATTTCGAAACCACCGACCGCGCCAAGCGGGCGATCGTGATGGCCGATGTCTGCATGCTCGGTGCTGCACCCAGCACCTGTTACCAAGCGCTGGCCTATTTCAAGAACGAGGCGGGCTTCTACAACGCGATCACCTACGACCTCTCGCAGACGCTGTGCGAACGCTACGAATCCGGCAGCGCATGCCGCGCCTGGGCGCAGGCGCTGGAGGCGAACTGGGGCTACCGCCGCGCCTACAAGTACCACACGATGGCCTGCCGGACGGGTTTGCAGGAAAGCTGCCCCGATGCCGCACGGCTGAAGAAACGGGTCGATTACCTCAATCGACAGCAGCAGGCGGCGGACGAGGCGCGGATGCGCGCGCAGATCGCAACGCAGCAGACCAACACCTGGCGATCGCAGGCCAACAACGCGGGCTACACCTCGCCCGGACGGGTGCGCCAGCCGATCACGCCGTTCGGCAGTTCGTCACGCGATATCGCGAATTGGAGACGATATGAGAAGAACCTGTGCCGCGGAAATCCGGTCAACAAGTATTGCTAGCCCGGCCCGTCGGAAGCGAAGCGGTTCAATGAGCGCGCTGCTGGTGGCGGCGGCTATGCTGGGCCTGTCGGGTGTCGTCCCTATAACCGCGTCCGCCCGCGACCTGCTGCCGTCCGATGCCTATGACGCCCGAATTATAGCCGCCAATCGGTGCAACACTGCTGCCAAGCAGGGTGGCTTCGCGCCGATGGTGCTCGACCAATGCCGCGCCGTCTACGATGAGACCGTGCGGTTCGAACGCTCCGTGCCGGAGATGACTGCAGCGCAGCGCAACACGCTGATCGTCGCAAAGGGCCTTTCGATGATGACGCTCGCCGGTGGCTATCTGAACCTGGACGGAGTGATGAGCGCACGGGTGTGCCAGGCCGTCAGGACCATCGATCAGACCTTGTCGGGCTACGACCCGAGCGCGCCCAACGGCTTGGAAAAGCTCCACCAGATGCTGGCGAACACGCGCGATGGCGCCGTGCCCAAATGCCGCAAGGGCGGCCACTGGCCAGACTGAACGCCGGTTAGGAACCGGTGCCGACAGCCGACGCCGGAGCGGCTCGTCTGAATTCTACTCCGCCGCCTCGCGCGGCTCGTCGTCCAGCTTGCTATCCGGATCGTCGCAATTGTGGAGCGCGTGCGGGGCGTCGGCGGGCGCACCCTCGCGCCGGTCGCGGCCGGCCTCGGGCAGGTCCTTGCGCGCGATCATGTTGAGGTCGGCGGGGCCGAGGATGCGGCCATCATGCGCCAGCATCGCGACGGGGCCGATCGGCATCCGGTCGCGCTCGTCTACGATCACCGGGTCCATCCCGGCGGTCTCGATGCCGTATTTGAGGCCCCAGTGCCGCAGCGAGACCATCGCGGGCAGCAGGTCGAAGCCCTTCTCGGTCAGCGCATATTCGACCCGCCGCCGATCCGCCTCGTCCTGCACACGGTCGAGGATGCCGTGCTCGACGAGACGGCTGAGCCGGTTTGAGAGGATGTTGCGGGCAATGCCCAGCTCGCTCAGGAATTCTTCGAAATGATGCACGCCGTTGAAGCTGGCGCGCAGGATCATGAAACTCCACCGCTCGCCCATCACTTCGAGCGCCGCCGGAAGGCCGCAGGCACTCAGTTCCTTCAAGGGCTCGCGTACGTCAGTACCCATGATCGATCATCTCCAAGCAGCAAGACCTACCGCAATTCGCGATGGGCACAAAATCGAAACTAAGTTTTCAGTTGCAACCTGCAACCTAGGAAGATAGGTGGTGATTCGCAACCTAATGTGGTTGCCCTTCGACACACCGCCCCTAGGGAGCCCGCCATGACCCTCTTCAAGACCCCCCTCCGCCAGACCGCCATCGCCGGCGTCGCCATTTTGACCACCGCGCTGACCTTCGGTGCCGCGCTCGCCCCCGCGCCTGCGCAGGCACTCCCGTCCAAGGGCTCGAGCGTCTATTACCGCGCGACGCTGGAACAGTCGGTCGAACGGCGGACCGAAGTGATCCGCGGGGGCACCTTCATCTGTTCGGACACGATCTGCGTAGGCAGCAAGGCCCGCTCGCGCCCCGAAGTGGTCTGCGAGCGCCTGGCCCGCAAATTCGGTCCGGTCGCGACCTTCACCTTCGACGGCACCGAGCTCGATGCGGACGCCCTCGCGAACTGCCGTGCGGCGGGCGCCGACGCCTGATCGCATACTGTCCCGGCCGGTCGCTCACCCACTGCGGGGCGAGCGGCGCGGCCGCAACGAAAAAGCCCTCCGGCCGATAACGGCGCGGAGGGCTTTTTCGTGCGTGGCGACCACGCGCAACAGCGATCGCGCAGCACGTATCGTGCGCGCGTCGCGAGAACGACCTAACCAGCGTAAGGCGCGGGTTCCATGGGCATCAGCCCGAGGATCAACCCTGGCGCGCCTTCATCCGCTTGTTGGTCTTGTTGATCACATAAGTGCGGCCGCGACGGCGAATCACGCGGTTGTCGCGGTGACGCTTCTTGAGCGACTTGAGGCTGTTGCGAATCTTCATGGTACTACCCTGAATCTAGCTAGGTCCGGGGAAAACGGAGCCTATACAAAACAAATCGGCACCGCAGATCAGCCTGCGATGCCGCCATCGTTGCGGGCCCATTTATGGCGCAGCGCCAAAAAGTCAAGCAGGACTGCGTGCAACCCGCGCTTCAGGGGGCGCGAAGGGCTGGCCCGATGCGTGGTGCCGTCGGCACGGATTGCCAGTGTCGTGCGTTGCCCGCAACAAGCACCTTCTTTGCAACAGAAAGGCCCCGCCATGAAGGCTCGCCGCAGACTCGCCATCCCCTTCGCCGCCATCGCCCTCCCGCTGGCGCTGAGCGCCTGCTCGACCACCAAGCCCGCAGGCCCGATCGAGGTCACGCGCTTCGTCGATGCCGATGCGCGCTCGCAACTCGGCAATACGCGATTATTCGTGGAGACCGCACCCGGTTCGCCCGAGCAAGGCCTCGCGCTGACGCCGTACAAGGCTGCGGTCGCGGGCGAACTCGCGGCCTACGGCTATAACGAAAGCGCGCGCACCGGCGCACGGCAAACCGCCAGCGTCAGCGTGGAGCGCACGCAGATCGACAGCCGCGGACGGCGCGGCCCGGTGACCGTGGGTGCGGGCGGATCGACCGGCAGCTACGGTAGCGGCGTGGGCATCGGCGTCGGCATCAATCTGGGCGGCGGCCCGCAGCCGCGCGTCGTGACCCGCATGGAAGTGCGCATCCGCGACGTGGCCACCAACGAAGTTCTGTGGGAAGGGCGTGCGCGACTCGATGCGCCAGCCAAGTCGCCACTTGCGAAAAACGAGCCCGCAGCAGCCGCGCTGGCAGACGCCTTGTTCCGCGGCTTTCCCGGTAATAATGGCGAGACAATCGAAGTGGAGGTCAATCCTTGAGCAATATCGTCATCGACAGTGTTTTCGACAGCGGCAGCATCGACGTGATGACCGTGCATCAGGCGAGCGCGATGCTCCGCCTGAAGCCCGATCACGACAGCGAATTCAAACAGTGGTTCCATTTCCGCGTCGCCAACACCGGCGGGCGCGAACTGGTGCTGAAGATCGTGGGGCTGAACGACAGCGCCTATCCTGCGGGCTGGCCCGACTATAATGCCTGCGTCTCGGAAGACCGCGATTTCTGGGGCCGCGCTCCGTCGACCTTCGACAAGGACGAGGAAGGCGGTACGCTTACGATCCGCTATACGCCCGCCGGCGATCTCGTCTGGTTCGCCTATTTCGCGCCCTTCTCGATCGACCGCCATCACGATCTGATCGCCGAATGCGCGAGCGGCGAGGGCGTATCGCATCGCAAGCTGGGCGACACGCTCGACGGGCGCCCGCTCGACTGCCTCGAAATGGGCGAAGGCGAAACGCAGGTCTGGCTCTACGCGCGCCAGCATCCGGGCGAGAGCATGGCTGAATGGTGGATGGAAGGCGCGCTGCAACTGCTGTGCGATCCGGCGGACACGCTGGGCCGGGCGCTGCGCGAGAAGTGCCGCTTCCACATCGTGCCCAATTGCAACCCCGATGGCAGCGCGCGCGGGCACCTGCGCACCAATGCCAAGGGCGTGAACCTCAACCGCGAATGGGCCGAGCCCAGCGCGGAACGCTCGCCCGAAGTGCTCGCCATCCGCAATGCGATGGACGAAACCGGCGTTCACTTCGCGATGGACGTCCACGGCGACGAGGCGATCGACGCGGTGTTCCTCGCCGGGTACGAAGGCATCCCGAGCTGGAGCGACGAGCATGGCGAGCGTTACTACCGCTACCAGCGCATCCTCGACCGGCGGTGCCCCGACTTCCAGACCAAGAAGGGCTATCCCAAGTCCGGCCCGGGCAAGGCCAACCTCGCGATCAGCACCAACCAGGTGGCGGAACGCTACGCCGCGACCGCGATGACGCTGGAAATGCCGTTCAAGGACAATGCGGACTATCCGGACGATCTGCAGGGCTGGAGCCCGGACCGCTCCAAGATGCTCGCCCGCGAGTGCCTCGGCGCGCTGCTCCAATGGCTGGAGAGCGAGGAGGACTAGAAACCCTCTGGAAAAAAGACCCGCTCATCCTGAGCCTGTCGAAGGATCGTCCTTCCTTTTTGAGCCAAGATCTCAGGAAGAAAAACAGCCCTTCGACAGGCCTAGGGCGAGCGGTATCAGGTTACCGGTGCGCCCCACCCCCAGATGCGCCTAATCGAGATGCGCAGGCCCGAAGCCGTGCGGCAGCAGGTCCGACAGGCGCAGCTCCATCACCTCATGCGCGCCGACGCACAGGATCAGCGGATCGGTGCCGCCGAGCTGGGCGATCTCGTTGAGCACCTGGCGGCAGCGCCCGCATGGCGTAATCGGCGCATCGCCGCCCTTGCCCGTCGGTCCGGTCACCGCGAGCGTCACCAGCCCGCCGCGCCGCCCTTCGGCCAGCGCCTTGGCCACCGCGACCGTTTCGGCGCAGAGCGAGAGGCCGTAGCTCGCATTCTCGATATTCGTGCCGGTGACGATCGCGCCATCGGCAAAGCGCAGCGCCGCGCCCACCGCATAGTCCGAATAGGGCGCATAGGCATGACCCGCCGCGCTGCGCGCCGCTGCGATCAGATCTTCGTCGCGTGTCTTGCTCATGGTCTCACCACTGCCCAGGCGACCGGCTGGTCGCTCGCCCCGCTCTCGTATTTCTCGTTCGCCGTCCAGATCAGCCACGGGCGCCCGCCATAGTCGGGTTCCAGCCGGGTGCGCACCAGCCACAGGTTGCGCTCTATCCGCGCCGCGACGCCGTGCGTCTCCTCGAACTTGCGCCCCAGTTTCAGGATCGCGGGGCGGCCCGCATGCGCCTCGATCTGATTGGCGAGGATCGTCAGCTCGCTGCGCACCTGCCCGCTGGTGACCGGCTCCAGACACTCCTCGCCCGTATCGATCAGCGCGATCGCCGGCGGCAGCAGATCCGCGTCGCGCGGGACGATGGTGACGAAATTCGCCGCCTGCCCGTCGGCGGGGACGCAGGGGTCGAACAGGTGGACCGCGCCCACCTCCAGCCCTTCGGCCCGCGCGGCGGCGAGGTTGCGGGTGAAGCTGGCCGAGCGTTCGCCCTCGCCCCCTGTAGCGGGGAGATAGACGAAATCGGCTCCATGGCCCTTGAGCACCGCGAAATTCATCTCGCCGGTGCCGCCGGAAAGGTCCGCGCCCTGTTCGGGATATTCGCTCTCGGGCGGCTGCCAGGTTCTCAGGTCCCACCATAGCCAGGCGCCGCCACCCAGCGGCGCGAGAATCAGCACGACAAGCATCAGCTTGAGCCACAGCGGGCGTTTCGAAGTCCGGGCCACCGCGATCACCCCCGGATGTGAAGCACGCAGATCAGCGTGAAGAGCCGCCGGGCGGTCGCGAAGTCGGTCTCGACCTTGTCTTCCAGCCGTTCGACCAGCAGCTCGGCGGCGTTGTTGTGAACGCCGCGCCGGGCCATGTCGATCGTCTCGATCTCGGCCGGGGTCGCCTTGCGGATCGCCTGGTAATAGCTGTCGCAGATCGCGAAATAGTCGCGGATCGGGCGGCGGAACCGCGCGAGGCCGAGCATGATCGTCTCCAGCGGCTCGCCATCCTCGGTCGCGATGTCGAGCGCGAGCCGGTCGTCGCGCACGCCCAGCCCGAGGTGATAGGGTCCGGTCGCGCCTTTTTCCGCCGCGCGGACAGGCTTGAAGGTGTTCTCCTCGATCAGATCGAAGATCGCGACGCGCCGCTCCTGCTCGACGTCGGCATTGCGCCACAGGATCGTCGAGTCGTCGAGATCGATTTTCGAGATGCGGTGGTCGGCCATGTGATCGCGACTGCCTTCGCAGAAATGTGATGGCCCCGGCAAGGCCTCATCGGCTTGTTTGCCTTATTCACAGGGGGGAGAACATTTTGCGCGCGCGGGATGGGTTGCGGGCCGCCGCGGGTTCGCACACTGTCCCGCAAATGCCCGACGACACACTCATGCTCAATCCAGCCGCAACCGATTCCCAAGCCAACGCCGCCACGCCGGGCACTGCCGCGACCGAAGTGGGCCGCGCCTTGCCGTCCAACGTGGAGGCGGAGGCGGCGTTTCTGGGCGCGATCCTGATCGACAATTCGGTCTACGAGGAACTGCCCAACCCGCTGCGGCCCGATCATTTCTTCGTGCCCGCGCACCGCCTGATCATGGAACGCGTGCTGACCATGATGGAGCGCGGCAGCACCGCGAGCCCGGTGACGCTCAAGCCCTATTTCGAAGGCAGCGAGCATCTCGAGCAGCTGGGCGGCACCAGCTATCTAATGCGCCTGACCGCCGACGGGCAGGGCCTGCTCGCGGTACGCCAGCTGGCCGAACAGATCTACGACCTGGCGCTGCTGCGCGAGCTCGTGACGGTAGGCCGCACGCTGGTGACCGACGCGCTCGACACATCCGAATCGGTCGAACCGCTCAAGCAGATCGAATCGGCGGAAGCCGCGCTCTACGAGATTGCCGAGGGCACCAACATCGGCAGCGACGCGAGCACCTTCAAGGACGCCTCGATCGCCGCGCTGAAACTCGCGCAGAAGGCGATGAATTCGGATCGCGGCCTCTCGGGGCGCACCACTGGCCTCGCCACGATCGACGAGAAGACCGCCGGTCTGCACAATTCCGACCTCGTGATCCTCGCCGGTCGTCCGGGCATGGGCAAGACCTCGCTGGCGACCAACATCGCGTTCAACACGGCTTACGAATATCTCAAGCAGCAGCGCGACGGCGGCCCCGATTCGGGCGGCGCGCCGGTGGCCTTCTTCAGCCTCGAAATGAGCGCCGACCAGCTGGCCACGCGTATCCTTGCCGAACAGGCCGAGATCAGTTCGGAAAAGCTGCGCTCGGGCGATATCGGGCGCGACGAATTCACGCGCCTCTCCGAAGCGAGCCAGCGCCTGGCCGACCTGCAGCTGTTCATCGACGATACGCCCGCGCTCACCATCGACGCGCTGCGGATGCGCGCGCGGCGGCTGAAGCGGAAGAACAAGATCGGCCTCGTCGTGGTCGACTACCTGCAGCTGCTCCAGGGGTCCGGCCGCGCGAGCGACAATCGGGTCAACGAAATCTCGGAAATCAGCCGGGGTCTCAAGACGATGGCGAAGGAGCTGGAGCTGCCGGTCATCGCACTGTCGCAGCTGAGCCGCGCGGTCGAACAGCGCGAGGACAAGAAACCGCAGCTGGCCGACCTGCGCGAATCGGGCTCGATCGAGCAGGACGCCGACATGGTCTGGTTCATCTATCGCGCCGAATATTACCACAAGGCGCAGATGCCCAACGTGCCGGACGGCTCGGAATCGCCCGACGAAGCGCAGAAGTATCAGGACTGGATGGAAGAGCACCAGAGGCTGGTGAACAAGGCGCTGCTGATCGTCGCCAAGCAGCGTCACGGCTCCACCGGCAACGTGCCGCTGATCTTCCAAAGCGAATACACCAAGTTCAGCTCGCCCTCGTATCGCGATTATTCGGACTTCGGCGAAGAATAGGGGCGGCGAAGAACACTCAGCGAGGATCAGGCGCGCAGCGGCGCACCGGATTTGCGTTGAAAATCGCCGCACCTGTCGCTATGTGGCGCGTTCGATCCCGAAATGACCGTTTGTATGGAGTGCCCCGGATATGGCGCGCGTTACCGTTGAAGATTGCGTCGACAAGGTTCCCAACCGCTTCGACCTCGTCCTGCTGGCCGCCGAGCGCGCGCGCGAAATCTCGGGCGGAGCCGAAATCACGCTCGATCGGGACCGCGACAAGAACCCGGTCGTCGCGCTGCGCGAAATCGCCGAACAGACCGTCAAGCCGAAGGACCTGCAGGAAAGCATGGTCACCAACCTGCAGAAGATCCTGCCGGACGACGATGACGAGATCGATGAAGTCGGCTCGCTCAGCCAGTCGGCCGAAGCGCTGCGGGTGACCGCCGCGACCCCGACCCGTTCGACCTCGGTCGGCGGCGACTACGAGGGCTGATCGCCCACACGAAATGACGCGAATGCGGGGCGGGCCTCTAACGAGGTGCCGCCCCGTTTTCTTTTTCGGGTCGCACCGCCCGATTTCGCGGCCCGCAGGGCTTTCCCGTTGCAAGCGTCATGAACGTGTAACATTATCACGCCGTCACTCGCGAAAGGGAGAACGGCGAGAAATGGCGGTCGTTGCGATCTACAGCGTTAAGGGCGGGGTCGGAAAGACGACCTTCGCTGCCAACCTCGCGTGGTGCGCAGCCAATCAATCGAGCCGGCGCACTTTGCTGTGGGATCTCGATGCGGCAGGCGGCGCGGGCTTCCTGCTGGGCGTCGACCCGAAGAAGAAGAAGCGCGCGACCAGCGTGATCGCCAAGGAAATCGATCCCGCAAAACTCATCCGCAAGACCGACTATGCGCGGCTCGACCTGCTGCCCGCCGATGAATCGATCCGCGCGCTGGACGTGCAGCTGGCCGAGATCGGCAAGAAGAACCGCATGGCGAAGCTGACCGCCGAGATGATGAAGGATTATGACCGGCTGATCCTCGACTGCCCGCCGGTGCTCAGCGAGCTCTCGAGCCAGATCGTGCGCGCCGCCGATCTGATCCTCGTGCCGATTCCGCCCTCGCCGCTATCGGCCCGCGCGCTCGAAACCGTGCGCGAGCAGGTGAGTGCGCAGGGCAAGAAGGCCCCGCGAATCATGCCGGTGTTCTCGATGGTAGATCGCCGCCGCACGCTCCACCGCCAAGCGGTTGCGCAAGCCCGGGACTGGCCTGTCATCCCGGCCGCAAGCGCGATCGAGCAATGCGCAACGAAGCTCGCCCCCGTCGGTGCCTTCGCTCCGCGCAGCGCCGCGGCGCGTGCCTTCAAGAAGCTATGGACCGACGTGGAGCGGCAACTGGCGCAGGGTTAGGGGCCGGGCGCGGTTACGCGTCGTCGCTGCCCCGGCCGGTTGTCTGCTGCAATTCGTCGATCCTGACCGAGGCATCGGCCTTGCTCAGACCCGGATCGTAGGCCTCGGGCGTGCCCGCCTCTTCGGCCAGCGTCTTGAGGTAACTGGCCTGTGCGCCGGTCATCGCCTCGTCGCCGGTCGTCCAGTTCTCGGGCGCCTTTTCGGCATTGGAAGCAGGGTCCGCCTTGGGGTGTTCGCCGATCTTGTTCATGGGTTGTCTCCTTTTCCGATCAACGGGTTATGTTCGCCGTTCGTTCCCGTGTGCGTGCGGGTAATTCGCCGAGCGGTCTCTGGCCTTCGCGCGCGGGCGCGCTATGACGATTGACGATGCCCGAGACCCGCGCGCCCTCTCCCGAAATGTCTCGTCGTACCCGGCTGCTCGACGAACCAGTGCTGCGCGCGCTCGCCATCTTCGTTGCGGGGATGGCGCTGCTGCTCGCCATCGACCTCGCCAGCGAGCCGGCCGGCGAAATCGGGCAGGACCGTGCCGTCGAAAGCGCGCTGTCCGCCAGCAACAGCGCGCTGGCCGACATCGTCGGGCCGGTGGCATCGCCCGACGACACCCCTGACGCGGCAGAGCGGCGCGAACGGGCCCAATCGACGGCGTTCTTCCTCGAGCAGGCGAACCTCGCGTGGCGCCGCGGCGATACCGCCTTGCCCCGGGAGGTGGCATTGGAAGTGGGCGCGGCGGCCATCCTCGCGCTACTCGGCAAGCTATGGATGGGGGGTTGGCTGCTGCTGCCGCTGGGTGCGCTCGCCGCGCGGCTCGCCTGCCCGCGCACCGAAGGACGGCACGCACACTGGGTGCTCAGTTTCGCCGCCCGCAGCCTCGGCGGATCGGCCGGACTGATCGGCCTTGCGCTAACCGCCTATGCCCTTGGCGCACCCGCCCCCTTCGTCCTTGCCCCGCTGGTCAGCGCCATCGTCGCGCTCAACGCATGGCTGCTGAGCGAACATGCCAGGCTAGACCGGTCGGCGACGCTGCTGCGGCTGGCCCCGCTGCTCGTGCTCGTCACGGTGTTGCTGGTGCTCGCGCGCGAGGTGCTGGTGCGCCTAACGATCCTCCCCTGACCGCCGCCGAACGACTGAAGTCTCGACCCCGCCGGTTACGGCGACTAGAAACACCTGCGGAGGGCCTACGATATGAGCGACATTCCCGATGCCTTCGGCACCGCGATGGAGGGCGGGCTCTATGCACGCGCGGTCCAGCGGGAGACCGGCGAGGGCTCGCCCGGCAAGATCGAGACCGACGAGAACGGGCATTTCGTCGAACAGGCCTGCCTCAACTGCGGCGCCAAACTGATGGGCCGCCACTGCCACATCTGCGGTCAGCAGGCGCATCTGCACCGCACGCTCTCCGCCGTGGGCCACGATCTGCTGCATGGCGTGCTGCATCTCGACGGCAAGCTGTGGCACACGCTTCCCCTGCTTACGCTGCATCCGGGCAAGCTGACGCGCCGCTATATCGACGGCGAACGCGCCGATTTCGTCTCGCCGATGGCCATGTTCCTGTTCAGCGTCTTCCTGATGTTCGCGGTGTTCCAGGCGGTCGGCCTTACCACCCCGACCGACATCGGCGGGGCAAATCTCGGCAAGATCGGCGATGATCTGGCCGAAGTCCGCGAAGACATGGTGGCAGAGCGGCAGGATCTGCGCGAAGAGCTGGCCGAGGCAAGGTCATCCGGCGCGAATGACGACGAGGTTGCCACCATCGAAGCCGATATTGCCGAGATCGACCAGACGATCGCGAGCCTCGATCGGGGCCAGGAGCTGATCGGGGGGGATGGCGAAAAGGCCTCGCCCGACGATTACGACGCAACCGACGCCGGCGAGATAAAGCTGTTCAAGAAGCTCGAGGAGAAGTGGCGCAAGAACCCGGGCCTCATGCTCTACAAGCTGCAATCGAACAGCTACAAGTTCAGCTGGCTGCTGATCCCGCTATCGCTGCCCTTCGTATGGCTGCTGTTTGCATGGAAACGGCGGTTCAAGGCCTATGACCACGCGATCTTCGTCACCTACTCGCTGGCTTTCATGTCGCTGTTCTTCATCGCGCTGTCGCTGCTCGGCAAGCTGGGCATCGGCGCGGGATGGCTGTTCACGATTTTCGCAACGCTCGCGCCGCTGCATATCTACCGACAGCTCAAGCAGACTTACGACCTCTCGCGCCGGTCCGCGATCTGGCGGCTGCTCGTGCTGCTAGTGGGTATCTTCATTATCCTGAGCCTGTTCTTGCAGATCCTCGTGGTGCTGGGCGCGTTCTGATTGCGCATCGCGCGAGAGAGCGCCGTCCCTCAGTCCTCCCTGTCCGGAGATCCGCCCCTCGTGCAATTCCTTCATCGCCTCGATGGGCTCCGCGGCGAAGCGCAATGGGTCGAGACGACGCCCGAGGACCTGGCGCGCGCCACCTTCCTCGATGGGCGCGAGACGTTCTGGTCATCTTCGCGGATCGGCAATGTGGAGCCGGGCGAGAGCAAGGATGCCCCGCGCGCGCGGCTGATCTTCCATGTCGGATTCTGCGGCTCGACACTGCTCACCCGCATGATCGAACGCTGGCCCGGCGTGCTGGCCCTGCGCGAGCCGCAGGCGCTGACCGATCTGGCGAGCCAGCAGGCGCAGCTGGCGGCGGGGCAAGGCACGGCTTCGCTCGCCCGCCTGCTTTCCTATGCGCTCACGCCCCTGGGGGCGGTCGGCGGCGCGCGCGACACGATCATCAAGCCATCCAACTGGGTGAACGGGCTGATCCCGGTGCTCGCGGAACATGGCCTGGCCAAGCAGGCGCTGTGCATGACGATGGAGCGCCGTGCCTATCTGCGCGCGATCTTCCGCGGCGGGCGGGACCGGATCGCCTTCGCCCTGCGCCACGTCCAGCTGCTTGCGGCGAGCGACGCGGTACTGGCGGACCAGCTGCGCGCGGCCATAGCGCTGGATGGCGATGCGCTCAACCAGGCCGCCCGCGCGGCGGCGCTGCTCCACCGCGCGCAGGAAAACCTGTTCGCGCAGCTCGCTCCGCGTAAGGCGTGGCTCGGCTTCGAAACGCTGGTCGACGATCCACAGGCGGCGCTTCGCCTCGCCGGGGAGCGGTTGGAGCTGGCGGGCGATGCGGACGTGGGCGGCCTGCCTGCGCAAGATGCGAAAGACCCGACGCGGCCCTTCTCGCACGGCGATCGCGCAGGCGAGGATGCGGCGGTGGAGGCCCATCACGGCCAGCGCTTCGATGCTGCGCTCGCCTGGCTGGGCCGGCTCGGCTAGCGGCGCAGCCAGCCGGTGATCGAATAGCGGCGCACCGGCGTCGCCCGGCTGACGAGGCTGACGCTGTGCGGCTGGCCGACCCTGAACAGGGTGAGCCGGTTGAGCGCGGGCACGAGGAAATCTCCGCTCGCGCCGTCTTCGCCATGGAACAGCAGCAACCCGCCCCATTCCGGGCGCCACGTAGGGCTCAGGCCCAGCACATAGGCGGCGGTGCGGTTCTTGCCCTCCACCGCGTCGTCATGCCCGGTCAGGAAATCGCCGGGCGAAGTGCCCTGCGCATCGGCGAAGCGGATCGCGGGGTCTCCCACCACGGTCCGCAGGAATTCGCGCGGCTCGTCGCTCGACAGCCAGCGCGCATAAGCGGCCAGCGGATCGTCACTTTGCGCGCGCGCGCGCGCGTCATCGGGCACGCGGATCGTTTCGTAGCGATACTGGAAGCCGTAGCGCGCACCGGCATAGACCGCATCGTCGAGGTCGGAGCGTTGCGGATCGGTCAGCGAAGCGCGGGTCTGCCGGTCGAGTTCGACCAGCTTGTCGCCGCTGTTGAGCACCTGCTTCCAGTCCTGCCGCGCCTTCAGGAGATCGTGCAGCGCCTGCGCCTGCCCATCGGCGAGGAAGTTCTCGACGACCACGCGCCCGCGCGCCGCGAATTCCTCGGCCAGCGCGGCGCTATCCAGATCGGGGGCGAGCGCGAACCTAATGACGCACGCTCCCGCGCCGCCGCAGCGGCCTGCCATAGGTCGTGCGGGCAGACGCACGTTCGGGCGCGCGGTTGCGGAGGCTGGGTCTGGCGTGGGCGATGGCTTGGCGGTCCCGGTCTGGCGTGCAGGTTCTGCCGCTGCCCGGTACGATCCGCGCGCCCCGCCGGTCAATCCGTTCCGTCGAGCTCTTCGTCGGTCTGCGGCTCGGTCGCTTCGTCCTTGGCCATTTCGTCGCGCATATTGGCGGCCCCCTCGCTCACCTTGTCGCTCGCCACGATCGCCGCGTCTTCAACCTTTTCCTGCACGACTTCGGCATTTGCGGCCGTATCGGCGGCAGCACCTTCGACGAAGGCTTCGCCATCTTCCTGCGTCTGCTCGGAGCAGGCGGCAAGACCAAGCGAGACGGCGCCAAGCGCGGCGAGAACGGCGATATTCGGACGATACATGGCAGGTACTCCCTCGGTAACCAGGCAGTGTTAACCATCAGCGCCGGTCTGCGGTTCCCCGGCCCGGTGAGGAAACGCCAGGGCGCCGCGCACGAAAAAGCCCCGCCAGAGCGATTCCGGCGGGGCTTTTTCGATCATCTGGCGATGCCTGGGCAGGTAAAGCCTACGCCCCCTGCGGGCTCGCTCCGCCTTCGCTGCCAAAGCGCTTGCCCGCCTTGGGCACGGCCGATCCGTTCGTTGCCTGCGGCTTCAACGGGCCCTTGGGCTCGTCGGGCCGGTCGAGCTTGCCGTCCTTCAGAAGCTGGTCGATCTCTGCACCGGTCAGCGTTTCGTATTCGAGCATGGCCTGCGCGAGAAGGTGGAGCTTGTCCTCCTGGTCGGTCAGGATGTCGGTCGCACGCTTGAGACCGCCTTCGACCAGCGACTTGATCTCGGCGTCGATGAGCTTGTTCGTTTCCGAACCGCCCATCGTGCGCTGGGTCTGGCCCATGCCGAGATAGCCTTCCTGGCTCGATTCGTACTGCAGCGGGCCGAGCTTGTCACTCATCCCCCACTTGGTGACCATGTTCCGCGCCAGATCGGTGGCGTATTGGATATCCGACGAGGCACCGGAACTGACCTTGTCGTGCCCGAAGATGATTTCCTCGGCCACGCGGCCACCCATCGCGACCGCCAGGTTCGCGTGCATCTTGTCGCGGTGGTACGAGTAATTGTCCCGCTCGGGCAGGCGCATCACCATACCCAGCGCGCGGCCGCGCGGGATGATCGTCGCCTTGTGGATCGGGTCCGATGCCGGCTCGTTCAGCGAAACGAGCGCATGGCCCGCCTCGTGATAGGCGGTCATCTTCTTCTCGTCGTCGGTCATGACCATGGAGCGGCGTTCCGCCCCCATCATCACCTTGTCCTTTGCGTCCTCGAATTCCTGCATCGCGACGAGACGCTTGTTGCGGCGTGCGGCGAGCAGCGCCGCCTCGTTGACGAGGTTGGCGAGGTCCGCACCCGAGAAGCCGGGCGTACCGCGCGCGATGGTGCGCGAATTCACGTCGGGCGCCAGCGGCACCTTCTTCATGTGCACGGCGAGTATTTTCTCGCGCCCTTCGATATCGGGAATCGGCACGACCACCTGGCGGTCGAACCGTCCGGGACGCAGCAGCGCAGGGTCGAGCACGTCGGGGCGGTTGGTCGCGGCGATGATGATGATGCCTTCATTGGCCTCGAAACCATCCATCTCGACCAGCAGCTGGTTGAGCGTCTGCTCACGCTCGTCGTTCGAATTGCCGAGGCCGCCGCCACGGCTGCGACCGACCGCGTCGATTTCGTCGATGAACAGGATGCACGGCGCATTCTTCTTTGCCTGTTCGAACATGTCGCGCACGCGGCTGGCGCCGACGCCGACGAACATCTCGACGAAGTCGGAACCCGAGATGGTGAAGAAGGGCACGCCCGCCTCGCCCGCGATCGCGCGCGCCAGCAGCGTCTTACCCGTACCGGGCGAGCCGACCAGCAGCGCGCCCTTGGGGATCGTGCCGCCCAGCTTGGAGAACCGCGAAGGGTCCTTCAGGAACTCGACGATCTCCTCCAGCTCCTCGCGCGCCTCGTCGATCCCGGCGACATCGCTGAAGGTCACCTTGCCCTGCTTTTCGGTCAGCATCTTGGCCTTCGACTTGCCGAAGCCCATCGCGCCGCCCGCGCCGCCGTTCTTCTGCACCTGGCGCAGCGCGAAGAACGCGATGCCGAGGATCAGCAGGAAGGGTAGCGACTGGATCAGGATAACCCACAGGATGTTCATCTGCTCGGTCGGCGTACCCGAGTAGGTCACGCCGTTATCCTCGAGCAGCTTGGTCAGGCTGGTATCGTTCCTGACCGGCACCGTGGTGAAGGTTTCGTCATTGGTGAGCTTGCCGGTGATGCGATCATCGGCGATCTGCACTTCCTCGACCGTGCCAGCGGCCACCCGCTCACGGAAATCGGAATAGCTGATCTGCGTACCCGCATTATCGCTCGCCCCGCCGAACATCGACACCGCGAGGAGCAGGGCGAGAAATATCCCGCCCCAGATCATCAGGCTGCGGATCCAGGGGTTCGGCCCACCCCCGCCATTGCCGGATCCCGGGCCATTCGGCCCCTGCCCGCCGGGCGTGTTGTTCTCACTCATGCTAGATACGAGTCCTTTCCCTCACGAATGTAAGCGCGAGGGAATGAATGACAAGTTGTCAGGCGCGCGATGGTTTCGCGTTTTGGCAGGCGCAGACGGCCCGCAGCACGTCAGAAGCTGAAAGCGCGGCGGGCAAATGCTTCGTCGGTGCCCGTGCTTGCGCGGCGTGCCGGGGCCGGGGCACCGCTTGCGTCATGCGGGCGCGCGGCACCGGCATCGCGGATCGGGACCACCCGGGCACCCGTTTCGCGCGGCGTTTCGTGGCCCGGCTCCTGCGGTCGGGACGCGTCGGGTTGCGGGAGCGCGCGTTGACCGGAACCGGGAGGGCCCGCGAGCCCCATCTGGGCCAGCTTCGCCTCGAGCGCGCCGTGCAGCTGCTCGAACCCCTGCGAGGCGGGCGACCAGTTGGCGAAAGCGGCGATCGGCTCGCGCCGGACCGCGACCTGTTCGACATAGGAGCTTTGCGGGATCACCGGCCAGTTGGCGCCCGCGTTTTCGCGCACCCAGCGATGCAGCTTGCGCCGCCCGTCATACATCGAGAGCACCGGCAGCACCGGCGGATGGCCGGGCCGCTTGGCCAGCTCCTTGCGAATGAAGCCGAACGCCCGCGCGGCCAGCGGCGATGCGGGCAGCGGCACCACGATCAGGTCTGCCGCTTCCATGATCTGCTCGCTCACCTCGTTGATCATCGGCGGGCAGTCGAGCACGATGCGCGGATAATCGCCCTTCATGAAGTTGAGCATCTGCGCCAGCCGCTTCTTCGCGCCGATCCGGGCCAGTTGCACCGGCAGATCGCGCAAGGACTGGTCGGCACCGATCAGCGACAGGCCGTCATATTTGGTGGGTTCGATCAGGTCGCGCGGGGCCTTGGCGTGGTGGAAGGCGGAGATCGCGCGCTGCACCTTGCGCTCTTCATGGCCCAGCAGGAAGCCCGCGCCGCCCTGCGGATCGAGATCGAACAGCAGGGTGTCGTGTCCGCCGCGTTGCGAGAAGCGCCAGGCCAGATCGACCGCCATGGTCGTTTTCCCGACCCCACCCTTCATGCTGTAGACGGCGATGACGGCCATGATTGTGCGCTCCCTCGATAGTGAACCGAATCGGTACCCGACCCCTGTGTCGAGCGTTAACCGAGCACTCTTATCAATTGGCTACAAGGGCCAGGATTGGCCGCCATCCGCCGTGGGACACCCTCAATCACACAGGTTAACGCGGGCGAAGGACTTGGGCTCGACACCCGCCCATCCGCTCACATCGAACGTGCGATGACCATCTTCATGATCTCGTTCGATCCGCCGAAAATGCGGCTGATCCTGCTGTCGCGGAACATGCGCGCGATCGGGTAATCATTGATGTAGCCCGATCCGCCGTGCAGTTGCAGGCACTTGTCGACCACTTCGCCCTGCAGTTCGGTCACCCACAGCTTCGCCATGCACGCCGTCGGCACGTCGAGCTTGCCCTCCAGGTGTTGCGCGATGCAGTGATTGACGAAGACCTTGGCCGCGGTGGCGCGCGCCTTCAGCTCGGCGAGCGTGAACTGGGTGTTCTGGAAATCCCAGATGGTCTTGCCGAAGGCCTTGCGATCCTTGGTGAAGGCGACCGTTTCTTCCAGCGCGCGCTCGATCGTCGACATCGCGCCCATTGCGATGATCAGCCGTTCCTGCGGCAGTTCGCCCATCAGCTGGTAGAAGCCCTTGCCTTCCTCTCCACCGAGCACCGCGTCGCTGGGCACGAAGACGTCGTCGAAGAACAATTCGCTGGTGTCCTGCGCATCGAGGCCGATCTTGTCGAGCTTCTTGCCGCGCTGGAAGCCTTCGGCACCCTCGGTTTCCAGCAGCATCAGCGAGATGCCCTTGGCCCGCTCGTTAGGGTCGGTCTTGGCGACGACGATGATGAAGTCGGCGGTCTGGCCGTTGGAGATGTAGGTCTTGGCGCCGTTGATCTTGTAGCCGTTGCCGTCCTTCAGCGCGGTCGTCGTGATGCTCTGCAGGTCGCTGCCGACGCCCGGCTCGGTCATCGCGATCGCGCTGACCAGCTCGCCGCTTACCAGCCTGGGCAGGTATTTCTTCTTCTGCTCCTCGGTGCCGTGACGCACCAGGTAGGGCAGGATGATCGTGTTATGCAGGCTGGCGGCGAAGCCTTCGACATTGTGCCGGCCCTGCTGGTCGATCACGACCATCTCGTGCCGGAAATCGCCACCGTGGCCACCATATTCCTCGGGCACCGACGCGCCGAGCAGCCCGGCCGCGCCCGCTTCGTTCCAGAACTCGCGCTCTACCATCCCGTCTTCGCGCCACTTGAGCACGCGCTTTTCGGGCGCATGCTTCTCGTAGAACTTGCCGACCGCGTCGGCGAAGATCGCTATTTCTTCGTCTTCCATGAATTCGGGCTGGGGAACGTCGATGACGGGCATGGGAAATCCTCTCGATTATGCTTTTGGGGGCGAACCTACCAAATCGGTTGCGAACTGCAATCTTTCGTGAGCGCTAGGAAACCGTGCCCGATCTGCGCAGCGCGGCGATCTGGTCCGCGTCGATCCCCAGTCCATCGAGAATCGCGTCGCTATCGGCGCCCGGTGCTACCGCCGCCTGCGGCGTTGCGGTGGCCGTGCCCGAATAGCGCGGCGCGGGGGCGGGCTGCGGCGAACCGGCGATCTCGACGAAAGTGCCGCGTGCCGCATTGTGCGGGTGCTCGCGCGCCTCGCTCATGGTCAGCACCGGCGCATAGCAGACGTCGGTGTGTTCGAGCAGGTCGTCCCACTCGGCGCGGGTCTTGCCCTTGAAGATCGCGGCGAGCTTCTCCTTGAGGACAGGCCATTGCGCCGGGTTCATTTGCGCATCGAACTCGGAGTCTTCGGCAAGGCCCAGCCGCGCGCGAAGCTCGGCGTAGAACTGCGGCTCGATGCTGCCGATGCTCACGAACTTGCCGTCGGCGGTTTCGTAGGTGTCGTAGAAATGTGCGCCGGTATCGAGCAGATTGGCGCCCCGATCCTCGCGCCACATGCCCTGATTGGCGAAGCCCTGGATCATGCCCATCAGGACTGCCGTACCATCGGTCATCGCGGCGTCGATCACCTGGCCGCGCCGTTCGTTTGAGCCGCCATGCGCGACATGCAGCAGCGCCGAGACCATTCCAAAGGCGAGCATCATGCCGCCCCCGCCGAAGTCGCCGACCATGTTGATCGGGGGCGTGGGCTTGTCGTCCGCCCGCCCGAAATGCGCGAGCGCACCGCCCAGCGCGATATAGTTGATGTCGTGGCCCGCATGGGGCGCATAGGGGCCGGTCTGCCCCCACCCGGTCATCCGTCCGTAGACGAGCCTCGGATTGTCGGCGAGCAGCACGTCGGGCCCCAGTCCCAGCCGCTCCATCACCCCGGGGCGAAACCCTTCGATCAGGCCATCGGCAGACGCGCACAGCTTGCGGGCGAGCGCTATGCCCTCCTCGCTCTTGAGATCGAGCGCGATCGACTTGCGCCCGCGCGCCAGCACATCCTTGGTCGGATCGGGCTGGAGGCCGCTGCGTGCTCCGGCGCGATCCACGCGGATCACCTCTGCGCCGTGATCGGCCAGCATCATGCCGCAGAACGGTCCGGGGCCGATCCCGGCGAATTCGACGATGCGCAGGCCTGCAAGAGGGCCTGCACGTTCGCCGGGCATTACTTGCCCTTCCAATTGGGCGCGCGCTTTTCGGCGAAGGCCGCCGCGCCCTCGCGCGCATCCTCGCTCGCAAAGACCAGCGGCGTCAGCTTGGCCTGCTCGTCCCAGCGGGATTCGAGGCTCCAGCCGCGCGATTCCTCGATGATCTGCTTGGAAATCCGCACCGCCAGCGGGCCATTGGCGCAGATTGCCCGTGCCAGCTCCATCGCGCCATCCATGGCCGAGCCATCGGTGACGCGATTGACGAGGCCCAGCTCGTGAGCGCGGGCGGCGTCGATGAATTCGCCGGTCAGCGCCATTTCCATCGCAACCTTGTGGGGGATCTGGTCGGGCAGCTTCATCAGCCCGCCCGCTGCCGCGGCGAGGCCGCGCTTGACCTCGGGAATGCCGAATTTTGCGTTCGCATTGGCGACCACCAGATCGCAGGAGATCATCAGCTCGAGCCCCCCGGCGAGCGCATAACCCTCGACCGCCGCGATGATCGGCTTGGCCGGGCTCTGCTGCGTCAGACCGCCGAAGCCGCGCCCTTCGACGAAGGGCGTCTCGCCGCGCAGGAAGCCCTTTAGGTCCATGCCCGAACAGAAGGTGCCGCCCGCGCCGGTCAGGATCGCGACCCGCAGATCGTCCTCCGCGTCGAGCCGGTCGAGCGCTGCGGCAATGCCTTCCGCAGCCGCCTTGTTCATGGCGTTTTTCGCGTCGGGGCGGTTGATCGTGATGATCAGCACGCTCCCCTGATCGGTGGCCTGCACCTGCGTTTGGACGTCGTCGCTCATGCCTCTCTCCTTTACGTGGCTGTTTGCAACCTATGCTGGAGAAGCACGCGAGACGGGTCAAGCGGGGATGCGTCGGCTTGCCCGCGCACCTCGCCGAATGCCCCTCGCTGGATGACGACGGCACACCTCTGGCCCGCGCATCGGCGAACCGGAGGTGTGTTGCTGACGCTCGGGAACGTTTGTGGTTAGCTTGCCGCCGGGTCTGCGCCGTGGGATATGCTCCATGCGCAAGCCGCGGCAGCACCGAGCCGATGCTGGAAGGTCCCGATCCGCGCAGCGATCGTGGAGGCCGTCGCAAGCTTTACGCTGTGCTCGTCGCCATTTGCGGCATCGTCCACGGCCATCAGCGCACGCTGGTGCGCGGCATATTCCCGGTTCAAGTCCATTTCGGTTCTCCTGAATGACGGGAATGCTGCAGCACGGCCGCGGATTGAACGTGTCGTCAGTCGACCATCCTCTCGACGAGCCGTCGCAGCTCGTGGGTCGGAAGTTGCGCGGCAGCCGGGTCGGTGCCCGTGATGGCCTGTGCATGGATCGCGCCGTAGCGCAGCGAAAGCCGGGGGCGCGAGGTATCGCGCAGAGTGGTAGTCTTCATTTTTGGTAGTATCCGGCAGGTCGTTCCCGCCGCCTTCTTGAAAGTCTTAGCGCCTGCTGCCTCGCGACCGCGCACCGGCGGGACCTTGCCCGGGTGTACGTTCGCGAAACACGATCCGGCCTTTGCTCAGATCGTAAGGCGTCATTTCGACATGTACGCGGTCTCCAACGACCGAACGGATGCGATAGCGACGCATTTTCCCTGCCGTATAGCAGATGATGCGATGCTCATTGTCGAGGGTGACGCCGAAGCGTCCATCGGGCAGGATCTCGTCGATCGCGCCTTCCATCGTAATGAGCTCTTCCTTCGCCAATCAATCATCCTTGCGTACGAAAATTCATCCGCACGGACGTATTCCGGTGCGGAGCCAATGCTGGTTGAAATGGAAGTGGTGCCGATCTCGCGCATGCGCGCTCTTTTCAGCAATCATAATCCGTCGCAAACGACGTTAGGCAATATCTATATAGCAGGGCGGAAAAAAATTACAATAGCCTCTATTGGAGGCCATCAAAAGTGCGCGGTGGAGTGCGCGATCCGCCTGCAATCAACCGGCCAGCTTCAGAATGACGCCGGCGGATCAAAGTACCGATTCACAGCCAGCGATTTTTTCTGCGTCGCTTGCGTCCACGCCGGCTGACAAGCAGCGTGGCCAACGCCACGAAGACCATGAGGCCAATCAGCGAATAGGCAATTATGAGACGAGTTTCCACGGGTCCTCCCAACAAGGCGGAGGACAGGAGCATCCGGCGCTTTACGAGTTAACACGGCCTGGCAAAAAACGCCAATAGATACGGACTATCTCGAAGAACACTCAGGAGGTTCGACACATCTCTTTCATTTGATGTGACATTTTACGAATAGTTGGGGAACGGTGTCGCCTTTAAAGACCCGCTACCCGACAATTTTTAGACGCGCCACCCTCAACGCTTCGGGGTCGACAGAACGTCGCCCAACTCTGGATCGGGCATGGCACCGCCCGGTTCATGACCGCCCAATTGGCTCTTCTTGAACGGCAAGAAAGTCTCGCGCTCCCAATCGCCGGTCACCACGATATCGCCGACCTTCAGCCACGCGTGGAACAGCAGCTTCGAGCCCGCCGTTTCGTCGCTGCGCCGCGAACCGAAGACGATATGCGAGGGAATGCCGCGCCGGGCGAGGATCCAGCGCGCCGCCATTGCGCGCGGCAGGCACACAGGCGCAAACCAGGCCCGGTCGCCGACGCGTTCCACCGCGCGCCCCAGCCGACAGGCCCTTTCGGTGGCAGCCCGATCGACCCTTCCGGGAGCCGGGCCACCCCCGTCGATCGGGCCGAGCGCCTTGCGCCACCAGCCGAACGGCATGAATGCGACCATCAGCCGGGCCACGGCAAGACTCGACCAGATTTCGCATATCAGGAGCTTGTCTCGAAGAAATCGTGCGATCCGCATAACGCCCGCTTCCTATCAGCGATTTGCCAGCGGCCATAGAGCAAGCACCTCGATCGTGGGGCGTTACGCTTTGTGCCACCGCTCGTGTTCCGGCTGGGAACTCAGCGTTACCACGCGCCGGTCTTTTCCCGAGAAATCGACGGCTAAGGTTCACTGCCCGATTGCGCGGCGGACTTGCACGCTCTTAACCGGCTTCACGCATCGTGATGCGAAGAATAAAGAATACAGCGATTGGGAGATCCTGAAATGCGCAAACTTGTTACCATGCCGTTGGTCGGCATCGCCGCTCTGGCGCTTGCCGCGTGCAACGCGTCTTCAAACGACAATGCCACGGCCTCCGGCGACGGCGAGCAGGTTGCCGGCAACGACGAATGCGATCCGGGCGAGCAGGTCATCAAGTTCAGCCACGTCACCAATTCGGACAAGCACCCCAAGGGCATCGCCGCGAGCCTGCTGCAGGAGCGGATCAACGCCGAGATGGACGGGCGCATGTGCATGGAGGTCTATCCCAACTCCATGCTCTACAATGACGACAAGGTGCTCGAGGCGATGCTGCTGGGCGATGTGCAGTTGGCGGCACCCTCGCTCTCCAAGTTCGAGAATTACACCACCAGGCTGCGCATCTTCAACTTCCCCTTCCTGTTCGACGACATCGATGCCGTCGACCGTTTCCAGGCGTCGCCTTCAGGGCAGGCGCTGCTGAATTCGATGACCGACAAGGGGCTCAAGGGCCTGTCCTTCTGGCATTCGGGCATGAAGCAGCTTTCCGCCGACAAGCCGCTGCTGGTGCCGTCCGACGCGCGCGGCCTCAAGGTCCGGGTCGAAAATTCGGACGTGCTGGTTGCGGTGTTCGACCAGCTCGGGGCCAACCCGCAGAAAATGGCGTTCAGCGAAGTCTACGGCGCGCTGCAGACCGGGGTCGTCGACGGGCAGGAGAACAGCTGGTCCAACATCTATGGCCAGAAGTTCTACGAAGTGCAGGACGGCATCACCAATACCGATCACGGCGTGCTCGACTACATGCTGGTCACCAGCTCGCGCTGGTGGGACGGCCTCGAGGATGAGGACCGCCGCGACCTGACGAAAATCCTCGAGGAAGTCACGACCGAGCGCAATCAGGCGGTCAACGAGCTGGAAGCCGAAGCCCGCAAGGCTATTGCCGATGCGGGCACGGAGATCCGTGAACTGACGCCCGAGCAGCGCCAGCAATGGGTCGACGCGCTGCGCCCAGTGTGGAAGCGCTTCACCCCCGATGTCGGTGCCGATACGCTCAAGGCAGCGCAGGCCGCCAACCAGAGCTGAACCAGACGCGGGTCCGCCAACAAGCCGAACCTGCCGGGGCGAACGACACATGCCGCCCCGGCGTCTGCTCAAGCGCCTTGTCCCTGCGAGAGGATAATGTCCGATGTCATACGAAATGGGTGAATCGCCGAGCGTGATCGGACGCATAGAGCGCCTCTTCATCGCGGTGGTTCTGGGCCTGATGACGATCATCACGTTCGCCAACGTGATCGCCCGGTACGTCTTCAACTCCAACGTGCTGTGGGCCGTGGAAGCCACGGTCTATCTGTTCGCCTGGCTGGTGCTGATCGGCGCCGCGCACTGCATCGCGATCACCGCCCACCTCGGCGTCGATGCCGTGGTCAACCTGCTGGGCAAGCGGGCCAAGCGCATCGCCGCACTGTTCGCGGTTGCGGCCTGCATGGTCTACGCGATCCTGCTGCTGATCGGATCGTGGAACTACTGGTATCCGTTCGTCAGCCAGCTCTCGTTCCTCACGACCGAGGACGTTCCGATGCCGCCCGGTTTTGGCTGGCTCGCCTTCTTGAACGGCGGCGAACCCTACGAAAAGCTGCCGCGCTTCATCCCTTACTTCGTGCTGCCCTTGTCGATGGTGCTGCTGACCATCCGCTGGTCGATCTCGGCGGTCGAGATCCTCAGGGGCAAGCGCGATTCGATCATCGCCAGTCACGAGGTCGTCGAAGACCTCGAAGACCGCGACGCGCATGTCGAAGCGACTGCGATCCCGGCCAGGGAGGCTACCAATGGCTGAAGTCCTCATCCTGTTCGCGATGGTCATCGCGCTGCTGGCATTGGGTGTGCCGGTCGGCGTCTCGATCGGCCTGAGTTCGATCGTCTTCCTGCTGATCTATTCCGACGGGTCGCTGACCTCGGTCGCCAACACATTGTTCGATGCGTTCCACGGGCATTATACGCTGCTCGCCATCCCGTTCTTCATCCTCGCGGCGGCCTTCATGTCGACCGGCGGGGTGGCGCAGCGGATCATCCGCTTTGCCATCGCCTGCGTCGGGCACCTGCCCGGCGGCCTTGCCATTGCAGGCGTGTTCGCCTGCATGCTGTTCGCGGCCCTTTCGGGATCGTCGCCCGCAACCGTCGTCGCCGTCGGATCGATCGTGATCGCAGGCATGACCCAGGCCGGTTACCCGAAGGAATTCGGCGCCGGCGTGGTCTGCAATGCGGGCACGCTGGGCATTCTGCTGCCGCCGTCGATCGTGATGGTGGTCTATGCCTCGACAGTCGACGTGTCGGTCGGCCGCATGTTCCTTGCCGGAGTCATTCCCGGCATCATCGCCGGCGGCATGCTGATGGTGGCAATCTACGCCTATGCCCGCTGGAAGAAGCTGGCGCGTGGGCAATGGGCCGGCTGGCGTGAGATCGGCCGCTCGGGCGCCGATGCGTTCTGGGGGCTGATGCTGGTGGTCGTGGTGCTCGGCGGTATCTGGGGCGGGGTATTCACCCCCACCGAAGCTGCCGCGATGGCTGCCGTCTATGCCTTCGTTGTCGCCAATTTCATCTATCGCGACATGGGGCCGCTGAAAGCACCTTCCGCACACGGCAGGCCGGTCATGATCAAGGAGCGGGCGGAAGAGCACCGGGCGCTCGCCATGAGCGGCGGGGCCGCGGTGCTCGGCGGCGTTGACCCCGCTGCTGCAACGCCTGCGCACGATCCCGATCGCCCGATCCCGCTGTGGCGCAAACCCCAGGCACTGCTGACCGCGTGGTTCCACAAGGACACGCAGGACGTGCTTTACGATGCGGGCAAGATCACGATCACGCTGATGTTCATCATCGCCAACGCGCTGATCCTGAAGCACGTGCTGACCGAAGAACAGCTGCCCCAGCATATCACCCAGGCCATGCTCAGCTGGGGTCTGGGGCCGATCACTTTCCTGATCGTGGTCAACCTGATCCTGCTGATCGGCGGCCAGTTCATGGAACCGTCGGGCTTGATCGTCATCGTGGCGCCGCTGGTGTTCCCGATCGCAATGGAGCTGGGCATCGACCCCATCCACCTTGGCATCATCATGGTCGTGAACATGGAGATCGGGATGATCACACCGCCGGTGGGCCTCAACCTGTTCGTCACCTCAGGCGTCGCCAATATGTCGATGCTGGCAGTGGTCAAGGCCGCGCTGCCGTGGCTTGGCGTGCTGGTGATCTTCCTTGTCATGGTCACCTACATCCCGGCCCTGTCGACCTGGCTGCCGACCATGATGATGGGCCCCGAAACCGTTCTTCGCTGACCCGATTGTGTTATCGGCCCGCGGGCCGGGAGCGTCTCCTTCCATTCCACCGTTCCCGGTCCGTCTTTCGCAAGGATAGTTACCAAGCCGATGCATGAACCAAAGCAGACACGGCGAAGCATGGTCCCATGGCCGCGCGATCATCGGTACGGGCAACCCCTCCGAAGGGGTCGGCGGCGCGGTGACGCAGGTCAATAACGTCTACATCTTTCCTGGCATCGGGCTCGGCGCGCTGGTCTCGGGTGCCAGCCGGATCACCGATGCGATGTTCATCGAGGCCGCGAAGGCGCTCGCCTTGCTCAAGCCCGGCGGGAGCGGCGATGCGCTGTTCCCGCCAAGCGAACGCCTGGCCGAAGTCGCGAACCGCGTCGCCCTCGCCGTGTGCAGGGAGGCAGAACGAAGCGCGGGAGTGGTTGCCCCCGCGCACGGTTGGGAAAATGCCATCGCAGAACGGCGCTGGGCGCCCGTCTATCGCGACGCCCTGCTTCGGGCGGACATCCGAAGGACCCAAGATGCCTCCCGTGGACCTCCCAGTGCGCATGACAGCCCGAGTGCTTTGGCTGGCATGACCCGAATGACCTGCGGGAAGGCGCGGGGAAGAGGGCCATGTAACCGGTTGCACCGCACATTGCTTTAGCGCAGGTGCTGTCATTCCATGTGGGAGAGCAGACGATGACCGGACCGACACGAAGCCCCGCGCGCATGCCGCTATGGCTGCTCGGAACGCTGGCCGCGCTGGGCCTCGCTTCGAGCGCGGCGGCGCAGGACGAGATCGCGCATCGCCAGTGCTCCCCAAGTGGCGTGCTGTGCTTCGAACTCGGCACCGACGACGCCATCCCCGTCTATCGCGTCTTGCGCGATGGGGAGGAGGTGATCGCCCCCTCCAGGCTCGGCTTCATGCTGCGCGGCGCGGGCAAGTGGCAGAACGGGGTCGAGCTGGGTGAGCCGACTCGCGCCAGCCATGACGAGACCTGGGAACAGCCATGGGGCGAAAGCCGCCTGGTGGTCGACCGCCACAACAAACTGCGCGTGCCGATGACCGAACGCGGCAAGACGCAGCGTCGGATCGATCTGGTCGCGCGCGTCTTCGATAACGGCGTCGGCTTTCGCTACGAATTCCCGCTGCAGGACCAGCTCGCCGACGCGATCATAGACGAGGAGCTGACCGAGTTCGTGCTCGCAGGCGACGATGCCCAAGCCTGGTGGATTCCGGGCGGCGAATGGAACCGCTACGAATATCTCTACAACGCGACGCCCGCTCGCGAGGTCGGCATCGCGCACACGCCGATCACCTTCCGCCGCGCCGATGGCCTGCACATCGCGATCCACGAAGCGGCGCTGGTCGACTATAGCGGCTTCTGGCTCCAGCGGATCGAGGGCCAGCGTTTCCGGACCATGCTCGCCCCTTCGTCGAAAGGGTGGAAGGTGCGCCGCGAAGCCCCGTTCCACACGCCCTGGCGCACGATCCTGATCGCCGAGGATGCACCCAAGCTCTATGCCGCTGCAGACATCCTGCTCAATCTCAACGAGCCCAACACGCTCGGCGATGTCGACTGGTTCGAGCCGCACAAATATGTCGGCATCTGGTGGGCGATGCATCTCGACAAGTGGAGCTGGAACGACGGGCCCAACCACGGCGCGACCACGCAGCACGCGATCGACTACATCGATTTCGCCGCGCAGCACGGCTTCAAATCCGTCCTCGTCGAAGGCTGGAACAAGGGCTGGTGGAGCGAGAGCGGACGCAACTTCGAGTTCGCCGAGGCCTATCCCGATTTCGACATGGACCGGATCGCCGCCTACGCGAAGTCGAAGGGCGTCGAGATCATGGGCCACCATGAAACCGCCGGGAATGCGGGGCTTTACGAACGCCAGCTCGAAGACGCCTACGACTATTATCAGCGCCATGGGGTGCATTCGGTGAAGACCGGCTACGTCGCCGATGCGGGCGTCGTGCTGCGCGAGGACCCCGACGGGACCGAGCAGTGGGAGTATCACGACGGGCAGTACATGGCCCGCCATCACTTGCTGGTCGCCGAGCGCGCGGCGGCGCATGAGATCGCGATCAACGCGCACGAGCCGATCAAGGATACGGGGCTGCGGCGAACCTACCCCAACCTCGTCAGCCGCGAGGGCGCGCGCGGGACCGAATACATGGCGTGGGGCGAGCCGCCCAACCCGCCTGCCCACGAGCCGACGCTGGTCTTCACCCGGATGCTGTCGGGCCCGTTCGACCTGACGCCGGGCATCGTCAGCCTGCAGGGGCGCGAAGGCCTGCTGCCCAACACGCTCGCGCGCCAGCTGGCCGACTACATCGTGATCTATTCGCCGATCCAGATGGCCGCCGACCTGCCGGAGAACTACGCAAAGGCACCCGATGCCCTCGCCTTCATCGAGCAGGTCCCGGTCGACTGGGAACGCACGAGGGTTCTCGCGGGCGAGGTCGGCCAATATGCGGTCATCGCGCGCCAGCGACGCGGCGGGGACGACTGGTGGATCGGCGGGGTGACCGATGGCGATTCGCGAATCGTCGATATCGATCTCGCGTTTCTCGACCCCGACACGCGTTACGTTATGGAAATCTGGCGCGATGGCGAAGGCGGCGGGATCGACGGCGATCGCTTCGCGATGACGCGCGAAACGCGCGAGATACGCGGCGGCGACCGGGTCGCGATAGAGATGCAGGCGGGCGGGGGCTTCGCAATGAGCCTGCGACCATTGAATTAGGCTCCCGCCCTTCTCTCAAGGCTCCGCATTGCGAAGCCGTGGGGCGTGTACGAATTCGCGGTGAGCGATCCGACCGGAGTGCTCGCCCGGGTGGGCAAGCCCGTCTGACGCCGGGCGCTTGCCATCCGCTGTCCTACAGGATGCCGGATGTGCAAGATGCGCCGATGGCCCGCCGCACAAATCCGCTTCCGATCCTGCCTGCATTGGGGGGATCGGGGGGGCGGATTTTTTGCTCCCAGGACACTGTGTCAGGTGTGTCAGAGCGTGCGGCCCGACGGCGCGATCCCTGCTAGTGGTGCGCGTGACTTTCGAGCCCGGCCGCCGCCTGCGCATCGCGCTTGCCCTTGGCGCTTGCGGTCAGCGGATCGGTCACCGCAGGGCCGTCGCTGTCGCGGTACTGGCGGCGCAGATCCACCAGAGTGTCCTTCAGGCGGGCGATGGTGCGCTGCATCTTGGGATCGTCGATCCGGTTGTGCATCTCGCCGGGATCGGATTCGAGGTCGTAGAACTCCCAGGCGTCGATATCGCCGTAGAAGCGCATCAGCTTGTAGCGCCCGGACTTGACGCCGTAATGCGCGCGGACGGAGTGGAAGCCGGGATATTCGTAATAGTGGTAATAGATGTCCTTGCGCCACTCGTCGGGAATGCTGCCCCCGAACAGCGCGCGCAGCGACCGGCCTTGGATCGAATCGCGCACCGGCAGCCCTGCGTAGTCGAGAAAGGTCGGCGCGTAGTCGACGTTCTGGATCGGTGCCTCGATGCGGCTGCCTGCCGCGATATGGCCGGGATACTGCATCAGGAACGGCGTGCGCATGCTCTCTTCGTACATGAAGCGCTTGTCGAACCAGCCATGCTCGCCAAGGTAGAAGCCCTGGTCGGAAGTGTAGACGAGGATGGTGTTGTCCGCCTCGCCCGTGGCCTCCAGCCAGTCGAGCACGCGGCCCACGCTGTCGTCCACTGCGGCGACCGTGCCGAGATATTCGCTCATGTAGCGCTGGTACTTCCAGATCGCCATTTCGCGCTCGGTCATGTTCGCGGCGTTCATCGCGTCGTTGCTGTCTTGCAGCGCGCCGAAATAGGCTGCGCGCTGCTGCGGCGTCATCCGCTTGAAATCGTCGGTCCACGGATTGAAGCGCAGCTCGTCCGTCCCTTCTTCCAGCGTCATCTTGAGGTCGTGACCCTCGTACATGTCGCGGTAGATGTTCATTTCCTGCGCTGCGGCGGCAGGGCGACCGTCGTAATGGTCGAAGTAGTTGGTCGGCACGGGGAACTGCTTGCCGAGGTATTTCTGCACGTGGCGGATCGCGGGCATGAAGTTGCGGTGCGGCGCCTTGTGGTGGATGAGCAGCGCAAAGGGCTGGTCCGACCCGGCATTGGCTTCCAGCCACGCGATGCTCCGGTCGGTCACGATATCAGTGGCATAGCCTTCGACCACGCTGCGCCCGCCCGGTGTGATGATGTCCGGGTTGTAGTACTTGCCCTGGTCGTCGAGCACGGCCCAATCGCCGATCCCCGCGCCCTCGGGCGAATAATTGAGGTGCCATTTGCCGAACAGCGCGGTGCGATAGCCCGACCGGCCAAGCGCACGGACCCAGTTCCACTGGCTGTTGTCGTAGCGCTGCCCGTTCTGGGTGAAGCCGTGCATGTGGCTGAACTGGCCGGTCAGCATGGTCGCCCGGCTTGGCCCGCACAGCGAATTGGTGACGTAGCTGTTGAGGAACAGCGCGCCGTTCTTCGCGATCCGGTCGATATTGGGCGTCGGCGCGAGCCTGCCGATTTCGGTCCCGTAGGCGGAGATCGCGGTCTGCGCGTGATCGTCCGACATGATGTAGATGATGTTCGGGCGCTTGCGCTCCGCCTCGGGCTGCGCGGCGGCGCTCGCCGCAGTGCCCGGGGCAAGCCCTGTGAGGACCAGCGCAAGGCATGCGGCGAGCGTCCGACCGATCATCGCGGTTACTCCGTCAGCGTGAAGGTGACCGGCGTGCTCGCCTCGGCGCCGGAAGAAGGCGCGATCCACAGCTCGAACTCGCCCGGCTCCCATCCATGCGTCATGTCCTGCCGCGTGAAGGCGAGGTCTGCGGGCTTGATCGAGAAGCTGACCGTGCGGCTCTCGCCCGGCTGCAGCTCGATCTTCTCGAAGCCCTTGAGCTCCTGCACCGGTCGGGTGACCGAACCGACGAGGTCGCGCACATACAGCTGCACCACTTCCTCGCCCGCGACGTCGCCGGTGTTGGCGATGGTGGCGCTGGCGGTGATCGTGCCGCCTGCCCCCATGCTCGGCGCGCTCAGCACGACCGGCGAATAGCCGAAGGTGGTGTAGCTGAGCCCGTAGCCGAATCGATAGAGCGGGTCGTTGGAGGTGTTGAGATAGCGCGAGACGTATTTCGCACCCGGTTCGCCCAGTTCGATCGGCCGGCCGGTCCTTTTCATGTCGTAATGGATCGGCGCCTGGCCGACGGTACGCGGGAAGGTGACCGGCAGCTTGCCCGAGGGGTTGTAGTCGCCATAGACCACGTCGGCGATCGCGTGCCCGCCCTGGGTACCCGGATACCAGGCGTGGAGGATGGCGGGGACGTTCTCATCCGCCCAGGTGATCGAATTGGGTCGACCGCTGAGAACGACGAGGACGACCGGCTTGCCCGTCGCGACCAGCTTTTCGAGCAGTGCCTGCTGGTTGCCCGGCAGGTCGAGCGAGGTGCGGCTCGCCGCCTCCCCGGTCATGTCCCATTTCTCGCCCATCGCGGCGACGATGACGTCCGATCGTTCGGCCAGCGCCAGCGCTTCGGCGAAACCATCGGTCTTGCCTTCGTCGGCGAACTCGTAGCTTGCGCCCTTGGCGTACTCCACGTTCACCCCGTCGCGCGCATTGGCCTGCATGCCCTCGAACACCGTGACCGGGCGCGTCCCGCGGTCGCCGGCTGCGGCCCAGCTGCCGATCATGTCCGGCTTGCTGTTGCCGAGCGGACCGATCACCGCGATCCGCTTCGCCGAGGCGGCGAGCGGCAGCACATTGCCCTCGTTCTTGAGCAGGACCATCGACTTGCGCGCCACGTCGCGGGCGGCTTCGAGGAATTCGGGCTTGTAGAGTGTCGCCTCCTGCCGCGCATTATCGGCGTAGCGATAGGGATCCTCGAACAGCCCGAGGCGGTACTTCATTTCGAGGATGCGGCGAACCGCTGTGTCGATATCGGCCACATCGACGAGCCCCTGCTCGACCGATTTGGCGAGGTTTTCCATGAACACCGCGCCCTGCATGTCCATGTCGACGCCCGCGTTGAGCGCCTGTTCGCCGGCCTGCTTCAGATCCCTGGCGTAGCCGTGCGGGACCATCTCGTTGATCGAGGTATAGTCGGTGACAACGAAACCATCGAAGCCCCACTGGTCGCGCAGCACATCGGTCAGCAGGTATCGGCTGCCGCTGGCGGGCACGCCGTCATACTCGTTGAACGACGTCATGAAGGTGGCGACACCCTCGTCCACCGTCGCCTGAAACGGCGGCAGGTAGACATCGCGCAGGGTGCGCTCCGAGATATCCACCGTGTGATAGTCGCGCCCGGCCTGCGCCGCACCATAGCCGGCGAAATGCTTGGCCGTGGCGAGCAGCGTGTCGGTCGCGCGAAGGTCGTCGCCCTGATAGCCGCGCACGCGTGCCCGGGCGATCTTGCTGCCGAGATAGACATCTTCGCCCGCCCCTTCCGAAATGCGGCCCCAGCGCGCATCGCGCGCGATGTCGACCATCGGCGAGAAGGTCCAGTGGATGCCCTCTGCGGTGGCTTCCAGTGCGGAAACACGGGCGGACTTTTCGATCGCCTCCATGTCCCAGCTGGCCGCTTCGCCGAGCGAAATGGGGAAAATCGTCCGGTGGCCGTGAATCACGTCGTAGCCGAACAGCAGCGGGATCTTCAGCCGGTGATTTTCGACCGCGACCTTCTGCAGTTCGCGAGTATAATCGGCGGTATAGGCGTTGAAGATCGCGCCCACCCGGCCCGAGCGGATATCCTGCTTGTAGGTATCGCGCATCGTCGGACCGGTCGATTCCCAGTCGCTGGTGAGCAGCGTGAGCTGGCCGATCTTTTCGTCCAGCGTCATCTTCGCGATCAGATCGTCGACGAAGGCGTCCATCTGCGCATCGGGGGCCGACCATTGGGCGACGTCCGGGCGGTTCGAAACCGCTGTGATGTCGCTCGACGCACTAGGGCTCGACGCACCGGTCGTGTCCGCCTGCACCTGCTGTGCAACGGAGGGGGTCGCGACGCCCGCAATCAGCGCGGACATCGCCGTCGCAAGAATTAGCTTGTGCCTACGCACCTTATTTCTCTCCCATAGCCTTGATTCTCGGCAGCCTGCCCGGATTTGTCCGCAGCTTTGAATTCATTCGGCCTGCTCGACAAGGCTATACAGCGCATATGAAACCGGTTACAAGGCCATTGTCAAAAAGACTTATTCGCGCCGCATAGGGATACGCGGCGTGTGGTAACGAGCCCGGTTGAAGGGCCATCAGGGAGAGTACGAATGCTGTCTTGGACGAAAAACCGCTCTGCGGTGGCGAATCGACTCGCGTCCGCACTGGTGCTGGGTTGCGCCACGGGCGCGATCGCGATTGCGACCGCTACGCCTGCACATGCGCAGGAATCGAGTTCATCGCTGCGCGGCCAGATCACCGGCGGAGCGACCGAAGTCACTGCGGTGGATCCGGCTACCAGCTTCCGGCGGTCGGTTTCGATCGACGAAAATGGTCGTTACAATTTCCCCCAGCTTCGTCCGGCGACCTATTACCTCGAAATAACCACTGCCGATGGCGATGTCCGGCAGACCGATGAATTCACGCTCCTGATTGCGCAGGATGCGCTGCTCAATTTCGATGTCAACGAACTCGCTGCGGTTTCGGGTTCGCCCGGCGCGCCGTCGGATGACAATTTGATTCTCGTGACCGGCCAGCGCATTCGCACGCTGGAGGGCGGCGAAGTCGGAGCGAATATCACGCAGCGAGAAATCTCAACGCTGCCGCAAAATAATCGCAACTTCCTTGCCTTCGCAGAATTGGCACCCGGCGTCTCATTCGAGAATCCCGACGGCCAGTCGCGCATTCAGGGTGGCGGGCAGAACAGCCGCACCGTCAATGTCTACATCGATGGCGTCGGTCAGAAAGATTACGTCCTAAAGAATGGCATCACCGGACAAGACAGTTCCGAAGGCAACCCCTTCCCGCAGCTTGCGGTTGGCGAATACCGGGTCATCAGCTCCAACTACAAGGCAGAGTTCGACCAAGTCAGTTCGGTCGCAATTACTGCGGGCACCAAGTCCGGCACCAATGAATACCATGGTTCGGTCTTCTTCGATTATCAAGATAGCGGCATGCGCGAAAAGACCATCGACGAAAAGGTCCGGGGTCGGGAAAAGGTCGAAGTGAGGGACATGCAGTTCGGTGGCTCGCTCGGCGGGCCGATCATCGCTGACACCCTGTTTTTCTTCGGGACTTACGAGGGCAAGCGCATCATAAGGCCCGCGACTGTCGAACCCGGCGCGAGCTTCCCCGAGAGCTTCTTCCCTGCCGATCTGCAGGACCGGTTTGGGCCCAACTCTCGCGAATTCAACGAAAACCTGTACTTCGGGAAGCTGAGTTTTCAGCCGACTTCGCGCGACGTCTTCGAGCTTACGGGCAAGTATCGCGATGAAACCGGCGTCTTCTCGTATGGGGGCACAACCTCAGAGGAAGCCGCAGCGTCGCAGGATGTCGACGAAATTCGCGGCCTTTTCCGGTGGGAGCATACGAGCGACAATTTCGTGAACGACTTCAAGGCGACCTACGAAAACGCCTTCTGGTCGCCGCGCCCGCAGAACTTTACGCCCGGGCGAATCTACGAATATAGCGGGATAAGCCCGGTTACCGGTCAGTTACTGAACCGCGCACGGCTTCTGCGTATCGGTGGCAGCGCCAACTTCCAGGACAAGGGCCAGGAAGGGTACAGCATCCAGAACGACTTCACCTGGATCGGCATTCCCGACCACACGATCAAGGCCGGCATCAAGTCGAAGTGGGTGCGCCTCGACCGCGTCGAGCAGAACTTCTTCAACGCTCAATATTCCTACAACGTCAACTTCCCTGACGGCGGCTTCAACACGACCGTGCCTTATGAGGTTCAGTTCGGTGCCGGCACCGGTCAGGGCACGCCCTCCGTCATCTCAAACAACTGGCAGTTCGGCATCTATATCCAGGACGACTGGATCGTGAACGACCGGCTGACGCTGAACCTTGGCATCCGCTGGGATTACGAGGAAACCCCGTCGTACCTCGACTTCGTGACCCCGCCGGAGGTCGTTGCCGCCGTCTCGGAAGCCAATTATCCGAACATCTATCAGCCGGGCGTCGAATACGATATCAACGACTACATCACCGACGGAACGCAGCGTGACGCCTTCCTGGGAGCGTTTCAGCCACGGCTTGGCTTCAGCTACGAGTTTCTGGATCAGGGCAAGCTGGTACTGTTCGGCGGCTACGGTCGTTCCTACGATCGCAACCAATTCGATTTCATTGCGCAGGAAGTCAGCATCAACGCTTACAGCACGCGCACGTTCAATTTTATCACGGGCGATCCGGAGAATGAGTGTAATCCCAGCCCAACCTGCGTTCCGTTCGATCCGATCTATCTGACCGAAGAGGGCAGGCAGCAGCTGCTCGACAATGCGGGCGTCGGCGCGGGTCGCAGCATCCGCCTGATCAACAACGATCTCAAGGTGCCCTATTCGGATCAGTTCAGCCTCGGCTTGCGCAGCGATCTGACCAGCCTTTTCAATGTGGAAGTCGGCTATCGCCACATCAAGAGCCGCGACGGATTCGCCTATCTGCTCGGTAATCGTCGTCCGGACGGCAGCTTCTTCCCGGATGCTCCTGCCACGCCGAGCTCGCCGTTCGGTTTCGCACCTCCGGGATGGGGCTCGATCATCATCGGGACCAATGGCCTGAGAACGGATGAAGACGCGTTCCACTTCAAGTTCGTGAAGCGCTATTCCCAGCGGTCGCCTTGGAACCTTTCGGCTACCTACACCTACACCGACGGGACCGAAAACCGGGCATTCGGCGAGTATTTCTCGTTCGATTTCCCGACGCTGGAGGATTACACCATCAAGACCTCCAGCGGCCTGCGCAAGCACCGCCTCGTTGTCGCGGGTGCGGTCGATCTGCCGACCGAAACGACGCTGTCCGGCAAGTTCGTCTACTCGTCGCCACGCTTCCTCAACAGCTTCGTGCGGACCCCGGGCGGCACGCCGCCGGTCGAGGTGGTGACGGTCGAAACCGCAGGCAACGGCGATCGCTGGGGCTTCCGTCAGCTCGATCTGGCGATCACGCAGAACATTCCGCTGAGCTTCCTGAGCGATCGGTCGCGGATCTATGTGCGAGCCGATATCATCAACGCCATGAACGACCGGAACTACAACAGCTTCAACTCGGTGACTGGCGAGCGCAACCTCAACTCCTTCAGCACCGACGGACCGCCGCGGACGCTGAAGCTCTCGGCCGGCTTCGAATTCTGAGCCCTTCTCCCCGCGCCGCCGCTTCCACCTGGAAGTGGCGGCGCTTTCCTTTTAACAACGGGTGATCGCCATTTTCCTCCGTATCGCTCCCCTCGCCCTGTTTCTGTCCGGATGCGCAAGCGTGCCGGTCGCGGCGCCCCCCGCTGCCGCCGACGCCCCTACCCTGTCAGAGCAGACAGCATTTGCCGAAGACGTGACGAAGCGCACCTTCGCCTATTTCTGGGAAACCACCGATACGCAGCGCTGCCTGGCGCCCGACCGTTGGCCATCCAACCCGTTTTCCTCGATCGCGGCGACCGGTTTCGCGCTGAATGCATATGGGATCGGCGCGGAACGCGGTTACGTTTCACGCGAAGACGCGGCGCAGCGCACGCTCGATTGCCTCGAATTCTACTGGAACGCTCCGCAGGGCCCGGCGGCCGAGGGCGTTTCAGGTCACAAGGGCTTTTTCTACCACTTCCTGAAGAACGAGGACGGGACGCGCTTCGGCAACACCGAACTGTCGACTGTCGACACCGCCCTGCTGATGGGCGGCGTGTTGTTCTCGCAAAGCTATTTCGATCGCGACAATCCGACCGAAGCCGCGATCCGCGACCTCGCCGAGAAGATCTACTCCCGTGTCGACTGGACCTTCGTCCAGCGCGAGAACAGCGCCATCCCCTCCGCCAATGGCGGAAGCGGCAAGGCGATCGCGATGGGTTGGTATCCTGAACGTGGCGACAACGGCGATTTCGGGACCCACGACTGGGTCGGTTATAACGAGGGCATGCTGGTCTACATCCTCGCTGCAGGATCACCCACGCACCCGATCGGCAAAGACGCCTGGGACACCGGATGGGCGGCCGATCTGGAGAAAGACTGGGGCTCTTACTACGGTTACGAACACCTTCAGTTCGAGCCGCTGTTCGGCCACCAGTACAGCCATGTCTGGGTCGATTTCCGCGGTATCCAGGACGTTTTCATGCGCGGCAAGGGCATCGACTATTTCGAGAACAGCCGCCGCGCGACACTCAGCCAACGCGCCTATGGTGCGGACAACCCGAATGACTGGGTCGGCTACTCGGGCGACCTGTGGGGCTGGACGGCGTCCGACGGACCGACCGCTGCCGGCAACGGACGCGAGGTCAATGGCAGCGCGCGAACCTTCATGGGATATTCGGCAAGGGGCGTCAGCGCCGAACGGGTCGTCGATGACGGTACGATCGTGCCCACGGCGGCTGGGGGCTCGATCCCCTTCGCGCCCGAGGTGACGCTACCCGCGCTGATGAACATGCGCGCCGCCTATGGCGACCGCCTTTACACCCAATATGGGTTCAAGGACGCGTTCAACCCCAGCTACGTGTTCGTCGACGAAGGGAGCAGGAGCGGCACCGTCGATACGCAGTTCGGGTGGGTCGCGCGCGACCATCTCGGAATCGATCAGGGGCCGATCCTGTCGATGATGGAGAATCACCGCAGCGAGCTTGTCTGGCGCACGATGCGAAAGAACCCGCATGTCCGGCGCGGTCTCGAACGGCTCGGCTTTACCGGCGGCTGGCTGGAGCGCACGGACCCGTGATGATCGACCGGCGCAGCCTGCTGCTGGCCGGCGGCGGGTTCGTGTCTCTGGCCGCGCTTGGGGGATGCGTTGCGCGAACGCCGCTATCGGGCGGCCGCGAGATGACGGTCGTCACCTTCAACATCTGGCACGATGCGGGAGACTGGGCCGCACGACTGCCGCTGCTCGTCGATGCGCTACGTCGTAGCGATGCGGACGTCATCGCCTTGCAGGAGGTGCTCGAAGACGATGCCAGGGGCCTCGCCAACCAGGCCGATACGATCGCCGCGATGCTCGATGGGTATTCGGTGCATTTCTACTCGTTCGATCCGCCCGGCGCCGCCAAGCGATATGGCAATGCGATCCTGACGCGTCTGCCTGTTCTCGAGGAAACTGGCAGGCGGCTGGATCCGCGAAGCGATTACCGCACCGCCCTGCGCCTGCGCCTGTCGCTGACCGGGCGTCCGGTCGATGTGGTCGTCACCCATCTGGCATCGCAATCCGATGCGGGCGCGGTACGACGCCGCCAGATCGACGATCTGCTGGCCTGGGTTCCTCGCGACGGGACGCCGCTGGTGGTGGCGGGCGATTTCAATGCCGAGCCAGCCGATCCGGAGCTTGCGCCGATGGCACCGCCGCGCTTCGTCAGCGCCTTGCCCGCCAACGCGGTGACGACGACGCTCAACCCGGCCGGGGGGCATAGCGAGCGGGTGATCGATCATATCTATGTCGAGCGAGATCGCTGGCGCGTGATCGACGTCTCAAGGATCGGCGACATGGCTGCAGACGGCGAGTATCCATCCGATCATTTCGGCGTCTCGGCCACAATCCGCCTGGTCTGACGTCTGACCGCCGCTACCGCATAGGCAATTCAAGATCGGCGACTACGGGGTAGTGATCGGACGGCAGACGCCCGCCCCACTGCTGGGTGATCGTCGCATGTCGTAAGACCGCGAATTGATCCGACACCAGGATATGATCGATCGGTTCGGCGGCGTTGCGGGCGATATCGAACCCGGTAAAGGTGCCAGTCGGCCCGAACGGCTCAGCCTGCGCGATACTGCGCGTGTCGGCGAGCCCGCTGCGGTTGCGATCGGCGAGGATCTGCATCGGCGCGCTCGAGGGGGCAGCGTTGAAATCGCCGATGACGATGACCGCCTCGCCCGCCGCGCGATGGCGCTGGGCCCAGGCGGCTATCTGCGCCGCGCTTTCGCGTCTGGCTTCCTCGCCCACGTGGTCGAAATGGGTGTTGAGCACCCGCACCCGCTCGCCGGTCCGGCGATCCTGAAGCAAGGCCCAGGTCGCGATACGCGGCAGGGCGGCGTCCCAGCCCTTGCTCGGCACGTCCGGCGTCGGGGACAGCCAGAAGGTCCCGCTCTCCAAAGCGGTCCAGCGCGCGGTTTTCCAAGCCAGCGGGGAAAATTCCCCCTCGGTCGCGCCATCATCGCGCGCGACTCCCGCAAACGCATAACCGGGCAGGCCCGCTTCCAGATCACGTTTCTGGTTGAGCAGAACCTCCTGCATACCGACAATGTCGGGGGCGAAATAGGCGATCATCTGGGCCACCATATCCTGGCGGTACGACCACGCATTCGCGCCGTCCGATGCCGTGTCGAGGCGGATGTTGAACGTCATCGCCCGCACGCCCGACGGCTTCGTCTCCCGAGCGGGAACATGCGCGCAGGCGGAAAGCAGCATGACGAGACCGAGGCCTGCAAAAAGGGAGCGTAGTCTCATGCGCTCAATCCTCCATCCCACGGCGATGGCTCAGCAGCCAGAAATACAGCGCGGGATCGGCATAAGCAGGGTCCCACGCGTTGTGACCGAGATCGGGATAGATCGTCAGACGGCTTTTCTGCCCCCCGCACGCCCGGATCGCGCGCGCCATCGCGAAGCTGCCTTCGGGCACCACCACATCGTCACGATCGCCGTGGAGCGCCCAGACAGGCAGGTCCTTGAGCGCACACGCGGTCGCAGGATCGCCGCGGCCCGCCACCGCCGCGATCGCGGCGAAGCGCGTCGGCTCCTGGGCGGCCCAGCGCCAAGTCGCATGCCCACCGCGGCTGAGCCCGGTGAGGTAGACGCGATCCCGATCCACCGGCAGCGTCGCCAGCGCGTGATCGAGGATGCGATCGAGCTTCGCGATGTCCCAGTCCTCTTCCGCAGGCAAGAGCGGCGAAATCAGGATGAAAGGAAAGTCGGGATCGCGCTGGGCCTGCTTGGGCGGGCCGTGGCGCTTGACCGCATCCACATCGTCGCCGCGCTCGCCCGAGCCATGCAGGAACAGCATCAGCGGCCATTTGGCTTCGGGATCGGCGTTCGGGACCCCGCGCGGCACGAACAGCTGGTACCGATAGTTACCCTCGTCGACGGCGGGCTGCGAATGCTGCCCCGCTTCGGATTCGGAGGCCGCGACCGGCTGTCCACCCGCAGCCATCGCGAATAGCGCGGCAAGAACGACATTGCAGAGGATTCGGAGTTCGAGCAGCTTCATCCTGATCGGTCCTTCGGATGTAATCGGTTTCATCGCCCGTCATGCACCATTCCGTCGCCGGACGAAACAACCGATCTCGCGCTCAGTCCCCCTCGACTCGGCCGATTCTGCAGGTCGACCCGCGAACAGCCAGCGTAGGCTCGATGACCAGGCTGTCTGCGGGCAGCAACTGCTCGCCCTCCATCGCCCTCAAGAGCAGGCGAGCGGCCGATGAGCCCAGGCGCATGATGTCGGAATGGACGGTCGTGAGTTGCGGGGTGACATAGCGAGCGAGCGGAATGTCGTCGAAACCGGCCAGCAGAATGTCGCGCCCAGCCTCGATTCCGGATTCGCGCAGTTCCGCCATCAGGTCGACCGCCATCATATCATTGCCCGCGAACACCCCATCATACTGGTGACCTTCGGCAAGCAGACGCCGGGCCGCCTCGCGCCCCGCTCCTTCGCGAAAATCGCCCCGCAGGATGAGCGGCTCATTCTGCTTTAGCCGCTCGCGCAGGACATCGCGAAAGCCCAGTTCCCGTTCACCCGCATCGCGATTGTTCTCCGGCCCGGCGAGATGGACGATCCGCCTTGCGCCGCAATCGATCAGGTGTTTGGTAACCAGCCTGGCACCAGCATAATTGTCCACCGTGACAAAGGGGATGGTCCCGTCCGCCGAACCTGCGCTCAGCAGCACCATGGGGATGTCACGGACCAAAGCCTCGGGGATGGTCTCCGCCGAGGAATCGGGCGGCATGACGAGCAGCCCGTCGACCCGCCCTCGCATTGCCCGAAGGGCCTGTCCAGTCTCGACCGCGCTGCCGTGCATATTGCCCAGAAGCAGCGACTTGCCGGCTCCATGCACAACGAGGTCGATCCCGCGGATCATCTCGGAAAAGAACTCTCCGAAGAGGTCGGGCAGGACGACGCCGATCGTATCGGTGCGCTGGCGTGTCAGGCTTCGCGCGCCAATATGGGGAACATAATCGAGTTGACGCGCGGCCGCTTCAATCCGCTCACGTGTCGTCCGGGTAACATTGGTCATCCCGTTCAGTGCGCGCGATGCGGTGGCGACGGAAACACCCGCTGCTTTGGCAACGTCTCTGATGGTCGTCATCGCATGCCTTGTCCTGCTTAGCCCCCGATCGCAGCCTAGCGCCGCGCGGGGGTCGCCAGCAAGAGCACCTCGATGATTACCCTTCCTGCGAGAACGACGAACACCACGCGCAACCCGGACAATGGCGCGGATAGGCTAAGGGATTTCGCTGCGATCCCTCGGGATTCAAGCGATGAGCGCGAATGCAGATTATCCAGACTGGCTGCTGCAAACTCGGCTTGCACTGGCGGCCTCTCCCGATTGGCATCTTCGCGCCCGAGCCGATGCCCTCATTCCAACGGCACGCCTGCGGATTCGTCGCCGCCTGACCGGCAGCCCTTCCTCCTGATAGATGCGCCGGGTCTTCTTGCGGTCGATCATCACGCCCGCCCGGCGCAGCAGGATGTGCAGACGGCGATAGCCAAGCCGCCGACGCTGGTTGGCCAGATCGCGCACCTGCTCACAAAGATCGGCATCAATCTCCCCTTGATTTTGCCCCAACCGCTTCCGCTTTGCGCCCCAATTCTGGACCTTCGAAAGATCGCGCCCCCCCTCCCAAAGGCTGCGATTGGCTTTGGTCTCGGTCTTGATGCCGACCAATATCCTTACGAGCTTTCGCGAGCGCTATTAGCGTTGGTCGGCCATTTGCTGTATCAAATCGCAATGACAGACCGACATGAAGCGTTGGTAGAAGAGGTTTTGCAATCTTCCTCGATTGCCGCGCAGTCACTTGTTGCAGCCAGCTGGTGCCGCTCGGGCCTCAAGCATGGGCTCAATGTCGGCGCCGATCGCGCCCCGGAACTCGTGTCTGGAAGTGACCTCCACCAGCGGCGGCAACGCCATGAGGTCATGCTGGGCGTCGCGCAGCCCTTGCTGGACCAGCTGTTCCAGATCGTCTCTGCGACCGGTTGTGCCGTGATGCTGTCAGACAATGATGGTGTAGTTCTGGAAGCACGCACCCTGGCCGGCGATCGCGAGCTTTTCGATTCCGTCGGATTGACGCCCGGAGGGGTGTGGAGCGAAAATCGCGAAGGGACGAATGGCATCGGGACGTGCCTGATCGAGGGCCGACCGGTCACAATTCACCGCGACGAGCATTTCGCCAGCCGAAATACAGGTATCAGCTGCATGGACGCCCCGGTTCGCGATGCGACAGGCCAGCTTGTCGGCGCGCTCGATATTTCGAACTGCCGCGACGATCACAGTGCCGCGACGGGGATACTGGTGCAGAAGATTGTCCAGGACGCAGCGCGCCGGATCGAAAGTGGCATCTTTCGTAAACACTTCGCCGAACATCGGATCGTCGATGCCAATCTGGCGGGCGGCGATGCAGCCCTGCTGGCCGTGGATCGGGACGATCTGGTGATCGGCGCAACCTTTGCCGCCAGGCACCGCTTTGGCTTGACCGACGCGTGTCTGGACGCGCGCCGCACGGCTTCGGAAATCCTCGGCCGTGAAGAAGCCCCATCCTTCCACGACTCGGAACGGGCCGTGTTGCGAAGGGCACTGGCGCAGGCCGATGGCAACGCCACGCGAGCGGCGAAGGCTCTCGGAATAGGGCGTGCAACGCTTTATCGGCGGATGGAAAAGGCAGGCTTGCAGCGCAGCTGACGCAAGGACAGGCCAAACTGTCTCGATAGCGAGACAGTTTGCCGAACCAGTAACCGATGGCCTCTGTTCATCACCGCCTTTTCGCGGAACCATCATCCTCACGACCGGGAGCACCCGGCAATTTGGAGAGGATCAACTGATGGACATGCAAACCAGCCCCGCCGCATCGATGACCGCCCCCTTTGCGGAGCGTTACGACAACTTCATCGGCGGCAAATGGGTCGCGCCCAAGGACGGGCGCTATTTCGACAATATCTCCTCGATCACCGGCAAAGCGGTCGGCCAGATCGCGCGCAGTCAGGCTGCGGACGTCGAGGCCGCTCTGGATGCAGCGCATGCGGCAAAGGACGCCTGGGGCCGCACCAGCGTGGGCGAGCGTGCGCTGATCCTCAACCGCATCGCAGACCGGATGGAGGAGAACCTCGAAAAGATCGCCATCGCGGAAACCTGGGACAACGGCAAACCGCTGCGCGAGACGATGGCTGCCGACATCCCGCTCGCGATCGACCACTTTCGCTATTTCGCGGGCTGTATCCGCGCGCAGGAAGGCGGCATTTCGGAAATCGACCACGATACGGTCGCCTACCATTTCCACGAGCCGCTCGGCGTGGTCGGCCAGATCATTCCGTGGAACTTCCCGATCCTGATGGCGGTGTGGAAGCTCGCCCCGGCTCTGGCGGCGGGCAATTGCGTGGTGCTCAAACCCGCCGAGCAGACCCCGGCCTCGATCATGGTGCTGATGGAACTGATCGGCGACCTGCTGCCCCCCGGCGTGGTCAACGTGGTCAACGGCTTCGGCGTCGAAGCGGGCAAGCCGCTCGCCAGCAGCAGCCGGATCGCCAAGATCGCTTTCACCGGCGAGACGAGCACCGGCCGCCTGATCATGCAATATGCCACCGAAAACCTGATCCCGGTCACGCTGGAACTGGGCGGCAAGAGCCCGAACCTCTTCTTCGAAGACGTGTGCCGCGAGGACGACGACTATCTCGACAAGGCGATCGAGGGCTTCGTGATGTTCGCGCTCAATCAGGGCGAGGTCTGCACCTGCCCCAGCCGCGCGTTGGTCCACGAGAGCATCTACGACCGCTTCATGGAACGGGCGATCCAGCGCGTCGAGGCGATCAAGGCGGGCAACCCGCTCGACATAGAGACCATGATCGGCGCGCAGGCTTCCTCCGAACAGCAGCAGAAGATCCTTTCCTACATCGACATCGGCAAGCAGGAAGGCGCCGAGCTTCTGACCGGCGGCGAGGCCGCGCGGTTCGAGGGCGAGATCGCAGGCGGCTATTACGTCAAGCCGACCGTGTTCCGGGGCAACAACCGGATGCGCATCTTCCAGGAGGAGATCTTCGGCCCGGTCCTCTCGGTCACGACCTTCAAGGATCAGGACGAGGCGCTGAGCATCGCCAACGACACGCTCTATGGACTGGGCGCTGGCGTGTGGAGCCGCGATGCCAACACCTGCTACCGCTTCGGCCGGGCGATCCAGGCGGGCCGGGTGTGGACCAACTGCTATCACGCCTATCCCGCGCACGCGGCCTTCGGCGGCTACAAGCAGTCGGGCATCGGGCGCGAAAACCACCGCATGATGCTGGACCACTACCAGCAGACCAAGAACATGCTGGTCAGCTACAGCCCGAAGAAGCTCGGCTTCTTCTGAGGCGCAAGCCGCAGTGGGCCGCGGCGATCCCGTCGCCCCACACCCCCAAAAAAAATCAGGAGAGATGTCATGAGCAAGACCATGAAAGCTGCCGTCGTGCGCGCCTTCGGCGAACCGCTGCGGATCGAAGAGGTCGCAGTGCCAGAAGTGCAGCCCGGCATGATCCAGGTGGCGATCCAGGCCTCGGGCGTGTGCCACACCGATCTCCATGCCGCCGAGGGTGACTGGCCGGTGAAGCCAGAGCCGCCCTTCATTCCGGGCCATGAAGGCGTGGGCTTCGTCTCTGCCGTGGGCAAGGGCGTCACCCATGTGAAGGAAGGCGACCGGGTCGGCGTGCCCTGGCTCTACACCGCCTGCGGCCATTGCGTGCACTGCCTCGGCGGGTGGGAAACGCTGTGCGAGAGCCAGCTCAATACCGGCTATTCGGTCAATGGCGGGTTCGCCGACTATGTGCTGGCCGACCCCGACTATGTCGGCCACCTGCCCGACAATGTCGGCTTCAACGAGATCGCGCCGGTGCTGTGCGCGGGCGTGACGGTCTATAAGGGCCTGAAGATGACCGACACCAAGCCGGGCGATGCGGTGGTCATCTCCGGCATCGGCGGGCTCGGCCACATGGCGGTGCAATATGCGGTGGCGATGGGGCTGAACGTGGTCGCGGTAGATGTGGACGATGCGAAGCTCGACCTCGCCCGCAGGCTTGGCGCGGTGGAGACGGTGAACGCGCGGACCGACAATGACCCTGCCGGCACGGTCAAGCGATTGACCGGCGGCGGTGCGCGCGGAGCGCTGGTGACCGCGGTGAGCGAGAAAGCGTTCGAACAGGCGGTCGGCATGGTCGGGCGCGGCGGTACGCTTGCGCTCAACGGCCTGCCGCCGGGCGACTTCCCGCTCAACATCTTCGGCATGGTGCTGAACGGCATCACCGTGCGCGGCTCGATCGTGGGCACGCGGCTGGATCTTCAGGAATCGCTCGACTTCGCCGCCGATGGCAAGGTCAAGGCGACGATCTCCACCGCCGGTCTGGACGACATCAATGCGGTGTTCGACCGGATGCGGCAGGGCCAGATCGAAGGGCGCGTCGTCCTCGACATGACCCAATGACGCAAAGTGCCGCGCCGGAGGGCCGCGTGGTCCGCCGCGTGATCGTTACCGACGCGGCCACCGCCCTGTTGGGCCAGATCATCGAACGTCACGGCCCCGTGCTGATCCACCAGTCGGGCGGGTGCTGTGACGGCTCCAGCCCGATGGTCTATCCGCGCGGCGAGTTCCGCCTCGGCGGGTCGGACGTGCTGCTGGGCACGATCGGCACCACGCCGGTCTATATCGGCGCGGCGCAGTTCGCGGCGTGGAAACACACGCAGCTTATCCTTGATGTGGTGGAAGGGCGAGGCGGCATGTTCAGCCTCGATAATGGAACGGGCCGGCGCTTCTTCGTGCGAAGCCGGGCCTATGGGGAGAGAGAAATCGCCATGTTGCACAAGGCAGACAGGCTTCGCGCCATGCAGGCATCGATCGAGAGTGATGCGGACAGCTTCTGGCTGGCCGAAGCGCACCGGCTCGACTGGAGCACCTTCCCGACGAAGGCGGACGAGAGCAGCTTCGACAAGACCGATTTCGGCATTCGCTGGTTCGCCGATGGCGAGCTGAACGTCTCGGTCAATTGCCTCGACCGCCACCTCGATACGCGCGGCGACCAGCCGGCGATCGTGTTCGAAGGCGACGAGCCGGGCGAAGGGCGCACGCTCACCTATCGCGAGTTGCACGGGCATGTCTGTCGCTTCGCCAATGTCCTGAAAGCCAACGGGATCGGCAAGGGCGACCGAGTGATCCTCTATATGCCGATGGTGCCCGAAGCGGCGATCGCGATGCTCGCCTGCGCCCGGATCGGCGCGGTCCATTCGGTCGTCTTCGGCGGCTTCTCGCCGGATAGCCTGGCCGATCGGATCGCCGATTGCGGTGCGACGCTGGTCGTCACCGCCGACGAAGGCACGCGCGGTGGCAAGCGCATTGCGCTCAAAGCCAATGTCGATAGCGCACTGGAACGGGCGAGCGACGTCGATACGGTCATCGTCATGCAGCGGACGGGTGGTGACGTGGCGATGCGCGAGGGGCGCGACATCTGGTGGGAGGATGCGTGTGCGGACGTTTCCGACGAATGCCCGCCCGAAGCGATGAACGCGGAAGATCCGCTGTTCATCCTGTATACCTCGGGTTCGACCGGCAAGCCCAAGGGCGTGCTGCACACCACCGGCGGGTATCTGTTGTGGTCGACTCTGACCTACGATCTGCTGTTCGGCCCTGAGGAGGGTAAGGATGTCGCCGACGATCTGTTCTGGTGCACCGCCGATGTCGGCTGGATCACCGGGCACACCTATGTCGTCTACGGCCCGCTCTCCAACGGGGCGCGCACGGTCATGTTCGACGGGGTGCCAAGCTATCCCGATCCGGGCCGTTTGTGGGAGACCAGCCAGCGCCTCGGCGTAACAATCTTCTACACCGCGCCGACCGCGATCCGCGCACTGATGCGGCAGGGCGATCGCTGGGTGACGCGCCACGACCTGTCATCGATACGCCTGCTGGGAACGGTGGGAGAGCCGATCAATCACGAAGCGTGGGAATGGTATCATGACATCGTCGGACACGGCGGATGCCCCATCGTCGACACCTGGTGGCAGACCGAAACCGGCGGCGCGCTGATCGCTCCCGTCCCAGGCGCGACCGAGACCAAGCCCGGCAGCGCGACCCTGCCGCTTCCCGGAGTCCAGCCCGAACTGGTCGATGGCGAAGGGCATGTGCTGGCCAGAGCGACACAGGGCAATCTGGTGCTCACCCGCAGCTGGCCGGGCCAGATGCGCACCATCTTCGGCGATCACGATCGCTTCTTCCAGACCTATTTCAGCACCTTCCCCGGCACCTATTTCACCGGCGACGGCGCACGGCGCGACGAGGATGGCTATTACTGGATCACCGGCCGGGTTGACGATGTCATCAACGTCTCCGGGCACCGCATGGGCACCGCCGAAGTCGAAAACGCGCTCGATGAGCATGTGCTGGTGGCCGAGGCTGCGGTCGTGGGAATGCCGCACGATATCAAGGGCCAGGGCATCCATGCCTTCGTCACGCTGAAGGCGGGCGAAGAGCCGAGCGATGCCCTGCGCCAGGAACTGCGCGATCTGGTGCGCAGCGAGATCGGACCTTTCGCCACGCCCGACGTCATCCAGTTCGCGCCCGACCTTCCCAAGACGCGATCGGGCAAGATCATGCGGCGCGTGCTGCGCAAGATCGCCGAAGGCAAGCCTGACGAAGTTGGCGACACCTCGACGCTGGCGGACCCTGCGGTGGTAGACGCGTTGGTCGCCCACCGCATGGCGAGTTGAAACTCGCCACCACATCTACTGCCCGCCTACAGCAGATCGATAGCGGAAAGACTGCTTTCGGGCCCAGAAATTGTAATTGGAGCAGCTTTTCCCGGTATGGCGTCTGGAACACGAGCGTCTCTCTCCATAAGTGAAAAATCGGTGGCCCTTTGAGTCCGAGGATGAGAACCCACCCAACTGGCAAATCACGCTGCCCCCACTCTGACTGAGCTAGCCGATGCTAATCCCATGGCTCAAATTGGGCCGGGCCGTTTCGGAATCGAGAAGCAGGCGTGAGCTCGATGCCGCGGTGTTCCCGCGTATGGCGAGGCCCCACACGATCATCGGCGACCACGGCACCAAACTGAATAAAATGGCGAGCCGGCGCCAGTCGAAGGAGGGCAGTGCCGAGTGGCACTCCATCACGCCAGGCAACCCATACCAGAACCGGTTTATCGAGTGCTTCGACGCGGCGCGGACCACGGCCGACCATTTTTCGGTATTGGCCGTCACCGGTGTCAGTGTCAGTGTCAGTGCCAGCGGCACGAGACAGCGACGGACGCAGTTCAACACGCTTGCGCCACACGCTAAAGGAGACTCCGAGCTTCAACGGCACCTATTCGGCTTGGGGCATGTCTTACAGGGGATCAGGGCAATGCCTGGTGCCGTGATGCGCACCCGGTCCACGCGCTTGGTATCCCTCCCGGACGGCTGTTCTATTACAATTGGTTCTGCACGATGCCCAACGAGCATCCAATGGCGTGGTCGGTCGCGTGCAAAAACGACGGTCAGGGCGCAAAATGGTCGTTACCCCAATGGGGCAGACCAGGTGTTCTCGCCTTCCTCTTATGGGGGTATCACCTCTTATGCGGGCACCAGCAAATGGCAGTTTCCTGCCTCCCCTAAAATGGTGCCCAATAGAGCGTAACGATGGGAACTTGGATCACTGGACAATCCTGGTCGGCCCGCCCTGATCGTAGCTTCGCGCCTCAACCTCCGGTCGTTCGGTTGAAGGTCAGCGGGCGGCCTCTTGCAGGGTGAGCGCGGCTGGAACACGCGCCACTATCCCATATGGGATATTCATCCGAGCCGATCCTCGCAGCATTGCATGCCGATCACTCACAGCAGGAGATCGCTTAAATGAAACTTGCAATCATGACTGCCGTCGGCCTTGCGCTGGCGGCTACCGTTGTTTCGACTCCGGTCGAGGCTGGCCAGTTCGGCGGCCTCGGCAAGAAGATGAAGGAGATCAAGCGCGAAGCCAAAAAGGTCGAGCGCTCGACCGAAGACATCGTCGATACCGTTGAGGCGGTCGATGCGGTCGCCAACGGGCGCGCGCCAGCCAGCTGCAGTTCCAGCTCCAACCACCCCGCGCGCTCGCGCAACGGCGGCTGCCCACCCACTCGCTTCCCACTGGCGCAACCAGCCGAACGGCCTTTCGCCTTACAGCAGCGCGCGGATAAGCTGAGGATGGTGGTGCGCTTACGGGACCCGAAATTCTCGTCTAAAATACTGATAAATCAATGCGTTCGACGAGTGCAATTTGTCCATGCCCCCTGCCATGCCCCCACCACAATTTGTGGAAATGTGAGTCCCGTATTGTGACTCGAACAGGGTATTCTGGAGCCTCTTTATGCACCGGATTCGCCGACGGGAACACGAAAATTCTGTCCCTGTCGGGCGATCCGGAGCTGGCCTCATCTGCATCGATCCTGAAGCCATTCGTCGATCTCATGTTCGATCCAGGCTACCGAACGACCGCCTAAACGAACCGATCTCGGAAACCGGCCCTCGTCCATCCAGCGGTAGACTGTAGACCTGCCTAGGCCGGTCCGATGCAGGACCTCTCGAAGCCTGAGAAACCGCTCGATCTTGGGCCTCTGGGAGCACTCATAATCAGCGTCGGCAAGAAACGGCATCGACAATTGCTCGATCTCATTCGCCATGGTCGCCTCCCTCTGGACGGGGTGCGACAAGGCCGAGGCGAACGAGCCTGCGGCGGTATGCATCGACCACTCGATCGCGCAGATCGGTTTCGGGATGGTACGTAAGCAACGCATCCAGCGCGACCGTGATGAAGATGTTCTGACGCACCGGATCGGTGGCAGGCGTGCGTAAGTGTGCCTCCATATCGCGCAGCCATGCATCGTGAATGCAGTCGCCAACCACGATGCTGGAGCTGACCCCGCGCTCGCGCGCTTTGGCCTTTATCCAGTCGTCAACTTGAGCGGTAACGTAAGTCTGTAAACAATGATTCCTTTTCATTTATCCAAGTTCCTTGTGTTTAAAGAACCTGGCTCACCCTTCGGAAGGCGACGACCAATCTAAGTCACGGCCCGCCTGTAGGAAAACGAAAAGTTCGGCAGTGATTTCAGCAGCCTGGACGTCTCTGACTTACAACTGACTTGCGAATCCAATTCGTAAATCGCGTTCAAGTTAGAAAGTGCACACCCCGAAAATGACGTCCAAAGCCATGATATTTAATAAGAAATCTCGGCGGCACCGCTGCGTACGGTGTGCCTGTCAAGTTCCAATGTGCGCGGGTGGTGCCAGCCTCATGGGCTGCTCGATCTAGGGAAGCAATTGCCCTGTTCATCATCGGAGCGTGAGCAACCAGATGTGCTGCGCAATTTCTTCCTCTTCGCGCCTCAGTGTCGGGCGCTGCAGCTTGGGCAGGTTGACTCCAAAAGCAGCTGTTCGGTGCTTGACGCATCTCGATGCACTCCGCGATAAGTTCCGCGGCTTAATCCAACGCGATGAAATTCGGATAAAACCGCAGCAGACTGCCGTACTTTTCGAGGTATGCTGCAGTTTGCTCTTTGCCTTGATCTTCAAAGAGATCGAACTTCAGGTTCTGCAATAGCTTCCTCGCCGGTACCGTCGGTAGATTGCGATCAAGAAACTCACGCTCCCGGCTGGTCAAGGTAGCAATGCGCAGGTCATGAACTTCTTCCCAATTTCGTGAGACGAGCGGCCATTTTTCTAATCCGGCCGCCTTGCGCACTTCGTCATCCATCTCTTCGTCCGACGCGACTGCCACCGTCGCCGCAAGCATTCTGTGTCCATCGGCGTACGTGACAATCGATAAGGGCACGATGTTTGAGCTGGATTTGGCGGCTCTGCCCGAAACAGTGCGCAGCATGCGTGCTAATAGCTTGGGATACCCCTCATCAGATAGATCGCCTGGCGAAGCGCCTTCCGGCAGGAAATCTCCAAGATTGCTGCGGAGCCAATTGAAGCGCGCCTCCAGTTTTTCAGCGCGTGACATGCCCGCTTTCTCACCCTTGATCGCTTTGTAATTGGCATTCAAGGTTATGCGGATGATGTCGTAGTGATCTGAGCTGTTTACGAGCGCAGAATATTCATCAAGCTGGGAGCGGAGCTCAGCCGGCTTTGTGTAGTCGAGCCAAACGATGTGGTTGGCGCAACCCTTGATCCCGGCTTGCGCATACGCGGCGTGTGGGTCGTCTACAAACTCGGACATCGGCATTGCTAGGCAGCGACATTGTTTCGTCGGGCGATTGAAGATCTGTCGAGGGACGGTGCTGTGGTTTTCCTCCAAGCTTAGCATCTGGCGGAGCCCAAGAACTCGGTGGACCTTGTGATGATCGACCATAGGGTAGCCGCCCATCGATACGTAAACATGGTCGTCAAAGGCGCACCAGCGCTCCATGCGCCTCAGGAGGTCGACAAAGAGGCTCCGGTCCGCGGTCTTCGCGGTGCGAAGGTGATAGGGAATTGACGCTCCCTGGCTCATCTTGCAACGTACCCGGCGTCAGCGAGGACTTCCTCAAACGCAAGTCTCCCGACTTCACCGTTCTTCAAGTCCGAATCTTCGAAATACTCCCTCAACGCATCGATCTCCGATTTCTCGGCGGCAAAAGATACGCGTGGGAGGCGACTCTTACTCGGCGGCTTCGGAAGATCGGGTCGAAAGACTTCCAATCCCTTGAACTGACCAGCAGTGACCTTCTTCGTACCTTCGAAATCGCGAAGCATAGCGAGACTGCGAGGCTTGGCCTCGCCAAGAGGTTCCCTCCTGGCCTCTTTTGTTTTCCAACTGTTTGTGAAGGACGTGAGTTTTTTGGTCGCCTCGCGCATGACGTCAAGTAGCTTCGCGTATACTACAGACGATGCGTCCAGCCCGCGTTTGGTCGTCGTCAAAGGAAGATCGCCTACATCATCCGACCAAAGGAGTGCGATGCCAGCGATGACAGTGTACTGTCCGTGGTACGATGGCACTCCTGCCGTTCCCCAACCGGTTAAGTAGCTGCGGTCCTTGGATACGACGACTCGATCATTGCAGGCTATCGTCCACCCGGCCTGAGACCTACCTTCCTGTTCGCCTTCCCGCTCGCTCAACTCTTCTTCGTCTAGCGGAGCCGCTAAAAGTCCTGCGTACACTTCGATAGTGACGCCCTCGAACTTACCTCGGTACACGAAAGGCTGGACACCTGCTGAGCCGAGATCACCCGAGACTGCCAGATAGAAAGGAGCCGGCGTGATGGGCTCTTTCGAAATACCCTTCGCTTCGATTCTGACTGAGAAACCCTTGCCAATGATGATTGCGTAGTGATCGGAGATGTACTGCCGCAAATCATCAATCCAGGCAGTGTCCCCGAGTTTTGCTGCTACTCCAGGGTTAAGATCCTCAACCGTTATCGTAGTGCCCGATGCCGCGCCTTCAGGAGGTTCGATGGCCTTTAGTTCGAGCGGCGTCCATTCGTCCGACTCCAGCCAGTCACGCTCGATATCGACTCTGAACGGCCTATCGCCATTCGAAACGACGCTGGAGTCGTTTCCAAGCTTAAAGATGGCACGCTTCATTCCGATTCCATAGACGCCCACCGTTCGATGACCTTCCACCGAATCTCCGTTTGGTGGTCGGCCCAATCTGAAGGCCCTCGTCTTGGCGATTTCGTAAGGAATACCGCCGCAATTGTCCTCGAGTTCAAATTTCTCCGGCGAAAGTCGAAGCACGGCTTCAAACCCATCGTACGGATTTTCGCCATCGTCCGGCTCTGATCGGATCACGCCGTCGATGCAATTGTCGAGGAGATCGAGTATTGCGTCGTCCAACTCGATGTCTCGCGTGAGCATGGACACGAAGAAGGTCTTAGCTGGCGTCGTATCTGCCGTATCCACGCCGTTCGATTCTTGGGCCGTCATTCTTTACATTCCCCGTTTTGGAGGACTAGTGCTTTGTAATTCTAATTCGTCAAGGTTTCCCAAGAGCTAAACAGTACTCGGTGGGAGTGTTTCGGAGGCACGACGGGCGATGAAGGGCGTTCTGGATGTGAAAGCTGGTTCCGGATACGACGACGATCTTGCGTCCCGCTACCATTTTCCATCTCGCTATCTGAAGGACATGGAGCGCCTTGTCGGCGATTGGGTGGTATTACGTAGGCCGCGCGATGGCAGCGGCGAGATCGCATATTTCGCCACAGCGACGGTGCAGAGTATCGAGGTCGATCGGTCGCGTGACGGCCATTATTACGCAAATCTAGGACATTTCCTTCCTTTCGAACGAGAAACCCCTTGGCGCGTGAGCGGAAGATACTTTGAGGAGCAATTGAGACAGATCGAGGACATCTCAACCGTTGGATTGTACTTAAGGGGCCGATCGGTCCGCCTGCTGGAAGATGAAGACTTTGCTGCCATCGCGACCGCTGGATTTCGACCTCTCTTTCTTCCAGATCGCCGGCGCGCCATCTGGGAAGGCGACCCGCCCCCAGATTTCGAAACCGTCATCACCATGAATCCACGCAAGGTTGTAGCACTGCTCACAAACCGCAGGGTCCGAGACGCAGCTTTCCGTTCAAAAATCCTCGAAGCATACGGCGAGAGGTGCGCATTCACGGGCGTTCGAATGGTGAATGGCGGAGGGCGGGCGGAAGCGCAGGCGGCGCATATAATTCCTGTCGCTCGCGATGGCCCTGATATCGTCTCCAATGGTCTGGCACTTTCGTCCACCATGCATTGGCTTTTCGACAGGCATCTGCTCTCTGTATCCAGCGACTATGGGTTGCTGATAGCGCACAACCGCGTCCCATCGGAACTGCGTCCCTTGTTTAGTCCAAGCCAGACCCGCATCCATTTGCCAGAGGACAAGAGCAAATGGCCGTCCCAAAGGTTTCTCGAAGACCATCGGCGTCGATTCGCCGAGGCAGCGTGATGGTGGACAGGCTATCGAAAGAACATCGATCTTGGTTGATGAGCCGAGTTCGCGGTAAGGATACCACGCCGGAGATGGTAGTCCGGAGGGTCGCTCACGGCCTGGGCTTTCGCTACCGTCTTCACCGAAAGGATCTGCCGGGGAAACCGGATCTGGTGTTCCCGAAACTTAGATCGGTCATCTTCGTGCACGGTTGTTTTTGGCATCGGCACGGATGCAAGAAGGCCACGACGCCAAAGTCGAATACCGATTTTTGGTTGGCTAAGTTCGAACGAAACGTGGAACGCGACAATCAGAACAAAGCCGACCTGCGAGCGCAGGGGTGGAGGGTAAAGACAATCTGGGAATGCGAGACCAGAGAGATTGAGGCGTTGACACGAGAAGTCCAGGACTTCCTTTCTGATCAACAGGCGGCTAATCCCTAACTTTCCGAGGGTTTTTAAACGGGTTGAGATTTGAACGCCTATCAACAATTCGATTCGATAGGGCCGGTAAATCTCGACGGCGGTACGTCACAACCGCCGTCCACGCGCTCTCCGTTCGATCGGCAAGATGATCGACCTCGCGTATTGGATCTGTTTTGCGGAACCGGCGGCTTCACTCGGGGGCTTTTGGAGTCGGGCTTCGAGATTGCCGCGTCTATAGATATCGACGAGATTCTGACGTCTTCTCACCCACTCAATTTCCCTCAGGCTCCGTTGCATATCGCTGACATCGGCAGTCTCTCGGCGAATGATTTAGCGGCGATCGCAGAAGGTGAAATTGATGGGATCGTCGGCGGCCCGCCTTGCCAAGCCTTCTCGAATATTGGCAAGCGTGATCCGTCGGACTCACGTCGCACCCTGCTGACACGATTCTTCGAGCTAATATCCGAGTTAAAACCGAAATTCTTCCTCATGGAGAATGTTCTTGGCCTCGGACAGGGAGAAGCGAAGTTGGTGCTCGATGCTTCGATCGCAAAGCTCGGAGACCGCTACGACGTGACAGGTCCATTCGTCTTGGACGCGTCCGACTTTGGCGCAGCGACAACCAGGAAACGATTGTTCGTTGTGGGAACGCTTCGGGGCGCGCCAGGCAAGTTTTCGATGCGCAAGCTGGAGGCGCGGCGCTGTGGTTCGGCCACGGTCGCCCAAGCCATCTCGGACTTGCACCTCCCCAAGCGCATGAAGGACCAGGACGGGTTCGATGTTTGGCAAATCTCTGGAACTGGCCAAGTGAGCGATTACGCGCGGATGCTGCGACGGCCGGACGGAAAATTCACCGGTCATCTTCCGACCGAACACACCAAACCGGTGAAGATGCGATTTTCTACGGTTCCTGAGGGCGGAGTAGACCGTGTCGGTCGCCATCCGCGGCTCGCATGGGATGGGCTCTGCCCCACGCTTCGTGCTGGCACAGGCTCCGACAGAGGTTCTTTTCAGTCGGTCAGGCCAATACATCCGTCTGAGGATCGAGTAATTACCGTTCGAGAAGCGGCACGCTTGCAAGGATTTCCGGACGAGCATCTGTTCCATCCGACGATCTGGCATTCCTTTAGGATGATCGGCAATAGTGTCTCGCCTTTCGTGGCACGCGCGATACTGCGTGAACTTCGCGAGGCTATTGGAGCCCACGAAAAAAATACCACATAGGGTTAGTCAGCGTCCTTGCCCCGCGTCGAGCGGTAGCTTTCTCGTTCTGCGAGCAAATAGCGGACAGTTCGCTTCCGTCCCAAAAAGCGCCATTGCTCCGATGTGCCCCGCATATGTCGTTACCCTACTGCAAGCTGTGGAGTCGAAGAGCTGATGTGGCGCGCAGGTGGCTATCGTCCTGCTGCAATAAACGGCAACACCTTCGCCCCCGCCTTCAGTTCATCCAAATAGTCGCTCCACCATTGGGCCATTTGCACACGCTCGTCCCAATAGTTGCCGCGATTGTAGATGCCCCTGATCGCGTTGCTGTCGCCATGCGCAAGGGCTCGCTCGATCGCGTCGGGATGCCACTTCCCGCTTTCATTGAGGAAGGTTGAGGCGGTCGAACGGAAGCCGTGTGCGGTCACTACGTCGGGACCGTAGCCCATCCGGCGCATTGCCTGATTGATCGAGTTGTCGCTCATGTACTTTAGGTGCGACTGCTGCGCGGGAAACATCTTCTCGAAACCGCCCGTATGGCAGTGCAGCTCGCGCAGCAGGAGCATCACTTGGTCCGACAAAGGCACCGCGTGAAGCCGTCTTAGCTTGGTCCGCTCGGCGGGAATGTTCCAGATCCGCTGACCCCAGTCGATCTCTGACCATTGCCCCATTCGCATCTCACCCGGACGGGTCATGATGTGGGGCAGTAATTGCATGGCAATGCGGACCAGTGGCGTGCCCGTGAACTCGTCGATGTCGCGAAGCAACTGGCCGAACTTGTCGGGGTCCAGAATGGCCGCGCGATGGGTCACGATGGGGGTCGCCAAGGCATCCCCCAAGTGGGCCGCAGGGTCGCTCTTGCAGAGCGAGCAGGCGATCCCGTGCCGGAACACCCTGCTGGCCAGCGCGCGGGTTCTGTTGGCGCTTTCACGGTGCCCTCTACGCTCGATCTTCTTGAGGCTTTCTAGCACCTCGACCGGCTCGATGTCGTTGATCGGGCGCCGCCCGATGTCGGGCTCAAGTAGCGAGACATACCAGCGCGCTTTGCGGATGGTTGATTCCGCCTTCCCGCTGTCCTCCATGCGCACTTTGATGAAATCCTCGGCAACGCTCTTGAAGCTGTTCCCTGCATTCATTCGTGCCAGACGCTTCTTGCGCTTGCGCTCCAGCGTGGGGTCGATTCCGTCGAGAACCTTGAGCCGTGCCACGTCCCTCCGCTTGCGCGCATCGGCGAGGGAGATGTCCGGCCATGCTCCCAGGGCCATCCGCTTTTCCCTTCCGGCTATGCGAAACTTGTATCGCCAGAGCTTCGAGCCGTTCGGAAACACCTCCAGATAGAGACCTTTTGAGTCGGTTTTACGAAATGACACGCTTTTCGGGCGTAACCTACGGATTTCTTGCGCTAAGATCGGCATTTGGGGGCATGACCTTTCTGGCTGGCGTTATGCCCCCTTTCATGCCCCCAAATGGTGATAGACGTGGGGGCATGACGCGGGACAAAGCGGGAACATCAGAAAGTAAGAAATACCCCAAAACCCGCTGAAAATCAACGGTTTCGGGGCGATTTTGGAAGAAGCTCTGGTGCCGCTTACGTGACTCGAACACGTGACCCCATCATTACGAATGATGTGCTCTACCAACTGAGCTAAAGCGGCACTTCGCTTGGAGGGACGCCCCTTATCGTCGTGCTGGCGTGGCCGCAACGAAAAATCGGGAAGGCATCGATTCAGCCCGCTTCGCCGATCCGGTCGCATACCGCGGCGATCACGGCGTCGGTGTGCGCAGTGCCTCCGATGTCCGCCGTGCCGACGCCACCGGCGAGGCAATCGGCCACCGCCCGTTCGATATGCGCGGCGGCACCGCCGGCGTCGAGGGCGTGGCGCAGCAGCATCGCCGCGCTGAGCATTGCGCCGATCGGGTTGGCCTTGCCCTGGCCTGCGATATCGGGGGCGGAGCCGTGGATCGGTTCGTAGAGGCCGCCGTGGGTCTGCGACAGCGAGGCCGAGGGCGCGAGGCCGATCGAACCCGCGATCACCGACGCCTCGTCGCTCAGGATGTCGCCGAACATGTTCTCGGTCAGGATGACGTCGAAGGCAGAGGGCCGCTCGATCAGCTTCATCGCCATCGCGTCGACCAGCACGTGATCGAGTTCGACATCGGGATAGTCGGCGTCCCTGAGGGCAACCACGGTCTTGCGCCACAGGCGGCTGGTGGCGAGCACGTTAGCCTTGTCCACCGAGGTGACCCGTCCCTTGCGCTCGCGCGCGGCATCAAAGGCGATCCGGGCAATCCGCTCGACCTCGTCGCGCGAATAGCTGCACAGGTCCGAGGCGTGGTCGTCCCCTTCCACCTTGTCGCCGAAATAGATCCCGCCAGTCAGTTCGCGCACGATCAGCATGTCGGTGCCGGCCACCCGCTCTTCCTTGAGCGGCGAGAGGTGCTCGAGGCCAGGAAACAGCGTGATCGGGCGCAGGTTGGCAAAGGCGCCGAGCGTCTTGCGCAGGGCGAGCAGGCCCGCCTCGGGCCGGGGCCCTCCGCCGTCCCATTTCGGCCCGCCGACCGCGCCGAGGAAGACGGCGTCGGCCGTGGCACATGCCTTCGCGGTGGCCTCGGGGAAAGGATCGCCGTGCGCATCGATGGCGCAGCCGCCGATGTCGTGGCTTTCGAAGGTAAGCGACAGGCCATGGTGCGGCGCTACCGCCTCCAGCACCGCACGCGCGGCGGCGGCGACTTCGGGGCCGATGCCGTCGCCCGGCAGCAATACGATCGTGTGACTCACGCTGCCCTCGCCTCATATTCGGCGATGTCCGCGTCATGGGCGAGGATGTGGCCGAGCGGATCGACCCCGTCGAGCAGGCAGCGGCGAGCGAAAGGCTCGACCGTGAAGCTGGCTTCGATCCCGTCTTCGGTCCTCAGCGTGCATTCCTCCAGATCGATCGCGATGGCGATGCCGGGCCGTTCGAGGAGGGCAGCATGGGTTTCGGCATCGACCTCGACCGGCAATAGGCCGTTCTTGAGCGAGTTGCTCTTGAAGATGTCGGCGATGTCCGAGCTGACCACCGCGCGAAAGCCGTAGTCGAGCAAGGCCCACGGCGCGTGTTCACGCGAAGAGCCGCAGCCGAAGTTGGGCCCTGCGACGAGCACCTGGCGGTCGCCTGCGCCTGCGACCGGGAATGGCGAGGCATTCTTGGGCTGATCGTCGGCGGTATAGCGCCAGTCGTAGAACGCGTTCGCGCCCAGCCCTTCGCGGGTGGTGGTGGTGAGAAAGCGCGCGGGGATGATCTGGTCGGTGTCGATGTTGGACTGGCGGACGACCAGCGTGCGCGCCTCCAGCCGGGTGAACGGATCAGGCTGCATCGCGTGCCTCCGTGCTCAGATAGTGCGATGGATCGGCGATATGGCCCGCGATCGCGCAGGCGGCGGCGGTGGCGGGCCCGGCGAGCACAGTGCGCACGCCCTTGCCCTGCCGACCGACGAAGTTGCGATTGGAAGTCGAAACCACGAGTTCGCCCGGTGCGCCCTGATCTCCGTTCATCGCGATGCACATCGAACAGCCGGGCAGACGCCATTCGGCCCCTGCGTCGGTGAACACCGCGTCCAGCCCTTCGGCCTCGGCCTGTCGGCGGATCGCTTCGGAGCCGGGCACGATCAGCGCGCTGACGCCATCGGCCACCCGCCGCCCGCGCATCACCTCGGCAGCTTCGCGCAGGTCGGACAGGCGCGAATTGGTGCAGCTGCCGATGAAGACCCGGTCGACCTTCGCCTCGGCGAAGGGACGGTCGGCGGCGAAGCGCATATATTCGGCGGCCTCGCGCTCGGAATCGTTCGCAGGCGCAGGCGCGCTGCCGGAGACCGGAGCGGCGGCATCGGGCGAGACGCCGTAGGTTATCATCGGGCGGATCGCGCTCGCATCAACGGTGACTTCGGTGTCGAAACTCGCATCGGGGTCGGAGGGAAGCTCGCGCCACCGCGCGACTGCCGCGTCCCACTCATCGCCCTGCGGAGAGCGCTCGCGCTCTTCGAGGTAGGCGAAGGTGGTTTCATCGGGGGCGATCATGCCGACGCGCGCACCGGCTTCGATCGCCATGTTGCACAGCGTCATGCGGCCTTCCATCGACAGAGCCTCGACCGCTTCGCCAGCGAATTCGACTGCGTAGCCCTGCCCGCCGTCGGCACCGATCTGCGCGATCATGGCGAGCGCCATGTCCTTCGCGCCAACGCCGGGCGACAGCGCGCCTTCAAAGGTGATGCGCATCGATTTTGGCTTGCGCTGGAGGATGCATTGCGTCGCCAGCACATGGCCGACCTCGGTCGTGCCGATCCCGAAGGCGAGCGCGCCGAAGGCACCGTGGGTGGAGGTGTGGCTGTCGCCGCAGACGATCGTCTTGCCGGGCTGGGTCAGGCCCATTTCCGGGCCGATCACGTGAACGATCCCGCGCCGCGCATCGTCGAGCCCGAGGAGGTCGATCCCGTATTTCGCGCAGTTGGCCTCCAGCTGGTGGACCTGCTTCTCTGCCGCTTCCGTGGCATAGGGCAGGCGCCCGTCAGCGCCCGCAGGCAGGGTCGGGGTCGAGTGGTCGAGCGTCGCCTGCGTCAGGTCGGGGCGGCGCACCGCCACTCCGCGCTCTTCCAGAACGGCGAAGGCCTGCGGCGAGGTGACCTCGTGGATCAGATGCAGGTCGATGAAGAGGATCGCGGGCGCATCTTCGCTCTCGGGGACGACGACATGCGCGTCCCACAGCTTGTCGAACAGGGACCTTGGCAGCGAGCGTGGTTGAGACATTGCGATACCCTTACGCCGCGTCGGCGAACTTCGCGGCGTGGGACAGCCGCTCATGATTGTTGAACGCTGCCAGCAGGGCCTCGGCGGCGGCGACGACCACGTCGGTGTGCTGGCTGCGGCCCGAGATCGCGACGCCATCGACCATCAGGCCGACCTCGATCTCCATCTCGCGGCTGAGCTGGTGCGCATCGACGCTTTCGAGCGTGCCGGTCTCGATCTCCGCCGCTACGCAGAACGCATCGGTCAGCGCTTCGAACGGGCCGGTGCCGTGGCCGATCGTGGTCAGCCGCCCGCGCGTGGCGTGGTCGAGCGTGAGCTTGGCGGTCGGACGCTCGCTCGCCTTGGTGCCGGTGCGCATCTCGACCCGGACCAGTTCCCACGCATGGCCGCGCCCGTCTTCGGCAAGCAGATCGCACAGGTCGTTGTCGGTCACTTCGCGCTTGGTATCGGCGAGGCGCTTGAAATCGGCGTAGAGATTCTCGAACCGGTTGTCACCCAGCTCGCCCTGGCCCAGCGCCTGCAGCCGCGCGCGCAAGGCGTGCTTGCCGCTGTGCTTGCCGAGCACCAGCGCGTTGGAGGGCAGGCCGATATCCGCCGGGCTCATGATCTCGTAGGTGCGCGGGTCGGCGAGTACACCATGCTGGTGGATGCCCGCCTCGTGCGCAAAGGCATTGCGGCCCACGATCGCCTTGTTGCGCGGGGGGGCATTGCCGGTCACCTCGCCCAGCAGGCGGCTGACGGCGTAGATCTCGCGCGTCTCGACCCCGCTGGTCGCCGCGTAGTGATCGGGCCGGGTCTTGAGCGCCATGACCACTTCTTCCAGCGCGCAGTTGCCCGCACGCTCGCCGATGCCGTTGATCGTGCATTCGACCTGGCCCGCCCCGCCGCGCACCGCCGCGAGACTGTTGGCGACCGCCATGCCGAGGTCGTTGTGGTTATGCGTGGAGAACACCACGTGGTCGGGCCGCTTCACGCTGCCCGTCATCTCCGCGAACAGCGCGTAGATTTCCTCGGGCGAGGTATAGCCGACCGTGTCGGGCAGGTTGAGCACATCCGCACCCGCTTCGGCCGCACACTCGAGCGCTTCCTTGAGGAACGCGGGATCGGTGCGCAGCGCATCCTCGGCAGAGAATTCGATCTGCGTGAAATTGCCCTTGGCCATGCGCACCGCGCGCTCGATCGTCTCGAGCGCCTGCGGCTTTTCCATCTGGTGCTTGGCGGCCAGATGCAGGTCGCTGGTTCCGAAGAACAGATGCAGGCGGCTGCGATGCGCGGGCGCGAGGGCGCGCTTGGCAGCCTCCAGATCGCCTTCGGTACAACGGGCGAGCGAACACAGCACGGGCGCGCCGGGCTGATAGCCGATTTCGCTGGCGATCGCATGGATCGCCTCCGCATCGCCGGGCGAGGCGGCGGCGAAGCCGACCTCCATCACATCGACCTTCAGCTTCGCCAGCGCATGGGCCAGCTTGAGCTTCTGCGACGTGTTCATCGAGAAGCCGGGTGCCTGCTCCCCGTCGCGCAGCGACGTATCGAAGATCGCGATCTGGCGGGGTTCAGAGGGTTGCGACATTGACGACCTCCGCGACAGCAGGTGCGCCGTTCAGGCGGATGGTGGCCTCCGTCTCATGCAGCCGCTCGACCTGCTTGAGCATGGTCTCGACCCGCCGGCTCTCGTCCTGCGGGGCGAGCGCGAGCATCATGATCGAGCGGTCTTCGTCGCTGCCCATCTGCATCGAGCGCACGGCAAAGCCGCGCGCCTCGATCACGCCGAGGATCCGGCGCAGCGCACCCTCGGCGCAGCGAAATTCGATGCGGACATGTTCGAGTGAAGGCGTGGGGGCGATCATCGGCGCTTCTCCATCATTTCGGCATTCGATGCGCCCGGCGGCACCAGCGGCCAGACGTTCTCTTCGGGGTCGATCCGGACATGCGCGAGGATCGGCCCGCGCGCCTCGATCAGGCGGTCGATCGCGTCGTCGACTTCCTCGCGACGCTCGATCGAAAAGGCCTCGATCCCGAAGGCATTGGCAACCTCGACGAAATCGGGATTGTCGGACAGGTCGACCTCGGAATAATTGCCCGCGAAGAACAGCTCCTGCCACTGGCGCACCAGGCCCAGCATCGCATTGTCGAGCAACAGGATCTTCACCGGGATGCCATAGCGGCGCAGGGTCGCCAGTTCCTGGATATTCATCTGGAAACCGCCATCGCCGCAGATCGCGAAGACGTGACTGTCGGGCTCGGCCAGCTTGGCGCCGATCGCGGCGGGCAGGCCGTAACCCATCGCACCTAGACCACCCGAGGTCAGGTGCGCCTGCGGGCGCGAGAAACGGCAATGCTGGGCGACCCACATCTGGTGTTGGCCGACGTCGCAGGCCGCGACGAAGTCGTCTCCCACCCGCTCCGACAGGGTCTTGAGCATGGCGGGCGCGTAGATGCCGTTGCCCGGCGCATCGTAGCGCGGTGCGTGCTCCACGCGGTTCGCTGCGGTCGAGCGAGTCCACGCGTCGATATCGCCCTTCTGGAAGTCGATCGCGGCGAGACTCGCCTTCAGGTTGCCACACACCGCCGCATGGGCGTGGCGCAGCTTGCCCAGTTCGGCAGCATCGACATCGATATGCACGACCGAAGCATGCGGTGCGAAGGCCGCCAGCTTGCCGGTCGCCCGGTCGTCGAACCGCGCACCGACCACGATCAGCAGGTCGCTTTCCTGCACCGCCATGTTGGCCGCGCGATGGCCATGCATGCCTAGCATGCCGAGCATCGCAGGATGTTCGGGCGGCAGAACGCCCAGCCCCTGCAGGGTTGCCACGGCCGGGATGCCGCTCTCCTCAACGATTCGGCGGACCATGCCGCTGGCATTGTCGCGCGCGACCCCTCCGCCCAGGTAGAACAGGGGCTTGGTGGAGCCCGCGATCAGCCGTTCGGCCTCGGCGATGGCGGCGGGTGAGGGGGCTTGCAGCACATCGGCCTGACCGCGCCATTTCGCTGGATTCTCGCACACGGCCTGCTGCACATCCTTGGGCAGGTCGACCAGCACCGGGCCGGGACGACCGCTTTCGGCGATGGCGAAGGCTTCGGCCAGCGCGACGGGGATATCCGCAGGGTCACGCACGATCGTGGAGTGCTTCACGATCGGCATCGTCATCCCGAAGATGTCGGTTTCCTGAAACGCATCCGTCCCCATCATCGCCTGCGGAACCTGCCCGGTGATCGCCACCATCGGGACCGAGTCCAGATAGGCATTGGCGATCCCGGTGATCAGGTTGGTCGCCCCCGGGCCCGAAGTGGCCAGGCACACGCCCGCCCGCCCCGTGAGCCGGCCGTAGGAATCCGCCGCAAACGCCGCAGCCTGTTCGTGCCGGACGAGGATGTGGCGGGTCTTCCCGTGGGCGATCGCATCATAGACGGGCATGATCGCGCCGCCCGGATAGCCGAACACGCATTTTACCCCGAGCGCGTCCAGCGTGTCGACGACCAGCTGCGCCCCGGTACGGGGGGCGGACTGGATCTCGGGCTCGGCGGAAGGCTGGGTCATGATGTTCATGGCTCTCACTCAATTTAGCAGGGGCGCGCTGATTACGCGGCCTCGCGGGAGGTCTTTTCGTCGGACTGCAACCAAGCCATCAGGCCGCGCAGTTCCTTGCCGGTGGCTTCGATCGGATGCGACAGGTCGGCTGCCTGCATCTCGTCGTACTTTTTCTTGCCCGCCTCGTTCTCGGCGATCCAGTTGCGCGCGAAGGTGCCGTCCTGAATATCGGTCAGCACGTCCTTCATCCGCGCGCGCGTCTCGTCGTTGATCACGCGCGGGCCGGAGACGAGATCGCCGTAGATCGCGGTTTCGGAGACGAATTCGTGCATCTTCTCGAACCCGCCTTCGTACAGCAGGTCGACGATCAGCTTCAGTTCGTGGAGGCACTCGTAATAGGCGATCTCGGGCTGGTAGCCCGCGTTCACCAGAGTATCGAAGCCGGCTGCGACCAGTTCGGTCGCGCCGCCGCACAGCACGGCCTGCTCGCCGAACAGATCGGTTTCGGTTTCCTCTCGGAAGCTGGTTTCGAGCGCGCCTGCGGTGGTCCCGCCGATCAGGCTGGCATAGGCCAATGCCCGATCGCGCGCTTCGCCGGTCGCATCCTGACGGACCGCGAACAGGCAGGGCACGCCCGCGCCGCGCTCGTATTCACGGCGGACCAGATCGCCCGGGCCCTTGGGCGCCACGAGAATCACGTCGATCCCGGCGGCGGGCTGGATGCGTTCGTACAGCACGGTGAAGCCATGCGCGACGAGGATCGCGTCGCCCTGCTCCAGATTGGGCGCGATTTCGGAGGCGAAGATCGCCTCGTGGCTCATGTCGGGCGTGAGCAGCGCGACGAGCGAGGCGGCCTTGGCCGCTTCGGCGACCGGCATCACGGTGAGGCCGTCGGCGCGCGCCTTGGCTGCGGTGGACGAACCCTCGCGCAGGCCAACGATCACTTCGCAGCCCGAATCCTTCAGGTTCATCGCATGGGCGCGGCCCTGGCTACCGTAGCCGATGATGGCGACGGGCTTGCCGCGCACCAGATCGGGCTTCGCGTCTTCGTCGGTGTAGACTTTGATCGTCTTGGGCATGGTTCTGGATCCTTTATTCGGTAACTGGTGGAATGGTGGTTGCGCCGTAGGCGGCGGACGAGACGAGCCGGGCGTATTTGTCGAACACCCCGCCCATGCGGTTTGGTTCTCTCGGGGTATGCGCCGCGCGGCGCGCCTCCCAGTCGATGTCGGCGTCGATCCGGCGCTTTTGCGTATCGATGCGAATGATGTCGCCGGTTTCGACCAGCCCGATCGGGCCGCCCTTGGCCGCCTCGGGCGAACAATGCCCGATCACGAAGCCGTGGCTGGCACCCGAGAAGCGCCCGTCGGTAATCAGCGCGACCTGCCCGGCGAGGCCCTGGCCGGCGATGGCGGCGGTCACCGCCAGCATCTCGCGCATGCCCGGGCCACCCGAAGGGCCTTCGTAGCGGATGATGACGACATCGCCCGCCTTGATTTCATTGGCGTTGACGGCGGCGAAGCAGGCCTCCTCGCCCTCGAAGACCTTGGCCGGGCCCTCGAACGATTTGGAGCCGTATCCGGCGGTCTTCAGCACCGCGCCCTCGGGCGCGACATCGCCGTAGAGGATCGACAGGCCACCCGTCGCCTTGACCGGATCGGCAGGCGATTTGACCACCTGCTGCCCCGGCGTTTCTTCGGCCCGGGCCAGTTCCGTGAACAGGCTATCGCCCGTCACGGTGGGCGTGTCTTCCAGCATCCCCGCATCCGCCAGCCGCTTGCCGAACAGCGGAACGCCACCCGCAGCATAGAGATCGCGCGCCAGGAAGCGCCCGCCTGGCTTGAGGTCGGTGATGACCGGCACGGTGCGCGACAGCTCGTCGAAGGTCTCGATCGGGAAGGCGAAGCCCGCCTCTGCCGCAATCGCGGGCAAGTGGAGAACAGCATTGGTCGAGCCGCCGCTCGCCACCACCGCGGTCGCCGCGTTGCGGATCGAGGCGGGGGTCAGGAAAGTGCGGGCCGAAGTGCCCTCGTGCGCCAGCTTGGCCGCCAGCCGACCGCAGCGTGCCGCCTCGACCCGCTTGGCAGAGTCGGTCGCTGGCGGATCGCCTGAACCCATCGGGCTGATGCCCATCATCGCCAGCGCCATCGCCATGGTGTTGGCGGTGAACTGCCCGCCGCATGCGCCCGCGCCGGGGCATGCCGCACGCTCGACCTTGTCGAGCTCGGCATCGCTCATATCGCCCTTGGCATGCGCGCCGACGGCTTCGAACACGTCCTGGATCGACAGGTCGCGGCCATCCATGTGGCCGGGCATGATCGTGCCGCCGTAGAAGACCAGCCCGGGAATATCGAGCCGGGCCAGCGCCATCGCGGCGGCGGGAATGGTCTTGTCGCAACCGACCAGAATGATCGCCGCATCCAGCGAGTGGCCCTTCACCGCCAGCTCGATCGAGTCGGCGATGATCTCGCGGCTGATCAGCGAGGCGCGCATACCCTCGCCGCCCATGGTGATCCCGTCGGAGACGACGATGGTGTTGAAGTCGACCGGAGTCGCCCCGTTCTCCCGCAGACCTTCGCGAATCGGCTCGGCCAGATCGGCCAAGTGCATGTTGCACGGCGTCACGGTGGACCAGGTATTGACCACCGCCACCATTGGCTGGGCCATTTGCTCGTCCGAATAGCCCGCGCCGCGCAGCATGGCGCGTGCGGGCGCCTTGGCCGGTCCCCTGGTAATTGCGTCGGAGCGTTTGGAAGAAGTATCAGTCATTACGTCGATCGATCCCTTGACGGACCCAATAAAAAACCCCGCTTTCCGGTTCGGAGAGCGGGGTTCCTGGAGGTCCGTCTGGCTAAGCCTAGCCGATGGGCACTCCCCCCCGCTGAATAAGAAGTACGAATACAAGAAGGACGAGGAGCAGCGCGAGGCCCTGCGCATAACGCACAGTCTCGTCGGCAGTACGGATGGCGGCCACGGCCTTCATTCGTCGTTCCTCGCATGCGCAGCACGATTGCTGCGGTTGCGTGCGTTTTATAAGCTCAATCCTTAAGAGCAAGCAAAAATATTACCGAAAAGGACCGTTTTGCGAATTTAACGGTCGCGGAGCAAAGTGGCGGTCGGAATTTCCTGTGTGATCTCAGTCACCTGCGGGCACGAACAAAGTGGCGCGTGCGCCATTAAAAAGCGCCTCGATCGGATGCGCGTCGCGCCCGCTCGCGATGATGGTTGCGCAGTCGAGCATTGCGGCATGGCGCGCAGCGGCGAGCTTGGTCGCCATGCCGCCGGTGCCCACGCCCGCTGCGTCCGCGCCGCCCGCCATCGCGGCGATTCGGTCGTCGATCGTCGAGACGAACGGGATATGGCGCGCCTCGGGATCATCCGGCGCGCGATCGTACAAGCCATCCACGTCGGACAGCAGCAAGAGCAGGTCCGCCCCCGCCAGTTGTGCCACCAGGGCCGAGAGCCGGTCATTGTCGCCCAGCTTCAGCTCCTCGGTCGCGACGCTGTCGTTCTCGTTGACCACGGGAAGCACGCCCGCCCCCAGCAGCACCGACAGGGTGGCACGTGCATTGGCGGATCGCTGAGCAGATTCGCTGTCGTCATAGGTGAGCAGCAGCTGCGCCACCGCGATGTCTTGCGCCGCGAAGGCGCCCGCCCAGGCATTCATCAGCAGGCTCTGACCGACAGCGGCGGCAGCCTGCCGATGATCGAGCTGGGGCGAGCGTTGCATGCCAAGCTGGCGCCAGCCGAGCGCGACCGCGCCCGAACTGACCACGATCACGCGCACGCCGCTTTTGCGTATGTCCGCGATGTCGCGAGCCAGGCTGGCGAGCCACGCTGCGCGAGGTGTGCGATCGTCGGGATCGACCAACAACGAAGAACCGATCTTGATCACGACCGTCCGCGCCGCACTCAGCCTTGCCGCGAGGTCTTGCCGTGGTTCGATCAAGGAGCGACCCGCCCAGTCGTGCTTTCGTGCACCAGCAGCAGGCGGACCAGCTTGGCGACCGGGCGCGGCACGCCGATGCGTCCTTCCAGCCACAGGCTCACGGTCGAGCGATCGACCCCGATGGCCTGCGCCAGCGAGCTCTGGGTGGCGTAGCCCAGCCGGTCCATCGCGCCCCGCAATTCATCGGGCTGCATCGAGGCGAGCATGGGATCGGCAGCGGAAGCCGATGCCGGCCCCCCTTCTTTCGCAAATGCAGAAACAATTCCGCACTGCGGCGCTCCCTGTGAATTTTTCACGCTGTGTGATGCAGTTCGCGTCATGCCAAAACCCCTTGTTTTTAAATATTTTAACGGGTGTTCGATTCCTATGCGGACGAGATTGACGATCTCGCAGATATTGTGCGATGCATCATAAATGACAAATCCATGACCCTTCAAGCAATAATTGAAGGGCGTGGGTGCCTGTCGTTGACATATACCTGTCGGGGGGACCGATATGAAATTGATCGTGGCCATCATCAAACCGTTCAAACTGGACGAGGTGGTCGAAGCCCTCACTGGCGTCGGAGTGACCGGATTAACCGTCTCCGAGGCCAAAGGCTTCGGGCGTCAAAAGGGACACACTGAGGTCTATCGCGGAGCCGAATACGACACGAGCTTCGTGCCCAAGCTTCGCATCGAAACCGTCGTGGCGGACGATGTCGCACCCAAGGCGATCGAGGCGATCGCCGCTGCCGCCAAGACCGATTCGATCGGCGATGGCAAGATTTTCACACTCGATGTCCCGTCCGCGCTGCGCATCCGCACCGGCGAGACCGACGACACCGCGCTTTGAGGGGGAACACCAAAATGCTGAAGCTAAGATCGATTGCCGGAGCGGCCATCGCCGCCTTCGCCGCGGCACCCGCGCTCGCCCTGCAGGCGCCGGCGGAAACCGCACCTGCCGCAGCAGAGGCTGCCGCCACCATCGCCAAGGGCGATACCGCCTTCATGATCATCGCGACCGTGCTGGTCATGCTGATGATCGTGCCCGGCCTCGCGCTGTTCTACGGCGGGCTTGCCCGCACGAAGAACATGGCCTCGGTCCTCACCCAGGTGCTCGGCGTCGCGTGCCTCGCGATGATCATCTGGGTCACCTACGGCTATTCGATGGCGTTTGGTGACACCGGCAACGCCTTCATCGCCGATTTCGGCAAGGTCTTCCTGAAAGGGGTAACCTCCGATTCGGGCGCGGCGACCTTCTCCGACGGCGTCGAGATCCCCGAATACATCTTCATCGCCTTTCAGATGACCTTCGCGGCGATCACCGCTGCGCTGATCGTCGGCGGCACGATGGAGCGGGCCAAGTTCTCGACCATGATGGTGTTCACCGCCATCTGGCTGACGATCGTCTACTTCCCGATCGCGCACATGGTGTGGGCGACCGGCGGCCTGATCTTCGAATGGGGCGCGCTCGACTTCGCGGGAGGCACCGTGGTCCACATCAACGCGGGCGTTTCCGCGCTGGTCGGCTGCCTGATCCTTGGCAAGCGCGTGGGCTATCCGAAGGAACCGATGCCCCCGCACTCGCTGACCATGACGCTGATCGGCACCGGCCTGCTGTGGGTTGGCTGGTTCGGCTTCAACGGCGGATCGGAACTGGAAGCGGACGGTGTGGCCTCGCTCGCGGTGCTCAACACCTTCGTCGCCACGGCCGCGGGCGTGCTGTTCTGGATGCTGGGCGAGACCATCTCGGGCCGCAAGGGTTCGCTGCTGGGCGGCTGCTCGGGCGCCATTGCCGGCCTCGTCGCGGTCACGCCTGCGGCGGGTAACAGCGGCCCGTTCGGAGCGATCCTGATCGGTGCGGCTGCCGCGCTGGTGTGCTTCTGGTTCGTCACCATGCTCAAGCCCAAGCTGGGGCTGGACGATTCCGCGGACGTCTTCGGCATCCACGGGATCGGCGGCATCGTTGGCTCGCTCGGCACCGCCTTTACCATGATGCCGGGCCTCGGTGGGCCGGGCGATGCGGAATACGACGCAGGCGCGCAGTTCATCATCCAGGCCATGGGCGTGGGTGTTGCGATCGGCTGGGCCGCTGTCGGCGCCGCGATCGCATGGTTCATCGCCAAGCTGGTGACCGGCGGGCGTGTTTCCGAAGAAAAGGAACGCGACGGCCTCGACCTCAGCGAACACGGCGAACGCGCTTACAACTACTGAGTGTGACTTAGGACCGGAGGGGTCCGCGATCCCGGCGCGAGAGACCGGGACGCGGACCCCGCCGGAAGAGGGGGGGAGAGGGCTGTGATCCAAGGAGAAAAGAAAATGCGTTTTTCCAGAATTGCCCCGGCGGCATTGCTTGCCGCTTTCATGTTTGCCAGCCCCGCGCTGGCCCAGGAGGAAGAAGAAGAGACCGGCCCGATCGAGATCAGCGGCAATGTCAGCCTAGTGACCGATTACCGTTTCCGCGGGGTAACCTTCTCGGATGAGGATATCGCGGTTCAGGGCGGTATCGACATCGGTCACGAGAGCGGTTTCTACGTCGGCGCATGGGCCTCTTCGCTGGAGGACAGCGCGCTTTACGGGCACACCGAACTCGACATCTACGGCGGTTGGTCGGGCGATGTCGGCTCCGGCGTCTCGGTCGATGTGGGCCTGCTCTACTACATCTACCCGAATGGGGAAGATGCGGTCGGTGACAGCGATTATTTCGAACCCTACGCCTCGGTCACCGCAGCGATAGGGCCGGTCGAAGCGACCGTCGGCGCAGCCTATGCGCCCGAGCAGGGCTCGGCGCTGCCGGACGACAACATTTACGTCTACGGCGGGCTCGGGACCGCAATTCCCGACACCCCGCTCAGCCTGGCGGCCCACCTCGGCTATTCGGAAGGCAGCCTGGACTATGGTTCGGATGGCTATCTCGACTGGTCGCTGGGCGCGAGCTACTCCTACGACATCCTCACGCTCGGCGTCGCCTATGTCGACACCGACTTGCCCGATATTGCGGGCCAGGATGCAGCCGTGGTCTTCAGCATCGGCGCCAGCTTCTAGGCTAACCGACGCTTTCAGGGTCGCAGCAAGAGACGGCCCGTCGCTCCGAAAGGAGCGGCGGGCCGTTCTCGTTGGTCATGGCCATCACGGTTTCGATCCGCTCGCCATCAGGCGGAAGCCCCAGGCCGGCAGGGAAATCGTGTCGCCCGCTGCGACACTCACCGCATCGCCCGTTCCGAATTCGCGATAGTCACCCGCCGCCAACCCATCGGCCAGCGTCGCCTCGACCGGCTGGTTGGAGAGGTTGAACAGCCCGACCACCTTGTTGCCGCCTTGCTGGCGGACCCAGCCGAACAGCTGCTGCGGACGGTCGTTCACCACCTGGCTCATCCGCGCACCCCACTGGCCGTTGTGCAGCGCCGGATTGGCATCGCGAAACGCGATCAGATCCGCCAGCAGATCGCCATAGGCACAGTCCTCGCCCTGGCTCCAGTCGATCGGGTCCTTCTCGAAGAACTCCAGCCGCTTGGCGTTGCACGCTTCCTGCCCGTTGTGGATCAGCGGAAGCCCCTCGCCGGTGAAGGCGAGCGCGGTCATCGCGGGCAACGCGTCGCCGTAATTCTCGTACAGCGTGCCTTCCCACGCATTGCTGTCGTGGTTCTCGATATAGGTCATGCGCATCGCTTCGCGCGGCCACAGGCTCTCGTTCTCGGCATAATATCCGAACAGGCCGGTCGCATCGGCTTCGCCCTTCGCGATCCGCTTCGACGTGTGATGCCAGTCCCATGCATAGGTCGCGTCGAAGGCGGCGCGGTGGTGCGCGGTCTGCTGCACCTCGCCCAGCATGAAGACCGGGCGGATAGCCTCCAATCGCGCGCGCATCGTCTCCCAGAAATCGACCGGGATGTAGCCCGCGACATCAGCGCGATAGCCGTCGACGCCGAAATCGCGGACCCAGTATTCCATCGCCTTGCCGACATGCTCGCGCACGCCGGGCTTCGACCAGTCGAGATCGATGATGTCGGACCAGTCCCACCACGGGGTCGGGCGGAAATGGCCGTCCCAGGTTTTCTCGTACCAGTCGGGATGTTCGCTGCTGAGCGCATTGTCCCACGCGGTATGATTGGCGACCAGATCGAGGATGACCTTGAAACCCTGCGCGTGCGCAGCGTCGATGAAGGCGCGCAGATCGTCCTCGGTGCCGAATTCGGGGTTCACCGCGTAGTAGTCGCGTACGGAATAGGGGCTGCCGAGCGTGCCCTTGCGGTTGACCTCGCCGATCGGGTGGATCGGCATCAGCCACAGGATATCGACGCCCAGTTGCTTGAGGCGCGGCAGCTCCTTCTGCGCGGCGGCGAAGGTGCCCTCGCGCGTGAACTGGCGGGTGTTGATCTGGTAAAGCACCGCATCGCGGCTCCAGTCAGGCGCTTCGATCTCGACGAAGGGCTGCGGCTGCCAGGGGTCCTCGCCGCCCTGTCCCATCGCCGGAGCGGCGAGGCCCGCGAGAAGCGCGGCAAGTGCGAGCTTACGCATCAGCCATCTCCCCTTCGCCGGGAATTTTCACCCGCAGCATCGCGAGCCCTGCCAGCGCCCAGCTGGCGGCGGCGAACAGCATCGTCCAGATCGGCTCGCCCGGGAACAACGCGTTCATCACGCTGCCCATCACCGTCGCCACCAGCAGCTGCGGCACGACGACGAAGATGTTGAACAGCCCCATGTAGATGCCGAGCTTGGCCTGCGGCAGGCTGCTCGCGAGGATGGCGTAGGGCATGGCGAGGATGGAGGCCCAGGCGATGCCCTTCAGGATTTCGCACACGATCAGCAGGTTCGGATCGCGCAGCACGAAATAGCCGAGGAAGCCAGCTGCGCCGAGCAACAGGCAGGTAAGGTGCGTGCGTGCCTTGCCGATTTTGCGGCTCATCACCGGCAACAGGAGCAGTGCGGCGACTGCGGCGACCCCGTTCTGGACGGTGTAGATGAGGTTCCACCAGTTCGCACCCTCATTATAGGCGGCGGTGGTCGGATCGGCGCTGCCGTAGAAATATTGCGAGACGATCGGCCCCGAATAGATCCACATGATGAAGAGCGCAGACCAGCTGAAGAACTGCACCAGCGCGAGGCGTTTCATCGTCTCCGGCATGCCTGAGAAATCGCCGACAATGCTGGAGAGCATATTGGCGGATTGCCCCTTCTTCGCCATCGAAATGCCGATTGCGGACAGAATGCCATAGGTCGCCATCAACCCGCCGAGCAGGTAGATTTCCTTCTCCAGCCCCAGCGGCGCAACCGCCGCCGCAACACCTGCGCCGAACACGATCCACAGGATCGCGGAACCGGAGTTCTTGGCCGCGAGCGCGCGCATCGGCTCGCCCGTCTCCACCTCGCGCTCCGCCTCGAAAGCTGCCATTTCCTCGGGTGAGTATTCTTTCGTCGTCACCACGGTCCAGCCGATGGCGAGGAACAGCGCGACCGCGCCCGCCCAGAAGCTGAAGCGCACCGTGTCCGGTATCTCGCCCGGCGGGGCGACGTTGCTCACGCCAACCTGTTCGAGCAGCCACGGGAAGATCGCCGCCACCACCGCCCCCGCGCCGATGAAAGCGGTCTGCACCGCGTAGCCCGTGGCGTGCTGCGAGCGGTCGAGCATGTCGCCCACAAAGGCGCGGAACGGTTCCATCGCGATGTTGAGGCTGGCATCAAGGATCCACAACAGCGCAGCAGCGAACAACAAGGGCGCAGCGAATGCGGGTGCCAGAGGCATCAGGAACAGCGAGATCGCGGCGAGCAATGCGCCGGTCATGAAATAGGGCCGACGACGGCCGAAGCGGTTCCAGGTCTTGTCCGACAGGTGGCCGATGATCGGCTGGACGATCAGCCCGGTGAGCGGCGCGGCGACCCACAGCGCGGGCAGATCGTCCATGCTCGCACCGAGCGTCTGGAAGATGCGGCTCATGTTCGAATTCTGCAGCACGAAGCCGATCTGGATACCGAAGAAACCGAAGCTGATATTGGCGAGCCCGCCCGCGCCCATATGCGGCTTGCGTGTCGCAATTCTAGCAGGCGCTGCGTCCCCGACCGATGCCATGACCTGTTTCCTCTTCCCACAGCCGCGCATCGGTCGTCTCGCCGAGTTTCGCGTCGCCGGATGTGGTTACACCGAAGCGCCCCACCGACAAGGCGTATACGAATGCATTGGTTTTGCGCGGACGCGTATGGGGCCCGTGTCAGGCGGCTGCGCTGCTGCCTCGCACGATCAGCCGGGTCGGGAGCCGGGTCGGCGGTAGCTCCGTCCCCTCGATCTGCGCAATCAGCGTCTCGACCAGCCGCTCGCCCGCGCCGCGCATGTCCTGCTGGATCGTGGTCAGCGGCGGATTGGCGAGGCTGGCGGAAGGAATATCGTCGAACCCGACCACCGCGACATCGGCCGGCACCCGCAGCCCCGCTTCGGCGAGCGCGCGCAGCGCGCCGATCGCGATCAGATCACTTCCGGCAAAAATCGCATCGAAGCTCGCGCCGCTATCGATCAGGTCCCGCGCGGCGGCATACCCCGCCTCTTCGGTGGTGATCGCATCGCGCTGGAGCGATCGATCCGCCCCGATCCCGGCCGCCTCGAGCCCTTCGCACAGCCCTTTGAAGCGATGTTCGAACTCGGGGTAGTGATCGTCTGCGTGGCCGAGAAATGCGACCTTGCGGCGGCCCGTCGCGACCAGATGCTGCGCCACCAGCCGACCCGCGCCGAGATTGTCGGACCCGATCGTGGCCCCGCTCGTATCGCTGCTGACCGACCCCCACCGCGCGAAGTGCGTGCCGCTCCTGACCAGTTCCGCAAGCCGGGCGGCGTAGAGCGTGTAGTCGCCGTAGCCGAGCAGGATCAGCCCGTCCGCCCGCATCGAATCCTGGTATTTGACGTGCCAGTCGTCTTCCATCCGCTGGTAGGAAATCAGCAGATCGAGCCCGTGATTGGCGCAGGCCCGGGTGATCGATCCGAGCATCGCGAGGAAGAACGGATTGATCATGCTCTCGTCGGGGGTCGGGTCCTCGAAGAACAATAGCGCGATCGTGTCCGACCGCTGCGACCGGAGCGAGGAGGCGTTGCGATCGACCGCGTAGTTCAGCTCGCGCGCGATCCGCTCGATCCGCTCGCGCGTCGTCGCGCTGACCGACTTGTCGCCGCGCAAGGCACGGCTGACCGTCGGTTGCGAAACGCCTGCCCTGAAGGCGATATCGAAGCTGGTGGGCTTACCGGTCGGTTTTCGCCCCATGTCCTCTGCGCCCCATGTCCTCTCCTGGTCGGCACCTGGATGGCCACCGTACCCCATGCGGATATGCGAAATCGGGGCGAAAGGAAATCGGCCCTTTGGACTGCATCAACTCTTACAGATGCCGGACGAATAGCGCCTTTGCGGCAATGGTAATTTTATCACAGCGCGCAGGCCGCACATTTTTACGAATACGTATGCCGTCTTTTTACCGGCCCCGACCTCGGCTTATGCCCATGGCCTTCGCAAACCGCTGCAAGTGCGGACACGCGACGGAAGAGGATGATGCCCGCGAGCTCGCGACCACGCGAGAACGGGCGATTTGGAGGGCAGACAATGTCGGTTCGTAAGTCAATTCAGTACGGCGTGAGCGCGACGGCATGCGCCATCGCAATGGCGGGCGGCCTTACCCCTGCGGCGGCACTCGCGCAGACCACCCAGCCCGAAACGCCCGCTCCGCAAGAAACGGACGACGAGGCCGATAATGTGATCGTCGTCAGCGGTTTCCGGGAATCGCTCGAAACCGCAGTCGCCGAAAAGAAGAACAGCAACCAGATTCTCGAATCGGTCACTGCCGAAGATATCGGCAAGCTGCCCGACAACTCGATCGGCGAATCGATCGCGCGCCTGCCCGGCGTGACCTCGCAGCGCCTCAACGGGCGCGCCAACGGAATCTCCATTCGCGGCTTCGGCCCCGACTTCTCGCAGACCCTCCTCAACGGCCGCGAACAGACGACCACCAGCGATGTGCGGTCGGTCGATTTCGACCAGTACCCGGCCGAAGTCGTCAACCAGGTCGTGGTCTACAAGTCGCCCACAGCCTCGCTCGTCGGGCAGGGCCTGGTCGGCACCATCGACGTGCGCACGATCCGTCCGCTCGATCTGAACGAGCGCGTGCTGGCAGTCGGCGCGCGCGGCAGCTGGGCCGATCTCGGCGCGCTCAATGCAGGGTCCGAGGAATTCGGCTATCGTGCCAATGCGACCTATGTCGACCAGTTCGCGGACGATACGCTCGGCATTGCGCTGTCGGCCTCCTACACCGACGAACCCTATCAGCTGCAGGAATTCAACGCTTGGGGCTATGCCGGCGCGGGCACCGCGGCGGACCCTGCCGTCATCGGCGGCTCCAAGAGCTTCGTCACCTCCACCCAGCTCAAGCGTTTCGGCGTGACCGGCGCTGTCCAGTGGGAGCCTTCGCCGAACTGGAACGTGACGCTGGACGGCTTCTATTCCGATTTCGACGACGATCAGTCCAAGCGCGGCATCGAACTGCCGCTGGGCTTCAACGGCCCGCCCACCAACGCCACCGTCGAGGATGGCTTCACCAACTCGGGCACGTTCAACAACGTGCGCGGGGTCGTGCGCAACGATGTATTCCAGCGCGAGGCGGAGCTGTTCTCGGGCGGTCTGAACGTCGAATACGAAGGCGATGACGGCTGGAGCGCCATGTTCGACTTCGGCTATTCGCGCACCGACCGCAGCGAGCTGAGCATCGAAAGCTATTCGGGCACCGGCTTCGGTGGCGGCAATGGCGCGGCCGACAATATCGGCTTCCAGTCAGGCGACACGGGCACGGTCTTCAACCCGACCCTCGACTATTCCGACCCCAATCTGATCGTCCTGACCGATCCGCTCGGCTGGGGCGGCGGCGTGGTGCCGCAGGCGGGTTACCAGAACGACCGCATCGTCGACGACGAGCTCAAGCAATATCGGGTCGAGGTCGGCAAGGAGTTCTACGGCAGCTTCCTAAGCCAGGTCCTGTTCGGGCTGAACTATACCGACCGGACCAAGTCGCTGCGGGCGGACGAAGCTTTCGTCCGACTGCCCGGCGGTGCGCTGGAAGCGACGATCCCGTCGCAATACCTGCTCGAGCCGACCGATCTTTCCTATCTCGGGCTGGGCCCGATCGTCAGCTACGATGCGCGCGAGCTGATCGCCAACGGCGTGCTGGTCCTCGAACCGCGCGTCTCGTCCGGGCCCGGCGCGGCGACCGACGTTCTCTCGAAGAGCTTCGACTTCTCCGAAAAGCTGATGACCGGCTATCTCCAGGCCAATATCGAGCAGGAGTTCGGCGACACACTGCTGACCGGAAACTTTGGCGTGCAGGCGATCAACACGGTTCAGAAATCAACCGGGCTCATCTTCCCGCCCAGCGGGCCGGAGCCGCGCCAACAGGGTGCGGAATACTGGGACGTGCTGCCCAGCCTGAACCTCGCGCTGCGCCTGCCCAGCGACACGGTGATCCGCTTCGCCGCCGCACGCGAGATCATGCGTCCGCGGATCGACGACATGCGCCTCTCGATCGGCTACGGCATCGACATCACGGGACCGACGCCGATCATTCGCGGCAGCAGCGGCAACCCCGCTCTGCGTCCGTACCGGGCCAATGCCTTCGACCTGAACATCGAACAATATTTCGGCGGCAGCGACGGCGTCCTCTCGCTCCAGCTGTTCTACAAGGACCTCAAGAGCTTCGTCTTCACCAGCCGGGTGCCGTACGACTTTTCGACCTTCCCCGCGCCGACGAACGCGGCGACCTATCCGGGGCTCTCGCCGATCGGTACGATCGAGCGGCCGACCAATATCGGCGGCGGCAAGCTGTATGGCGGCGAACTGGCGGCCACCCTGCCCTTCGACGTGTTCACTCCGGCGCTCGACGGCTTCGGCGTGACCGGCGGTGTCGGCTACACCAAGACCGAGATCGAGGATCAGAACGGCAACCTGACGACGATCCCCGGCTATTCGGAATGGGTCGCCAACGGCACGCTGTTTTTCGAAAAGGGCGGCTTCGATGCCCGCGGCAGCGTGCGCTATCGCTCCGAATTCCTCGGCGACTTCACCGGGTTCGGTGGCACGCCCACCCGGCGCACTGCGCTGGGCGAGACGATTGTCGATGCCCAGATCGGGTACGACTTCGAAGGCGGCATGCTCGATGGGCTGTCGGTCTACCTCCAGGGCCAGAACCTGACCGACGAGCGCTTTGCCTCGGTCGGCGCGGATCGGCGGCAGGTGGTCGACTACCAGATCTACGGTCGCCGCTTCCTCGCGGGCTTCACCTACAAGTTCCGGTAAGCCGGATACGCGGGGCGGGCGGCCCCCTTCTCCCGGTCGCCCGCCCTCCTGCTCCGCGCTGCCCTTGCCCCGCCATGACCGAACAGGGATAGGTGGGCGCGAGGGGAGCCAGAAGGGACACCATGCGTGGGTCGTGAAGCGCCTCTTCATTTCGTGATCATCGGCGGGGGGACCTCCGGATGGATGGCGGCTGCCGCGCTCGCGAAGCTGACGCCGAACCGGGTCACGCTCGTCGAATCCGATGCGATCGGCACGGTTGGCGTGGGCGAGGCGACGATCCCGCAGATTCGCCTGTTCAATCAGGCGCTAGGCATCGACGAAGCCGAATTCCTGCGCGAAACCAAAGCCAGCTTCAAGCTGGGCATCGAGTTCACCGGCTGGAACGGCGACGGCAGCAGCTACATGCACGCCTTCGGCGCGATCGGTCGCAGCGCGGGCCTGCTTCCCTTCCATCATTACTGGCTGCGTGCGCGGGCCGAGGGGACGGCGGGTCCACTCGCCGACTATTCGCTCAACGAATGCGCGGCGCGCGCCCTCAGGATGCAGATGTGGCCGCAGGCACCGGGTCGCACCGCGCCCGACATGCCGTGGGCCTACCACTTCGATGCGACGCTCTACGCCGCCTACCTGCGCCGCTTCGCCGAAGCACGCGGCGCGACCCGGATCGAGGGCAAGGTCGCCTCGGTCGAGCGCCACCAAGCAAGCGGCGATATCGCCTCGGTTACGCTGGAAGACGGCACGCGGATCGCGGGCGATTTCTTCATCGACTGCACCGGCTTTCGCGCCCTGCTGATCGAGCAGGAATTGCACACCGGGTTCGAGGACTGGAGCCACTGGCTGCCCTGCGACCGCGCGGTCGCGGTGCCCTGCACGGCGCATGGCGACTTCACGCCCTACACCCGCGCCACCGCGCACAGCGCAGGTTGGCAGTGGCGCATCCCGCTGCAACACCGGGTCGGCAACGGCCTCGTCTATTGCAGCGATTTCCTCTCCGACGAGGAGGCCGAGGCGACGCTCCTCGCCAATCTCGACGGCAAGCCGATGGCGAGCCCCAACCGGCTGCGCTTCACCACCGGGATGCGCAAGCGGCCATGGTCGCACAATTGCCTCGCGCTGGGGCTGGCGGCAGGGTTCATGGAGCCGCTCGAATCGACCAGCATCCACCTGATCCAGTCCTCCATTGCGCGCTTCCTCGCGATGCTGCCGGGCACGCACCCCGCCCTTGCGCTGGCCGCCGAATTCAACCGGCAGGCGCAGTTCGAATGGACCCGCATTCGCGACTTCCTGATTCTGCACTACTGCGCCAACGGCCGTGAGGGCGAGGCGTTCTGGGACCGGTGCCGCGCGATGGACCTGCCCGACACGCTGACCGCCAGGATCGACCAGTTCCGCGAACGCGGCTTCATCCACCGCGAGCACGAGGAACTGTTCACGCCCGAAGGCTGGCTACGGGTCTTCATCGGGCAGGGCGTGATGCCGCAAGCCTATCATCCGCTGGCCGATGCAATGCCTTCGGTCGAGCTTGCGCGCATGCTCGACGAAATCGACCAGGGCGTTGTGCGCCTTACCGATAGCATGCCCGGCCATGCGCAGTTCCTGCGTGCTTACTGCATGCCCGGCAGCGCGGCGGCCCTTCAGACGAAAGAGATTGCATGACCCGATACGCGCTCGCCCTGCTTGCCTCGTCCGCCCTGCTTTTCGCCTCCCCTGCGATGGCCGGGGCATCGGACACGGGCGCCACCGATAGGGGCGAGACGCAACGCCTGTCGCAGGATGAGATCATCTACTTCGTGCTGCCCGATCGCTTCGCCAATGGCGACAGCACGAACGACACCGGCGGCTATCCGGCGGATCGACTGACCAGCGGCTTCGACCCGACACACAAGGGCTTCTACCACGGCGGCGACCTGAAAGGGCTGACCGAAAAGCTCGACTATATCGAGGGTCTGGGCGTCACCGCGATCTGGTTCGCGCCGATTTTCAAGAATAAGCCGGTGCAGGGCCCGGCGGGCGACGAGAGTGCGGGCTATCACGGGTACTGGGTGACCGACTTCACTCAGGTCGATCCGCATTTCGGCACCAATGCCGAGTTCAAGGCCTTCGTCGATGCGGCCCACGCGCGCGGGATGAAGGTCTATATGGACATCATCACCAACCACACCGCCGACGTGATCCAGTATGCCGAAGGCGAATACGATTATCGCAGCAAGGCGGATTACCCCTTCTCGACCCGCTTCGGGCCGGACGGGGAGCGGATCAATCCCGGCTTCGCAGGCGACGACGATCCCTCGCCCGAAAACTGGGCGAAGCTGGTCAATCCCGATGTCGCCTACAGCCCGGTGATCCCCGAGGGCGAACGCGACATCAAGGTGCCCGCGTGGCTCAATGACCCGATCTACTACCACAACCGGGGCAACTCCGAGTGGTGGGGCGAGAGCTCGGTCTACGGCGATTTCGCCGGGCTCGACGATCTCGCGACCGAGAATCCGCGCGTCGTTGCTGGGATGATCGACATCTTCGGCAGCTGGATCGACCGGTTCGGGATCGACGGCTTCCGGATCGACACGGTCAAGCACGTCAATCCGGAGTTCTGGCAGGCCTTCGTGCCCGCGATGCTCGAACGCGCGGAGGCCAGAGGCATCGAGGATTTCCTGATCTTCGGCGAGGTCTATGTCGACGGCGCGACGCCCGGCCCACTGGCGGTCTATACGAGGCGCGACGAATTGCCCTCGGTGCTCGATTTCCATTTCCAGGCAGCGGTGCGCGAGGTGGTGGCGAAGGGCGCCTCGCCAGAGGTCATCGCGACCCTGCTCGACGGGGACTGGGCCTACGAGGGCGGTCGCGAAGCGGCGCTGCGGTTGCCGACCTTCCTCGGCAATCACGACATGGGCCGCTTCTCGATGTTCGTGCGCGAGGGCAACCCGAACGCCGACAATGCAGAACTGCTCGCGCGCACCATGCTCGGCCATGCGATGCTGCTGACGGTGCGCGGCATCCCGACGATCTATTACGGCGACGAGCAGGGCTTCGTCTCGGACGGCAACGACCAACTGGCGCGCGAGAACATGTTCGCCAGCCGCGTCGATGCCTATAACGACAACGACCTGCTGGGCACCGATGCGACGACGGCGGGCGAGAACTTCGATACCGATCACCCGCTCTATCGCGCAATTGCGCGCCTCTCCGCCGTGCGCACCGCCAACCCGGCGCTGCGCCGGGGGCTGAGCAAGGTCGGCACCTTCGACCGGGAGGCGGGGCTGTTCTCGATCATCCGCACCGATCGCGACAGCGGGCAGACGGTGCTGCTGGTCTTCAACACGTCGGGCGAGGCGATTGCGCGCAATGTCGAGATCGGCATGGGCGTGACCCGGCTCACCACACTCGACGGGACCTGCCCCGCCACACCGAGCGCGCCGGGCAGCGCGCGGTTCGACATCCCGGCCTTCGGCTGGGCGGCCTGCGAGCTCGGGAGCAACTGATGGCAAGTGCAGTCCAGCCCGCAAGCGATGTCGGCCCCGCAGGCCCCTGGTGGCGCGGCGCGGCGATCTATCAGATATATCCGCGCAGCTTCATGGATTCCAACGGCGACGGGATCGGCGATCTGCCCGGCATCACGCAGCGGCTCGACCATGTCGCCTCGCTGGGCGTCGATGCGATCTGGATATCGCCCTTCTTCACCTCGCCGATGAAGGATTTCGGCTACGACGTTGCCGATTACTGCGATGTCGATCCGATCTTCGGCACGATCGACGATTACGACGCGCTGGTCGCCCGTGCGCATGAACTGGGCCTCAAGGTGCTGATCGATCAGGTCTATTCGCACACGTCGGACGAGCATGCCTGGTTCGTCGAAAGCCGCGCCAGCCGCGATAATCCCAAGGCCGACTGGTATGTCTGGGCCGATCCCAAGCCCGATGGCTCGCCGCCCAGCAACTGGCAGTCGGTCTTCGGCGGGCCGGCATGGACCTGGGACGCGCGCCGCCGGCAGTATTACCTGCACAATTTCCTCAGCGGCCAGCCGCAGCTCAATTGCCACAATGTTGCGGTGCAGGACGCGCTGCTCGATGTGGCGCGCTTCTGGCTCGACCGCGGGACCGACGGCTTCCGCATCGATGCGCTCAATTTCGCGATGCACGACCCCCAATTGCGCGACAATCCGCCCGCCCCGCCGAGCGACCGACCGCGCACCCGCCCGTTCGATTTCCAGCTCAAGACGCGCAACATGTCGCATCCCGACATCCCGTTCTTCATCGAGCGGATCCGTGCGGTGACCGACAGTTACGACGGGATATTCACCGTCGCCGAGGTCGGCGGGGACGAGGCCGAAGCGGAGATGAAGGCCTTCACGCAAGGGCAGACGCGGCTCAATTCCGCCTATGGCTTCAACTTCCTTTATGCAGATGCGCTGACCCCGGGGCTGGTCTGCGCGGCGCTGGCCGAATGGCCCGCCGAAGAGGGCATCGGCTGGCCGAGCTGGGCGTTCGAGAACCACGACGCGCCGCGCGCGCTCTCGCGCTGGTGTGCGCCCGAGCATCGCGGGGAATTCGCGCAGCTGAAGATCGCACTGCTCGCTGCCTTGCGCGGCAATATCATCCTCTATCAGGGCGAGGAGCTCGGCCTGACGCAGGTCGATATCCCGTTCGACCAGCTCCACGACCCCGAAGCGATCGCCAACTGGCCGCTGACGCTCAGCCGCGACGGCGCGCGCACGCCGATTCCGTGGGAAGATCGCGAATGGGGCGGTTTTGGCTCGGAACAGCCATGGTTGCCGCTGGGCGAGGACAACCTCGCGCTGGCGGTGAAGACCCAGAACGCCGATGCGGATTCGTTGCTCGCCCATACCCGCGCGATGATCGCGCTGCGCAATGCCCACCCCGCGCTGCACCATGGCGCGGTCGACGGATGCCACGCCGAAAGTGGCCTGCTGCGGTTCGACCGGGTCGATATGGGCGAGCGGATCGCTTGCCTGTTTAACCTGTCCGCCCAGCCGATCGATCTGACCGACACCCCTGAGGGAGAGATTCTATGCACCGTCAACCGCGCCACGCCGCAGTCGCTGGGGCCCTACGCCGCGTTGCTGGTGCGGACATGATCCGCCTCGCAGTCGCAGGCCTGCTCGCCAGCTCCGCCATGCCGCTGATGGCGGCCGAGGTCGCATCGCCCGACGGGCGGATCGTCGCCGAACTCGACGTCGATAACGACGGCGTGCCGTTCTACCGCGTGACCCTCGATGGTGAGGAAGTGATTGCCGAGAGCGATCTCGGCTTCACCTTCGCCGATGCCGAACCGATGCGGCGCAACTTCGCGATCGAGGCGGAAAGCACTGCCAGCCACGACGATACGTGGGAACAGCCGTGGGGCGAGCGGCGCTTCGTGCGCGACAATCACAACGAGCTGGCGGTCACCTTCCGCGAAACGCGCGAGACCAGCACGCGCGCGATCACCGTGCGGATGCGGGTCTTCGACGACGGGATCGGCTTTCGCTACGAATTTCCCGAGAGCGACGAAATGCCGGTCGCCCGGATTACCGAGGAGCTGACCGAATTCGTCATCGCCGACGGGCAGGATGCGACCGCGTGGTGGATCCAGGGCGGCGACTGGAATCGCTACGAATATCTCTACAAGGAAACCCCGCTGACCGGCGTTTCCACCGCCCACACGCCGATGACCGTGCGGCTCAAGAACGGCACGCACCTCTCGTTCCACGAGGCGGCGCTGGTCGATTATTCGGGCATGTGGCTGTGGCGGGTGGAGGGCACGCGCTTCCGCGCGCAGCTCGCGCCGTCGAGCCGCGGAGCGAAGGTCGTCCGCGAAGGAGCCTTCACTACGCCCTGGCGCACGATCCGCATCGCCGACGATGCCGCCGGTCTGGTCGAGAACGATCTGGAATTGAACCTCAACGAGCCCAATGCACTCGGTGATGTCTCATGGGTCGAGCCGGCCAAATATATCGGCATCTGGTGGGGCATGATCCGCGGCGACTGGAGCTGGGCGCAGGGGCCGAACCACGGCGCGACTACCGAGCGCGCCAAGGACTATATCGACTTCGCCGCCGAGCATGGCTTTCGCGGCGTGCTGATCGAAGGTTGGAACGTCGGGTGGGACGGCAACTGGTTCGGCAATGGCCGAGACTACAGCTTCACCCAGAGCTACCCCGATTTCGATTTCGAGGAGGTGACCGCCTATGCGAAGTCTAAGGGCGTCCGCCTGATCGGCCACCACGAAACGGGCGGCAATATCGAAGTCTACGAACGCCAGCTGGAAGATGCGCTCGACATGTATGCGGCGCACGGGGTGGACTGGATCAAGACCGGCTATGTCGCCGATGCGGGCGGGATTATTGCTTGCAATGCCGACATCGCCGATCCGTGTGGCGACGAAATCTTCGAATGGCATGACGGCCAGCGGCAGGTGCAGCACCACCTGCATGTCGTGAAGGAAGCCGCCAAGCGGAAGATCGCGATCAATCCGCACGAGCCGGTGAAGGACACCGGCCTGCGCCGCACCTACCCCAACTGGGTCGCGCGCGAGGGTGCGCGCGGGCAGGAATACAACGCGTGGGGCACGTTCGCCAACGGGCCGGATCATGAGCCCACGCTGGTCTATACCCGCATGCTGTCTGGCCCGATGGACTATACGCCCGGCGTGCTCGGCCTCGTCGGCGCGGACGAGCAGCCGATCGCCAGCACGCTGGCCAAGCAACTCGGCCTCTATCTGGCGATCTATTCGCCGATCCAGATGGCGGCCGATTTCATCGAGAGCCTCGACGCGCACCCCGGGGAGCTTGCGTTCATCAAGCAGGTCCCGGCTGACTGGTCCGAAAGCCAGCTGATCGCGGGCGAGGTCGGCGATTATGCGATCTTCGCGCGCAAGGACCGCAATAGCGAGGACTGGTATGTCGGCGGGGTCAACGATGCGACCGAGCGGACGCTGGCGCTCGATTTCGACTTCCTCGACGCTGATACCGCCTACACGGCCACGATCTGGAAGGACGGCGAAGGCGCGACCTACGAGACCGAGGCGCGACACAACATCGCCTACGACACGCGCACGATCCGCAAGGGCGATACACTGGAACTGTGGCTCGCGCCCGGTGGCGGCGCGGCGATCCGGTTGCAACCGCAGAAGTGACGCGGGCCACGCCTCCCCGCGTCGTGGTTCTGGGCGGCGGCAGCGCGGGCTGGATCACTGCCTGCCTGCTCCACCACGAGTGGGCGGCGCGCGGCGGCAGCGTGACGGTGGTCGAATCTTCGGCGATCGGGATCATCGGCGTAGGCGAAGGATCGACCCCGCAATTGAAGGGCTTCTTCGACCATCTCGGCATCGCCGAGGACGAGTGGATGCCCACCTGCGATGCAACCTACAAGCTGGGCATCCGCTTCACCGGATGGAGCGAGAGGGAAGGCTTCGAGAGCTATTTCCACCCCTTCCCCGGCCCCGTCGACCTGCATTCCGAACCCGGCTTCGTCCATAACTGCCTGCTTGCCCGCCGGGGCTTCGACCTGCCCGCCCATCCCGACGACTGGTTTCTCGCCACCGCACTGGCTGAACATGGCCGGGCGCCCCATGCCGCCGACAGCTTCCCCTTCGGCCCGAGCTACGGCTACCATTTCGACGCCTACAAGCTGGGCGCCTTCCTGCGCGACTGGGCGACGGCGCGCGGCGTCACCCGTCTCGATCGCACGATCCGCGAAGTCGAAATGCACGAGAATGGCGATGTCGCCGCGCTGGTGACCGATGCTGGCGAGCGGATCGAGGGCGATATCTTCGTCGACTGCTCGGGCTTTCGCAGCCTGATCGCGCAAGAAGCACTGGGCGTGCCCTTCCGCAGCTTCGGCGAGAACCTGTTCAACGACCGCGCGGTGGTGATGCCCACGCCGCATTCGGGCACGCCCAAACCGCAGACCGAGAGCATTGCGATGCGCGCGGGCTGGCGCTGGCAGATCCCGCTCACCAGCCGCATCGGCAATGGCTACGTCTATTCCTCGGCTCATATCTCCGACGAAGAGGCCGAGGCCGAGCTGCGGGAAGCTCTGGGCCAGTCCGAAGGCGAGACGCGTGTCCTGACCATGAAAGTCGGGCGGGTGGAAGAAAGCTGGCGTGGCAACTGTTTGGCGGCGGGGCTCGCACAGGGGTTTATCGAACCCCTCGAAGCGACCGCGCTGCATATCGTGATCGTCACCGCGCTGGAGTTCGCGCAGGCCTACGAAACAGGCGGGTTCACGCCGCAGCACCGCGACGCCTTCAACGCATCGATCGCGACGCGTTACGAAGGCATCCGCGACTACATCGTGGCGCATTATCGGCTGAGCCAGCGGACCGACACCGACTACTGGCGCGCGAACGCGAAGAACGATTCGCTGTCCGGCGGGCTCAAGGCAATGATGACGGCGTGGTTCCGCCAGCAGGATGTGTCGGCGGCCAACGACTCGGCCTATGGCGGCAAGCGCTATTACGCCGATGCCAGCTGGCATTGCCTCTTCGCAGGCTATGGCACCTTTCCGCCGCGCGAAAAGCTGCAGCCGCCGCCGACCGGCCTCGGCGTCGCCGATATCGAGGGGACGCGCGGCATGATCGACGCCTGTCTTGCGAATTTCTCACGCTACGACCCGTTGATCGGGTGAGCGCCCGCCTCCATAGGGGGCGGAAGCAACCCGAACCCCGGGGCCGCACTAGCGGAAAACGAAACCGCGCACCGCCTTGCGGGCGTTCGAAGGAGCCGACCAGTCCATGCCCACATCGTCTTCCACGCTGCTGCTGTTCGGCGCGACCGGCGATCTTGCGAAGCGGATGCTGCTGCCCTCGCTCTACGCCCTGCACGAAGACGGCCTGATTGCAGAAGACCTGCGCATTTTCGGCACCGCGCGCAGCGAGCATTCGGATGAAGAGTTCCGCGAGATCGCGCGCGACGCGCTGCACGAATATCTGCCCGAAGACCGCAAGGACGAGGGCAAGATCGCCACCTTCCTCGGCCACCTGCAATACCAGCCGCTCGACGCATCGACCCTCGAAGGGTTCGACGATCTGGCCGCCAAGCTGGGCGATATCTCGGGCGGGCTCTCCATCTTCCTCTCCACCGCGCCCTTCCTGTTCGAACCCACCATTCGCGGGCTGCAATCGGCGGGCCTGGCGGGCGAGAACGTACGGATCGGGCTGGAAAAACCGCTCGGCAACGATCTCGCATCCTCGCGGGTCATCAACGATGCGGTCGCCGGTGCCTTCGACGAGGACCGCATTTTCCGGATCGACCACTACCTCGGCAAGGAAACCGTGCAGAACCTCATGGCGCTGCGCTTCGCCAACGCGATGTTCGAGCCGCTGTGGAACGCGAACGGGATCGAGCATGTCCAGATCACCATCAGCGAGACGGTCGGGCTGGAGGGGCGGCATTCCTTCTACGACGATACGGGCGCGCTGCGCGACATGGTGCAGAACCACATGCTCCAGCTGCTCGCGCTGATCGCGATGGAGCCTCCGGCAGATTTCGACTCGACTTCGGTGCGCGACGAGAAGGTGAAGGTGCTGCGCAGCCTGCGCCCCGTCACCTCCGACGAGATGGTGCGCGGCCAGTATGGCAGCGGCGCGGTGCAGGGCGAGGCGGTGAAGGCCTATACCGACGATCTGGGCGACACGTCCGAAACAGAGACCTTCGTCGCATTGAAAGCCCACATCGACAACTGGCGCTGGCAGGGCGTGCCCTTCTACCTGCGCACGGGCAAGCGCATGGCCGAACGCCGCAGCGAAATCGTGATCAAGTTCAAGGCTGTGCCGCACAACATCTTCGCACAGCGCGGCGGGCGGCTCAATTCCAACCGCCTCGTCATCCGCCTGCAGCCCGAGGAATACGTGCGCCTGATGGTGATGGCCAAACAGCCGGGAATGGACCGCGAAGGCGTATCCCTGCGCGAAGTTCCGCTCGACCTCTCGCTGACGCAAGCCTTCGCCAAGGCACGCCGCCGGATCGCCTACGAGCGGCTGCTGCTCGACCTGATCGATGGCGACCCGACGCTGTTCGTCCGGCGCGACGAGGTGGAGGCGCAGTGGAAGTGGATCGACGCGATCCGCGAGGTCTGGCGCACCGAATCGATGCCTCCGCAAATATACGGTGCGGGCAGCTGGGGCCCCTCCGACAGCTTCGATCTGGCAGCGACTGGCAAGGTGAAATGGCATGACTAAGCCCAGGGTCCAGTGGGCCGATGATGGCTCGACCGGCGCGGTCGCCGATCATGTCGAGCGCGTAGCCAAGGCGTCCAATGCGCCGGTGATCGCAGTGCCGGGCGGCTCGACTCCGGTGGCGATTTTCGACGAGCTTGCCGCGCGCGGGCTCGACTGGACGGGCGCACGACTGATGCTGGGCGACGATCGCCTCGTCGCGAAGGACCATCCGGCGAGCAACCAGGCGAAGCTGGAAAGCGCGTTTGCGCAAACCGCCGCCATTATCGAGCCGCTGGCCGAAGGCATGGCGGTGCCCGTGCTCGATCTGCTATGGGTCGGCATGGGCGCGGACGGGCATATCGCCTCGCTCTTCCCCGAGATGATCTGCGACGATCATGCCGGGGCGAGCGTGATCCGTACCGAGCCTCACCCGCTGCCGCCCGAAGCCCCCTTCCCGCGCCTCTCCATGAATATGGAAGCGCTCACCACCGCGCCCAAGGACACGATCATCGTGATCCGGGGCGAGGACAAGAAAGCGGTGATCGAGGATGCGCTGCGCGGCGACAGCGATCTGCCCATCGCCCGCCTGCTGCGCCATTCGCGCGCACCCGTCACCATCTACTGGAGCCCCGCATGACGCTGAACGCCACGCTCGCGAAAGTCACCGACCGGATCATCGAACGTTCGAAAGATTCGCGGCGGCGCTATCTCGACCTGATCGATCGTCAGCGTGACGAGGGCGTGCATCGGCCCACCCTCTCCTGCGGCAACCTCGCCCACGGCTTCGCGGCGAGCGGCGACGACAAGTCCACCATCCGCAGTGGCAAGGCGATGAATATCGGCATCGTCACCGCCTATAACGACATGCTCAGCGCGCATCAGCCCTATGGCCGGTACCCCGAGCAGATCAAGATCTTCGCCCGCGAACGCGGGGCGACCGCGCAGGTCGCGGGCGGCGTGCCCGCGATGTGCGACGGGGTGACGCAGGGCCAGGATTCGATGGAACTGTCGCTGTTCAGCCGCGACGTGATCGCGATGGGCACGGCCGTCGGCCTCAGCCACGGCATGTTCGAAGGCGCCCTGCTGCTCGGCATCTGCGACAAGATCGTGCCCGGCCTGCTGATCGGCACGCTGCGCTTCGGCCACCTGCCCACGATCCTGGTCCCCGCCGGCCCGATGCCGTCGGGCCTTGCAAACAAGGAGAAGATCCGCGTCCGCCAGCTCTATGCCGAAGGCAAGGTGGGCGAGAAGGAGCTGATGGACGCCGAGAGCGCCAGCTATCACGGCGCGGGCACCTGCACCTTCTACGGCACCGCCAATTCGAACCAGATGATGATGGAGATGATGGGCCTCCACATGCCCGGCTCCAGCTTCGTCAATCCGGGCAACAAGCTGCGGCAGGAACTCACCCGCGCCGCCGTCCACCGGATGACCGAGATAGGCTGGGACGGCGAGGATTACCGCGCGCTCGGCCATTGCATCGACGAGAAGGCGATCGTGAACGCGGTGGTCGGCCTGCTCGCGACCGGCGGTTCGACCAACCACGTGATCCACCTGCCCGCCATCGCGCGCGCCGCGGGCATCATCCTCGACTGGGACGATATGGACGAGCTGAGCGACGTCGTCCCACTGATCGCGAGCGTCTACCCCAACGGCGCGGGCGACATAAATTACTTCCACGCCGCCGGAGGCATGCCCTACGTCATCCGCGAACTGCTCGGCGCAGGCCTGGCGCATGACGATATCCGCACGGTCTACGGCAAATCGCTGGCCGAAGGCGCGCAGGAACCCATGATGGAGGGCGAGGACCTCGTCTGGAAACCGGCTGCCGAGGAAAGCCGCGACGATACGCTGCTCAAGCCCGTCTCCGCCCCCTTCCGAAAGGATGGCGGTCTCGCGCTGCTGGAGGGCAATATGGGCCGCGCGACCATGAAGGTCAGCGCGGTCGACCCCGAACGCCACACGATCGAGGCGCCCGCGCGCGTCTTCACCACCCAGCATCAGGTCGCCGAAGCGTTCAAGGCGGGCGAGCTGGACCGCGACGTGGTCGTGATCCTTCGCTTCCAGGGCCCAGCGGCGAACGGCATGCCCGAGCTACACATGCTGACCTCTCCCCTCGGCGTAATTCAGGACCGGGGCTACAATGTCGCGTTGGTGACCGACGGGCGCATGTCGGGCGCGAGCGGGAAGGTGCCTTCCGCCATCCACGTCTCGCCCGAAGCCTTCCACGGCGGCCCGCTGGCCAAGGTGCGCGACGGCGACATGGTCCGCGTGTGTGCGACCACCGGCAAGCTCGAAGCGCTGGTCGATGCGGGCGAATGGGACGCACGCGAACTCGCCGCCCCGCCGCCGCCCGAGTGGGGCACCGGGCGCGAACTCTTCGCCATGCTGCGTCACCACAGCGATCCGGCGGAAAAGGGCGGCAGCGCCATGCTCGCGGAGGCAGGTCTGTGATCGCCGGGCCCGATCGCCTCGTCGCCGTCGACATCGGCGGCACGCATGCCCGCTTCGTGATCGCGACCTTCGACGACGACGGCGAGATCACGCTGGACGAGCCGGTTACGCTCAAGACCGAAGACCACGCCAGCTTCCAGACCGCGTGGGAAGATTTCGGCCAGATGCAGGGCGGCGACCTGCCCCGCGCGGTCTCGATCGCGGTGGCCGGCCCGGTCGGCGGAGAGGTGATTAAGTTCACCAACAATCCGTGGATCATCCGGCCCGCGCTGGTGAAGTCCAAGCTGAACGTCGACGCCTTCACCATCGTCAACGATTTCGGCGCGGTCGGCCATGCGGTCGCGCGTGCTCCGGACAGCGATTTCCTCCACCTGACCGGCCCGGACGAGCCGCTGGCGGCGGAGGGCACGATCAGCATCATGGGCCCGGGAACCGGGCTCGGCGTGGCGCATGTCTGGCGCGACGGGATCGGCGGCTACCGCGTGCAGGCGACCGAGGGCGGACATGTCGATTTCGCCCCGCTCGACAATATCGAGGACGCGATCCTCGCGCGCCTGCGCAAGCGCCACAACCGCGTTTCGGTGGAGCGGGTCGTCTCCGGCCCCGCCATCGTCGATATCTACGCGACGCTCGCCAGGATGGAGAACCGCGCCACCATAGAGCAGGACGACCGCACGATCTGGCAGGCGGGAATGGCGGGCGAAGACAGTCTTGCCGCAGCGGCGGTGGACCGCTTCTGCCTCTCGCTCGGCAGCGTTGCGGGCGACATCGCGCTGGCGCAGGGCGGCTTCGGCGGCGTGGTGATCGCGGGTGGGCTCGGCTACCGCATCCGCGACACGCTGGCGGAATCGGGCTTTGCCGAGCGGTTCCGCGCCAAGGGCCGGTTCGAGAAGCTGATGTCGACCATCCCCGTCAAGATCATCACCCATCCCCAGCCCGGCCTGTTCGGCGCGGCTGCGGCCTTCGCCAAGGAGCATTTCGCGTGAAGCCCATCGAGCAACTGATGCGTACCGCCCCGGTCATCCCGGTGCTGGTGATCGAGGATGCGAGCGACGCCGTACCGGTAGCCGAAGCGCTCGTCGCGGGTGGCCTGCGCGTGCTCGAAGTGACATTGCGGACCGACGCCGCGCTCGATGCGATCCGCGCGATGCGGGGCGTAGAGGGCGCGATCGTGGGCGCGGGCACCGTGACCAACCAGGCGCAATTGCAGGCCGCGATCGACGCCGGGTCCGAATTCATCGTTTCTCCGGGTCTCACCGATACGCTCGGCCGCGCGGCAATCCGCGCCGAGATTCCCTTCCTCCCCGGCATCGCCAATGCAGGCGACCTCATGCGCGGGCTCGACCTCGGCCTCGCGCACTTCAAGTTCTTCCCGGCAGAGGCCAATGGCGGCATCCCGGCTTTGAAAGCGCTGGCTGGCCCGTTCGGCGATGTCAAATTCTGCCCCACCGGCGGAGTGAAGCAGGACACCGCGGCCGACTGGCTGGCGCTCGATCCCGTGCTGTGCGTGGGCGGCAGCTGGCTGGTTGGCCCGAAGGAGAGCGGCGGCTCGATGGATGGCGGCGGGATCCGCGCGCGCGCCGAAGCTGCGGCAGCGCTGGCAGGCTAGTTCCCTGGCTGAAAAATGGAGGCCCGAGCCGGAATCGAACCGGCGTGCAAGGATTTGCAGTCCTCTGCGTAACCACTCCGCCATCGGGCCCCACTGTCGCGGGCTTGGCGCGAAGCGGGGCATCTAGCGAGTCATGCCCGCCAGTTCAATCGGATTGTGGCGCGCCTATTTTTGTCATACCTCCCGCCCCGCCTCCCCACCCGGCCACCAATAATACCATCAGGCTATGGTGGTCGGGTGGAGAGGCGGGGCGGCATGGCCCTGAAGCGAATGCGCGCGGCGACCGGGTTCCCTTCCACGAAGCTTCGTCTAAAGACCTGCCCATGTCGATTGCCGCAATGCTAGAACCGATCGCCGGAGACGGCGCGAGCGTAACCCTTCCCGCCGAGGAGTGGCTGCAGGGCCGCACGCTCTATGGCGGAGCGAGCGCGCTGGTCGCCTATACCGCCGCGATCCGCGCCTTTCCCGATCTGCCGCCGCTGCGGTCTGCCCAGGTCGCATTCGTCGCCCCGGTGGGCGCGCAGGTCACTCCGCAGGTCGAGCTGATCCGGCAGGGCCGTAATGTCACGCAGGTCGGCGTCGACCTGCTAGTCGATGGCAAGCCCGGCCTCTCGTCCCTCTGGCTGTTCGGCGCGGCGCGCGAGCCCAACGGCGTGCATCGCGCCCCGCCCGTCAGCCCGGCGCCGGTGCCTTTCGATGAAGCCGAACCGATGATGGTTGGCAAGGGCCCAGCCTTCATCCAGCACCAGTTCGAGATTCGCCGAGCGGAAGCTGCCGGGGGTCACGAGGAAGCGCCGGTGATGCGCCGGTGGGTTCGCCTGAAGAACGACGACGGGCTCGATTCCATCAGCCGCTCTATCCTGCTCGGCGACGTCAACGCGCCCAGCGCCATCCGCGTGATGGAGCGCGAAGGCCCGCTCAGCTCAATGAACTGGGCGCTCAACATCCTCGAGCCCGAGGCGGAAACGCGCGAGGGCTCGAGGATGTTG